>Ga0187827_10000059_pt1 | contig 160871 bp, 134 predicted proteins | sample ETNtaG_39_FD_167969 | JGI IMG/M metagenome (GOLD analysis project Ga0187827, IMG submission 167969) | Marine microbial and viral communities from oxygen minimum zone, Eastern Pacific Ocean - ETNP2014_SV_150_PacBio MetaG (Illumina Assembly) | ecosystem: Environmental > Aquatic > Marine >...
ACAACGAAAACGGATATGCTATAATTTTTTCTGGTACGGGGATATAGCTCAGTTGGGAGAGCGCTGCGTTCGCATCGCAGAGGTGGGGGGTTCGAATCCCCCTATCTCCACCATTATTTGAAGCTAAAATCATTGTCATAACAGCTCATCATACTAGCCATAATTGTAATTTGCGACTAATTTGCTACTAGACTGAACGAAACTGGTTGTTACAAGTTGACATCCTAGGTACGAAAAGGCTTTCCTGTTATCAACATCAAGTGATGAGCTTGTAGCTAAAATAACAAGTTGGTACACTAGCCTTACAGTTCGCATCGCAGAGGTGGGGGGTTCGAATCCCCCTATCTCCACCATTCCGTTCAAAAGGTAAAACTTACGAGAGGATCTTTCCCTTAGTGGTCTGGCTAATGACGGTTTGTTACCTAGACCAGATACGTGAACAACAACAGTGCTACAGCGGCCGGTGGTAGGTAACGCCCTACCGATATTATCCACCTTGAGGTAAATGTAATTGGCCCCAAGCGCCGTAGAGGAGCATTGATAGCAAGGATAAGACGATCTCCAGGGAGCATCCAAGCGATCAAGGCAGCACCGACGATCCCTGCTACAAGCACGACACCGGAACCCGCTATCTGATCCATGACATCCAGAAATGGTGCTCCGCCAATTGTGAACCCCACAGAAGTAAAACTCAATGCCGAAGGAATGCCTAAAGCAGTAACGATAGCGACGGCAATGAACGCTGCGCGTCTACGGGAAATATGGAATTCGTCTCGGATTGGTGCTAAGATTACCGTCATACCACCAACGCAAGAAGTAAACGCTGCCACGAACAGTAAAACATAGAAGGCAATACCAACGAATAAGCCCCCGGGAAGTTCTCCAAATATCTTAGGAAATGCCGTGAAAGAGAGCTGGCTACCGGTGTCAGGTGCCATGCCGAAGGTGAAGATAATCGGGAAGACCATCAGACCAGCTGTTATGGAAATCACGGCATTGGTTAGAGCAACAGCTGTGGACGAGTTTACGATATTGAATCCTTTAGGTGAATAGCTCCCATAAGTGATGAGGAATCCTTGACCGATAGCCAGAGAGTAAAAGGCCTGCCCAGCCCCCATTACCCAGGTTCTTGGTTCCAAAAATTGAGCAAGATCAAAGTTAAAGTAAAAGTCACGCGCTTGGCCCCCTCCTGGAAGAGTCTGGGAGTATATGGCAAGACCACCTACCACCAAGACAAGCAGTGGAAGAAAGATCTTACTCGTTCGTTCGATACCCTCGATACCACGCATTAGCACAGCCAAAGTGAGAGCAGCCGTCACCAAGAAGAACCAAAGCGAAGAGAAACCCGCAGTAAACTCGTCAAACGGCTTCAAATCAACCATAATAGCATCCACGGCATAGCCGAGTGTCCAGCCACTTACTACGAGATAGTAGCTCATAATCATCATCGGCATCACAACCAAGAGCCAACCTACCCAAGGACCCCACCGCACATTTATTTGTCGGAACAGTCCCACTGGACCTCTATTTACTAACTTCCCAGCACTAGCCTCGAGAATATATAGAGGTATACCCAAGGCCAATATACAAATAGCGTAGGCCAAGATAAAGGTACCACCGCCATTCTGTCCCGCTATGTAAGGGAAACGCCAGAGGTTTCCTAAACCAACAACTCCGACGACTGAGGCCAATATGTAGGCACGCTGTGAGGTCCAGACTGGACGGGGACGTAATCCAGTAGTGACTTGACTCATCTCTGACCTGACTGATACCTTTCCGATGTTATACCCTCCAGTGAAGAATTTATATTTTCACTGTTGCGCCTATACTATAACCCCACTTATTGGCTGTCAATGTAATAGTTATGAAGCTATTTCCCCAAGACCCGCATTACTGGAAACGATATGGCTTCACAATTACTTCCCGGTAAGGAAGGCCAGAAGAAAAATTGTTTGTCCCCGACCTTCATGGTAAGTTATAATTTCTCAATTACACCCTTCTTCCAATAGAGGTGCAACAATGTCCTGGCTTTATAACATTATTAAATTCTTCCTGTGGTTACCGTTCCTTCTATTCACTCATCGTCGGGTGATAGGTAAAGAGAATATCCCCAGCCAAGGAGGCCTGCTAGTTGTAGCTAACCATATTAATATGTTCGACGTACCTCTTCTTGTAGCTAGTCTTACCCGAGGACTAATATTTATGACCAAAAAGGAATTATTTCAGCCACCATTCTCATTCCTAGGCTACCTGATAGGCAAATTTGGTAACTTTCCAGTCCATCGGGAACGCTTTGACCGAAAAGCGCTAAGTCAGGCGGAGGAGATCCTGACTAACAATTTAGCCTTAGTCATATTCCCGGAAGGGACGAGGAGCCGCAACGGTCGGCTACAACGAGCTTTCCCCGGCCCGGCGCTAATAGCCTTCCATAGTGGTGCCCTTATCCTTCCCGTAGGCATTACCGGCACAGAAAAAATAAAGGGGGTGGGCTGGATAGTAACTCGCCCTCGTATAACAGTCAATATCGGCGCCCCCTTCCACCTACCATCAATCAGTGGCAAATTGACCCGAACAGAACTTACCGAATACACTGAGACTATCATGAAACATATTGCTATACTTCTACCGACAGAATATCAGGGATATTATGAGCTACAGAGAGATTAGATGGCATTAGTCGTGGAAAAAACAACCGGAATCGGGTTTTGCTTCGGCGTCAAGAGCTGTATCGATATTCTCGAGAAGTTCGCTCAGGAACGCGGCCAGGTAGAATCATTGGGGGCCCCAGTACATAACCAACAGGTACTAGACAGGCTGGCACACCGAGGTATCCGTATTGCCAGCGAGGTAGATGAAATTCAGGGCAATATTGCCGCTATCAGCGCCCATGGTGTCGGCCCTCTGGTCGAAGCCGAACTTCGAGCCCGATGCACCGAAGTCATCGATACCACCTGCCCTTTTGTTCATCGTGCCCAAATTACGGCACGCAGGCTGGCTGAAGCCGGCTTCTTTGTCATCGTCTACGGAGAAGCTAACCACCCGGAGGTCAAAGGTATTCTAGGTTGGGCTAATGGTCATGGCGTGGCGACACTGAAACACGATTTTGCGTTAACGCACCAGTTGTCCCGACGTCTGGGTATTTTGTCGCAAACTACCTCGATACTATCCCATTTCGTCGAATTCGCCAAGAAAGTAATCGATTCAGCCCTAGTCAGAGATGCGGAAATACGCATCATCGATACAATCTGTCATGACATCCGGGAACGACAACAAGCCGCCCTCGACCTCGCCCGAAGAGTAGAACTAATGTTAGTTATCGGTAGCCGCACCAGTGCCAATACCAAACACCTAATTGAACTCTGTGCGACGGCAACGAAAACCCACTTACTCGAAACTGCCGAAGAAATCCAACCGGCCTGGTTTCAGAATTGCCAGCATGTCGGTGTGACCAGTGGCGCTTCCACCCCCGAAGAGACGATAAACCAAGTCCTGGCTAAACTAAAAACAATAGCTTGAGTTAAGCCCACTCCACAATCAGACGCTTCAGGGCTATGTGACCTCGCCGACATGCAACGCTACCAGTCCCATACTCAGTAGTTGCCAGTCTATATTTTTCAGTCCAGCGTTTGCCATAAGAAGAGCTAGCTCACCAGCAGTCGGAAAGCTTTCAACAGACCGAGGTAAATAGGTGTAAGCTTCACGGTCTTTTGCCAAAAGATAACCGAGTAGTGGGGCAAGATAGGAAAAGCACCTCGCCAATAGACGGGAGACATGGTGTCGCTCTTCCGGCGGGGTAAGCTCGAGTATTACCACTTTACCTCCGGGCCGTACTACTCGTGCCATCTCCGAGATGGCACGATGCAGATCGGCTACATTACGCATAGCGAAACCAGCAGTGGCACACATGAAAGTATTATCGGGGAAAGGTAGTGCCAGAGCATCTCCCAACGACCAATCGATAGGTCGCTTCGCCGGTAGCCGTTGTTCTTTTATTTGAGCCAAAGCTAACATTTCTGCGACGAAGTCTACACCGGCAACCCGACTCACTTCCGATCGTCGGGCAAGCTCAAAAGACAGATCTCCGGTACCCGTAGCTACATCCAGAGCCGGACCCGGCGGAAGCCCACGAGTAGCTATTTCGGCCGTCAGGCGCCGCCAGCGTTTATGGGCTCCTCCGGTCATAACCGTGTTCATGAAATCATATTTACGCGAGATACGAGAGAACATGGCAGCCACTCGCTGAGATTTAGTTGCACCGTTTATGTGAACCACAGCAGGATTCCCTCTCAATTTTTATAAAGAAATAAAACGGCCAAGACCAACTCCCGCCGATAACAAAAAACCGAACTGTCCATGAAGTTTCGCCGAAGCTGGTAAAGCCAACGCCAACTCAGTTCGCACCTTAGCAAGCCATACCACACGAGACGCTCGAATTACCTGGAACAGTGCCAGCAGAGGCAACAAATTTAGAATACCTTTCCCTCCAGTCACTGTCAGCACTATCACAATAACAAAAGACGCCGTTACCAGTAATGTCCATCCCCATCGCCCGGACTGACGACCGAACAGTGTCACGGGCGTTATCTTGCCGGCGGCATGATCCTCTTCCATATCACGTAGGTCGTTAGCTACCAGAATAGCCGTAACCGTACATCCAATTGGAATAGAAAACCAAAAAACTTCTGCCGTGAAGGTTTGTGTCTGGACATAATAGGAGCCAAGAACTATAACCGGACCCATAAAAACAAAAACAAGCAGATGCCCCAACCCAATAGAACCAAGAGGCCTAGGGCCAGCCGCATAGAAATAAGCCACGGCGGCGCTCGCCAAACATATTACCGAGAGCGGCCAACCGGTAATACTTATCAGGTATAGGCCGATGACAGTAGCTATGCCGAAACAAACTACAGCCCCCAGCTTAACAGCACGGCTAGACAGAAGACCCAAGGCAATGACCTTATAGGGCGCCAGTAATTTATTATTCCTTTCGGGACGGGCGTGGTCAGAAAATTCATCTACCATGTTAACCCCTACCTGGACAAGCAAACTTGCAACCATCATCAGTAGAGACAGGGGAAGGCTGAATTGCCCCTGGCGGAATGCCAGAGTCGACCCTACCAGCACAGGGATAATAGAAGCGCTGAGAGTGAATGGACGCGACGCCCGGTACCAAATTAGTAATTTATCTCGCACGGAAAATATCATCTCCAGCGCCTACCATGGATGTTTACGGAAACGCGAGAAATCGGGTGGCCGCTTCTCCAGAAAAGCGTTGGTGCCTTCTTTACCCTCTTCGGTGGCATAATAAAAAGCATTCGCGCCGTGCGCTAGGTTCTGGATGCCATAGATATGGTCAGTATCAACGTTAAAGGCATATTTTAAGAAACGGAGGGCAGTAGGCCCACGTTGGAGCAACTCTTTTGCCCATAAAATAACTGTCGCTTCCAGTTGTTCCGGTGGGACTACAATATTAACCAAACCCATTTCCAATGCTTCCGACGCCGAATATTGCTTACACAGGTACCATATTTCGCGCGCTTTTTTTTCGCCGACAATACGTGCAAGATAAATAGCCCCAAATCCACCATCGAAACTACCATACTTAGGACCAATCTGACCGAATATTGCTCGGGTCGACGCAAGCGTGAGGTCACACAGCACATGGAGGACATGCCCGCCTCCAATGGCATATCCATCGACCATAGCGATGACTGGCTTCGGTATCTCCCGTATCATTCGGTGTAAGTGTGTCACCGAAAGACGTTCTCTACCCATCGTGTCTTTGTAGCCACTCTCCCCCCGTAATTTAACGTCGCCGCCCACACAGAAATGACCGCTACCCCCCAACACCACCACCCCGATATCACAATCATCCCATGCATCCCGGAATACCGCACACATCTCATCGATCGTCAGCGGACGAAAAGCATTCAACACACGAGGACGTTTAATACTAACCCAGGCAATATTATCACGCTTGGAATAAACCACATCTTCAAAATTTGTCTCCATGATCTTCACCTCATTCAACAACTATTCAGATATTTATTATATTACGCGGGTTACCTTCAAAGCGTCTATCTCAACATCCGATAACCCGAGCAATTCGTGCAGAATCGTTCGCGTATGTTCTCCAAGCCCCGCCGAGCCACCAGCAGGCCCCGTCAGACTAGCACTCATCTTAAAAGGGGTGTTCGTCACCGGCCATGTCCCGGCAAAGTGATGCGGGATGGTTGCTATCATACCGCGGTGCTTCACCTGCGAGTCCTCGATCACTTCCTTAACATTATTCACGGGGGCACAAGCAATATCCGCTTCCGAAAGAAGTTTCAGCCAATAAGTGACAGGTTGGACGCTGAAAACATGCTGAAGGGCATCGGTCAGGGCATCAACATGCTTCGTACGTACGGTATTATTTTTAAAACGCCCGTCTTCACCTAGTTCAGGACATCCGATAACCCGGCAAAAATACCGCCAGGCATTAAGATCATTAGAAAACATGGCCACCGCAAAATATCCATCGCTGGCTCGGAAAACCTGGAAGGGGGCCGCCATCGGATTTCTGGTTCCCACAGGTCCGGGAATCTGGCCGGTACCGAAATAGCGCGCTATTGGGTTCTCCATCATAGTCACCTGGCAATCGAGCATCGACATATCGATATGCTGCCCCAATCCGCTACCTTGTCGCTGCAAAAGAGAGGAGACAATCGCTAGGGCCGTAAAGACACCGGCGACACTGTCCGCCAGCGAAGCACCAGGGCGAAGGGGTTCGTCTCCGGGTTGCCCGGTGATACTCATCAGACCGCCCATCGCCATAACAGTAACATCCAAGGCCGGAGATTCTGCCCGCGGACCGTCCTGCCCGAATCCAGAGATACTAGCGTAGACTAGGCGAGGGTTAATTTCTTTCAAGGATAGATAGTCAACGCCAAAACGAGCCATAGTACCGGGCACGAAATTCTCCACAAGCACATCAAAATGAGGTACAAGTTCGCGGAAGATTTGCTGTCCGTCTTGTGTCGAAAGGTCGAGTGTGATACTCTTTTTACCGCGATTAACACTTATGAAAAACACGCTATCGCCCCCAATAGTCGGCTCAAGACTCCGCGCCGGATCGCCCCCCGCGGGGATTTCCACCTTGACAACTTCGGCGCCGAGGTCAGCCAGTAACATTGTGCAAAAAGGACCAGCTAGTATTCTGCTCACGTCGAGTACACGGATACCATGTAGTGGACCTCTCATATTACCCCCCATAGAGAGAATAAACCGGTGAAGATTACCGCCATCGGCTGGCGCGGGTACGCTCTACCTTTCCGCCAAAGGTACATTACTTCGGTCAGCCAGGCCAACAGGCGCTTCGGCCTACTCTTATTCTTACTAACCAGTGACGGGTTGGTCGGTATAGGCGAAGCCGCGCCAGCGGGCACGGGAAATTTAGGTAATGCGAGAGAAACTGTCGTCATACTGGAGAAACTAGCTCCCCGACTGTTAGAAAGTGACACCGACTCAATAAAAGAGGCAATATCGGTATGGGGAATGCCCGCGCCACTTCGTTTCGGCCTCGAAACAGCGTTGCTCGATCTCGAGGGCCAAGATAAGAAATTACCAATGGCAGTACTACTTGGCAGTAAACCTTCGTCACTTACGGTCAATGCTCTCATTGCTGCCGAATCCCCCAAAACGGTAGCAATGAATGCCCGGGAAGCCGTAGAACTAGGCTTCACCAATCTTAAGCTTAAAGTAGGTAACACATTACCGAAAGATGAGAAACTGGTCTCGGCGTTACGCCAAGCAGTGGGAGCGCAGGTGAAACTGCGTCTGGACGCGAACCAGGCCTGGGATATTAGCCAAGCCATAGAATCTATCCGCCAGTTATCTCGATACCAGTTAGAGTATGTCGAACAACCAGTAGCAGCGGTTAATATTGCTGGACTAGCCAAGGTACGCCGTTCTGTACCGGTAGCAATAGCGGCCGATGAGTCCCTAGGCTCACTGGATGACCTACACCGTCTTATCAATGCCGGCGCCGCCGACGTATTCATCATTAAAGCGTCACGACTGGGTAGTTTTCGAGCAGGATTAGAAGTGGCAACTGAGGTACTGAAGACAGGGCTTTCGGTAGTAGTGACTACTTCCCTCGAGTCAGGGGTAGGCGTCGCTGCAAGCGCCCATCTGGCCGCGGCACTACCAGACCAACCGTATCCCCATGGCCTAGCTACAGGCCTCTTGTTTGAGCAAGACCTGACATATCCTCGTTTGCGACCATCGAATGGGAAGCTTCTAACACCCGATACACCCGGATTAGGCGTTAAGGTAGATGCAATGTTACTGCGGAAATATAGCATCGCTGTCATGGGTTCGGCTGGCTCCTCATTATCCGGGCTTCGTGAGTATCTGAGTCTTTAACTGTCCTAAGAAACTCCAGAATAATCTGGTTGAACAAAAGAGGTTGCTCTAAATGTACCGTATGACCACTCTTTGGCACTATACAGAGCCGACTATTCATCACGGCACAGTGCATCTCCTGAGCAATGCTAGCGAATTTCTCATCCTCCGCCCCAGCAATGAACAATGTCGGAACTCGAAGTTCTGAGAGGAGTTCATGAAATGATGGCTGGGCGCCGATCCCAATGCCCCTCAAGCTGTTAGCCAGCCCCACCGAGTTATTCGCCAAGCGCTGTAATCTTAATTTCTGACGAGTTTCCTCAGGCAATCGCACCTGACTTGCCCATAAAGGTAACGCCTCCCAATAGTCGACAAAAGCTTCAATACCCTCCGTCTCAATTTTACCAGCTAACTCTTCGTCACGGTGTATGCGTTCCGCCCTCTCACCAAGAGTGGCCAACCCAGGAGAAGCGCTCACTAATGTCACACTCAAGGTCCGTTCCGCTAAAAGGAGCGCAGCCGCCAGAGCTACGCGCCCCCCCAAGGAATAACCCAGCCAATGGACACGACGAAAGCCCAACTTGTCCATCAACTCGGCTAATGCCTCCACAGTACTTTCAATACCATATAGCTCTGGAACCGTCGGAGCATCAGAGGAACCGTGGCCGAGTAGATCCAAGCTAATCACGGAATACTCGCTCCGGACTGTCTCTGACAATAAGTCCCAGGTCGATAGGTTACCTGTAAAGCCGTGGATAGCCAAGATAGGACGGCTGTTACCAGTCATCTCCATATTCAAGTACCGACCGCCAAGAGCATTAAGTGCGATTTTAACCATTATTAGCCCTTTCATTTCGACGGATTTGTGCCACTATCGCATCCCGTATTTGCCGGTGTAACCTTACATTTAATTTTCGTTCACCAGGAACCTCGATAATCGTAGTACCAGTCCCCGCCAAACTCACTTTTACGGCTTCTATGTATGTCTCCCAATCCTGGGCAAAGCAATAATGCAGTCCGTATAGGTCAGCCGCAGCTCTGAAGGTCAGGTCGTGGGGCATGGCGAAATAATGTTCGAAGACATCCTCGTAGCTAGCTTGGGGGAGAAACGAGAATATCCCACTACCGTTATTATTTATCACAACGATAGTAGCATTCAAACCACAGTTTTTAGCCGCCAGGAGTCCATTCATATCATGATAAAAGCTAATATCACCGACTACTAGTACCAGTCTACCCGAAGAAACAGCGCTGGCACCTAGGGCTGTGGAAACTACACCGTCGATACCACTAGCTCCACGGTTCGCCATAAACCGAACCGGTAATTCAGTAGATAAGACGAAGGTGTCCATGTCCCGTACCGGCATACTATTACCGGCGAAGAGCAAACTATCCGAAGGCAGCAGACTAACCAATTCGGCGAGCACTTTCCCCTCAAACATCTCACCTATTCTGGCAAATTCCCGTCGAATAGTACTTCGAGTTGTCTCAGCCAATGTGTGCCACCGATTACTCCACTCTCCATCGACTCGCCTACTCTTTAAGAAAGAAGATAGGGTTTCACAGAACGGTACAGCACCGATATGCCATATCTCGCTCGTAATATGGAAAGGATCCCTCCAACCCATATCGTCTACCAGAATATGACGAGCGGAGCTGCATTGTTCTAGATACCCGGTCAAAGATTTCGAAACAGGCAACGCCCCAAAACGCAGCACCACCTGTGGGGCCAGTAAGGCATCCAACCCCCCATCACCGATAAACGAGTCATAACAATCGATGATACTACTTCGGTCGTGCGGCCCACATCTTACCTGCGACAGACAGTCGGCCAGAACCGGATAGCCCAGCTGGCGTGCTAGAGTAACAACTTTTACGGCCAAAGTCGTATCTGTGGCCGGCCCGCAGATGATAAGCCCATGTTCTATGGAAGTCAACTCTGATGCTAAACGCTGTATGTCATCCAATAAAGGACGTTTCTCAACGGACACACTCCTTAAAAAGGGACGTCCCTCAGGACGTCCTTGATAAATTTGATTTTGCAAATTAACCTCACTATCGGGAAGGTCGGAGGGCACTGCCGCCGGTTCCAGAGGATCACGGAAAGGAAAATTAAGATGCACCGCTCCTTTAGGTTCTTCGGTAGCAGTAGCCAAGGCACGTCCAGCGATTGAACGGACGAATCCCATCAGAGGAAGTGTAACATCCGGTGGTGGCATATTCGCCGACCACTTAACATAGCAACCATACAGACGTGTCTGGTCGATAGTTTGAAGTGCCCCCCAATCCACCAACTCAGGAGGTCTATCCGCCGTAAGTACTAACAGCGGTACTGAGGAATAACGAGCTTCCACTAAAGCCGGCAAAAAGTTAGCCACAGCAGTTCCGGAAGTGCAAACTAAAGCCACCGGTTCATTTAGATATCTGGCCATACCCAAGGCAAAAAAAGCGGCCGAACGCTCGTCAAGATGAACCCATTTCCTGATACCAGGATGACGGGCAAAGGAAATAGCCAACGGGGATGAACGTGAACCGGGACAGATGCATACATGTCTCAGGCCGCAACGAGCAAGCTCATCAATGAAGGCTCCGGCAAAAGCATAATTTCTATTTTCGAATGACATTACCGACTCCTACCGAGCGCTGCCATCAGGGGCTGAAACTTCAGTTCCGTCTCCTGAAACTCCCGGTCTGGGTCGGAACCTTCAACAATACCGGCTCCAGCATACAAAATCGCACGCTTGTCGCCCAGAAGTGCCGACCTGATACCGACGGCAAACTCACCTCCCCCGGTGTGATCTACCCATCCCACCGGAGCGGCATACCAACCACGATCGTTTTCACCGTTACAAATAAAACTCATTGCCCGGTCGGTCGGCACTCCCGCCACTGAGGGGGTAGGGTGCAATCGTTTTACAATACCAAGAATACTATTACCAGAATAGAGACTACCGGTAACTGAGGTAAGCAGATGCTGAACATTCCTCAATTTCAATATCTGTGGTTCACGATCCCACTGTAGATCCCCGCACAAATCTTCCAGAGATGTCGTTACTGAAACCACCACCGCCGTGTGCTCTATTCGTTCCTTTGAACTCTCAAATAGCTGCTTCTCAAGTCTAATATCCTCTTCCGGATTATTACCACGGGCAATACTTCCGGCTAAGCAAGTAAGGCTTAAGCGACCTTGATTAATACGAACCAGACTCTCTGGTGTAGAGCCGAAAAAACTGGCCTCGCCATTATCGATGGCAAACGTAGCACAGTCCGGATAGTTACGACAAAGTTTTCTCAAAGCATAAGCGAGAGAGAATTGTCTATCCGCGTACAGTATCTTACGTCTTGCCAACACTACCTTTATGAGCCGACCTTCTCCGATATCTTTGAGAGCGCTCCGCACATACCGGACGTATTGTTCTGGTGAGTCCTGGTGGATGTGTTTTATTGCCGGTTGGTGTTTTTTGCCCGGAGACCTTATATCCATAGCCTGTAATTCAGCCACCAGTGCTTCAACCTGGAGAGCGACATCTGCCTCTGGTACCACTATTGTATTGATAGTAAGCCATGTCGACCCACCTGACCGTGTAAATAGAAACCGGGGCAATACCAGCATAGAATCTGGAAAACAGCGCCAATTAGCGTCCTTTGGTACCTCTGTATCAAAACGGAACCCCCCCAGAATAATCGGACCTACCCCACGTATATCAGGGGCTTTAATCAGAGCCGTCTTTAAAAGCGAATCATACCTATCCGCCGCTTTATCCACAGAAGTAAATCCATCGGAAATGAATTCGACTACGATGCCCTTCCCAACCAACCAAAAGTCCTCATCAGGCCTCCCCCAAAAAGCCCGAAAGGCCGCAGGCTCACAGGCAGAAAAGCATGCATGGGAATTCATGTTACAAAGCAGAGGATAGGCCAGACTGACCAGCACAGATTCATTTGCCTGACGGGCCTGCTTCTGTCCCTGCGTCAGAAATTCTACTAAAGTCCGTTTTACCAGAGCAGTCGGTATAACGTCAGTCATAATCCGTCCGAAACCAAACCGTAATGGATAAATATGGCCGGGTCAGCTCCGACACTTTTAAGCAGCATCGCCTGGAGCATAGGCGTAGCAGTTGTCAAAGATCTAGGTTGCCCGATCAATAACCAATGTAAAATCACCTCATGAAGACCACCAACCCATATCCGAGAAACCATTAAGGTATCTAAGGGCTTTATTTGACCGAAGTCTATAGCTGCATCCAGCTCTTGCTGGATCAGTTTCGAGAATTTCTCTCTCACCGGCAAAAATTTTCTATCTGTCGCCTTACCATTACCGCCTACATTAAGCAGCAATACCTGGGCAACATTCCGCTTACGGGCAAAGATAGACATCAAAGCGCCTATACTAGCGGCTACTCGATGCAAGGGCGTTGGCTGGTTCTTTACCGACTCAGCTACCCTATTTACCAGCTTGTCACTCATGCGCCCCAGAAGAGCCGTTACCATCTGCTCTTTACTAGGGAAATGGAAATAAAAACTACCCTTAGAAGTACTCGACAGATTCACAATTTCCTGCACACCGGCACATGAGTACCCTCGTTTCGCGATTACCTCTAGGGCGGCATCCAAAATCCGGTCGCGAGCGGTGGCTGTTTCAACTTGATAATCATTAGTCATGTTCAATACTAGAGACTGACCGGTTGGTCTAGTCACCATCAGTGTCTATGGTAAATGTATGGTGTTAGCTTGTCAAGCCAACTAATTTTTTCCCAGGAATAGCTTAAGAATGTTAGCAACGGCACGAGCAACTATGGGCCGGGTCGACTAGATGCGGCAAGTAGCAAACAAACTTTTACTACCAGTGTTGAACTCCCATCCGAGAGCCTTGTTGTTTTTCTTATTTCCTTCGCTGTCCACGGAGGTAATAGGCGTACTCTTGATGTTTCTCAATCTAACTTCTTGTTGGCCGCATATTACCTATTTTATTTTCAGCAATATGAGACGTTCCCCCAAAACTAATGTCAAGTAAAGCCAGTTTAATGAGTATCTGTTTCTTGACAGTAGGTATGTGGTATCGCTTATAATGGACTATCCTGAGCTAGAAGCTGGCGACGGTACCAGCACTTTCCCCGGAGTAGCTACGAACAACAAACGACTAATTTAGACCGATACCTAATATTTCACCATTTATCGAGAAACAAGCGATTAGGGGGTATTGTGGAATATCTTCTGAATGAACAACAAAAACTGGTAAAAAATCTAGCCAGAAAAATTGCCGAAGAGAGGATACTGCCCGTACGAGCCGACCTTGACGAGAGGGAAGAATTCCCTTGGGCAATAATGAAAGATCTAGCCGATAGCGACCTGTTCCGCATCTTTGTCCCGGAAGAATACGAAGGTTTAGGCGGAGGCTGTCTCGACCTCTGCCTGATAGTGGAAGAGTTAAGCCGGGTCTGCAGCGGGGTAGCGGTGACTTATGCCGCCAGCGCTCTAGGCAGCTTTGCTATACGCCAATTTGGAACCGAAGAACAAAAGAAAAAATACCTACCTGATATTGCCGCAGGTAAAAGCTTGACCGCATTTGCCCTCACTGAGGCATCGGCCGGTACTGACGCCACCGCCCTCAGAACCACCGCTGAAAAAGTTACTGGCGGATATGTGCTCAATGGAACAAAGCAGTTTATCACCAATGGCGGTGAGGCTGAGATCTATACCGTCATTGCTCTAACCGACAAGACTAAAGGACCTCGAGGAGCCAGTGCCTTCCTCGTCAACAAGGGAACGCCGGGATTCTCCTTCGGTAAGAAAGAAAAAAAACTGGGGATCCGTGCTTCGGCTACCATAGAACTCATTTTCCGCGACTGTTTTATTCCTGAGGTAAACATAGTTGGTCGAGAGGGAATGGGATTCATCCAGACACTACACACCCTCGACTGGTCCAGACCAGGAATTGGAGCACAAGCAGTGGGGGTAGCGCAAGGGGCGCTAGAAGCGGCTGTAGATTACGCCCGGCAGCGCGTCCAGTTCGGCCACCCCATCATCGCCCTACCAGCGGTGCAGACTATACTCGCCGATATGGCCATTCAGGTGGAAGCCGCCCGTGCCCTAGTCTATGCTGTTGCCCGTACTGTAGATAGCGGTGCCAAGAAAATCACCGAAGAATCCGCCATGGCTAAGGTCTTTTCCTCCGACGTCGCTATGGAAGTAACGACCAAAGCCGTACAGATTTTCGGCGGAGCGGGCTATATGCGTGATTTTCCCGTAGAGAAGATGATGCGCGATGCTAAGATTACCCAAATATACGAAGGCGCCAACGAGATGCTTAGAATCACCATCGCCGCGGAACTTCGAAAAAGAAGAGGCCGACGCGAATGAATTTTTCAGCCAAGAAAAGTGGCACCTAAAATGAACATTGTGGTTTGTCTTAAGCAAGTCCCCGGCACCACACAGGTCAAAATTAACCCACAGACTAATACCCTAATAAGACAGGACATCAAGAATATAGTCAATCCCTTTGACACTTATGCTCTGGAAGAAGGGGTACGCTTAAAGGAACGCTATGGCGGTAAGGTCACCGCCATCAGTATGGGTCCACCTCAAGCTGAAGGAATGCTGCGGGAATCCATTGCCGCCGGAGCCGATCAAACCATCTTGCTCAGTGACCGGGCTTTTGCCGGTGCCGATACCCTGGCAACTGCCTATACTTTAGCCCAGGCAATTAAGAAAATTGAAGATTACGACCTAGTAATCTGTGGCAAGCAGACAATCGATGGTGATACCGGCCAGGTAGGCCCGGAGCTGGCCGAGGAACTAGAGCTTCCCTTCATTGCCTATGTCAATAAAATTGAAGAGACCACCACTGGCCAGATGCGCATCCAGCGTATGATTGAAGAGGGACACGAGCTTATTGAGACACCTTTACCCGCCGTAATTAGCGTCGTCAAAGAGATTAATGTACCTCGTCTCCCCTCTCTCCGCGGTATTATCAAAGCCAAAGACGCAATAATCCCCGTTTGGACCGCCCATAACTTGGACGTTGACCCAAGTATGGTCGGACTAGACGGCTCAGCCACCAGGGTAGTCAAGATTTTCTTCCCAGAAAGAGTGCGTCATGGGGAAAAACTACAGGGCGACCTAGAAGACCAAGTAGCCAGCTTGATTGAGAAACTAAGAAAGTCCAGAGTAATTTAATGTAGCGGTTCTAACGCTTTGTTGCTTTGATGATAAACTATACCGACAAAAATTAGCATCCAGACAATAGACGCATCCGAACTGAATTCTAATTTTCGCCGGAAAGGTTGACATCTCGAACTAGCTCTATTGGGGAAGCAACATACCAAGGAGAGGCATGGGAATAAAAGTTGACCTTGATAAATGCACCGGTTGCTCTATCTGTGTTAGCGTCTGCCCTTTCGCCATAATCGAAATGATTGATGACAAGGCTCAGATTCAAGAGGGCTGTACCCTGTGTGGTGCTTGCCAAGAAGCCTGCTCCTACGAGGCGATACTTATCGAGGTAACTACTGAAACCCCAACCCCCAATAACGGTCATCACGGTATCTGGGTATTTGCCGAACAACGGGATGGTCGGTTAAAGAACGTAAATTACGAGCTATTAGCTAAGGGCCGAGAACTAGCCGATGCCCTTAAGACAGACCTGAGCGCGGTATGTTTCGGTCATAATGTCAGTGAAATTGACCAGCTTGTTGCCTACGGAGCAGATAAAGTCTATCTAATCAACAACCCAGCTCTGGGCACTAACCAGGAAGATTTATATACCAGCGAACTCACCAGGCTGATTCAGGAACATAGACCAGAGATACTCCTGGCCGGGGCGACTTCACTGGGACGTTCCTTTATTCCGAGAGTCGCCGCCGTCCTCCGGACCGGACTGACGGCCGACTGCACCGGGCTTGACATTGATACCGAGAAAAGATTACTACTCCAGACCCGTCCGACCTTCGGCGGTAATATTATGGCAACAATTATCTGCCAGACGAGACGACCGCAAATGGCCACAGTGCGTCCACGAGTCTTCAAGAAAAACACACCCGACAATAACCGCCAAGGACAAATAATAAAAGTAGATTTCAAGAAAGAGGCGGTAACTTCACGGACTAAACTACTCAGCTTTATCGAAGATATCACCGAGAAGGTCAAGCTGGAAGATGCTGATATTATCGTCTCCGGCGGGAGAGGCCTGGGTAAGCCAGAAAATTTTAAGCTGATTGAAGAACTAGGCGGAGTGCTCGGTGCCGCTGTCGGTTCATCCCGACCGCCGGTGGACGAAGGCTGGGTTGCCTATTCCCACCAGGTAGGACAAACCGGCAAGACAGTCGGCCCCAAGCTCTATGTTGCCTGCGGTATCTCCGGCGCCGTTCAGCACCTAGCCGGAATATCGACCTCAGAAATCATCATCGCTATCAACAAGGACCCAAATGCCCCTATTTTCGAAATCGCCACCTACGGAATTGTCGGCGACCTCTTTCAGGTAGTACCGATGATAATTAAGAAACTAAAGAGCGAATAATCCAATCCGGATCTCCTCTGGAGGAAGGCTATTCGGAACAACGCCCCAGATGCTACTGTGTACTTGTAAGCTTAATTTCGCATATTACAAGTCTTCATTAGAGAAAATTTCCGAGGCCGAATTCGATGCATATAACCTCGTTTGCAAAGAAGACACGACATCCCCTGATAAATCAAATCTACATTCCTACTGTGGAGCTGAGGGGATTCGAACCCCTGACCTCCGCCTTGCAAAGGCGGCGCTCTCCCAATTGAGCTACAGCCCCTTAGCCAAAAGTATTATACCGTAAACCATACCAGCTCACAATTTACGGCGGACCATCGGCCGACGACACAACTAAGATACAGTTTGAGCCCTATCATTCTATACCAACCCGAGACGTTGGGGTTTTCTCGACTACTTGGGTTAGCCGAAATAAGCTAGACGTTGAACAGGAAGGTAATAACATCGCCATCCTGGACGATATAATTCTTCCCTTCAAGACGCAATAATCCTCTCTTTCGTGCCTCAACCAGACTACCGCACTTAACAAGGTCGTTATAGTCAATAACCTCGGCACGGATGAAACCCCTTCCCAAGTCAGAATGAATTTTCCCCGCCGCCTTAACAGCATCAGTGCCCTGCCGAATTGACCAGGCTCTAACCTCATCCGAGCCTACCGTGAAGAAGGTAATTAACCCTAGAAGTTCGTAGGAATACTTGATAACACGGCCAGCCCCCGACTCCTTGATACCAAACTCGGCCCGCATTACCCGAGCTTCATCCTCAGGCAACTGGACCAGTTCCGTCTCCACCTTACCACAGACGGTAATCAAACGGCATCTGCTCTGGGAATAACGTGAGTTCAATTCGACTTCCAAAGATTCCGCTTGAGCTAACTGGACTTCGCCAATATTAACCACTACCAGCAGTGGTTTGGCGGTAAGAAACTGATAGCCGGCGATAGACCTGACTTCCTCGATAGTGAGCGTTAGGCTCCGAACAGGCACTTCTTTCTCCAAACTATTCTTAATACTAAGGAGGTTTTCCTGTTCCCGCAAAAGCCCCTGACACTCCGACGGTTTCGCCCCTTTCAATGAATCCGCCAGTCTCTCAAGTCTTCTCTCGAGGAGCGTCAAATCGGAAAAAATAAGCTCCAGCGTCATGTTAGTAATGTCTCGCTCGGCATTCGGACTGCCTTCGAAATGTGGGACACTATCATCTGGAAAGGCACGAACGACATTGAGCAGAGCATCTACCTGAGTTATCTGTGTGAGCAACTGGCCACTAGTACTCTTACCTTTAACTAAATCCCTGACGGAAGCACCAATATCAATGTATCTCGCCGTGGCTGGCACCACTTTCTGTGGCCGAAACAAGTCGGCCAACACCTTCAGCCGGGGATCCGGCACCTTAGCCATACCGATATTGGAGTCTTCCTGAGTATGTTGCCCACCACCGTGGACCAGGGCGTTAAAGAGGGTCGTCCGCCCACTTTGCTCCAATCCGATGATACCAATATCAAGACTCACTTTGCCTCCAACAGCGCTGATAAAACGAAACGCCTTCTATATCTTACCTTTTGTCTTTACAGCGTTCAACATGACGGCAATGTGACGTTTAGGATAGAATACTCCTGGATAAATTACCGTGAGACAAGTCTCCTGACTATTCCAATCCCTTTAGCCAGAGACATTATAAATAAGACCCCGACAAGTGTGCTAACATGGTTGTAACACTGCCGTAATATTAACGTAATAAAATAGCCAGATAAGATGTGCATTTTGCTAAACATCCCCGAAACAAAAAGTATTTTGGGAAATGAGTAAGTTCAAAGACCTTCAAGACTTCATCCGTAACAAGATGCGGATGTCGCATATCTATCAACCGGTGATGTTGATAGAACTTCTACAGAATAATGGATCTGCAACGGTCAACCAGATTGCACGGTCTCTCCTTGATCGGGACATCTCACAGGTCGAGTACTACGAACACATCACCAAGTCTATGGTCGGACGGGTTCTGACTAAGAATCGAGGCATCACGGAGAAATACAAAGATTCGTACTCCCTCAACGGATTCGAGGAATTATCACAGGATGAAGTAAACCAGTTAGTAGAGGACTGTATTGGTCGGATTGATGACTACGTTAGCAAAAGAGGGGAGGGCGTCTGGTCTCACCGCAGAAAGTCATCTGGATACATCTCTGGTACAGACCGATACGAGGTCTTAAAAAGAGCAAAGTTCCGGTGTGAGTTGTGCGGTGTGTCTGCCGAGGAGAAGGCATTGGAGGTCGATCATATTGTTCCCAGGAATAAAAGGGGATCGGATGACATATCAAACCTCCAAGCACTTTGTTATTCATGTAACTCAATGAAAAGGGACAAGGATGACACGGACTTTCGTGGTATCGCAGAGAGTTACAACGACAGGCAGGAAGGGTGTTTGTTCTGTGTGATGAATCTTGATGAATTGGTTGCTGAAAATGAACTCTGCTATACACGTACAGACAGTTACCCAGTCACTGAACGACATACATTAATCATTCCTAAGAGACACGTGGAGTCGTACTTTGATCTGTACCAACCAGAGATCAATGCCATTCATCAGATGCTAGACAAAACAAAGAAGATCATAGAATAGCACGATGGAACAGTTACAGGATTCAATGTCGGTGTAAATGCTGGCAAAGATGCCGGTCAGTCAATATTTCACGTCCACGTACATCTAATACCAAGAAGAAAGGGTGATATGGACAATCCTCGTGGTGGTGTTCGGGGTGTAATCCCTCATAAAAGAACCTATTGAGTTATGAACTATCTACGGTGGTCGATTCGATTGGAATTTCAAACTGCGGTAGCAGCACGATCGTCGGTATTCTAAAAGAAACCACAATCGAAGAAAAGCACGTCTCAGCTGTTGTAGCGGCACGCCTTGACAGCCGACTTTCTTTTGATTATGATGCGCAAGATTTAATGGTTAGGTGGTAGAAGTATGGTCGTCGGTATTCCAAAAGAAATCGTAACCGGGGAAAAGCGCGTCTCAGTAGTTCCTGGAATTATTTCTAGACTCAAGGGGATATCGGTGGTAATGGAACGAGGGGCCGGCGAAGCCGCGGGCTTTCCTGATACTGCTTATGTAGAGCAGGGAGTGTCTATCGTCGACACTTCGGCCTTATACGAACAGTCAGATATTATCCTCAAAATACAAACCCCAACGGCGACGGAAGCGCGTCTATTCAAGGAGGGAACCACATTAATCTCTTTCCTCTATCCATTGACAAATCTTGAGACGATACAGATACTTGCCGCCCGGCGGGTAAACGCCTTGGCCATGAATCTCATACCACGAAGCAGTCGGGCACAGTCGATGGATGCCCTTTCTTCCCAAGCGATAATATCGGGCTATAAGGCAGTCCTTCTCGGTGCCGATTCACTGCCGAGGCTCTTCCCCATGCTCATGACCGCAGCCGGAACCATCCCCCCCGCCAAGGTTTTCGTAATCGGCGCTGGTGTGGCGGGACTCCAGGCAATCGCAGTTGCTCGGCGACTAGGGGCAATGGTCGAGGCATATGACGTGCGCCCCGCGGCGAAGGAGGAGATTAAAAGCTTAGGCGCCACATTTGTCGAATTACCCATCGAGTCCAAAGAGGAACAAGCGGCAGGTGGTTATGCCAAAATCCAGTCAGAAGAGTTCTATCGCAAGCAGCAAGAGTTACTGGCGGAACACGCTCAAGTATCCGACATAGTCATAACCACGGCGCTGGTACCGGGCCGGCGAGCACCCATTCTGGTTTCAGAAGACGCAGTCAAAAAGATGCGTTTGGGGTCAGTTATTGTAGACCTAGCCGCCGAGCAAGGCGGTAACTGTATCCTAACTGAGCCGGGAAAGAGTGTAGTTAAATATGGGATAACGATCCACGGTCTCTTGAATTTACCATCGACAATGGCACCGCAAGCAAGCCAACTATACTCGCGAAACATCACCTCATTCCTCTTAACAATACTCAAAGATGGCACTTTGAATATCGACCGGAAAGACGACCTAATCCACGAACCTCTTGTGATTTTTGATGGGGAAATAGTTCACGAACCAACAAAAGCCGCCATATCTGAGGGGATGCCGAAATGACAGAAATCGCCAGGGAAAGTCTCATCGTAAATTTACTAATCTTTGTGATGGCAGCGTTCCTCGGCATAGAACTTATACGGCATGTATCGCGGCTTCTTCACACCCCCTTAATGTCTCTGACAAACGCCATCTCTTCGGTCTCTATCGTAGCGGCCCTAATTATTCTGGCAAAACCGAAGGATAATTTCGTCTTGCTTCTAGCGACAATCGCAGTAGCACTGGCAGCCACCAACATAGTCAGCGGTTTCATGATTACCGAACGTATATTAAAAATGTTCCGACGGCAGAAGGGCAAGAAGTGATGAGTCTCCCCATCCAGTACCTTTATGTCATAGCCATTATTCTTTTTGTGCTCTCCCTAAGATGGATGAGCGAAGTTAGAACCTCCCGGCGCGGAAACTGGGCCGGAGCGGCCGCTATGCTCACCGCAATTATTGCCACATTACTTGCCTTCCCAACCCAACGAAACGACCTCCTGATCGTAGCCATTGTCGTCGGCACGGTCATCGGCATACCTATCGCATTAAAGCTCCCAATGACAGCTGTCCCCCAGCGAACTGCCATGTCCCATGCTTTCGGATCGCTGGCGGTGGCACTGGTGGGGACAGCTAAGTACTACCAGCTAGCGCCGAACATAGACACCTTCACTCTCTCGGTTCTCTCGTTTGAGATAATTCTCGGCTTCCTAACTTTCACGGGCAGCTGCGTCGCCTTCGCCAAGCTTCAGGAATTAATCTCCGGTACGCCTTTCATCTATCCTGGCCGAACTGTGGTAACCCTCTCGAGCCTAGGCATCGCAATCGTCCTGGCTATTTATCTCATCCTAAATCCGGCACAAGGAATCATTCTCCCAATCATGGTGACATTTGCCCTCCTATTCGGATTTCTTTTGGTTATGTCAATCGGTGGGGCTGACATGCCGACGGTGATAGCAATCTTAAACTCCTACGCTGGTCTTTCAGCAGCAGCCCTGGGATTTGTCCTAGACAGTAAGATTCTAATAGTCGCGGGGACACTTGACGGAGCCTCTGGCTTTATCTTAGCTCTTATCATGAGTAAGGCGATGAACCGCTCCTTTATCAATGTTCTGTTCGGTGGAGTCGGGACGAAGATGACCAAGGACGGGGATGCAACAACGGTTGAACGTACTGTCCAGAGCTACACAGTCGAAGATATCGCCACTATTCTGGATAATGCCAGGTCGGTCGTCATTGCTCCAGGTTACGGAATGGCTGTTTCCCAAGCCCAACATGTAGTCAAGGAGTTTGCCGACATCATCCAAGCACGAGGTATTGATGTAAAGTATGCCATCCACCCGGTCGCGGGGCGAATGCCCGGCCACATGAATGTCCTTCTCGCAGAATCACAGGTACCCTATGACCAACTCTGGGAGATGGAACAGATCAATTCTTTATTCCCTGAAACTGACATAGCTATCGTGGTTGGAGCTAATGATGTGACCAACCCCGCGTCAAGAACAAATCCTGACTCGCCCCTCTACGGGATGCCAATCCTGGATGTCGACAAAGCTCGAACCGTGGTCTTTATCAAAAGAACATTAAACACGGGATTCGCCGCAGTAGGCAACGAACTCTTTTACTTGCCGAACACGATGATGGTGTTCGGCGACGCCAAAAAAGTACTCTCGGAACTCGTAGCATCACTGAAGCAAAGATAGAGTGTAACGATTAGGATAGAATGCTCCTAGATAAATTACCGTGAGTCAAGCCACCTGACTATTCAAATCCCTTTAGTCAGAGATATTATAAATAAGAGTGAGGGAGAAGCACTTCGTCCCCGGAGAGATCTACAAACTTAGAGATGCAGTTTTTGACTTTTCGCTATATTATGATTAACATATAGGACATAGTAGTTAAGAATCAAAACTGAATAGGGAACTTTAGAGGTGCCCAAACACAAGTGAGGGCTTAAATGGAAGGCAAGTCCGGTGCGATTCCGGCGCAGTTCCACCTGCTGTGAACCCGATAGAATCGGGGAAGTCAGAACGCCAGCCTCTGATAGATACGACCTCGGTGGAGATCGGGGAAATAGAGCTGATTCATAAAAATCCCCTCGTTCCACGCATGAGGGGATTTTTTATTAAATTAAAGAGCACAGAAGATGCCAACAAAATCAAAAAACAGTAAGCGGCTACTCGGGATTTCACTAACGCTCGGTGGGGGGTTGATTTTATCCGTATTTCTCGCCACCGCTCTCGGCGCGGTCAATGTCTCCCTGCCAGATATTTTCCGTATGTCCCTTAACAAAATCGCATTATTTGATTTCCCAGCTACATGGAGAACCGTCGATGAAACCATTATTTTTCAGATACGACTACCGCGAGTAGTCGGTGGAGCTCTGGTGGGTGCCGCATTAGCCACTGCCGGTGTCTTATTTCAAGGTCTGTTACGTAATCCCTTAGCTGATCCCTACATCATTGGCACCTCTGCCGGAGCGGCGCTGGGAGCAACCATCGCCATGATATTACCCCTAAATCTAGCCTTACTCGGCTTTGGGCTAATACCGCTGACCGCCTTTATCGGTGCACTAACATCGGTAATTCTGGTCTACAACCTAGCACGAGTGGGGGGACGGACACCAGTTATCAGCATGCTCCTGACTGGTTTTGTCGTCAGCGCCTTGTTTGTCGCCATCATCGCCTTTATGATGTCAATCGGTGACCGATTAGGCCTCAATCTCCGTTCCGTTTTCTCCTTTTTAATGGGTCACATATCAGTCACCAACTGGAATCAGCTCGCCGTGGTAGCTCCGTTGGTCATTGGTGGTATCATTGCGGCTCGTTTTTTCGCCTTCCACCTGAACGCCTTTTCCCTAGGCGAAGAGGGCGCCGCCTATTTAGGTATTGAGGTGGAACGAGACAAAATACTGATTTTATCCTTAGGATCACTACTCACCGCTACGGCCGTTTCCATTAGCGGACTGGTCGGTTTTGTCGGGCTGGTAATGCCCCATGCCGTGCGCTTAAGCCTAGGTCCCGACCATCGTCTTCTGATACCCGCCTCCGCCTTAGCTGGAGCTATCTTCCTCGTTATTACCGATCTCCTGGCTCGTACTATCTTAGCGCCAGGAGAAATCCCGGTCGGTATTATCACCGCCCTCATCGGCGCCCCGTTTTTCCTCTACCTCCTACGGCGTAGCCGAAGGGAGTATGCCTTTTGATACAGATACAGAAGGCTAGTTTCGCTTATCTTAACGGGCTAGTGCTTCGTAACATTAACCTTTCCGTCGCCATCGGTGAGATGGTGGGACTATTAGGACCCAACGGTTCAGGCAAGACCACATTAATTAAGCTCGCCAGTGGAATTATAAGACCAAATCACGGAGACATTAGACTAGGTAACACCGGTTTAAGCCAAATAAGTCGGAAGTCTATCGCCCACAGCATAGCGGTGGTACCTCAACAATTCCACATTCCCTTCGCTTTTACCACGACCGAAGTAGTAATGTTAGGACGGTTCCCATTTATCAAGACCCTTTCCGGAGAGAGCTCAGCCGACAGGCAAATTACCGCCGAAACGATGGCACTGGTGGGTTTGAGTCAACTGGCCGAGCGCCGTTTTGATGAATTAAGCGGCGGCGAACGGCAGAAGGTCATCCTGGCGATGGCACTGGCGCAACAGCCAAAATTACTGCTTCTGGATGAACCAACCTTAAATCTAGATATCAGCCACCAGATAGAGATACTAGAACTAGCCAGACGCCTCAATACCACGCAGAAGCTCACCGTTATCGCCGCTATGCATGACCTCAATATGGCCGCCCTTTATTTCGACCGTTTAATCCTGCTAAAAGAAGGCCAGATAGTAGCTGACGGAACACCGTCCCAAGTATTAACTGAGGATAGAATCAGAGAGGTCTTTGCCGCCACAGTTAAAGTCGAGATGCACCCGACCACCGACGTCCCTCACATCATAGTGACACCGAAGGGGAACACGGTCAGGTAACTGCCGTAAGGTTGTTTAACAACTGTTGGAGCCATCGTGGTGAACCCTTCGCCAAACTCAATGCGCGGGGTTTACAAACGCTCTCCACCATACGGCTATTTCTTTAGGGTCAGACGAGGCACTTCATCTAGAGCACGCCTTAGACTCTTAGCAAAAACGGCCACCGCATCCAGATTACCCGTCTTCATCAATTGAATGAACCGACTACCGACAATAACGCCATCAGCGATACGGGCAGCCTGCTTTGCCTGAGCCGCCGTCGAGATACCGAAACCAATGCAAAGTGGTTGTTTTGCCACTGTCCTCACCCGAGCAACAAAGCCAGCCAAATCCGCTGGCAGCCGAGACCGAGTCCCGGTAACCCCAGCTACGGAAACAAGATACAGAAACCCCCGTGACTTCTCGGTAACCAGACGGATCCGACTTTCGGTACTAGTCGGTGCCAGAAGATAAATAAGGTCAAGACCACGCTGCCGGGTAATTACCTCCAACTCGACGCCTTCCTCCGGGGGAAGATCAGGAATAATGAGACCATCAATCCCCGACCGAACACAGTCAGTTACGAACTCGGTAAGACCATAGCTCAAAACGGGATTAAAATAGCTCATAAAGACCAACGGAATATCAACCTTTTGGCGCAACTGCCAGGCAATTTCTAGGCAAATCTTAGGAGTGACACCATTTTGCAGAGCACGGAAGCTTGATTTCTGGATAGTGACACCATCGGCCAACGGGTCGGAGAAAGGAATCCCGAGCTCGACAATATCACAACCACACTTGGCCAACAGGGGCACGACTTCCAAGGTAGTTTCAATATCAGGATAGCCCACGGTTATATAACCGATGAGAGCTTTACCAGCCGGTGGTTTAAAGCTCGATGCCAGACGGCTCACAGCTTCACCTTCAATGCCTCAGCCACGATACCCATATCTTTGTCACCACGTCCGGAGAGATTGATAATAACTATTTGCTTCTTTTCTAGAGAACCAGCCAACCTGGCGGCATAGAATATAGCGTGGGCCGATTCCAGGGCCGGCGTAATACCCTCCGTATGACACAGCAGCTGAAACCCTTCCAGCGCTTCTTGATCATTGACACCGACATAGGTAACACGTCTGATATCCTTAAGGTAGCTATGCTCTGGACCAACGCCGGGGTAATCCAGTCCGGCGGAAATGCTATGGGCTTCTTTAATCTGACCAGAATGATCCTGAAGTACATAGGACTTTACCCCGTGGAGGACACCAATACTTCCAGCAACAAGGGTAGCGGCGTGCTCGCCGGTCGCCAACCCTCGCCCCGCTGCCTCCACTCCAACCAACCGCACACCCCTATCATCCAGGAAGGGATAGAAAATACCCATAGCGTTACTACCACCACCGATGCAGGCAACAACATAATCCGGTAAACGACCAAACTGATCCTGTATCTGCTGCCTGGCTTCCTTACCGATTACCTGCTGGAAATCACGCACCATCATAGGATAGGGATGCGGACCCACCACAGAACCCAAGAGATAGTAAGTATCCCGGGCATTAGTCACCCAATCCCGAATTGCCTCATTGATAGCATCTTTCAGTGTCCCACTCCCGCTAGCCACCGGTCTCACCTCGGCGTCCATCAACTTCATGCGGAAGACATTAAGTGACTGGCGACGCACATCTTCCTTCCCCATGTAGACGATACATTCCATTCCTAACATAGAGCAGACCGCCGCCGTTGCCACACCGTGTTGCCCTGCCCCAGTTTCGGCAATAATACGCTGCTTACCCATGCGCCGAGCAAGCAAACCCTGCCCTAGAGCATTATTAATCTTGTGTGCCCCGGTATGAGCCAAGTCCTCCCGCTTTAAGAAAATCCGAGCACCACCGCCGTTCTTCGTTAGCTGCTCAGCGAAGAACAGGGGTGTCGGTCTCCCCGAATAGTCGCGTGACAACCGGTCGAACTCGACCCAGAAAGCAGCGTCAGCCTTTGCCTTCGTGTAAGCGTCCGTCAGTTCGCCGAGTACTGGCATCAGCGTCTCTGGGACAAAGCGCCCGCCGTAATTACCGAAATACCCACTACCGTCTGGCAGCAATAACTACCTCCTCGCTAAGACCTTTAACAGCATAATTACCGAAATACCCACTACCGTAAAGATATTTTCCACCACATAATTTCATCCGCAGTATCCCCCGCTCCTTAATTAAAAACTTCTACCTCTCACTCAACATCTCCGCCACCCTATCCAGTATCCTGTCGGCGACATCCCTTTTACTCATCAAAGGCAAACTATCCATTTTACCGCCACGGCTAATAATGGTAACTTGGTTGGTATCAACCTCAAAGCCACTATCGGGGGCAGTAACATCATTGGTGACGATAAGGTCAAGCTGTTTCTTCACCAACTCTTCTCTGGCGTGTCCAATTAGATTCTCGGTTTCGGCAGCAAAGCCAATCCGGAGGAAATTACCCCGTACCTCAGACAGAATATCCGGAGCCCTAACCATCTCCAGGGTAAGCTCCGGTCCGACCGCCTCTTTCTTAATTTTCTGAACGGCTCGGCTCTTCGGCTGGTAGTCAGCCACCGCCGCCGCCATAATCAGGACATCAACTTGAGCTACCGCCATGGTCACCGCCTCTTTCATCTGAAGCGCCGTTTGGATATGGACGACCCCAACACCCGTTGGCTCCGGTAGAGCCACCGACCCAGTGATGAGAACAACGTTGGCTCCTCTGTCTCGAGCCGCCTCCGCCACGGCGTAGCCCATCTTGCCCGAGGAACGATTACCAATATAGCGTACCGGGTCGATTGGTTCTCTCGTACCCCCAGCCGTCACCACAACCCGCTTCCCCGCCAGATCACCATCCCGACCTAACACCTGTTTTATGGTGCCGATAATTTTTTCAATCTCAGCCAGACGCCCCTGACCTTTACCACCCGAAGCTAAATAACCATAACCCGGCTCGATAATGGTAAAGCCTCTAGCTTTAAGCTTACCCAAATTTTCCTGGGTAATCGTGTTCTGAAACATATTATTGTGCATTGCCGGAGCGATAACCACCGGAGCCTTGGTTGCCAGTACCATACTAGTGAGCATATCATCGGCGATACCATTAGCCAGTTTAGCAATGATATTAGCCGTCGCCGGGGCAATGACAACGATATCCGCCGTATCAGCCAAAGCCACATGCTCAATACTAAACTCAGAGTCCATCCCCCACATACTAGTAATCACCGACTGATTAGTGACACTACGGAAGGTCAACGGAGTGACAAACTGCATTGCCGATTTGGTCATGACGACTTCAACCCTAACCCCAACCTGTGTCAATTTACTGGCCAAGTCAGCCGCTTTATAAACGGCAATACTCCCCGTTATACCAAGAACGACGGTTTTATTAACCAACATGGCTGATCTCCCTCTCAATAAATCCTAATCACTAACTAGATTCCAAACACATTCAAAATACAAATCCCGAAGTTCAGAATTTATGGTTTTTACTCTTTATTCATCAGGTGAATCAACCTTAAGCCGATAAGCGTCAAATCAAGATTCACCTTGTCGATTACAGTAATTTCACTAGCCAGAAGCTCAGCATAGCCACCGGTGGCCACCACCAGAGCCTGTTCCCCCAACTCCCCCTGGATACGAGAGACAATACCCTCAATTAACCCCAAATGACCAAAGATAAGCCCAGACTGCATAGCATCCACAGTATTGGTACCAATCGCCCGCTTCGGCAACGTAAATTCTATCCGGGGTAATGCCGCAGTTCGCGCAAATAAAGCCTCAGCGGTAATGAGTAGGCCAGGAGCAATCGCCCCACCCAGATAGTCGCCTTCTCTAGACACGGTATCAAAGGTACTAGCAGTGCCCAGATCAACAATGATAACTGGCCCACCATAAAGGTAATGAGCCGCCGCCGCATCGACAATTCGGTCAGCACCAACCTCGCGAGGATTATCCATACGGATACGCACCCCAGTCTTAATACCCGGCCCAACCACCAACGGAGAGATATGAAAATAATGCTGGGATAACTCAACGAAGGTGCTAAGCAAAGGCGGCACAACACTACACAGGGCAATCTCATCAATATCGGAACTGTTGATATCGCGGTAATGCAGCAGGGTTAGTATTAGGGCGGCATATTCATCAGGCATCTGGTGAACATCGGTAGCCATACACCAAGTAGCCCGGAGCTTCTCACCATTGAAGACCCCCAGAGTGATATTAGTGTTACCAATATCAAACACGAGTAGCATCGCTCGCCTCCTGCGACCCGCCTACTCAGTCGGATCTTGTTTCAATCGCTTAATCACCAATGGCAATTCGGATAGAAGGTCAGACGCCAGCATGCCGGCATCGCCAAGCTTGTCTCTAACCTGATCACCAGCTTTACCATGGAGATAAACACCACAAGCCGCTGCTTCAGAAACAGATAAGCCCTGGGCAACCAACCCGGCAATGACCCCACTCAGCACGTCTCCCGTTCCGGCGGAAGCCAGCCCCGGGTTAGCGAACGGGCTAATTCGGCATCGGCCCTCAGGAGTAGCCACAATAGTATAAGCACCCTTCAGCACCACCGTTTTACGCCATTCCTGAGCCATTTCCCGGACGACATCAACTCGGTCAGACTGCACCTCGTCGACTGATACACCAATGAGCCGAGCAATTTCGCCAGGGTGCGGTGTCAGTATAGCATTATCGGGCAGTTTCCGCCACCAGTTACGCATTTTAGCCAATATATTAAGAGCATCAGCATCCAAGACAAGCGGCAACGACACTGACTTCTGCCGAAGTAGCGTGCACTTAATAAACCGAGCCACCGATAGGTCTTGCCCTAACCCACAACCCATTAATAAAACATCATATTGCTTCAGTTTTTGACGGAGTAAACCAGCCGCCTCGGCAGAAATAATACCAGGGCTAAATTCTGCTAACGGCAGATAGGTGACTTCAGTTAATTTCGAAGCCAGAATTGGCTGTAGACTGGCAGGGGTAGCCAGTGTTACTAGTCCAGCGCCAACCCGCATAGCACCGCCACAGGCTAAATAGGCAGCGCCGATATAGTTGATAGAACCAGCTACCACCAGTACCCGCCCAAAAGTCCCCTTGCTGGCATTAAGCGAACGCCTAGGCAAAACTGACCGGACCCAATCGTCAGTAAGTAGTTCATCACTCACCGACTCAACCAGAGAGGACGGGATACCTATATCAACGGTCGAGAGCTTACCCACCTTTTCCGCCCCAGGGAATTGGAATAAACCAGCCTTAGGAAAACCGAGAGTAATCGTATTATCGGCATGAAGACAAGATGGGACCGCCACGCCACTGTCGGCATTCAGTCCAGAAGGTAGGTCCAAGGCAATAATACGAAGACCAGGCAGATGCTCTTTAGCCTGCCTGATCTTATCTAGCGCCTGGGCAAAAATACCTTCCACCGGACGGTTCTGGCCAGTACCAAAGATAGCGTCAACAACCCCAATATTAATCGAAGATGATGACAGATAACCATCCAGCCAGCCCAGATTTTCATCCTGAGCGGCATCGACACAGGTGATACCGCGGTCGCGAACCAGCTTAAGGTTAATATCATCGGGTAGTCTCCGGCCAAACAGGTAGAGATCAATTCGAGAGCCCCAATCATGAAGATAGCGTGCTGCTACCATCCCATCCCCACCATTATTACCCGGACCAATTAAAAATAAAATACGTTTTTGCTCGATAACGCCAAAGATTCGCCTGACTTCTTCTGCCACGGCTTTACCTGCATTCTCCATCAGAATATCTGTCGATACCCCGATCCTAGCACACTCTTGTTCTGCCTGACGCATCTCCTCAACAGTTAAGATTTTCATCTTCTTCAATCGGTGACAGAGAAGGGATTAAAGTTGGTTTCATAATCGAAGGTGTCAATCATTTCCCTCTTTTTCAGATAGTTCACCGCCGCATAGGTAAAGGGCGTAAATACCACCTCGATTAAGACCTTGACCCCCAAGTGATATAAAATCATCATCGGTGTAAAAAAAGAAGCACCATAAAAGGCTATAGGAATAAAGAGTACCGTATCCAAGCCTTGACCAATAATTGTCGAACTAATAGTCCGCCCCCACAACCAGCGCCCCTGAGTCAAAATTTTCATCTTGGCAAGAACAAAGGAATTACCGAACTCACCACCGAGATAACCTATAAAAGAAGCTGCCAGCAATCTCGGTGTATAACCCAGGATATCCTCATAAGCCCCCTGCCAGCCCCAGTCGAGAGCCGGCGGTAGAATACGACCAACCCAGGCAACAAGAACAAAAAGGAGATTACCGAGAAAACCCAGCCAGATTACTCGCCGCGCTTGTTTATACCCATAGACTTCGGTGAGGATATCACCAAGAATATAAGCTAAGGGAAAAAGGATAACCGCCGCAGGAAGCGTAATGGAACCAGCAAGACGAAAAACCTTTACCCCAACGATATTAGCGGTAAGAAGACAAGTAACAAAGAGTACGGCGATGATGACAAAGCGAAACGAGAACTTCATTAGCTAAATCCAGCGCCGGCGTCGGAAATAGAAAAGCATCGTTCCCGAAATCAATAACGCAAGGACCATATTAGCGATAAAAGTCCAAAAACTCCCCTGCTGTTCGAGACCACCGGGTAGGCGCACATTCATGCCATAGAAACTAGAAACGACCACAAATGGTAAAACAATGCTTGACATGATAGTCAAAATACGCAGGATATGGTTTACACGATCGGTACCTAAGACAAAATCAGCATCCTTATAGACCTCGATAACCTCTTTGCACTCATCTAGAGTGTCACATACTTTATTCATGTGGTCCATCAAGTCACCGTAGTAAACGGTCATATCTGTCTTAGTGAATCGTTTTAGTTTATTCTCCAGTTCAGTCATCACTACCCGCATCGGAAAGATGATACGCCGCTGAGTAATGATGTCACGTCGCAAAACAGCTACTTCATGGGCAGCTTCAATCCGTTCGTCAAAGACACTATCCTCAACATCTTCCAGCAGACCTAAGATTTTATTTAGGATAGACCAATAGGAGTCAACAGCCCGGTCCATGATGCGATAGAGCAGATGACCCGAACCGTAATTCAAGTTCGCTTGTCGGGCTTCTTCATCGGCTTCGCAATCGCGGAATAATTTACCCAGAGACCTAAGCTTACCGGAATGCAGAGTAATCAAATATTTATCGCCGATAAAGACCGATAGCTGGCTATGGGTGCTTGTTCGCGTCGTCTTATTATATACGGGAAAATGAAAAATGAAGAACAGGTAGTCTTTGTACTCATCCACCTTAGGACGTTGTTTGCGGCTAAGACAGTCCTCTAGGTCAAAGGGATGAAACGAATAGTGTCGAGCCAGATACTCGATCTCCCGTTTCGTCGGGTTCTCAATATTGACCCAAGTCAAGCCACCCCAGGTAATCGTTTCCAGGTTCAGTTGTTCTACTTTAGTTTCCCGTGAAACAGTCATTCTAGCCACACTTTTAGGAGGATTCAAGTTCAACTACCCCTTACCAGAATTACCTCTTACCAGGCTGGCAATATCCTATATTTTACCACATTTGTTACCCGATAACATCTACCCCGATTATATCGGTGCCAAAACCTAGAGAATTTTATAATATTAAACCCAGAGATAAAACTACTTCATACGAAACAGTGCTCCCACGAATTAACAGTCAAAATAAGTTATGCTATGCACTGCTACGAGCATAAATATCTTCATTCTTCTGTTCCCAACATGGCAACCTGTATAGCCTGCTGTCTGTATTTAAATATACGTCTAAGTTGTAGGCTGAGCAAGGGAAAAACGACTTCTCCCAGTGGCCACAATGGTAATTGATACCGAACAGTGTCCTGGATAATCGTAGATCCGTTTTTTTCATAGAACTGGTGTCTGTGGATCCAAAGACGATATGGTCCCTGTATTTGCTCATCGACGAACTCATAAGGAGGGAGCCATACTATTATCTCGGACCGCCACCAGAACCGTATTGTATAGAGCTGCAGCTTGTAATCAATAACAGTACCAAGAGCAATCTCGGTTGTCTGTGGAGTAGTAATTTGAAAATGCAGCTCCGGTGGTGTAATTCTCTCGAGATTTACCGTATCACAGAAAAAGGGGAATACTTCAGTAAGTTTCAGGGGAAGTTCCATCTGTGTTTCGAGAATATGCTCTTTCATTAAACTGGTGGTCCCTATATCTACCAAACTTACCAATAAAATACGAAGGATAGGGCAAAAATAAGTAGCCAGGTTTGTGTTCTATTCCCATTTGAAAAACCGGATTGCTAGGGTCACGCATACCACCAGCCAAGCCCCCAGCACCGCCACGTTTAGCCACATGGGATTAAGTGGCACCCCTTGTACCATAATTTGGCGGAGAGCATCTGCTACATAAGTGAGTGGTAAGGCATTGACGACAGGTCGCATAAATGTCGGCATCATTTCCACTGGGAAAAATATTCCCGATAAGAAGAGCATCGGAAACTGCACAAGTTGAATAATAGGCATAGCGCCTTCGACTGTCCTAGCCCGAACGACGACAAAGTAGCCGATACTAATAAAGGCAAGTGTGCCCAGCAATATTATTCCGAAAAGCTCAAACCAACTACCGATAACCGTAACTTTAAACACCAGACTGGCTAAAATAATAATAAGGGAAGCCTGAATGATTGCTAGAATTAAACGGTAAACGACTTGGCTCGCTAGTAATTTAGCACGCCCCACCGGCGTTGCACCGAAACGTTTTAGCACCTTCTTTTCCCGTCGTTCGACCATAGTGAGCGAGCCAAACAGACCAAGAAATAAGATTGACATTGCCAGTATGCCAGGTACCAGATAATCTATATAACGCAGATCATGGGTTTGTACAGATTGCTCTTCGACCTGTATTAAAACTGGTTGGTTAGTCAGCTGTTGGTTTATCTGGTTAGCTATTTGATTCAAAGTAGATAGAATTATAGAAGACGATGTTGACTGTGACGGGTCGTAATACACAGTGATGCTAGATACTTTACCCATAGCTATATTTGCCTGTGCCCCATCCGGGATAACAACGACACCCCTGATATAGCCTTTCCTCAACCTCACCAATTCCTGATCTAAGTTATCAACCTGTTCAACATTAAATATACTGACTTGTTTTAAGACGGTTGAAATCTGCTCACTCGCTGGCGATCGGTCTTCATCAACCAAGCCGATTTCATAGCTCATACCATTATCGTCACTGAACGCTAGCCCAAAAACCATCATGAACAAGAGAGGAAAAGCAAAAGTAAAGAACAAAGCCGTCCGGTCACGGTAAAACTGTTTTAAGTCGGATACCAATAGCTTAATAAAAGTTCTCATTCCCGTATCTTCCTGCCCGTTAGCTTAAGAAACACGTCTTCAAGTGTAGCCTGCCGCACGTGCAGATCTTTCAACTGCTTAGTTAGATTGGTCTCTTCAGCATATCTTAAAATTGCCGACATTGTTGCGGGAATCTGGTCCGAATAAACTAATACATCTTCGCCATCAATAGCTACTTCAATAACCCCGGGAAACTCTTTTAATATTTCTTTGGTCGGCGTTGGGTTAACCGAGAACCGGATAGCTCGCTCCTTAAAATAACGGCTTACCAGCTCACTCGGAGAACCCGTAGCGATAATTTTACCGTGGTCAATAACGACAATCCGATCGCATAATCGCTCTGCCTCTTCCATATAATGTGTAGTTAAAAACACCGTCTTACCTTTTCTGCGCATGTCTTCGATAACGTCCCACAAACCACGTCGGGCTTGAGGGTCTAGCCCCGTTGTCGGTTCGTCCAAAAAAGCGATTTCAGGATCATTCACCAGCGCCATCGCAACTGATAGACGCTGCTGTTGTCCACCAGAAAGGTTCTTCACAAAGACCTTCCGACTCTCTTTCAAAGCCAGAATATCAAGCAAATAGTCGATTGGTAATGAACGCTTATAGAAGCTGGCGAATAGGCTTAACGTTTCTTCCAGATTCAGTAATGGCAATAAAGACGGTGATTGCAGTTGTATACCGATTTTTTCCTTGATTCGCCCTGGGACCCGTTTTACATCCATACCAAGAACGGTTACTTCACCAGAATCAGCGGCACGTAGACCATCGATGATTTCTACCGTCGTGGTTTTACCAGCACCATTAGGTCCAAGCATCCCAAATACTTCGCCGCGACAGACCTGGAAGCTGATACCATCTACAGCACGTACATCCCCATAGCACTTGACAAGGTTTTCAATTTGCGCAACATAATGGTTTACAAATTTTTGAGTCATGATTACGACTATTATCGCACACAAACTATCCCAGAACTAGTCCCACAAACACAAATTAATTCTTAATAACTTACTCACGTTCCTAACAGAGTTTGTCCTCTACCCTCAATATAACTCTACCTACAACGACACAGCACCACTATGTTGACATACAGACGAACTCGCGCTATCATTCCGAAGTAGTAACTTTGTCTCACCTTCTACACACATACGTATGGAAAGGGTGACATCTCTATGTTCGTTCAGTAGTCTTGACGTTGACCAAAGTACTAACCAACGTAATAGACCGTGATGGTTTTCAGTGAAAGTTTGTCTCGTTCGTAATGTTACCTTAAAGCTAAAAGGTATTTATACATTGTGTTTGTATATCCCCGGTATGATGTGGCGAGATTAATGACCGAAAGACCACCATAGAGGGATTATGATAAAAAGAGTACCTGTGAACATTGAGAAAAGATATCTGGGTAAGACCGATCTACAGGTGACGCCCATCGGTTTGGGTTGCTGGCAATTCTCCGGGAATCGTTCGTATTGGAACAGTCCTCCACAACAAGAAGTGGACAAGATAGTAAAAATTACTCTAGATGGTGGCATCAACTGGTTTGATACAGCTGAGTTGTACGGCCGCGGCGTATCGGAGCGAGCATTAGCTTCGGCGTTATGTAAAGCTGAAATAGTGAATCATGATGTCGTAATTGCCACCAAATGGTTCCCGTTTTTCAGAACATCCGGTAATATTCAGCATACTATCGATAAACGTATGTCATGTCTATCGCCGTACGAAATCGACCTGTACCAAATTCATATGCCCTATTCATTTTCGTCGGTCGAGGCGCAGATGAATGCTATGGCAAGTCTGGTTCGAGAAGGTAAAATCAAACACATCGGCGTGAGTAACTTCTCTGCTGCACAGATGCGCCGGGCTCATACCGCTTTAGCCAAACATGGCTTACCACTGGTATCGAATCAAGTATGGTTCAACCTGGTACACCGTAACCCAGAGAAAAACGGCGTGCTCGAAGCCGCCAAAGAATTAAATATATCCGTCATTGCCTATACTCCTTTAGCTCAGGGCTTATTAACCGGCAAGTTCCACAAAAATCCGGAATTAATCAAGAAGTTACCATTTGCGAGACGAATACAAGTAGGTCGTAAAATAGAGAAGACGCGCAATTTAATTAACAAGTTAGAGAATATTGCCGGTGCACATAATTGCAGTTTATCTGCGGTCGCTCTAAGCTGGATAATTAATTTCCACGGTGATATCGTCCTAGCCATACCCGGCGCGACCAAAACAGAACAAGCACAGCAGAATGTCGATGCCCAAACTCTAAAACTTACCCCACAGGAAATGGCCGACCTAGACGAAGTATCCCGATCGATAAAATAGCATTCTATTTCCCGTCCTACCAAACCGTATTCCAGGTATCGCTCGACTCTCTTCTGCCTCCACCACAATTTTTATTTATGCTAGATTTTCTCAATTATATAATTATTAATTATTGCTATATTGACATCTCATTTCATGTTATCATTTGAGGAGAGACATCGATGCTGCATGCACGTTATAGTAGGACCACATTCATATAAGGGGAAAACTTATGAAGAAAACTTTAATGGGGCCGAAAGCGGGGATGATGGGAACGGTGGGATTGATTTACCCAATGCCCGTATTACTAGTTGGAGCAGACATTGACGATAAACCAAATGTGATAACGGTTGCTTGGGGAGGAATTGGTAATTTCGACCCGCCAATGATTTCGGTGGCAATAAACCATCGACGGTATACTCTAAAAGGAATCAGACAGAACATGACTTTTTCCGTAAACGTCCCGTCAATCGACCTTGTAGCCGAGACTGATTACTGCGGTATAGTATCAGGTGCAAAGGTTGATAAAGTAAAGGTCTGTAAATTCAATATATTTTACGGCAAATTAAAAAACGCCCCACTTGTAGAGCAATGTCCTATAAATGTGGAATGCAAAGTTATTCACCTCCTAGATTTAGGCAGCCATTCACTTGTTATTGGTAGAATTGAGGAGACCTATGTTTCGGAGAATTGTCTCACTAATGGAAAACCAGATTTTAATAAGACCAAGCCTTTTACCTACACACCAGTTCCCTCGGCTCAATATCATACTCTTGGTGATGGTATAGCAAAAGCATATAGTATAGGCAAGAAACTCGAGCCAAAAACCAGTAACTAGGCACAATGGCAGGGTAGCTCAGTCGGTAGAGCAGAGGACTCATAAGCCTTTGGTCGCGAGTTCAAGTCTCGCCCCTGCCACCATTCAATGTCATGACCAACAAATAATCCTTTTAAAAATGAGTAAAAGAAAAATAATTTTAAATCTTGCAATTAGTCTAGATGGATATATCGCTGGTGAAGATGGTGGATTTGCATGGATTCATGGCGACGGAGATAAAAGTCATGACACAGAAAAGCAATTCAATTTTACAGACTCCGTAAGTAAAATTGATATTTTGGTAATGGGAAGAAAATATTATGAAGATGTTCCATTGGAGACAATCGAAGACTTCGAATCAAAAAAGCTTTGTGTAGCAACATCTAAAAAGCTTACAAGTGAATATGAAAATGTTGAATTTTTCAACGGAGACATTTGCAAGAAAATACTAGATTTAAAAGAAGATAACGGAAAAAATATTTGGCTTTTTGGTGGTGCAGGATTAACAGACCATTTTGTTAAGGCTAATATTGTTGACGAATATATTATTGGCATTATTCCAATTATTTTAGGCGAAGGGAGACGTTTGTTTTTAAAGAATAATCCTACAATAAAATTACATTTAAAAGAATGTACAGTTCAGAAGGGCATTACAATAATAAAATACACAAAGAAACCCTAGCTAAAAATTGTAATATCCTTGTAGAAATCCTCAACTTTAGATACAGTTATTGAGGAGAGGTACTGCTTTAAATCGCTTAATATAGTGTCTAAAATGGGGTCGAACCCTTTGGTCGTCGGTTCAACATCTGTCTTGGAAGCCCCACCATTATTTAGGCCTACTCTACGCACTTCTTAAATCTCCCTAAAAATTGTACTCAACGATTAATTTAATTTTCACACGCAAGTCCGAAACGAACAGTATGGAACACAGCCTACCTGGCTACAGGAAACAGCAAACGACTCCGTATTTAATACAGAACTAAAACAATGCTCCAGGACACAGTCGACTCATCTCGTTACTAGTCACTGGCGATAAATGCTTCAGGACAACTCTAAGGCGAAGTGAACGAAGTCATTGTGCGACCAGAAAGATTAATATTCCAGTGTTAAGTTTCCTCATAATCTATTGACAAAATACCAAAAATCATTTATAATACAGTTGTAGGAAAAGAATGCACATGTGAGACGTTTTTGGACGCAACGGATAAGCGAGAATACCGCACTAACAAAGGAGGAAACAAAATGACGAAAGAGACGACCACTGGCACGACACTATAGAAGTATCTTTTTACGCTTCTCATCGGCATCTTGTTTCTTGGGTTACTACCTGAAGAGTGGTAACTCAAAATATCCAGGAGAGAAATGACTAGGAAAGATTATTACAAAATATTAGGCGTCAAACGGGATGCCAGTGCGTCAGAAATCAAAAAAGCCTACCGGCGACTGGCGCGCAAGTATCATCCTGATGTTAACCCAGGAGACAAATCAGCCGAAGCCAAATTTAAAGAAATAAATGAGGCCCACGAGATCCTTTCCGATAGCGAGAAGCACCGGAAGTATGATCAGTACGACCCCGATGCATCAGGGTGGCAATATGTCGACCCCAATATTTTCGGGATGGGGGCACAAGGGACACCATTCCACGGCTTTAACTCAAATAAGGCACAATCCTTCCGCTATGAAAGCGACATCGATAGCTTGTTTGGCGGTATGTTTCATGGTTTCAGCTCTAGGACAGCCAGCCATCGAGCCCGGCCGAAACGCGGACGAGATATCGACTATCCGGTAAAAATCACCCTGGAAGAAGCCTATCACGGTGCTAATCGGGTCTTAACTCTTGAGACTAAAGAACCTTGCCTCAGTTGTAGCGGCACAGGCAAGATACGGAATTTACCCTGCTCGGCATGCCGAGGGGCAGGGACAAGTCGCCGCCTGAAACAACTTGAGGTTAAAATCCCAATCGGGGTCAGGAATGGCTCCCGAGTACGTATCGCTGGACAAGGGGAACCAGGCTACGCCGGTGGCCCCGGTGGTGACCTTTACCTGGTCACCTCGGTTAAACCACATCGTCTCTTCGAACGTAACGGCGATGATTTATATGTAGAAGTGACGGTACCGTTCACAGTAGCCGTGTTGGGCGGCGAGGTAGAGATACCTACTCTAAAAGGGAAAATAGCCCTCAAGATTCCACCTGAGACTCAAAATGGACGCGTTTTCCGTCTCGCCGGCCAGGGAATGCCGCATTTGGGCAATTCTACCAAAAGCGACCTATTAGCGACGATCAAGGTAGTCTTACCGATTAATCTTTCGACAGAGGAAAAGGAACTCTTCAAGCAACTCCACCAATTACGACCTGAACTAAAGTCAGGGCTAAATCGAGATGAATCATGACCATTAATGATGCTCCCCGCTATGTAATCAGTATCGCTGCTAGAATGGTTAGGGTCCCTACCTACACTTTACGGTATTACGAAAAGATTGGCATAATAGAGCCGTCTCGGTCGAGAGGTAACATACGTCTCTATTCCGACGAAGACATTATCTTCATCCGAAGAGTGAAATCTTTAATGGAAGATCTGGGTATCAATCTAGCTGGAGTAGAAATTATCTTACGTATGACGCGACGGATAACGGAATTACAACAACAACTGGAAGAGCTCAAAGTAGAACTGAATCGCCGAAAACAGGGGGGTACCTAAGCTCGAGTATGGATACCACTAGCATACGTAAAGAAGCTACCCCTACTCTGGCAAGGATAGGATGGACAAAAAAGGATATCCTTCTCAGTGCCCTAGCGATAGGAGCGACAATTATCCTTTGCGCAGCGACAATCTATTACAGAGACGATATAATGGGTGTCGCCAACATCGCCAGTTATAGTCTCCTAGGTGTGCTCGTAATCTCTCTTACGGCGGGCAGTATTCTTAGTTTGACCGCGATACCAGTCCCCTATTGGCTTCTCGTTTTCACTTTACCCAGCACACTTACCCCACAGTGGGGAATATTAGCGCCGGTCGCTGTTGGACTAGCCTCAGCGTTAGGCAGCAGCCTAGGGCATTTACCCACCTTCATGCTCGGTTACGGAGGCAGGAGTCTTTCTAACAGAGTACTCACCAAATTCACACACCGCTTCCACCACAAAGTCGTAGCATGGGTAGAGAAACATGCTGCTTGGGCTTCCTTTCTTACCTCAGCAGTATTCAATCCTCTCCACCTACCCATAACCATCGCTATCGGGGCACTTCATTTCTCGCCATTAAAATTTTTCTTCTACACTTTCCTAGGTAATACAGTGAAAAGTCTCTTCCTCGCCTTCAGCGGCTATTTCGGACTCAATTCACTGTTACGTTTCTTAGAAATCTAAGAGGGGGCAGAGCATGCCGTATTTTGGCTGGTTCATCGTATTAGGGATAAGTTTAGGCATAGTTATCTGGCAGATTTCCGTTTGGCTCGGCGAAACTAAGGACAAAATGGAGAAATATCAAACTGCCCTAGCCTACGCCTTAAGCAGAAATAAACCCTTGCTCATCGCCGGTGGACCATACGGTAACCAGCGAATCCGCCATTTATTGAAGATGCCGGCCCACGGTAATGGCGATGTCTGTCTGGATATCGACCGCAATGCTATCGATGGTCATCCTAATGCGATAATTGCCAGCGTAACCCACATCCCGTTTCCGGACAAGACCTTTGGCGCCGTTTTCGCCAGTCATCTGCTGGAACATCTCCCCACTACTACCGAAGCCAAGCAGGCTCTGGACGAACTCAACCGCACCGCTGAAGCTATTTTTATCGTCTCTCCTTCCTGGCAATCAATCAGCGGCTGGCTACATCCGGACCATCACCTTTGGGTCTGGCAAGACGGTAAAACTACTCATTTCAAACAGCGCGGTAAATCTAGTATTAAGAAGAAAAAGGAATATACCGTTAACCATGACTGAACTTCACCTAATCCCAACTTTAGCCGAGGAAACAAATCTTCTTGGTCAGCAGCTTTTTGGCAAAAACACCAAGAAACGTACCGCTTTAACCAACCGGCTACTCGATATTTGCGCACGGGTTCAGGACAAAGATTTCCTGCTGATTCATAACCCCGGTGGCTTAGGCAGTACGCCTTTAGAGGGTTTACTGGAGTGGGAGAGAAGCATCGTCGACGGTGTCGTGACCACTATTGAACGTCTTGGCTATAGCTGCCCGATGGTTCAGTACTTCCGTAGTGGCAACACCTGGTGGGCACACATACGAGATACGAAAGAACAAGCTCGCTTTCTCTTTAAAGGCCAATCCCAAAAGGTAAAGGAAATGGCCGCAGAGTTAAAGTTTATCGCCGAGCATTTTAGTAATCTCAAGATACTACTCATCGGTGTCAGTCAGGGAGCCGCTTTCAGTAATGCGGTAATAAGACAAACTAGTGAGCTAGGTCAGGTCTATAGTATTGAATTAGGGCTATTCTTTCCTCATATGCCACGACGGGTCATTACCAAACAAACCCTAGCTATAGATAATAACGGGATAATACCTGACCCGATAGCCCATCGAAACCTACGAGTAAGTTTTAAAGCTTATATCACCGCCCCCTCCAGATGGATTAAGTATCGGATTGAAGGGAAACCACAGAACTTCACCCGCTGTATTAATGCTCCCGGACATGATTACAATTGGACATATCCCGAGGTTCGCCGGCAGGTTGAAGAGTTTTTAGAAATAAAATTCGGCAGTAAAGACAAGTGGGAGGCAAAGCTACCATGAGACAAGAAAAATTTACTGAACAGGCTCAAGAAGCCTTAACGCAATCACAAGAGTTAGTTCGTCAGTATCGGCATAGTCAATGGGACGTAGAGCATATACTACTGGCTTTACTCCAGCAGGAAAATGGGCTGGTGTGCGACATCCTTAAGGAACTAGGTGTCGATGCGGCATCAGTAAGGCAGACGATAGACACGGCTCTGGAGAGAAGTCCTCGCCTAGCTTACGAACCGCCGCAGATTTATGCCACACCACGCGTTGCTCAACTCTTAAAGACAGCAGAAGCTGAGGCAGAACGTCTCAACGATGAGTTCGTCGGTACCGAGCATATTCTCATTACCATTACCGGTGAGACGAAGGGTGAGTCAGCCCGTATCCTGAAACAGTCCGGCGTCGACCAGGAGAAGGTATATCGGGCATTACAGAAACTACGCGGCGTTCACCGGGTAACGGATGCTCGGGCGGAGAGCAAATACCGCTCTCTGGAGAAGTATGGCCGCGACTTTACTGAGATGGCCCGTCAGGGCAAACTCGACCCGGTCATCGGACGAGAAGATGAAATTAAACGAGTAATGCAGATTTTGAGTCGCCGCACCAAGAACAACCCTGTCATCGTCGGAGAAGCAGGAGTCGGCAAAACAGCGATTGCCGAAGGACTCGCACAAAAGATTGTCACCGATGATGTCCCCAACTCCCTAAAAGAGCGACGCGTGATTGCACTCGATATGGGGGCACTGGTCGCCGGCAGTAAATTCCGCGGCGAATTTGAGGAAAGGCTCAAGGCAGTAATGGACGAGGTCCAGCAATCGCAAGGTGAGATCATTCTCTTCATCGATGAGATTCACACCGTAGTGGGAGCCGGCGCGGCCGAAGGGGCGATTGATGCTAGTAATATGCTCAAACCCGCCTTAGCTCACGGTGAGTTACAGTGCATCGGGGCAACCACAATGGATGAATACCGTAAATTCATTGAAAAGGATAAAGCCCTGGAACGACGCCTCCAGCCCATTTTCGTTGGTGAACCGAGTATTGAGTCCACTATCGAGATGCTCCGCGGGCTACGTCCCCGCTATGAAGCCCATCACAAAATTAAGATCGGTGATGAAGCCCTGGAATCGGCCGCCCGTTTAAGTCACCGTTATATCACCGACCGCCACCTACCAGATAAAGCTATCGACCTTATCGACGAGGCGGCAAGCAAATTACGTATTGACACTGAAGGAGCACCACCTGAGGTCAAGTCTTTAGAAAAACGACTCAACCAGTTAGCTAACGAAGAGGAAGCCACTTCACAACGGCAGGATTATGAAAAGGCGACTAAACTCAAGGCAGAAAGATTACGTCTTGAAGAGCAGTATAACCAGGCAAAGAGTGACTGGCTCCAGCGCGAGAAAATTGACAGTTCAGTCAATGAAGAGGACATTGCTAAACTGATCTCGATGTGGACGGGTATCCCGGTTTCACAAATGCTTGAGAATGAAGCAGAGAAATTACTGCATATGGAGGAACGAATCCACGAAAGGCTAGTCAATCAAGAAGAAGCCGCAACCGCCATTTCCGAAGCTATCCGCCGTAGCCGCGCCGGACTCAAAGACCCGAGACGACCCATCGGTAGCTTCATGTTCCTAGGACCGACTGGTGTTGGTAAGACCGAACTGGCACGTACCCTGGCCTGGTTTCTTTTCGACGATGAGAACGCCATGGTACGCCTGGATATGTCAGAGTATCAAGAAAAGCATACCGTCTCTCGCCTCATTGGTGCCCCACCCGGCTATGTCGGTTACGAGGAAGGGGGGCAACTAACTGAGGCCGTGAGACGACGTCCCTATCGAGTAATTCTACTCGACGAGATTGAAAAGGCTCACCCGGAGGTGTTCAATACCCTACTCCAACTCCTCGATGACGGACGCTTGACTGACGGGCATGGGCGGACCGTCAATTTCAAGAACACGGTGGTCATCATGACCAGTAACGCCGGCGTCGAACTCATCAAGCGTCAGACGAGTATCGGCTTTCTTCCCGCAAAAGATGAAGCCAAGACGCGGAAGCAGGGCTACGAGGCGATGAAAGAAAAAGTCATGGGTGAGGTCAGAACACTCTTCCGCCCAGAATTCCTCAATCGACTCGACGATATCATCGTTTTCCACGAACTAAGCGAAACACAACTAAGACACATTGTCGACTTTATGATTAAAGACTTACAGGGGCGTTTGAGCGAGCACAAATTAAAGCTAGAGATTACAGACAACGCCAAATCTTGGTTAGCAAAAATTGGTTTTGACCCGCAATACGGGGCTCGACCACTCCGGCGAGCCATCGAACGCTATGTAGAAAATCAACTATCCACCAAAGTACTGAGTGGCGAGTTCAAGGAAGGCAACACTATCATCGTTGACCTAACTGACGAGAAAACCCTAACCTTTACCGCCAAGGTAACGGAGAAAGTCAAGCGATAAATGCCAAAAGCTACGCCTAATATAAGAAGAGCTCCGCCTTCCCCCAATTTCAATCTAACCAGGGTTGCTATCTCCCTTATTTTCTAGTAAATTAGATGGGCGACCGTGGGGCTGTAGCTCAATCGGGAGAGCGCCTCAATGGCATTGAGGAGGTAAGGGGTTCGAATCCCCTCAGCTCCACCAACTATTAGTAATACAAGGAGGCCAACTTTGGTAAAACGAACATATTCCTGCACGAAGTGCAAGGGCACCAAATACCGGACTGGAGCGCTACGAACTACAGGATCTGGTCTATCTCGATTCTTAAATATACAAAACCAGAAATATGCTACCGTAGCTTGCTCAGCATGCGGCTATACTGAGCTATACCGGCTAGACGGTAGCGGCATTGGTAACATCATACAAATATTCACCAACTAGGAACTCTAGGCAGGATTAGTTGCAACTGGGGATGGGTGTGTTTTTTACATTGCCCGAATGGTCTGCCAAAGAAGGGAGTACGGTGATGGTGAGTTTACCAAGTGCCATAAAACTCGGTTTCCAGCATTATTTTGATTTTAAGAGTAGGGCGACAAGAGCGGAATACTGGTGGTGGATATTATTCGTAATAGGCTGCTCCCAGCTTACCTCTGGTGTAGGCCCACTGGGTAACTTATTTGGCATCGCCGTATTCATTCCCAGCTGGACACTAATCGTCAGAAGACTGCACGACATCAACAAGACCGGCTGGTGGCTATTGTTTGGTCTCGTTCCGGTGATTGGGCCAGTAATGCTACTAGTGTGGACCATCAAGCGAGGCGATAGGGAGCCAAACAAATATGGCCCAGACCCAGGGCTGGCAATCGTTTAAGCTTCACAGGGATCCCAAAAAGGGGTGAGGAAGCTACCAAACTTAACATCTCTTGCAAACTAATGCGTTTTAGTGTATACTATGGGTGGTTAGTTTAAGTTTAGGTTATTTCAAGCTTGAGATTGTTCTCAATTTACCTTGTATTGGAAGACCGAGCTATAACTAAAATTTATAAGGAGGTCATCCATCCAATGAGTCTTGAGGACAAGACACTCCAGTGTTCTGATTGTGGGGCAAGCTTCACCTTCAGCGTTGAGGAACAGGAATTTTTCCAGTCTAAGGGCTTTACTAATGAGCCCAAACGATGTCCCTCATGCCGCCAAGTAAGGAAAGCGGAGCGTCAGGGAGGCAGCTACGGAACCCGACGCCAGATGTTCCCCGCGGTATGCGCCGAATGCGGCAAGAACACTGAGGTTCCCTTTGAACCCCGCGGTGACAGACCAGTTTACTGCAGTGATTGTTACCGAACAGTCAGACCGAGCCGATAAAGTTCGGTCGTTATCAGGACAGATACGAGCTAGGGCTACCTAGCTCGTATCTGTCACTAAGATTTTGAGGTGAATTTTGTCGTTAAATGTTACGGTGCGTGAAGGCGAAACCCAAGATTCTTTGTTGCGCCGTTTCCAAAGAATGATACAGATGGAAGGCGTTCTACGTGAGGCAAAAGCCCATCGCCATTTCATTTCCCGAGGAGACGCCGCCCGAATAAAACAAAGAGCTAATGCCCGGCGGAGACGACGTCAGAGACAATCATAGAATACGTCCGTGACACGCTTTAGTAATCAATGCCTGTAGAAAGTTAGCTACGCAACGAAAGGGAAAAAGGCCGATCCTACGGTGGGGCAAGAGGTGGTAGTTTCGACTGAGGAGACAGGTAGAGAAGATATTAAATCGCGAGCTTAGCAAATAACAACAACTAAGTAGTTTGTAGAGAGTCCCGATATTCCGGGGCTTTTTTAGTTTATACCAATCCCAAACAAACATATACCCTTGACGCATCGGGCTCATGTCACTAGAATAAAGTGATAAAGAGCTTCAAGGAAGAATAAATGCTCGCCAAATATAATCCTCGGGAAATAGAGCCGAAGTGGCAGCGGAAATGGGCGGACGACCGGCTCTATGAGGTTGTCGAGGATCCTACCAAACCAAAATGGTATGCCCTAACCATGTTCCCCTATACTTCGGGTGATCTCCATATTGGCCACTGGTATGCCATGACCCCTTCCGATGTCCATGCCCGATTCAAACGAATGCAAGGCTACAACGTACTGCACCCCATGGGCTTCGATGCTTTCGGTCTACCAGCGGAGAATGCCGCCATCAAACGAAGTATCCACCCTCATACCTGGACAATGCAAAACATCGAGAATATGCGCCGCCAGATTAAGAGTATCGGCGCCATTTACGATTGGAGCCGGGAGACGATTACCTGCCTACCCGAATATTACAAATGGACGCAGTGGTTCTTCATAAAACTATACGAACACGACCTGGCCTACCGGGGTAAAGCGCCAGTGAACTGGTGCCCCAACTGCCAAACAGTGCTGGCTAATGAGCAGGTAGTCGAGGGTCATTGTGAGCGCTGTCGCACACGGGTAACCCACCGTGACCTCGAGCAATGGTTCTTCCGCATCACTAAGTACGCTGACGAACTAAGGCAGTATGAAGGAATTAACTGGCCGGAACGCATCAAGATGATGCAGCGTAACTGGATTGGCCGCAGCGAAGGCGCCGAGATTTCCTTCGCCCTTGACTACCCCGGTGTGACGGAGAAGGAAATCTCGATATTTACCACCCGCCCCGACACCATTTTTGGTGTTACTTTTATGGTGCTAGCTCCGGAACACCCTCTGGTCATGAAACTGACCTTACCCGACCGTAAAGTCGAGGTCGAAGAATATATCGCCCGTTCACAACGAGCCACGGATATCGAGCGCCTATCCACGGAGAAGGAAAAGGACGGCGTTTTCATCGGGACTTATGCCACCAACCGGCTCAATGACGAGAAAATACCGATCTGGATTGCCGATTATGTCCTCATGAGCTATGGGACCGGGGCAGTAATGGCAGTACCGGCACACGACGATCGCGATTTCGCCTTCGCTAAAAAATACAATCTACCCATCAAAATAGTCAACGCCCCGCCGGACTGGATGGGAGGCAAACTAGAAGCAGCTTATACCGAAGCTGGCGTCATGGTGAACTCAAAACAGTTTAATGGTCTACCCAGCAAGGAAGGGATTAACGCAATCACCGGTTACCTAGAGGAAAAGGGCTATGGAGGACACAAGATCAGCTATAAACTACGTGATTGGCTAATCTCCCGCCAACGCTACTGGGGAGCGCCGATACCGATTGTCTACTGTGAAAAATGCGGCATTGTACCTGTTCCGGAGAAAGACCTACCCGTCCTGTTACCCGAGGATGCCGAGTTCAAACCAACCGGTGAATCCCCACTGAAGTATGTCGAGAAGTTCGTCAACACTATCTGCCCAAAGTGCTCAGCACCGGCCAAACGCGAGACTGATACCATGGATACCTTTATGTGCTCTAACTGGTATTTTTTCCGTTATGCCAGTCCCCACCACACATCAGCTGTTTTCGATATGGAGAAGCTCAAATACTGGATGCCGGTTGACCTTTACACCGGCGGAGCTGAGCACGCTGTGATGCATCTCCTCTACGCCCGCTTCTTTACCAAAGCAATCCGAGATATGGGGCTAATCGACTTTAGCGAGCCTTTTAGCCAGCTGTTTAATCAAGGAACAATCATTGCCGAGCACCAGAAGATGAGCAAATCGCGTGGTAATGTGGTGACCCCCGACGAATATGTCAATAAACTAGGGGCAGATACCGTTCGTGCCTATCTGATGTTCATCGGCCCATGGGAACATGGAGGTGAATGGGATGATAGCGGCATCGGCGGCATCGGCCGCTGGCTTAATCGTGTCTGGAATTTAGTACTGGATAAGTATAAGCCGAAGATCAAAGAAAAATCTGAGACCGCAAAGGCTCGTATTGAACTACAGCGTATTACCCACCAGACCATCCACAAAGTAACCAGCGACTTGGAAAGAATACGCTTCAATACCATGCTCGCAGCGCTCATGGAATTTACCAATTATCTAATGAAGGTCAAGAAAGCTGGGAATGTAGTTGATTCGGCTTGGACAGAGGCGATAACTCCGCTACTGCTGCTTTTAGCACCAACTGCCCCTCATTTCACGGAGGAACTGTGGCAGAGAACCAGGCGCGAATATAGTATCCACAATCAAAGTTGGCCTAAGTGGGATAAGGAGCTTGCCAGGGATGAAGAAATTACCCTGGTCGTCCAAGTGAATGGCAAACTGCGCGGCCGCTTTACCGTTCCGATATCAATCACCGAGGCAGAGGCCCGGCAACTGGCGCTTGATAGCGAGAAAGTGAAACCATATATTGATGGCAAGAAAATCGTCAAGACAATTTACGTTCCGGGCAAGCTAGTTAACCTGGTGGTGAGATAGGACTTCCACTAGTATTCCGTACTTAATACGAAATCTGGGAGGACAACGCTGGATCCACGCTTTCGCGAGAATAACAGACTAAGTTCGGAAACAATTCGAGACAAGGCTAAGAAGAGGGCAGGATTATAATATGAAAATAGCTTTTATCGGCGGGGGAAATATGGGAGAGGCTATACTTTCACGTATCCTAGAACGAAAGCTGAGCACTAGGAAAACTACCTTCATCAGCGACATCAGCGAATCGCGCCGCCAATCTCTGAAGCAAACATACCGTGTAAACACGACAGATAATAACCGTTCTGCTGCGGTTGTCAGCGAGGTAGTACTTTTAGCCATCAAACCACAGAATCTGACTCAGGTAATGGCGGAGCTTAACGAACAGCTTAAGCCAAGCCAACTGGTACTATCCATTGCTGCCGGGACTAAGATTGACACCTTGTACCGGGGCCTAAGCCATAATTCAATTGTGCGCGCCATACCTAATACCCCGGCTCAGGTTGGCGCTGGTATCACCGTCTGGACAGCCACCGCCGAGGTGAATGAACAGCAAAAAGGATGGGCCCGCTCTATTCTAGGCGCGATTGGAGAGGAAATCTATGTAGCCGACGAAAAATATCTGGACATGGCGACAGCTGTGAGCGGTAGTAGCCCAGCCTACTTCTTTCTTTTCATGGAGACACTGGTTAAGGCCGCGGTAGATATTGGCTTACCCCGCGATATGGCCGAAAAGCTGGTACTACAGACCATGCTCGGCTCCAGCTACCTACTCCAGAAATCAGGCAAGCCACCAGCTGAGCTACGCCGCATGGTTACCTCCCCTGGCGGCACAACGGCGGAAGCTTTACTTCAGTTTGATAGAGGCGGGTTAGGCAACCTAGTGAAGCAAGCCGTTACCGCTGCCTATGAAAAAGCCAAGAAACTGGGTAATGAACAAAAATAAGGAGATTACCATAGCTCAGCTGTGGCTCATATGGTGCAATGAACGGAGATAGACTATCCGCTGCGGCAATTACAAAAAACCTGGGGACTCGTTTTATCGGGCAGAGAACTCTTTACTACCACTACCTAACTTCAACCATGAATATCGCTAAACAGGAGGCACAAAGTGGGGCTAGTGAAGGCACGGTGATCATCGCCGGCGAGCAAACGGCAGGGCGGGCACGATTACAACGAATCTGGCTGACACCGAAAGGTAACATCGCCCTATCGGTAATTCTCTACCCCCACCTCACCCACCTACCTTCCCTCATCATGCTCGCCTCACTAGCCGTAGTCAATTGCATTAAGGTCACCACCAGATTAAAACCCCAAATCAAATGGCCGAATGATATCCTCATTAATGGCAAGAAAACCTGCGGAATTTTAGTTGAAAGCGACGTCAGGACAAATATCGCGCACTACGCCATCATCGGCATCGGCATCAATATCGACCTGAGACCAACCGATTTCCCTGAAATTCAAACCATCGCCACCAGCCTAACTCAAGAGTTAGGACAGGATGTATCACGCTTAACTATCATCCGTTCCCTACTAGTCGAGATAGAAAAACTGTACCTAGCTCTAACTACTGGAGAATCTCTTTACGAAGAGTGGCGAGACAATCTGGTAACGCTGGGGCAGGAAATTCGCGTCCAAAGTGGGGAAACCACCTATGAGGGTATCGCTAGATCCGTCGCTCATGACGGCAGTCTACTCCTCCGTGACAAGGATGGCCACCTCATCACCATCGTCGCCGGGGATGTGACCCTACGCGCCTAAAATATTCTGACACAAAGCGGTGCTTGGAGAAGCATTCCCCTCCAAGCACCAGTCGGCAACTTCCGAATCGCCACAGAATTAGTCAAAGTCTCTTCCCTATCTACGATGTGGGAGGTTGTTTTTTCAAAAACATACCGATAAGGTCAATGGGAAGTGGGAAGACGATGGTACTATTCTTCTCCGAGCAAATTTCAACCAGCGTTTGCAGATAGCGAAGTTGTAGTGTCGCCGGTTCTTGGCCGACGACGGCACCGGCTTGAGCCAGTTTCTCTGAAGCCTGAAATTCACCGTCAGCATGGATGATTTTGGCTCGTCTCTCTCTCTCCGCCTCAGCCTGAGACGCCATCGACCGCCTCATCGCCTCAGGGAGTTCCACATTCTTAATCTCAACAATACTAACCTTGACTCCCCAAGGGTCAGTTTGTTCATCAATTATTTTCTGTAGGTTCTGATTAAGCATCTCCCTTTGTGCCAACAATTCGTCAAGCTCGGATTGCCCCAGCACATTACGCAACGTTGTTTGCGAAATGAGGGAAGTGGCTCGAATATGGTCGGTAATCTTCACTACCGCGGCTTCCGGATCAATCACTCGAAAGTAAACGACGGCATCAACCCGGACAGTAACATTATCTTTGGTGATAACATCCTGTGGAGGCACATCCATTGGCAATGTCCTTAGGTCCACTTTTATCATTCGGTCAACGAAAGGGATGATGACAAAGAAACCAGGCCCCCTAGCCCCAACCAGCCGCCCCAACCGAAGAATAACGCCGCGTTCCCACTCGCTGACAATCTTAATCGCCGATGGGAGAATGATAATAAGAGCAAAAACAATTACCCCAACAAGAACCATGTTCTCCACTTATTTACCTCCTTCAATAAATTTCTTCAACTCTGGTAGATGTCCTTTTAATTATTGCCTGCCTTCTCCCATAACCTACCCAGCTGCCTAATAAGACTTACCTTCCAAGGGGAGCCTCCACTATTTTTCCCGGCATTATAAGCAATAATTCCTGTGATAACAACAGTAACTCCAATAGCAAAAACATGAAACATAAATAAAATCATTCAATCATCCTTTTTTAGTTACATACAGTTTCAGGCCATCAACTCTAGATATGGTCACCTCCTCACCGGGTTCAATCCGACCCGCCTTCGAAATTGCTGACCAGAATTCACCTCTGAAGAATACCATCCCTACAGGAGCCAACGCAACCTTAACCACAGCCGTTTTGCCAACCAAATCTTCCCATCCTGTAGACGCCTGACGGCGATGGATAGCAATCACCTGAGTAACGGTGAAAACCAAGAAACCACCAATAAGCACAGCTACGATAACTATCAACCACGGATCAACTCTAAACAAGGGACCTCCTTTGAAAAGAATAAGTGAGCCCAGAACCAGCGAAACCAGACCGCCCGCCGTCAGCAAGCCAAAGGTAGGAGTGAATAGTTCGGTAATAAATAGAGCGAAGGCAAGGACAATGAGCAGAAGCCCGGCATAGTTTACCGGTAGCACACCCAGCGAATAGAAACCGAACAGGAGGGAAATACCACCAACCACACCCGGAAAAATAAGACCGGGGTTGTATATTATCGCGATTATACCGAGCGTACCCAAACTTAACAGGAGATAGGCAATATTGGGATCACTAATGGTGTAGAGAAAGTCTTCCACTATATTCATCTGGTTATACCTGATGGTGGCCCCTTCCGTCTTGAGCACAACGACGGCTCCACCCAACATCGTCACCTGCCGACCATCTAATTGCCCGATGAGACCATCCAGGTCATCGGCGACAATATCAATGATATTAAGTTTCAGAGCTTCCTGCTCGGTAGCGGAGACACTTTCTCTTACGGCCTCTTCCGCCCATTCCATATTACGTCCCTGAGCCTGGGCAATACTCCTAATGTAAGCAGCGGCATCACTGACCACCTTTTCTTCCATAGCTGGTGACATTTGAGTCTCGCCCTCAGCACCAATTGATACCGGATGTGCCGCGCCGATGGCCGTATTAGGCGCCATCGCTGCGATATGGGCCGCGACCGTAATGAAGACACCCGCCGAAGCGGCGCGCCCTCCAGCGGGAGAAACATAGACGACTACAGGAATTCGGGCAGTAACAATATCCTTGACAATATCACGCATGGAGGTATCCAGGCCCCCGGGGGTATCCAGTTGAATAATGACGGCAATAGCGTTGCTCTCTTCAGCGTGGTTAATGCCACGCCGGACATAATCAACGAGTATCGGATTAATAATGCCCTGAACCTGGAGTACGTCAATGGTTGGGCTAGCGGCCCGTATCCCAGGTGCCCGTATCCCAGCCACCTGGAAGACCAGAGCCAATAAGCACAATAGTAAGGCAAGACGCAAAATTCTCAGCACACGGTGATTAGTACCTGTCATCGGTAGTTTAAGTATACCATCAAAACCAACAATTCTGAAAGGTTGCATAGCCAAGTGAGGTAGTATAGAATTTATCCAGCGTCGGTATAAGGTGGGACTATGAGAGCACAAAGGTGTAAAGGAACCCGAGACCTATCTTCTGAGGAAATGGGACAATTTCGTCTAATTGAAGGAATCTTCAGAGAGAGCTGTCTTAAATGGGGTTATGAAGAGGTGAGAACATCAACTATTGAGTACCTGCACCTGTTCACCGCAACAGGCACGCTGACGCCCAATCGTCTGCGCCGGGTATATTCTTTCCTCGACTGGGACGGCTGGAGCGGGGAGAGAGTAGTGCTGAGGCCCGACGGGACAATCCCCATTGCCCGGTTTTACATCGAGACGATGGCAGAGAAAGAACCCGCCAAGTTCTTTTATGTCACCAATGTTTTTGGTTTTGAAGAGACAGGTAAGGAGACACGGGAGAGATGGCAGTGTGGTACCGAATTTATCGGCGTCGGTTCCGCCACCGCTGATGTCGCACTGGTAACACTGGCATTAGAGATCATGACCAAGCTCGGACTAGAAGGTACCGAGTTGAAGCTATCCCATGCTGGCTTAATCCGAACGCTACTCGCCGAATTCGGCTTAAGTCACGAAGAGCAGACCAAAGCATTCGACCAAATTCTGGATGGAGACCTAGAGCTCTTGGCTCGATTAAAGCCGGAAAGGCCGGAGCTAGGCAGAACTCTAGCGACCCTGCTTGACCTAAAGGGCAAGTCAGCAGGCTTCCTCAAGAACATGAGGTCGCTGTTTAATCGCGACTTACCAGAGCTTAAGGTTCCCTTCAATAATTTCATCGATATCGTTGAACGACTCGAAGCCATAGGCGGTGACTACCAGATCGATATCACCTCCGGCCGTGGTTTTGAATATTATACCGGTTTGATGTTTCAGCTCTTTATCGGTAATGAGCCAGTCGGTGGTGGGGGAAGATATGATGCTCTAATTCCGCTACTAGGTGGACAGGATACCCCAGCTTCGGGTTTTGCCCTCTACATTGACCGCCTGATGGCTCTCATCAAACCAGAAACATTAACCCAACTCCGACCTACTGAAGAAAAGATTCTAGTCAAGGGCGAACTCGAAAGAGCAAATGCCTTAAAAGATATCCTCGACCTAACCAATCGTCTCCATGGAGCCGGCTATACGGCAGACGTACATCTAGGCGGAAAGGAACCAGCTAACATCAGATGGCGAGTTGAAATTCAAAGTAAAGAGCCGCGTTATATGCTAACCGATCGGATTAGTCAGCGAAAATTCGAGGCGGCGACCGAGACCGAAGTCTTAGCCTCGCTCAATAGGAAAAAACGCAGTCCCTCCACAACAAAGTAATGGGAGAAGTTTGAAGGGAGCGAATACCCCCTTCAAACCCCATCCTCTTCCCTTTGTTAAGGGGAAGAGGATGGGGTTACTAAGTTACTAGAAAGAGTCACAGGGGATGAGGTGGATACCCAAATAAAAGTTGCCCTACCTAAAGGAAATCTACTCAGTGAGACAGCAACCTTACTGGAGCAAGCCAGTTGGGGGCTGGATCAATATCGGGAAGGGACGCGTTCTTACCGCCTGAAATCCCAAAAATTACCCAATCTGTTTGCCAAGATATTCCAAGAAAAAGATATCCCCATCCAAGTTGCCGTAGGTAATTATGACCTGGGGATTTGCGGACTAGACTGGGTGGAAGAGCTTTTAGCTAAATACCCCAGTTCGGCTCTAATCAAACTAAGGAACCTGGGCTATGGAACAGGAGCGTTGTATATGATGGCCAGCCGGTACCGCCCAACTTCGCAAATAAATATACTCCAAAAACAGACGGACATCATCCGCCTGTCCAGTGAGTATCCTAATCTGGCCGAGTCTTTTGCTCTCAACCTTAGGCTGAAACGGTTCAGTATCTTCCCACTATGGGGGGCCGCCGAGGTCTATCCGTACGAAAATACTGATCTAGCCTTAATACCCAAAAGGTTAGGAGAAGAGCACAACCATGACTTAGTGATGGTCAGCCGTGTTCTTAATTTTGGCGCCTATCTTATCGCTAACAAACATAGCTGGGAAAGTAAAGACTTGAGCTCGGTATTAGCCCCTCTCGAAGACATCCTGACTCGTTCTAGAAGACACTTCACCCGGAAGAAGAAGATATTGTCCTGCTTGCCAATTCCCGATACCGACCCAATACCGATGACAAAGAGCAAATACCCAGTCAGAGAAACAGCTAAAAACACCGTCTGGCTAGCCCTACCCGACGGGCACCAGCAACAACCCACCATCCAGTTTTTGAACAAGGCAGGTATCCGGATTGATGACTATCCATCAGGCAGCGGAAATCGACGCCCAACCTCTAACCTGAGGGGGACCTCGATTAAGGTAATCCGCCCCCAAGACATGCCACTACAGGTAGCCAACGTCAACTTCGACCTGGCAGTCACCGGCAAAGACTGGCTCACAGAGCACCTTAATCAGTTCCCCGACAGTCCGGTAGTTAAACTCTTAGACCTCAAGTTTGGCTGGGTAAGAATTGTGGCCGTAGTCAGCCAAGACCTACCGGTAGCCGATGCTAATGACCTAAAACAGCTTTACGCTAAGCAAACAGCACCAATCCGGGTAGCATCGGAATATGTCAATATTGCCGATAAGTACGCTCGCGATAATCACCTCGGCTTTTATCAGATAATTCCTACCTGGGGGGCCACTGAAGCCTTTCTTCCAGAGGACGCCGACCTGTTGATTGAAAATACCGAGACCGGGAGCACCATCGCCCGACATAATCTCAAGATTATCGATACACTCTTTGAATCAACGGCTCATCTCATCGGTAACAAAGATAGTATCGCCAACCCAAATAAAAGTAAGAGGATAAAGTCTATTACCGAGATCTTACGTAATGCGATGAAATAAGGATAAAAATTTGAAAATCATCGAAGGCTTTGAGTTAACTAAACAGGCTCTATCCCGTCCAGTACCGGCTGAACTTTATGCCGCTCCAACAGCATTAAAGCGCAAACTTAAAGAATTATTTGGTACTGATGAACCGGAGGCAGCCGTCAGACAAATCATCGATGAAGTGCGCCAGCGCGGGGATACAGCCCTTTTTGATTACACACTGAAGATCGACCAAATTAAACTCACCTCACTAGAAGTAAGCCAAAAACAAGTGGAAGCTGCTTATCAGGAGGTAAAGACTGGATTAGTCACTGCCCTTAAGCTGGCAGCTGACCGAATCCGTATTTTTCACCTCGCCCAGAAAAAAAATCTACGGTCTGGCGTTACCCTACCCGGTTTAAATCAGCTAATACGCCCGCTGGAACATGTTGGCGTCTATGCACCTGGTGGTACCGCTAGCTATCCATCAACCGTTCTTATGACAGCCATCCCCGCTCGGGTAGCTGGAGTTAAAGAGATAATCCTGATGACACCACCGAAAGCTGACGGGTCAGTGCCTTCCTTAACACTGGCCGCGGCGAAGATTGCTGGCGTTGACCGTATTTTTTCGCTTGGCGGAGCTCAGGCAATCGCCGCCTTAGCCTTCGGCACCGAGTCAATCCCTCAAGTCGATAGAATCTGTGGCCCAGGCAATATTTTCGTTACCCTAGCCAAGAAACTGGTTTATGGAGTCGTCGGCATCGACGGACTTCAGGGACCGAGTGAAGTACTGCTCATCGCTGACGAAACAGCCGACCCAGCCGACTGCGCCGCCGACCTTTTGGCCCAATCCGAACATGACGCTATGGCCTCAGCTATCCTACTCACGACATCACGGCAGCTAGCCAAACAGGTTAACCGAGAAGTAGAACACCAGGTAAAAGACCTACCCCGCAAAACAATCGCCGCCGAATCCCTGGCGAGTCAAGGCATCATCGGCGTTGTCGCCAATATCGATAAGATGATAGAGCTAGCCAATCTGTACGCTCCAGAACATCTCTGTCTGATGGTGGACAAAGCCGATACCTATATCACCCGACTAACCAACGCCGGCTGTATCATTACCGGCAAGAAAGCCACAGTGGCTATGGGCGATTATATCGCCGGACCAAGTCATGTCTTACCCACTGGTGGTACGGCACGTTTTAGCTCGCCACTCAATGTAATCGATTTTCTTAAACTGACTAATGTTATTAACGTCGACGAGTCGAATTTGAAGGAATTAGGTCAAGCCGCCCAAACCCTAGCGCGTGCTGAGGGGTTTGAAGCTCACGGACGGGCTATCACAAAAAGGATAGAGGGCCTGAGATAAGGAGGTTTTTTCACTAATGACTAGCCCCGACTCTTCACCAGAACAAGATAAAATACGGCCAGACTTGACCGCTTTTATTGGCTATTCTGCCCATACCTCTCCGGAAACATTAGACGGGAAAGTTGAGGTTCCGGCAGAAGATATTATCAAGCTGGATGCCAATGAAAACCCATACGGCTGTTCGCCAAGGGTCAACCAGGCTCTTGCCCAATATCCTAATCTCCACGTCTATCCCGATAATGGGCAAACTAAACTTCGGGAACTATTAGCCGGATATACCGGAGTTCATGCCCGACATATTGTCATCGGTGGCGGCAGTAATCAGCTCATCGACCTCGTTTTGCGCCTGTTCATCAGTCCCGGTGATGAGGTGATAAGCTGTGAGCCGACCTTCGGCATTTACAGTTTCAGCACCAAACTCTGCGCCGGTTCTCTAGTTGAAATCCCGCAGGATGAAAATTTTACCGTTAATACCCGCGACATAAAAGCGGCCATAACAAAGAGAACGAAGGTAATCTGTCTAGCCAACCCGAACAACCCGACGGGGACAATTGTCCCCCGACCGACCTTGCTAGAGCTCTTGGACACGGGCGTACCACTATTACTCGACGAAGCTTACTATGAGTTTTGTGGCGAAACACTAACGCCATTAGTCGGCACTTACAAGAACCTAATGCTCCTGCGTACCTTCAGCAAATGGGCTGGGCTAGCGGGTTTGAGAATCGGCTACGGTCTTTTCCCGTCAAAGATTGCCGACTATCTGATGAAGATCAAGATGCCCTACAATGTGAATGTAGCCGCCCTGGTTGCCGTTCAGGAATCACTCAAGGATATCGATTATTTGATGAGCCAGGTAAGAGCGATAATCACCGAGAGAGCCAGAGTTTTTGAGGAACTGAAACAGATTCCATGGCTCAAGCCCTTCCCGTCGCAGGCAAACTTTATCCTTTGCCAGATTTTAAAGGGAGACGCCAGCGAGCTTCGGCGAAAACTACAGAAGAAGGGAATACTGGTGCGCTACTTCGACTATCCGCGCCTACGCAACTTTATCCGCGTCAGCATCGGCAAACCCGAACACACTAACATTTTGATCAAGACACTTAGAGAAATCACCTAACAATTTCGTTATAATTATTTTTCTTACCCACTCTTCCCCTCACCATCTCCATCTCTTCTTTCCTAGACGTCACCCTCATATCTAGTCGAGCTTCGTGGAGTTCCTGGAGAATCTCTTTCATACGGGGGCCGACCGGTATGCCAATTTTTTTTAGATCTTCGCCACTAAGGGCGGACTTAACATAGCGGAGCTTTATGAGGAATAACTGGATATGCTGACGGACGATTGTAGACGCAGTAGCCAAGGAATTAGCCGTAAGCGCCGTTACCGAATAGTCATGAAGAAGATTATAGACACGACTTGGTCGCAGTTTCGGTTTAGCCAGTAATTCAAGCTTAGTTTTGAGACCAGCGGTATCGAGCAGAACTCGGGCTAGCCTCTTAGATAACCGAAGGTAAGAAATCAAACCTTCTATTTCGCTACTAGTCAAGGAATAAGTGAATAAAGCTAGGTAGAGACCCACCGGCGGTACCCCGGAAATACTGAGTTGACGTGCCTCGCTGAATCTCTCCGCCAACCAGTCATCGCCCTTCAACCTGGGATGCAATCTCGCTAAGACGCCGAGCTCTTCCGCCCGACGCAAAGCTTTCTCCGGAGACTCCTCCTTTAAGACTAGTTCCAATTCGTGACGGATGCGGTCGCCGCTGATAGTATCAAGACAAGAAACATCCCGTTCGAGCCGACGTCGGGTATTGACTTCCAGCTTGAAGCCCAACCGTTGCTCATAACGTATAGCGCGCCACATACGAGTGGCGTCATCAACAAAGCTCCTTCCGTACAGAATACGGATTAGTTTTCGCCTGATATCATCCCAGCCACCATAGAGATCAATCAGCCGACCCCAATGACCGGGAATAAGTTCAACCGCCATAGCATTGATAGTAAAGTCACGGCGAAGAAGATCAGTGGCCAAAGAGCTGGGCTTCACCATCGGCAGAGCCCCCGGGCGGACGTAGGTTTCAGCTCGAGCCATCGCTAAGTCAACGCTCCATTTGTCCCATTTCAGTTTAGCCGTACCAAAGCGGAGATGAGTCGTAAGGCCCCCTCCAGTAATCTCGGCCAAGCGCTGAGCTAGATTGATGGCATCACCTTCCACAACCAGGTCAAGGTCGAGATTACTTCTCCACAGAAGCAGGTCACGCACCACCCCACCGACCAGATAGAGACACCGACCCTGGCTAACGGCAATCAATCCAGCCGATTCCATAAACTCAACTAATTCGATGGGTAGCTGTTTTCCTATTTTACTTGCCAGATTAACAATCCCAGGCATTTCTGTCGGCTCCATGTTCTCGGCCTAGATTATAGCACAGGTGGCTAACCGTCTCATTTATATTCATCATTGCCATTTACCAGTCACTTACTTATAATAAGTTACATATGAAGACGGTTTCAGTCGTGGGCATGGCGGGCGCCGGCAAATCCGAAGTAGCCAGACTATTCGAAGAGAACGGGTTCACTCGAATTAGATTTGGTGATGTCACCGACGCAGAAGTGAAGAAGCGAGGCTTAGAGTTAAACGAGACAAATGAGCGCGACGTCAGAGAGCGGCTGCGAGAGGAGTTAGGCATGGCCGCTTATGCTAAACTAAACTTGCCCAGAATTGATGCCGCTCTAAAATCCGGCAACGTGGTTATCGACGGACTTTACTCCTGGGAGGAATACCTCTTTCTCAAAAACTATTACAGGGAAGGCTTTTACGTCGCCGCCGTTTGGGCATCACCCAAGACAAGGTACTCACGATTAACCGAACGGCAGGAACGTCCACTTACTCTAGATGAAGCTGCCGGCCGCGATAAAGCCGAAATTGAACATTTAAATAAGGGTGGCCCGATTGCCGTAGCCGACTTCATTATGATCAATGAATCTTCCATGGAAAACATGAGAGAAACCGCAAAGAAAATTATCTTTGAGATAAAAAATGGAAAGAAGAACGACTAGAGCAGACATTGATAAATATTTTCTAAAGATAGCTTCGGTGATTGCCGAGCGTGCCACCTGCCGCCGCCACAGTGTCGGTGCCGTCGCTGTAAAAAACAAACACATACTAACCACCGGCTATAATGGCTCCCCGGCCGGAACTAAGGATTGTCTCGAGCTCGGCTGTCTAAGAGATGCCCTCGGCATTCCTTCGGGGGAAAGACACGAAATCTGTCGGGGTGTTCACGCCGAGCAAAATGTTATTATCCAAGCCGCCCTTCACGGCGTCAGTCTGGAGGCATGCACGATTTACTGCACCCATACGCCATGCGTACTTTGCGCCAAGATGCTGGTTAACGCCAGAATAAAACGATTCGTCAGCTTTGGCAAATATAACGATGAAAGTTTTCTCGGTCTGTTCCAGGAAACTGGAATCGAAATTGACATCAAGAAGAGACCCCCATCTCAAATCACTTATTTGGACTAGTATGAAGTTGAGCAGAAAACTGTAATGACACTCTACGACAGGTTCAGGACGGAATCACCATAACACTACGTCACATAACTAAGTACTAGTGGTTCCCCCCAGCTAATCTATATTTTCCCCCTGATAAGTACCGTGATAGCCTTCCGTATCATGGGTAAGCGGGAAGAAAATAAGCTGCAAAATCCGGGCATTCCGCTGCAGACGAAATCCGTGAGAATTATACACCACTAATAGAGATTGCGAACGACCCGAGTAGCCAGCATCCCACACCGCCGTACCCACGGTAACACCACAGCGGAGCAAACTCGACCGTGGTCGAGCCAAAGCCATGATATTCTTAGGCAGGCGAATAATTTCATTGTAGGTGATAAGGTAAGGACCAGGCATTAAGTCGATAAAACCTAATTCATCAAGAACCAGGGGCACCAAATCAGAGACGCTGCGTTGCTGATCGCTAGCCGCAATCTGACCCGCCGTCTCAAGCAACGCTATCTCCCGAAGTGTCAGGTCGAAACCGTTAGGCTGTAATTGAGCCTCAAGGTCAATATAACCTTCAAGCAACGATGGCTTTTGTTGGAGTAATCTTCGTATATCTGATTTAGCCAGAATTGTGGTCATTAGCTTCAGTATAAAGTAATCAATCTTCCAAAGTAAAATAATGAGATAACCCGCCGCCGTTGCTTCTGCAACGGCGGCGGGTTATAATAACAGGAAAAAGATGAAGTCAACCAAATCTCGCGTTAAGCTCTTACTTCTGGATATTGATGGCACGCTTTTAAGTGAAGAGTGTACGCTCTCGATAAGAGATAAGAAGGCTTTAGCTCTGGTCAGAGCCTCAGGTATCAAAGTTTCTTTATCCAGCGGACGAGCGGCTCCGGCTTGTTTACCAATTATCGACCAATTATCACTCGATGGCTATCACACCTCCTTTGACGGCGCCCTAGTCAGTAACCCGAAAACAAACCAGGAGGTTTACGCCGAACCCATCAGCGATCAGTTAGTTGAACAGATTATCGATTTCGCTCACCACAATAAGACAAGTCTGGAACTATTTTCCGCTAACCGTCATTTTATTGAACAAGAAATTTGGACGACTGATATCTATCGCCAGTTCTTTGGCACCCAACCGATTATCACCAATCTTGCTCAGATTGTACATAAGGAACGGATCATTAAGGGCACACTAATCGCCCGTTCCCCCGAAGAAAAAACCAAAGCAAAGAATTTTTGCCGCCATTTTGAGAACCACCTCACTTTCTCGTGGGCAAAAATACCGGCATATTCTGAAATTGAGTTTATCAGTGTGCTCTCCCCCGGGGTGTCTAAGGGTAAAGCCCTCGAAAATCTGGTCGCAATTCTGGGGATTTCTCTGGCTGAGGTTATGGCTATCGGGGACGGGCCGAACGATGCCTCAGTTTTCTCTCGGGTGGGGTTAGCGGTGGCCATGGGTAATGCCTATGATGAGCTCAAAGCTATGGCTCACTATACCACCTTCGATGTTAACCACAATGGTGTCGCCGCAGCTATTAACCAGATTCTCTTTACGCCACTCTATTCCTTAAGAGATTAAATAAATGAGCGATGCCTGAATTTAAACTTATTTCCGATTTTCCGATGACCGGTGACCAGCCCCAAGCGGTGGACAAGTTAGTTAATGGTCTAGAGCTCAACTACAAGCACCAGACCCTACTCGGTGTTACCGGCAGCGGCAAAACCTTCACCATGGCGAATGTGATTGCCCGTCTCCAACGTCCGACACTAGTAATCAGCCACAATAAGACGCTAGGAGCCCAGCTTTACCAGGAATTTAAGGAGTTTTTCCCAGATAATGCTGTAGAATACTTTGTCAGCTATTACGATTATTATCAACCTGAGGCTTATCTTCCGCAGACCGATACTTATATTGAAAAGGATGCCAGTATCAATGATGAGATCGATAAACTACGCCATGCCGCCACCCGCGCCCTCTTCGAGCGCCGTGATGTAGTTATAGTAGCTTCAGTATCCTCCATCTACGGTCTAGGAGCACCTGAAGAATACCGCAGCTTTGTCCTGAATCTAAAGCGGAAAGGGCACTACAATCGCCACAAACTCCTCCACACTCTAGTCGATATGCAATACGAACGTAACGACACCGACCTCAGCCGGAGTAAGTTCCGTATCCGAGGCGATACGCTTGAAATACAGCCCGCCTACGACGAGCTGGCAGTGCGCGTCGAGTTCTTCGGCGATGACCTCGAGCGCATCATCAAGGTCGACCCGCTCACTGGCGAACTAATCACCGAACTGGACGCCATTGATATTTATCCCGCCAAACACTTTGTCACCTCGCAGGATAAATTACTTCGCGCAATCGAAAGTATCAAACATGAGCTAGAAGAAAGGCTGAAGGAGCTAAGACAGCAGGGGAAACTGGTCGAAGCCGCCCGACTTGAGTCTCGAACCCACTACGACATTGAAATGCTCCGAGAAGCGGGCTACTGCTCCGGTATCGAAAACTATTCTCGCCACCTCTCCGAACGTACTCCGGGGAGCTCTCCCTGGACACTATGGGACTACTTCCCAGATGACTTTCTCCTCTTTCTCGATGAGTCTCATATGACTATTCCCCAGCTTCACGGCATGTATCACGGCGACCGCTCGCGTAAGGAAACCCTCGTCGAGTATGGCTTTCGTCTACCCTCAGCTCTGGACAACCGCCCGCTCAGCTTTGATGAGTGTCAACAACACATCAACCAGGTCATTTATACCTCAGCCACCCCGGGGCCCTATGAACTTCAGCATAGTCAGCAGGTAGTAGAACAATTAGTCCGACCGACTGGTCTACTAGAACCAACTATCGGAATCAAACCAACTAAAGGACAAATCGATGACCTACTTGATCAGATAAGGATACGAGTGGAGAAAGGCGAGCGCTGTCTAGTCACTACTCTGACCAAACGAATGGCGGAAGAGCTGACTGATTACCTAATTGAGATGGACGTCAAAACCCATTATTTACATTCGGAAGTGGTCACTCTGGAGAGGGTAGAGATACTCCGCGACCTTCGTCTCGGCGTATACGATGTCGTCGTTGGCATCAATCTGCTCCGGGAAGGGCTCGATCTACCCGAGGTCAGTCTGGTCGCCATTCTCGATGCCGATAACGAGGGCTTTCTGAGGTCGACAAGCACTTTGATTCAAACGATGGGACGAGTGGCCCGTCATATCGATGGACATGTCATCATGTATGCCGATACAATCACAGGTTCTATGAAAGCAGCCATTGAAGAAACCCAGCGCCGACGTCGGATTCAGGAAGCCTATAACCAAGAGCACGGCATTACCCCGCAGGGAATCAGAAAAGCCATCAAAGATATTACGGATAGGGTAAAGGTTACCGCCGAAACCCACACCCCCTATGCGGCCGAGCCGGTAACGCCCGAGAACGTCGCCCATCTGATTAAATACCTGGAATCTCAGATGAAAGCGGCGGCAAGAAACCTTGAATTTGAGAAGGCGGCTTTACTCCGTAACCGTATTGCCGGGCTACGCCGGCATTTGGACGAGACTCTAGAAAGTTCGTCATCACTATCACCATCTGCCACAGAAAAGCAACAGGGTACCCGGGCTTTGGAGGGACTTCCCCCAATCAAATATTCCCAGACGGAAGATATGAACGACGAACCGCAAGAGACAAGACCAGAACGCCGTGAAAGAAAGCTCAAGAAGAAGCGAGAGAACATACCCCAGCATGGGAAGAGCCTGGCAAAGATATATAGGGATACGGTTTTGAAAAGAGCAAAGAGGAAATAAGCAAAGGAAGAACCCTCATAACATACCCTAGTCCTACAGACTAAACCGGCAGCCCCCATTAGTCACATCCCTAATTTGGCTCCCCTCGGGTTTATTATCTATCCTGATCCTTCTTCCTCTTTCCCTTCTTCCTCTTTCCCCTCCTCCTCAAGTTCCTCCATCAGGCGGGCCGCCCGAGGATAACCAATACGTAAACGTCGTTGCAAGAAGGAGACTGATATTTGCTTATGCTTCAGCTCCAGTTTTCTCGCCGCCTCAAGGAACGGGTCTTCCGGGGTAGCATTTTTTTTCGTATCCCTTAGATCTAGGGCCAATTCGTCAATCTTCAATGAGGGGACCTCTTCACGCCGCTGGCTTCCCCAGAAATAAACCAATCTTTCTATCTCAGCATCGGAAACAAAACAACCTTGCAGACGCTTCGGCTTATCCGCCTCTGTCGGCATATAAAGCATATCACCTTTGCCCAGTAATTTCTCGGCACCGACGCTATCGAGAATAGTACGAGAATCTACCTGTGAGGTCACAGCAAAGCTGATACGAGTGGGAAAATTAGCCTTAATCAAACCAGTAACGACATCTACCGATGGGCGCTGAGTCGCAACCACAAGGTGGATACCGATAGCCCGAGAGAGCTGGGCCAAACGGCACAGAATACGCTCAACTTCATCACTACCACGCATCATCAAATCCGCCAGCTCATCAATAATCAGTACCAAATAGGGCATCTTTTCACCGCTTGGCTGACTCTTATTGTATCCCTCGATATTACGAGCTCCCTCTACGGCCAGTTTTTGATAGCGCTTGTCCATTTCTTGGCTAAGCCAACGCAATGCCTCCAAGGCTTTGTCGCTGTCGACGATAACGGTCTTCGCTAAATGAGGGATACTATTAAAAGAAGTAAGCTCAACTCGTTTGGGGTCAATCATAATAAAACGCACGTCACTGGGGGAATTATAGAGTAATAAGCAACAAATAATAGTGTTCAGGCAGACAGTTTTCCCACTGCCGGTAGAGCCGGCGATAAGCAAATGCGGCATTTTAGCCAGGTCGGCGGCTATCGTCTCACCACCAGCCCCTTTACCCAGAACCACCGCTAGTTTTGACTTAGACTCCATTTTCTGAAAGATATTCGTCTCAATAGCGCCACGTAAGCCGACGGCGATAGAGACGGAGTTCGGCACTTCAATACCAATGATTGACTGACCCGGCACCGGAGCTTCAATCCGAAGACTAGATGCGGCCAGAGCCAAAGCCAAATCATTAGCTAATGAGGTAATTCGCTCCACCTTGACCCTAGTTTTGGAACTTTCATCCAGCCTGACGTTAATATTCCCCTCTTTATCTCGTTCCCGCGTTTTTTTATACTTCCGAGCCCATCCTGGCTCAATACCAAACTGAGTAACAGTGGGGCCGACATTTATCTGCACTACCTTCGCATCGACGCCATAGCTAGCCAAGGCATCCTCGATTAGCCCGGCTCGCTGAGCATTATCCGCCTGAGTGAAGTGAACCTCCGGAGTTTCGTCTAAAATATCCAGTGGCGGCAGCTTCCAACCATCTACCACCACCAACGATGGTGATTCGCCGTATTTCTTCCACACCTCTTGAGCTACTTCCTTTAGCTCTTGATAAGCCGGTGTTGGTGCTGGCTCCAAACCCACTTCTCTCTCCTCTAGACTTCCCCCAAGAGACTCAGAGATCGGCGTAATCGGAGGCCGCGAGGGCTCAGATTTATGGGCCTGTTTAGCTACGATTCGCGCCTTTATTTTCAATCTCACCCAGGATAAAAAATTAGCGAGCCAATGGAAAGAAGCCCGTGGGGCAACGAAAATAACACCGACCACGATTAATCCTAGTATCCACAGAGTACTGAGCAAAATGTCTATAAAGTCAAGGGGATCGCCGATGATCTTCCGGCCAAAGCTACCCCCCAAATTGAAAAGGGCCAGTATTCCCCAAATTACCAGCATAAAAACCATGCCGCTGAGCCACTTATGCCATTGAGAGAGCTTCCAGCGTTTAGCAAAAGCTGACAGCTGCCGTCGCCATATCGCTCCTACTGCCGTCATAACGATTACCGCTATGATAACCAGCCCCCAACCAAACATCCCCATAATTTCATCTCCGATATCAGCCGCCAGTGAGCTCAAAACGGACCACTGCCAATAGAGAATCAACAGAGCGAGGAACACCAGGATCAAAAGAGCGAACCACCATTGTCCTGATTGTCGGTCAGATCTTCTTACTTTACCTCGTTTATCAGGGTTATTCGCGGCCATATACACCTCAGCAAACTACCGATGAGAGAACTATACTTTCACCATAAAGGACAGAATCATCGGACGGCGTCTCGTCTGGTCGTAATAAAACCTGTGCAAGGTATCTCTAACCTTGGTAGTAATAAATCCCCAATTCGCCGGCCGAGCCGCACCATGGCCGAGAACTCGAGCCACCAAGTCACGGCTCATCTCGAGCATATCCTTAGCATCGACGGTATCGACGAAACCACGTGAGACGATATCCGGACGTCCCACCAACTTACCGGTCTGTCGGTCGACAGTGAGAATCACCATAACAATACCGTCCTTAGAGAGCATACGTCGGTCACGTAACACCACACCGTTGATATCACCAACACCTAGTCCATCGACATAGACGTTACTAGCATCCACTTTCCCCGTAACCTTACCTCCGCCAGGGGCCAACTCGAGGACATCACCGTCCTCCATCACGAAAATATTTGCCTTAGGCGTACCCAGTAACTCAGCCAACCGAGCATGAATAGTCAGGTGGCGGTATTCACCGTGAACCGGCGCAAAAAACTTAGGTTTAGTTACATTAAGCAACAACTTCAGTTCTTCCTGACTGGCATGTCCATGAACATGCACCTCCGCCACTTTGTCATACAATACTAATGCCCCTTGTTTGAATAGACTGTCGACAGTTCTGTTGACTAACCCCTCATTTCCCGGGATAGGTGTCGCTGAAAGGACCACGGTATCTCCGCGGAGAATATGAACCTGATGGTGATCACGATTAGCCATTCGCACCAAAGCCGAAGTCGGTTCACCTTGACTACCGGTAACAACGAAAACAATCTTATTATGCGGCAGACCACGTAGCTCATCAAATCGAGCCAGTACTCCCTCCGGGGCGTGGAGATAGCCTAACTCGAGAGCCATGTTGACGGTAGCACTCATACTGCGACCGACAACAAAAACACGCCGACGATATTTAACGGCAGCATCAATCACCTGTTGAACACGAGAAACCAACGAGGAGAATGTAGCCACAATCACTCTGCCCGGAGCGTCGGCAATAACACGGTCCAGTGCTTCCCCAACCACTCTTTCTGATGGCGTATAGCCTGGTCTTTCGGCATAGGTTGAATCTGCGAGAAGAAGTAAAATACCACGGGCACCAAGCTGAGCCAGCCGCGGCAGGTCGGTTGGTTTACCGCTGACCGGTGTGTAGTCGAGCTTAAAATCACCCGTATGAACGATAATACCCATCGGCGTGTGGATGATAAGGCCGACTGCGTCCGGTATACTGTGACAGACGGGGAAAAACTCAATACTGAACTTCCCCAGAGTTACGGAACCACTAGGTGGTATTACTTTGAGGATAGCCCCGTCGAGTGCTTTACGCTCTTTAAGTTTGACCGAGATTAGACCACAAGTAAGCTTAGTAGCATAAACCGGCACATTAAGCTGGGGCAAAATGTAAGGTAAAGCCCCAATATGGTCTTCATGCCCATGAGTAACAATAATCCCTTTTATTTTTTCCTTCTTGTCGAGAAGGTAGTTGATATCGGGAATAACCAGATCAATACCCAGCATATCCTCTTCAGGAAACATCAGTCCGGCATCGATGATGATGATATCATCATCGTATTCCATCACCATCATATTCTTACCAATCTCGCCCAGACCACCGAGCGGAACTATTTTTAGTTTTGGTTTTGGCATAACTTTAAACCTCGAACATCTTTAATTGTGCTGGCTGAAGTGGCGGCTCGATCTCAGGCATAGTTTTTTCCTGGGCTAGGAGTAACGGGATTTTCTGCATGTCGGCCTCTATCTCCCGACGCAAGCCATGCTGATGCAGCGCCGCCGCTGGGTGATACATCGCATAGTAGATAATGTTTCCCCTCTTTTGAGCCATGCCGTGTATCTTGCTGATAGTTTTACCGGGAAAGAACATAGCCATTGAAAAGCGCCCGAGAGTGACAATCATCCGTGGGGCAATCAACTCGATTTGTTTTTCCAGCCACCCACGACATTTACTTACTTCCGTGGGTAATGGGTCGCGGTTACCTAAAGGACGACATTTAATGACATTGGCGATATAGACTTGCTCCCGCTTCAAATCAATCGAAGCCAGCAGACGCTCCAAGAATTGCCCCGCCTGCCCGACAAAGGGACGCCCCAACTGGTCTTCATGGTAGCCCGGAGCCTCCCCAATAAAGAGTATCTCGGCATTCTCCGCCCCTTCACCAGGTACCACGTGAGTTCGTAATTGTGCTATTTCGCACCGTTGACACTGGATAATTTCGGTATAAAGCTCGCTCAGCGCTGACATTTTATACTGGTAACCGAAGCCTTTTGCCTATGATAACATGCCCCGTATGTCAAGTCAATTTAAATAGAGCAGGCTGGTTGACAGTACAAAGGCGCCGTTGTAGACTTCAAAGAGGAGGAAGAATGCACTCTTTAACTCAAATCGATCCAGAAATTAGTCAGGCTCTCGATGGTGAAGAAAAGCGCCAAAAGGAAACGATAAACCTTATTGCCTCGGAGAATTACGCCAGCCGGGCCGTACTGGAGGCTGGAGGTTCGTTCCTGACCAACAAGTACGCTGAAGGCTACCCGGGACGACGCTATTACGGCGGTTGTGAAAACATGGATACCATCGAAAATCTAGCCATTGAGCGTGCCAAAAAATTATTTCACGCCGAACATGCTAATGTCCAGCCACACAGTGGAGCTCAAGCGAATATGGCCGCATACTACGCTCTACTTAACTATGGCGATACTGTTATGGGTATGAACCTAGCTCATGGTGGTCACCTTACCCACGGTGCCAAAGTAAGCTTTTCCGGTAAGTCATATAATTTCATCCACTACGGGGTCAATCGTGAAACGGAAAGACTGGATTATCTTGAGCTAGAAAAGTTAGCAAATAAACATCGACCTAAATTAATTGTCGTTGGTACTAGCGCCTACCCGCGAATTATCGATTTCGAACGTTTCCGCCATGTTGCCGACATGGTCGGTGCTAAGCTAATGGCTGATATGGCCCATATTGCCGGTATAGTTGCCGCTGGTCTGCATCCAACTCCCGTCCCCTACGCCGATGTTGTCACTTCCACTACTCATAAGACACTACGTGGACCACGGGGTGGATTCATCTTATGCCGAAAGGAGTTGGCTTCAGCTATTGATGCCGCGGTTTTTCCGATGATGCAGGGCGGGCCTTTAATGCACGTCATTGCCGCCAAAGCAATCGTTTTTCATGAAGCAATGCAACCTGACTTTACTGACTACCAAAAGGCAATATTGGATAACACTCGGATCCTAGCTAGCGAACTAAAACAATTAGGGTTACGCCTTGTCTCCGGTGGTACCGATACTCACCTGATTTTAATCGACCTCACACCGCTAGGTGTTACTGGTAAAACGGCGGAAGAAGCTCTGGGGCGCTCGGGCATCGTGATTAATCGTAACAGCATTCCCTCCGACCAGCGTTCTGCCATTCAAACCAGCGGAATCAGACTCGGCACACCAGCTATTACCAGCCGCGGCTTCGGCAAAGCGGAGATGAAGTTTATTGCCGCCTCGATTATTAAGGTCATCTCGAATACCGGCGATGCAGACATTAAGAACCAGGTACGCCATGAGGTTAAGCAACTTTGTTCTCGCTTTCCGGTACCAGGAATTAATGTGTGATTTTACGGGAGCAAATTAGAGATCATTTCTGGAGGGAGCCGAAGTTAATGGATGAATTGAAGATTTTTACCGGCAACGCACATCCAGCACTAGCACAATCGGTTTGTGACTATCTAGACATTCCCCTGGGTAAATGTGAGACCTTTGAATTCAGTAATGAGAATATTTTCGTCCGTATCTTGGATAATGTCCGACAGCGAGATGTTTTTGTTATTCAACCGTTCTCCTCCCCAGTCAATAAAAACTTAGTTGAGCTTTTGATTATACTCGATGCTCTAAAACGAGCTTCCGCCGGACGCATCACTGCTGTCGTGCCCTACTATGCCTACGGCCGTACCGACAAGAAAGACCAACCCCGCGTCCCTATCACAGCACGATTAATCGCTGACCTACTTACGGTAGCCGGAGCTAATCGATTACTGACCGTAGATCTTCATACGGCACAAATTCAAGGATTTTTTAACATTCCCGTCGACGAGCTGACAGCCCTCTATTTACTGAGTGACTACTTCAGGAGCAAGCAAATAGACGACCTGGTGGTAGTGGCCACCGATATCGGTATCTCCAAACGGGCTCGTGATTTTGCCGCCCGACTCAAAGCGCCGCTGGCAATTATGGAAAAGAGACGACTAGATAACGCCGGTCAAACTGAGACGTTAAATGTGATTGGAGATGTCAAAGGGAAGGTCGCCCTTACTGTTGATGACGAAATCGACACCTCTGGTTCTCTGGTAAACACCGTCACGGCTTTAACGGAGCGGGGAGTAACCGAAGTCTACGCTTGCTGTACCCACCCGGTACTTTCCGGCCCGGCGATTCAACGCATCACCACCTGTCCGGTCAAAGAGATAATCGTAACTGATACCTTACACCTTCCCGACAGTAAAAGGTTGGATAATATTACCGTTTTACCCATAGCCGCGTTATTAGGCGAAGCCATCCACCGTATTCACACCGGGCAATCTGTCGGGGCGATGTTCCAACCGGAGTAGACTATGCTTAAATGGCTCGGCGGACTGGTGGATTCCAACGAAAAAGAAATCAAGCGCTTGCAACCGCTCGTCGATGAGATAAATGCGCTTGAACCTGAATTTAGAAAGCTAAGCGACGCCAAACTACGAACCAAAACCGCCGAGTTTAAGGCCCGACTCAAGGATGGTGAGACACTCGACGAACTTCTGCCCGAGGCCTTCGCCGCCATCCGCGAAGCGGCTAGGCGGACAATTCACCAGCGCCACTTCGACGTCCAACTAATGGGCGGTATCGTCTTACATCGAGGTAAGATTGCCGAAATGAAAACCGGCGAGGGTAAAACCCTAGTCGCTACTCTAGCTCTCTACCTCAATGCCCTGACCGGTCAAGGCTGTCATCTGGTGACCGTTAATGATTACCTGGCGAGGCGCGACCCCTACTGGATGGGACCGATTTATCACGCTCTTGGGATAAGCGTCTCCAGTATTTATCCACAACAAACTACTGGAGACCATACACCTTCGCTTCTTTATGACCCCAGCTTTGATTCGGGAGACAAACGCTGGTGTCATTTTCGCCCGGTTACCCGCCGTGAAGCCTATGGGGCAGATATCACATACGGCACCTCTAGCGAGTTCGGCTTTGACTACCTTCGTGATAATATGGCTATCGACCTCTCCCGGTGTGTTCAACGCCTCCCTCTAAACTACGCCATTGTTGATGAAGTCGATAATCTACTTATCGATGAGGCCCGCACTCCGCTTATTATCAGCGGTCCCGCGAAACAGACCGAAGCTCTTTATCACTATTTCACCCGTCTGGTTACCCGCCTGCATCCTGGCGTGGACTACGAAGTTAAAGAAAAAGAACGGAGTACCGAACCGACCGATACCGGCTACGCCAATGTCGAAAGAATACTGAAACAGGAAGGATTACTCAAGTCAGCCAGTCTCTACGACCCAAGTAATGTCACGCTTATGCACCACCTAAGGAACGCCCTTTCCGCCAAAGAGTTTTATAAGAAAGATCGTGAGTATCATGTTACCGATCTCAAAGATGGCAACGGCCCTCAGGTCGTTATTGTCGATGAGTTTACCGGCCACCTCATGCTCGGCCGCCGTTATTCTGAGGGCCTACACCAAGCCATCGAAGCCAAAGAGCGCGTCAGAGTTCAGCAAGAAACCAAGACCCTCGGCACAATCACCGTACAGAACTATTTCCGGATGTACCAGACGTTAGCGGGCATGACCGGCACCGCCGCTACCGAGGCAGAAGAATTGCACAAAATTTACAAACTCGAGGTGGTCGTCATTCCGACCAATAAACCAATGATTCGTGAAGATTTTCCCGACCGCATTTACAAGGATGAAAAGACAAAATTCAAGGCAGTGGTGCAGGAAATTGAACAACTTTATCAACAAAAGCGTCCGGTCCTCATCGGCACCGTCTCTATTGAGAAATCAGAGATTCTCAGCGACTTGCTAAAGCGAAGAGGTGTACCTCACCAGGTACTTAATGCCAAGGAACATACAAAAGAGGCAGAAATTATCGCTCACGCAGGCGAGCCTGGAGCAGTAAGCGTAGCCACTAATATGGCGGGGCGAGGCGTCGACATTGTACTAGGTGGTAAGGAGCCGGAAGAATCGGAGAAACCAGATACGCTGGGCGAAACGACTCGGAAACACTGGGAGCAAGCCCATATCAAGTGGGAAAAAGCATGCGCCGAAACCAAGAAGAAGCACGACAGCGTGGTCAGTCTTGGTGGACTTTATGTCCTCGGCACCGAGCGCCATGAATCCCGACGAATCGATAATCAGCTCCGCGGCCGGTCCGGACGCCAAGGCAACCCAGGCAGCACTCGCTTCTATGTCTCTATGGAAGACGATACTGTCCGGCGCTTTGGCAGCGACCGCATCAAGGGAATTATGGAATGGGTGGGTATGGATGAGAATACCCCCATCGAGAATAAACTAGTTAATCGCACCATCGAAGGCGCTCAGGTAAGGGTAGAGGGCTATTATTTCGATGTCCGTAAGCATCTAGTCGAGTATGACGATGTCACCAATCAACAACGTAAAATTATATATGCCGAACGTCAAAAAATACTCAATGGCGCCGATCTGAAAACGAACATCCTGTCCATGGTCGGGGATGAAATACAGAATATTGTCACCACCCATACGACCGGCAGGCAGGACGAAGACTGGGATATTGAGGGCTTACTCCGTGAAGTGGCTACCATCTTTCCCCTTACCCGCGAACTGAACGTTAAAGAGCTGGCTCCACTCCAACCAGAGCAGATAGCGGAGCGGCTCAATAAGCCAGCCGAGGCTCTCTATGAGCAAAAAGAAAAAGAGGTAAAGGTCGAGAATATGCGGATGCTGGAGCGCCTGGTCATGCTCGGCATCGTCGATAATCTGTGGGTCGAACATCTGACTAATATGGAGCATATGCGCCTCCAAGCAGGGTGGGAAAGCCTACGCCAAGTACGCCCGGTAGATGCCTATAAAAATGAAGGCTACAAGCAGTTCCAGATTCTTCTGGATACTATCCGCCACGATGTGGTCCACACTATCTATCATGTCGGCATTACCCGTCAGGAAACACCCCACCATACCCCCATCTCCCCAATGCTTACGACAGCGGCACCAGCAGGCAACAACCGAACACTACCAGCAAAGGCTCCTCGGAAGATTGGGCGCAATGCCCCATGTCCCTGCAACAGCGGCAAAAAATACAAACACTGCTGTGGGAAATAAGCCCTAACCTGTCATTACACCTTAGTTATTAAGGTCTTTTACTTATTGAGGAAGGGTAAAAGCTAATAAAGAGTAGAGATATCCTGAACACTCAGTCATCCGACGAAATACTCACCCATCTTGAGCACGAGGTTAAGAGAGTTGTTCGCTAATTCATCCTCTAAACTAATACAGGAAGAACCAGAGGCAATAAGTTACCTGAAGCAAGCTATCTTCGACGGTAAGCACTGGTACATCGCCCTGTTTGAGGCGATACGGTTGTGGAACATCCCTGAGGAAACCCATGACGGCCGTACCTACCACTACCTTATCGACGGTGAAGCCAGCGACTGGCTACTCATCGCCGAACGTCTCTGCGAAGCCGTCGCTCACCTGATACCCGAGACTGAGAAGACTAATTTGCTCTTCCATGGTGAACCGCCGCTCAATCTACCTCCGGAGAAATTCAAGGAACTTATTGGCCAGACCAAACACTATCAGCACCTAAACTATTTCTACGGTATTACCACAGAAGAAACATTAATTCTTGCAGTAGAGGAAGAAATCCGGAAGGAAACACGAGCCGCTGGCCGTATCAGGGACACCGATGTCGTTATCAACGAAGCCTATCGCCGCATCTACGGCGCGACCAAAGCTATCCTGCTTCGGAACTTTCGAAACGAGAAGGGCTACCCTCAACTTAAATCAACCAACTTGACTGAGCTCAAGGAATTCACCTACTGGCTATTCAAATACCGGCTCACGCACTGCGACAAGGCAAAGATTGCCAGCGACACCAAGAAGGCTCTAATTTGGTTAAACAGCCAGGGCTTTGCCCGGCAGCTCATTAAATGCGCTTCTAGCCAAGAATCTATCGAGATTATTCAATAGCCAAACACTTTATCAACGCATGTTATTCTTGAGCTTAACCCGAGCATCCAAACTCTTCATTATCTCTGGATTCCAGCGGAAGTTCTCCGTACAGCGATACGAGACAAACCCTGAATTTGTCGAAGGACGTCATTACAGTTTTCTATGTAACTTAGTACTAATAGCGCCAAGTCTTATTACGAACCCCCGCATGGCTCACGCCTAAAGACGAGCCAACTCTTGCTCTAATCTAGCCAGCTTGTCTACAACCACCGCCAGTCTATCCCGCTCCTTATTCACGACAGCCACCGGCGCCCTAGTCAAAAAAGCATTGTCCTGCAAACGGGTTTCAAGACGAATAATTTCCGTCTGGATTTGTACAATTTCTCCCTGCAGGAGCCGCTTCTCCCCCTCCATATCAATCACACTAGCCATCGGAATCACAACCTCGACTTCCGATAGCACCGAAACTAAGGCATTCTCATTTTTTGCCCGGCTTCGCCTCGTTTTCTGAACTACGAGAGACTTCACTCGAGCCAAAGTCTCGATAACCGATTGATAAGGAATAATGGATGGTGCCAACTCCCCGCCATAGATTTGGACCTCGACCCACTGCGAAGCCGGCACCTTATATTCGGTGCGAGCATTACGAACGGCACGGATTATTTCGATGATGGTGGCCATAATTCGTTCGGCTTCAGGGTCACCGGCACTAGCTTCAGCCTCAGGGTAGGGAGCGACCATAATCGAGTCGCCCACCTGCCAATCCGACGCAAGGCCACGTTTTAGGTTCTGCCACAACTCTTCCGTAACAAAGGGCATAAATGGATGCAACAAGCGTAACGAAGTCTCCAGAACATGGACCAGAACCACCAAAGGGGTAGGGAACTTATCCGTCGTCGAACGCAGCCGAATCTTAGCCAGTTCGATATACCAATCGCAGAACTCGCCCCAGAGAAAACCATTGATCTGTCTCTGAGCCTCTTCAAATTGGAAATCTTGCATCAGGAAGCTGACACTGGAAAGGGTGCGATTCAGCCGGCTGAGAATCCAGCGGTCTTCTACAGCGAGTTTCTCCCACTCAATTTGCCCGAAGGGTCGAGTTGACTCAATATTACCAACGACAAAACGGGTAGCATTCCAGAGCTTATTGGCGAAATTACGGCCGGCCTCAAGCTTATCCCGGCTGAGCTTACTGTCATTCCCCGGCGAGGTACCAGTGAGTAAGGCAAAGCGCATAGCATCCGTACCGTATTTCTCCATGATATCGAGCGGATTAAGTACATTACCCCGAGTCTTACTCATCTTCTCACCCTTCTCATCCCGGATAAGACCGTGAAGGTAAATGGTACGGAAGGGGATATCGCCGGTATCCTCAATACCCATCACAATCATACGAGCGACCCAGAAGAAAATAATATCATAGGCGGTTTCCATCACCGTCGTCGGGTGGAAGTAGCGAAAGTCTTCGGTATTATCTGGCCAACCCAGGGTTGAGTGCGGCCACAGCGCCGAGCTAAACCATGTGTCCAGAACATCCGAGTCCTGGCGAATAGTAGTTGAACCACAGTGACAGCAGACGGTAGGGTCTTTAACCGTCACCGTCAGTTCGCTACAACTCTGACAATACCACACCGGGATACGATGCCCCCACCATAGCTGGCGACTGATGCACCAATCACGGATATTTCCCATCCAATCAAGGTAGACCTTAGTGAGTCGGGCAGGAATGATAGTAATTAGCCCATCCAACACGGCCTTAATGGCTGGTTCCACCAATGGCGACATCTTAACAAACCACTGTCGACTGGCAATCGGCTCGATAATCGTTTGACAACGCTGGCAGTGTCCCACCGAGTGGCCATAAGGTTCGATTTTCACCAGTAAGCCTTCTCTTTCCAGGTCTTTTAAAATAGCTTCCCGGCAAACAAAGCGGTTGAGGCCGACATAGGGACCCGCATTCTCGTTCATCGTGGCGTCAGAATTCAGGATGTTAATCAACGGTAATTTTTGCCGCTGAGCAAGATCGAAGTCCATCGGGTCATGACCCGGCGTGATTTTAACCGCTCCCGTACCGAACTCAAGAGACACCGACTCATCGGCTACGATAGGAATGACACGTTTCACCACCGGCAGTACAATATTCTTCCCCACCAGAGCCTCATATCGCTTGTCTGAAGGATTAACCGCGACGGCGGTATCGCCCAAGATTGTCTCCGGACGGGTGGTGGCGACCGTAATAAAACCATCACCATCAGTAACAGGATAACGGACATAGTAAAGATGGCCAGTCAACTCTTTATGGTCGACCTCAAGATCAGAGAGAGCCGTAGAGCAGCGGGCACACCAGTTAATGATACGTTCCCCACGATAGATTAAGCCCTTGTCATAGAGACGGACAAAAGCAGTACGCACCGCCCGGCTCGGTCCCTCATCCATAGTAAAACGCTCACGGGTCCAATCGCAGGAAGCACCCAATCTCTTATGCTGTTCTATGATTCTCTGATGAGTGTTACTCGCCCATTGCCACGCCCTCTTCTGAAACTCCTCCCGACCCAACTTATGCCGATCTAACCCCTCCTTTGCTAAGAGTTGCTCCACAACCACCTGAGTAGCGATACCAGCATGATCGGCGCCAGGCAGCCACAAAGTCGGCTCACCCCTCATACGATGCCAGCGGACCATAATATCTTCTAGCGTAGCCGTCAGAGCATGGCCGAGATGAAGCTCACCGGTAATATTCGGCGGAGGCATAATTATAACAAAGGGAGTTTTTTGCCAGTCTATTTTAGGCGTAAAATAACCCTTCTCCAGCCAGAACTGGTACCATTTTTTTTCGGCTTCCCCCGGCTCATAGGCTTTGGGCATCTCGACTTGCATTTTTAGTTTCTTTCAGACTATTTACCTAGTACTCTCAAGTTGCAAAATCACCTACGTGACCTTCTCGACTCGCCGCCTGAATAAACGCGACGATTTTAGCAGTGTCCTTTTGCCCATTAGTCTCAACACCAGAGGAAACATCAACCCCCAACGGCTGGACCTCTTCAATTAATTGACCCACGTTCTCCGGAGTGAGTCCCCCGGCAATCATAACCGGAAATCGGGCGGCGACTTCCCGGGCCAACCGCCAGTCAAAGACATGCCCAGTACCGCCAGAAACATCATCAACTACTGTGTCAAGAAGACAAATAAAATCTCTTTTTACCAACACCCGGTGTCCCCTCTCAATCTCAGTCAAGACTTCTTCAGGTTTCTGTGTAATGGAGACGTGGATAACCTTAATCAGTGGTCTCTTAATCTCACGACAATATTGCCAAGTTTCGTCACCGCTGAGCTGTACCCGGTCCAACTGACAAGATTCGGCAATACGATTAACCCCTCTTGGCTCAATATTGACAAAAACGCCGACCACTTCCGGGCGTGGTTCTAGATTATGAATAGTCGCGACCAGTGGTAAAGCCTGTTCCAGAGAAACCTGACGGCGGCTGGGAGCGAAGACTATACCGACAAAATCAGCTCCAGCCTTAGCCGCGGCTAAGGCATGATCAACTTTGGACAACCCACAAATCTTAACCTTCATCAAATACACACTTCCCTATATCCCATCGCGGGACCATCCCGCCAAAGATGGAAGTCAAAGCAACTTTGACGGAATGGAACCTCTCCATTCAGATTACCACGTCATTTTGTTCCTAACAATGACATTCTACTATTTTCTAGAATAACAATACACTGCACCTACTTACAAGATAACTTTTAGGATAACCCGCTAATTACCAACAGGTCCAAGTAGTGCCCCCATCCTAGCGGCAATATTTGACGACGACATCAGGGACTCGCCGACAAGCACAGCGTCCACACCCCACTGCCTCACCTTATCTATGTCATTACGGTTCTTAATACCGCTCTCGCTGACAACAATCCTATCTTTAGGGATAAACGGTCGAAGCCGCTCCGTCGTTGTCACATCATATCTAAAAGTCTTTAAGTCACGGTTATTAATCCCGATAACCCAGGCATCACTCTTAAGCGCGATCTCAATCTCAGCTTCATCGTGTACCTCGACCAAACATTCCATTCCCAACTGACGACTCAAGACAAGGAGACTCTTCAATTCATCCGACGGCAAGATGGCAGCAATAAGCAGAATGCTATCAGCACCATAAGCTCGCGCTTCATAGACCTGGTATGGGTCAAAAATAAAATCTTTTCTCAACAGAGGCACTCTTCGATCACCCAACGCCTCTCCAATATCCCGCAGGTGATTAAGACTACCCTGAAAATATCTGGTCTCAGTCAATACTGACACCGCCGCAGCGCCATTATCGACGTAAGTTTGGGCAATCCTCACCGGATTAAAGTCCACCCGGATAAGACCAGCCGATGGTGAGGCTTTCTTGACCTCAGCAATAAGCCGAAGAGTCTCGCCACGCAGCACTGATGCGAAGTCGAGCGCCGGAGGCTGATCTTGTACCATTCGCCTCAATTCCGCCACGGAGAGACATTGCTTACTCGCCGCTAGTTCTATTCGCTTACCGGCAACAATCTCGTCCAAAATCATACTACGACCTCTGTGGAAGAGCCTGAGTAAAAGTAATTAGCTGTTGTAGCTTAGCTAAAGCCTGCCCACTATCGATCGACTTACGTGCCATATCAATACCCTCTTGTAGCGACGCTACCTTGTCACCCGCCATCAGAACAGCGGCGGCGTTGATTAACACCACATCAAGTTTAGGACCCAGCTTACCGCCAAGAACATCGCACAATATCTTAGCGTTTTCTACCACCATCCCACCTTTCAGGCTACCATAGCTTGCCCTACACAGCCCCAGCTCTTCTGACGAGACGGTATATTTAACAATACGACCGTCTATAAGTTCACAGACCCGTGATTCTCCGGTCACAGTAATTTCATCCAAACCGTCCTCGCCATGAACGACCAAGGCATGGTGACAATCCAAACTATTGAGCACCTGGGCCAGCTTCTCAACCAGTGCACCATCGGCCACACCCAATACCTGAGCCCTGGCCCCCGCCGGATTAGTCAATGGCCCGAGAATATTGAATACGGTACGAATACTAATCTCGCGCCGTGGAACAGCGGCATACTTCATCGCCGGATGAAAAGTGGGCGCAAACATAAAACCCACCCCCACTTCCTCCAAACACCTCCCAACATCTTCAGCAGTTAGATCAAGCCGAACACCCAGAGCTTCCACGACATCGGCACTACCGCACTGGCTACTAGCCGCACGATTACCGTGTTTGGCAACCTTTAGTCCAACACCAGCGGCGACAAAAGCCGCCGCCGTCGAAATATTGAAGGTACCTGAGGCATCACCCCCAGTACCGCAGGTATCCACCACCGTGCCGCTACCTTTCACAGGAACAGCCTTTGCCCGCATTATTCTAGCAAACCCAGCGATTTCTTCAACTGTCTCACCCTTAATGCGAAGGGCCGTAACTAGAGCTCCGAACTGGGCAGGAGTCACCTGGCCTTCCATTATTTCTTTCATTACATCCCCCGCTTCACCCATCGTCAGCGATTTTCCTGATACTAAGGCCTGAATAGCTTTTTTAATCATTTTCGTTCTTTTCTTTCCGCAGAAAATTCTTCAGTATATCCTTCCCCTTTTCCGTCATAAAGGATTCGGGGTGAAACTGGATGCCCTCGACCGGATGTTGGCGATGGCGTAAACCCATGATCTCACCATCCGCCGTCCAAGCAGTGACCTCAAGAGAATGAGGTAAATTCTCACGCTTGACCACCAACGAGTGGTAACGGATGGCAGAGAAAGGATTGGGCAATCCGGCTAGCACACCCTTCCCATCATGGTGGATTTGCGAAGACTTACCGTGCATTATTTGTTTTGCCCTACCCACAATACCGCCATAACTATAGCCAATACACTGGTGCCCTAAGCAGACGCCAAGAAGAGGTACTTTTGTACCGAAATACCTGATCACCTCGTTAGATATACCAGCATTTTGCGGAATAGATGGACCGGGAGAGATAATGATACGCTCTGATTTCATTTCCTCAATCTCCATGATGGTCGTTTTGTCGTTCCGTACTACCACCACCTTTTCCCCAAGCTCGTTCAAATACTGGAAAAGATTATAAGTAAAGCTATCGTAGTTATCAATCAGTAATAGCACGGTTCCCCCCCACGTTCAATAGCGCATTCTCCGCTTGGCTCAGGGCTTTAAGCAGAGCTCGTGCCTTATTCATACTTTCGCCGTACTCTCGGTCAGGTACACTATCATGGACGATACCACTCCCTGCCTGCACATAAGCAATACCTCTGTTCACTACCATTGTCCTGATGGCAATAGACATATCCATACTGCCGGAGAAAGAAAAATAGCCGACGGCCCCAGCATAAGGTCCCCTCTTATCCGGCTCAAAGTCAGTAATGATCTCCATCGCCCGGATTTTAGGTGCGCCAGAAACCGTACCCGCCGGAAAACAAGCACGTAGAGCATCAAAGGCATTCATATCACGCCTTAGCTTCCCCTGCACATGAGTCACCAGATGCATTACATGGGAGTAGAGTTCGACTCCCATAAGTCCGCTAACCTGAACCGTACCTGGCTCACTGACCCGCCCGATGTCATTACGACCCAAGTCTACCAGCATGATGTGCTCCGCCCGTTCCTTTTCATCATTGCGCAGTTCCTGCTCTAAACGGACATCCTCCTCTGGACTACTTCCGCGAGGCCTCGTTCCTGCCAGAGGCCGGGTCACTACAGTATCACCCTCAACCCTCACCAGAATCTCCGGAGACGCACCGATAAGATCAAAATCTTTAAAATCAAGAAAGAACATATAGGGCGAGGGATTAATGGTGCGCAGAGCTCGGTAAATCTCAAACGGAGCAGCCTTCGTCGGTTGGGATAGACGCTGAGATAATACCACCTGAATCGCTTCTCCCGCCGTGATATATTCCTTTATCTTCCGTACACTCTCCTCATACCCCTTTTTGGAGAAATTGGAGGTAACCCCGTATTGAATACTAGGTGACCCAGAGACGCCACTTATCGGCCGACTCGTCCCCAGTGGCTGACTCAACCTGCCGATCAGACTATCAATCTTATCTACAGCTCTTTGATACGCCGCCTCAATATCGCCATCAAGATAAACATGACTCAAAACCTTAATCTTATGTGTTACATGATCGAAAACAAGCACCGTATCGACAAACATGAAAACCGACTCCGGTAAACCCAAAGGATCACTATCAGACGAGGATAGGTTTTCGAAGCGAGTTGCCGTTTCGTAAGCCAGGTAGCCGACGGCACCACCGCAGAATTTAGGTAAGCCACCTACCGGCACAATCCGATATTTATTTAATTCCTGGGCAACTAACGACAGAGGGTCAGTCTTATCCTCGCCCCGAATAGTGAGAACACGGTACGGCTCCGTACCAATAAAACTATAGCGGGCGAGTCGTTCACCACCCTCAACACTTTCGAGAAGGAAAGAATAGCCCCCACGATTTATTTTAAGAAAAGCAGACACAGGCGTCTCTAGGTCAGCTACAATTTCACGGTAAACCGGTACCAGATTACCACTCTTCCTGAGTTTCTTAACCTCAGCTAACGATGGATAGTACATACGTCCCCCTCAACGATAAATAACAAAACCCTCGCCCATAGGGACAAAAATTTATCACTGGTCTAGTCGCATACGACTCCGGCCAGCCACTAGCCAGATGTAACCGACATACGCCAAACCGAATAATATTGAAATTCGAGGCAAGGTCATCACTACCATCGGGCAATTAATATGAGGAAAACGCAAATCGAGATTACCGTGATGATCCCTATATCACCGACACCCTTTTTCCCCTGGTACCGGATAGACTGGCGTACACCAACGAAAATACTTCTGATTAATGCCCCGTATGACATCAGAGTAGATTTTCTGCAGTTTCCAGGTAACCTTACCGATTTCGCCGTCACCAATTTTACGGTGGTCCACCTCAGCCACCGGAGTAATGTGGGCGGCGGTACCGGTAAGGAAGCATTCCTGAGCAGTATAAAGGTCACTACGCTCAATAGGTCGCTCAATGGTTTCGATATTAAATTCTTTACGAGCCAATTCAATCACAGTATTCCGGGTAATACCCATAAGAATACTGTTGAAGCTTGGGGGGGTGACTAACTGACCATCAATCACCAGAAAAATATTCTCGCCGGTCCCCTCCGAGATATGACCATCGGGGGAAAGCATAATGGCCTCATCGAATCCATTCTCCACAGCTTCCGTCTTAGCCAGAGCATTATTGACATAGATACCAGTAATTTTACACTGCGGCGGAATGACGTTAGAGTCCGGCCGCCGCCAAGAAGAAATGACAACCTTAGCTTTATCCACATCCAGATAGCGTCCCCAAGGCATAGCAAAGACCAGGAAATCACTATCCAGACCATTGAGACGCACGCCGAGTGACTCCGAACTTTTATAGGCTAAAGGTCGGATATAGATATCCTCTTGAAAACCACACTTCTCCACCAGTTCCACCGTGATCTGGCATAACTTATTCACAGTATATGGTAGGTCAATTTTCAACACCCGACAGCCATTGAGCAATCGCTCATAGTGATCCTTCATACGGAAGATATGAATCTGCAGCTGATCACTGTTCCAGTTACCACGGATACCCTCAAAGAGAGCCGTACCATAGTGCAAGGCATGCGTCATAACCCCAATTTTAGCTTCAGCTGCGGGGACAAACTCATTATGGAAATAGACGTATGGCGGTATCATAATAATCTCCTTCCTCAGACGGCCTTTATTATAATCATTATCTTTAGACAAGGCAAACAAGACTAATTTTAGGTACTATTCGATTACAGTTGAAAGCGTCAATCAAAGAAGATTCTGTTTGGTTTTGGTGGCCATTTATTCTTCTGAACGAGAATTCTCTTCATTCGGTGGGACTGAGGCGAGCGGAACACTTCGGGACCTCTTAGCTCGCTGGCGTTGTAGCTTAGGCCGAAGACTCTTGAGCTCGTTAAGTTTCTTCAACAGACGTGATTTGCGCCGGGCAGCATTATTGGAGTGGATAATACCCCTTTCCGCGGCTCTATCCAGAGTACTAACGGCCGTAGTGACTTCTTTTCTCGCTGCCTCGAGGTCTTCGGACAAAATAAGCCTTTCGGCTTTAGCAATATTTGTCTTACATAAGGTATCTAACGGTTTATTGCGTAACCTTTTTCTTTCGCTGGAGCGCATCTCTTTTTCGGCTGATTTACTGACTGGCAATATCTACCTCCTCAGGACTTCTTACGTAAATTAGTTGTCTCTTTTATAACATAAAAAGGTTCGGTTTGGCTAGCGACTAGGAGTCAACCAACCAGATTTCGTTATACCCACCAAACCGACTATGACTATCACATGTATTAATTACCCTAGCAAAGGCATCAAAACTACCTACCGAGTACAGCTAGTATCAGGTTAAGTTTCCTTAGTTGATGCGCCATCCCTAACCCGGGTAGCGCTGATTATTTCCCGTACTCGCTCTATCTTGGTCAGGAGCCGATTTAATTGGGCAAGATTCGCCGTCTCTAGCGTTAAAAATGTCGACGCAGTGCCGTCGCCATTATTAGTCGAACTTACCGAATTAATATTTATTTTTTCGTCAGCAATTAGTACTGTAATATCGCGTACCAGCCCAACGCGGTCTGCTGATTGAACTTGAATCTTAACCGGGTAAAAGGCGCCTGTTTCCCCCCACTCCACCATAACCAATCTCTTCTTCTCATCCTCATGAGTCATATTGTAACAGTCCTGGCGGTGAATGGTTACTCCCTGACTACGCGTAATGTACCCCAAAATGTTATCACCGGGTAGCGGGTGACAACATTGAGCCAGTCGGGTGAGCAGATTCTCTACTCCCTGAACCTTTACCGCTGAAGCTGACTGCTTGAGTGGGGTTACCGCGGTGATTCTCGGTTGTTGTTGTTGAACAGCTAATCTTTGAGCTATCTGGGGCGTGGTAATACTCCCATAACCGATATTGGCATAAAAATCAGTCAGATTGTCATATTTAAACAGTCTAGTCAGTTTCTCCCGCTCGGTTGATTTCAAGCCGAGCTGTTTAATCATCTTTTCCAGAATCTCCCGACCACGCTCAATATTTTCCGCCCGTTCCCTCTTTTTAAACCATTGCCGTATTTTTTGCATGGCATCCGATGTCTTAACATAGCCCAAGACAGGATTTAACCAATCCCGACTCGGCCCCTTACCGGCTTTACCAGTCAGAATTTCCACCATATCGGCATTATTGAGCTGGTAACTAAATGGTACCAGGCGGCCATTCACTTTAGAGCCGACACATCGGTGCCCGAGATCGGTGTGAATACGGTAAGCAAAATCGAGCGGGGTGGAACCCTTAGGAAGATCTTTAATCTCGCCCTTAGGAGTATAAACGAAAACCTGGTCAATAAAGATATCGGTCTTCACCGATTCGAGAAATTCTTCCGCTCCGCTCAGTTCGCGGTGCCATTCGACCAGCTGGCGTAGCCACTTCAGCCCTTCTTCAAAGTGTCTGTCCCTCTGCTCACCCTCTTTATAGCGCCAATGAGCGGCGACGCCGAACTCGGCAATACGATGCATCTGATGAGTACGGATTTGAATCTCCAGTGGCGTGGTGCGCTGATACATTATCGTAGTATGCAAGGATTGATACCCATTCGGCTTCGGGTTGGCGATATAGTCGTTAAACTGATCAGGCAGGGGACGCCATAGATTGTGGACAATACCCAGAGTGGTATAACAGTCGTTGACGCTATCAACTAGGACCCGCAGAGCAAGAAGGTCATGGATATCGTCGAAGTCTTTACCAAGTTCGGCGTATTTCTCTATTTTCTGGTAAAGACTGAAGATATGCTTAGGGCGGCCAGAGATTTCAGCTTTGAGTCCGGCCTGTTCCAATTCCCCGCATAAAGCCTGAACGGCTTGCTTAATGAAATTTTCCCGCTCAGCGACTCCGGCGGCCACCAACATTCCAATCTGGTGATACCGCCGCGGATCTAGATAGCGGAAGGATAAATCCTCAAGCTGCCACTTTAACTCCCATATTCCCAGGCGATGGGCCAGCGGGGCGTATACCTCCATCGTTTCCTGGGCCGTAGTGCGCCGTTTTTCCAAAGACAGTGCGTCCAGAGTACGCATATTGTGTAATTTATCGGCGAGCTTAATAAAGACGACGCGTAGGTCTTCCGCCATCGCCAGTAGCATCTTCCTCAGATTTGCTGCCTGATCTGACCGGACGGCAGGATCGCCACGCTGCATCGTCTCGTCTGACGCCGACCAGGCAAGTTTACCCAATTTAGTGACGCCGTCGACCAGCTTAGCGACTTCCTGACCAAACCCAACTTCGACTTCGGCAATTGATATTTCGCAATCTTCAGAAACGTCGTGCAGTAAAGCCGCCACCAGTGAGCTGGTATCGAGCTGAAGTTCCGCCAGGGTTAGGGCGACCTGTAACGGGTGCTCCAAATAAGGTTCGCCAGACTTACGCAACTGACCCTCGTGGGCTTTCATGGCGAATTGATAGGCCGTCTCGATCACAGTGAGCTTTTCTGACGGTAGATACTCTCGCGCTTTACTAATAAGTTCCTTAAAGCCCATACCCCACCTCACCCATAGTTCGACGGTGACCAAAGTATAGCGCAGAGGATAATCAGTGTAAAACAAAATCGTGGAGCCATACGGTAGGCTCAAGGCAAGAATCGTACAGGTGTTCTCTTTACGGCTAGAATTTTACTACGCTGTCAGCTACCAACTATCGACAACAAGATAAAAAGTCTCTCCGTAAAATAGCACCCAACCTAGAAACTGGCTAATCTGATTTCTCCGCTCATTTTTAAAGATAACCTAAAACTCGATTCGCCTTCCGTAGGGCTAAAGGTTTACTTTCGATTACCCATGCTACCTTATGTTATTATAAATAGTTGAAGCATGGAGATTAACGTATCGATCAAAGAAAAGTTTATCGGATGTCCTAGAGTAGGCTGGCTAAGAAATATAGTCAGGAGAGTTCTGGTGTCGCAGAAAATAGATACTAAAATTGAGCTCAGTCTAGTTATCACTGGTCAGGAAGAAATACAACAGCTAAATTTTACTTACCTGGGAAAGGACCGCCCAACCGATGTGCTCTCTTTTCCGATGTTAACAGAATCCCGTAGTAAATACGGGAATAGGGCCCATTTCGTAACTGCCCCGGATAACAAAAAGCATCTGGGCGAGGTGATTATTTCCTATCCCCAAGCGGCGAGCCAAGCCAGAGAGCATCACCACCCAGTAGAAAGAGAGATGGCCATTCTTATTATCCACGGTATGCTTCACCTGCTAGGCTTTGACCACAAAAAGACGGCTCCAAAACAGGACATGCAGAGACTAGAAACGAAAATTTTAGGTTCCCTCGAAGAGTCACTAAAATGAAGGTTCTAGGCATTACTGGTAGTCCGCGACGGGGAGGTAACACCGACCTTTTACTCGCCGAGTTTTTACGTGGTGCCGCGAGTAAGGGAGCTGAGATTAAAACTATTATCCTTAACGACCTTAGTTTTATTCCTTGCCAACACTGCGATGCCTGTCTGAAGAAGGGGATTTGTAGGTACGAAGATGATATGCAGCTAATATACCAGGAATTGGAAGTGGCCGACCGAATTGTGCTGGCTTCCCCAATACACTTTGCCGGAGTCAGCGCCCAAATGAAGACAATGATTGACCGCTGCCAAGCGCTCTGGGCGAGAAAATATATCCTGAAGATACCACCGTTAGACAACCAGCGAGAACGGAAAATTTTTTTTATTTCCGTTTGCGGCCGAAAGGAATTCACCCAATTTGAGCCAGCGCTGGCCACGGTAAAATCTTTTTCCCGTGTCCTGAATATTACCTGCACTGAAGAATTATTTTTCTCCGCGATTAACGAGAACAGGGAGATTCTGGAACATCCTGATACTATGCGCCAGGCTTTCGAAGCAGGACAGAAGCTTATGGAAATATAAGATGGTGCTCTGGAGACAAATATGTTACCCTAATAGAACCAGCCGGCACAGAACGGCACAATAGGATTAATGGAGTAGGTTAAGGGAATAAATTATGCGACTTGGTCCGCTGGAAATCGGTATTATTATAGTAGTTATGGTCTTCGCTGCGGTCATAATGCGAACCGTTCGAGTTGCCCGACTTGCTGCCGAGAAGGACAAGAAATCCTCTGTTAAAATCCCGGAACGACAAACTGAGCAGAACAAAAGAAAGCGTCGTTTCAAACTTGGCGGTATAATTTTCATTCTTGCCGGCGTTCTTCTTCTGCTAAGCGGCGTAAGTATGTTTAAATGGGTTTTGTGGAGTTACTTATGGTCCTTTATTATTGCGGCTATCGGGTTAGTAATGCTATTCATGTCCCGAAAGAGATAACCCCAGCAGCCTTGTGCAACCACAGTTTTATGCATCTTGAAGCCGTCTGTTAGTTAACCTAGCCACTTACCACCCCGATAAACTCGCTTACATCCTTTATACCCTCTTTTTGCATAAACTGCTTTATGCCTTTGAGGATATCAAGAAAAACGCTGGGGTTAGCAAAACTGGCGGTACCGACCTGGACGGCGCTGGCACCGGCCATAATAAACTCAATAGCATCCTGAGCGGTAGTAATCCCACCACAACCAACGACAGGAATATCGACCACGCCAGCCACCTGATACACCATAGAGAGCGCCACAGGTTTGATAGCGGGTCCAGATAGTCCGCCAGTAATATTACCCAACACCGATCGGCGCCGATGAATATCTATAGCCATACCTCGTAGGGTATTAATCAGGGAAATAGCATCGGCACCAGCTTCAGCTACGGCTACGGCTACCCTGCTGATATCGCTGGTATTAGGTGCCAGTTTGACTAAAATCGGCAGTGAAGTAGCTTTTCTTACGGCACGGGTGACCGCCGCGGCAGAGTCAGGATTAGCACCGAACTCAGCACCACCAGCTTTAATATTGGGACAACTGATATTTACCTCAAGACCACTGATACCAGCGACTCCATCTAATCGCATGGCTAACTTTGCGTAATCACTAATGGTTTCACCAGCGATATTAACAATAACCGGCACCCGCCACTTTACCCAGATTGGAACCTTTTCTCTAATCAAGGCAGCGACGCCGATATTCTGCAGCCCAATGGAGTTGAGCAAACCAGAGGCGGTCTCAACCAGCCGTGGCTGGAGATTACCCTTCTTCGGCTCCAGAGTAGTACCTTTACAGACAACGGCTCCTAGCTTTTGAATATCAAAGAGATGTTCATCCTCAATTTCGGTACCATAGCCAAAGGTACCGGCAGCGGTCATCACCGGATTAGCCAGTAATAACCCACACGGATGCTTCGGAGCTAATTCAACGGAAAAATTCATTCAATCACCATCATTAAGGCAATACCAACCAAGAAGATAAAGAAATGCATTATTGACCGACGGAGACCAGCTTCCTGTTTAATTATCGGTATCAAATCGGCGGCAGCAATATAAATAAAGCTACCGCTGGCAAAGAGCAACAGATAAGCAATAGAAGTCTGCATGTGAGAAAAAACAAAAAAACCAATAATCCCGCCGACAACAGCCATGATACCAGATAAATAATTGAAGGTAAGGGCTTGCCTTCTGCTGAGGCCCCCGTAGACCAGAGCTCCAAAATCACCCAGTTCTTGTGGTATTTCGTGAACCGCCACGGCCAAGGTCGTGGCCATACCTAACGGGAAACTAACCATAAAACTGGCAGCGATAGCCAGACCATCGAGGAAATTGTGTAGGCCATCGCTGAACAAAATGAGATAGGAAAAGGGCTGAATCCTTTGCTCCATATTGTGATGATATTGCCAATATAAGAATTGTTCGAGGATAAAGAAGAAAATGAAACCAAGGAGAACGTACAAAAAGATGCCCGAGTAATCACCAACCTGCTCAATTGCCTCGGGTACGAGATGAAGGAAGGCGGCGCCCAGTAAAGTCCCGGCAGCAAGTGCCACCAGGCTAACCAACGCCTTAGTCAGCCATTCCTCTTTTACGGAGAGTAGCAAGACACCGACCAGAGAAATGAGACTAATAGCAAGAGTTGCGATCAATATCTGAATCAGAACCATCAAATTAACACTCTCCTATTCTATTAAGGACCAGATTGTTTTTCCTGGCAGGCTGGACAGAGACCGAAGAACTCAAGGAGATGACCATCTATCCTAAATCTACTCTGCCGTGCCAAACTCCGCTCCAATGCACTGAAATCATGGCGGGTGAAATCAGTCACCAGACTGCAACCAGAACAAATCAAATGATGGTGGTGCTGTTCCGGTTGACCAATAACGTAGCGATGACAGGCGGTACCACCATGGAGTTCGCAGACAAGCGCTAATTCAACCAATGTCTCAAGGGTACGATAGATAGTAACCACCCCGATATCGGGGTGGTCTTGATGTACTTTAGCATACAGGATAGCCGGAGTAAGTCTGTCCTGGCTAACAATAATTGCTTCAATTACAGCACGCCGTTGCCGCGTGAGCTTATAGCCATGCCGCCGTAAAACCGCCCCCATTTCTTTCCTGGTAAACTTCATCTCAAGACTGTAAATGAAAATATTTTCATTTACAGTCTATCGAAGAATCAAGCCATTGTCAAGAGACAGAATAAGGCCTCAGTTGATAAAACAACACTATCCAGGTATAATAGTCTTAGTCTGTTAACACCTAAATAGGGAACCACCGAATATTTAACCCGACTTAACAGCTAGGTGGGAGGAAAAGAAGTGACTATTCTTAATCTAAAACAACTTCGTTCTCGTTTGGAGAGTGAACAAAAGCGCTTGATCGACGAATTAGAGCAATTAGAGGCAAGTGGCCAACCGACCGAAGTGAGGCGAGAGGGTAGTCCATTTGGCAAGAGGGAAGAGGAAGCCACCGAAAGTTTCGAATTAGAGAAGCGGTTGGCTCTAGAGAATCAAATCAGCGCAAATCTAGCTAAAGTGAAGCTTGCCTTACTTAAATTTGAAAAGGGTACCTACGGTTTGTGTGATATCTGTGGTCAACCAATCACCCCTGAACGACTCGAGGCCTTACCTCAGGCAAACCTGTGCATGGCTTGTAAATCAAAACAACCCAAGGCATAAAAATTGGATTTCCCACAAAGTAAGCGACTGAAACCGAACAAAGTTCCTACTGGCAAAGATATATTAAACCCTGACTGGCCAGATGCAACGTGGGACATTGGAGTATTGTTTGTACATGATAACGATGTTTTTAATATTTTAGAAAGTACATGGCAACAACATAAATGCATATTACCCATCAAATCTGTATTTGGTTGCTATAATGTACAGTGGAGCGGTGGAAGAAATTCGTGCAACTCTCTGCCTTGGAATTATACAGGATGGACGCCAGAAAGCTTAATTAAAGGATATAATGACAGAGGGATAGGTTGTACTTTTACTTTTGCAAATACTCTATTAGAAAAGGAACATCTTACTGATCCAAGTTCTAATTATTTGTTGGATTTATTAGCAAAACAAGAGTACGAAGGAAATGCTGTTACTATTACTTGTGATATTTTATCGAATTATATAAGGGAAAAATATCCTAACTTAAAACAAAAGGCATCGATTGTTAAAATAGCAACAGAAATGCCACAAAGAAGAACGTTTGAATATTATGAGAGTTTGCTTGGAAAATATGATGTGACTTATCTTCATCCCGATGATAATCTTAATCTTGGATTATTAGAAGAAATAGCCCAATCAGGGAAAATTGATAGATACGAGCCTCTCATGAATGAAAGATGCACAATAAATTGCAGCATAAGAAAAGATCATTATGATGAAATTTCACGCTGCGTAATTGATGGCTGGCACGGTATGTTTAATTTCACAAATGTAGATCTTATTCATAATCCTGACCACCCCAATAGCATATGTGAAAGAAGGACAAGGCCAGAAACAAGATCATGCACCCTTTCTAAAGCCGAATTTAAAGAAATTTATGATTTGGGTTTTAGAACTTTTAAATTACAGGGAAGAGATACAAATTGGGAAGCCATGTTGTACAATTTTTCCGTTTGGGTGTTAGAGCCAGATTTTATTGCCGAGAGATTTTTTGTAGGTTAACGGTGTAACATGAGAAAGCGGCAATTACTATCTCTAGGGCTATGTCTTGTCTTTATAGGCTTGCTTGTCGGGTGCACTAGTTCTGTTGATAGCGATTACCGAGCGTGGTCAGGAAAGACTTCTGCCTTACTGTCAACAGACTTGCAGAATTTTAATGTTTCGTTCGGGGTTGCTATGGAAAGGCAAATAGATTCACTTGCACACACGACAGCAATTCGTTACGCTGAGCAGCTTAGAGACCATGCTGGAATTGCACTTACTGAGGATAACTATGATGTGAGTTCCAAGTGGAAAGAATCACAGCAAAATTATCGTAAGGCATTGTCTGATTATAGAGATGCTGGGCAGTATATGAGCTCAGGATTAGCAATTTCTGATAAAAATAAAATAGAACGAGGGATGGCTTATATCAGTTCGGGAGCTACTCATATGAAGGCAGCGATAGAAACAATGCCAGAGTAAATCATGAGAGCTGCTCAAGTGGTTACCGAGCGTGCTGAGCGTAAGTAGGCCGCCGAGACTGAGTATCAGGCGGTCTCAAGCATCAAAAGCACGACAAAAAGATAATGAATGAAGTTGATTAGATTATCACAGAATTTCGCCTTATCAGAAATGGTAAAGAGTGCAACCACGGAACGGCTAAATGTAGATGATTCACCAGCGGAATATGATATTTTTCCTCACGGCTGTCTTGGTAACCATTACCGATCAGCTGACTAAGACATGGGTTCAGTCTTACGCCGAAGGGTATACGATATTTCGTACCGAGTTTTTTCAATTCGCTCATAGCCGTAATACCGGCGCCGCCTTCGGGTTGTTTCAAGACCATTCCTTCGTTTTAGCCATAGTGGCCCTATTCGCAGCATTTACTATCCTGCTATTTACCCTATTTTTCTGGCACCAATTAAGTACTTTCGGTAATACGTTAGGCAGAACATCTCTGGGTCTGATGCTTGGTGGCACCATCGGTAATCTAATTGACCGTCTACGCTTTGGTTCTGTCACCGACTTCATTGATTTCCGCGTCTGGCCATCTTTCAATGTGGCTGATGCTGCGATAACGGTTGGGGCCATTCTATTTGCCTATTCCTTAGCCTTCTCAACCAGAGCGGAAAAACACTGATATTTTAAGGCGAGACGCAGGGGGTGAGGTTAGTAAACGATATCAAAGTATATAGCTTGATGGTTGAGCAGCCGGGCATTCGTCTCGATAAGTATGTAACAGAGCATTGCCCGGAACTCTCCCGGACGCAGACACAAAGGCTGATTGCTGACGGCGAGATTACAGTAAACGACCGCGGGGCCAAATCCGGACTTAAACTCAGCGTTGGTGATAGAGTAAGCATTAAAATCACTCCGCCTACCCCCAGTTTGTTGCTGCCTGAAGCCATATCTCTAAACATCTTTCATGAGGACAATGACCTGCTGGTAGTCAATAAGCCCGCGGGGCTGACAGTACACCCGGCGCCAGGGCACCCACGAGGTACGCTGGCTAATGCCATCCTATCCCATTTATCCCATCCCCCAAATACTGATGACCAACGACCCGGCATTGTTCATCGGTTAGATAAGGACACTTCCGGACTGATAATAGTCGCCAAAAATAGCGCCGCCCACACAAATCTAGCGAACCAGTTCAAATCCCGTTCGATAATAAAAGCCTATCTAGCGCTGGTTAGAGGACGTCTGACTCCAGAAGAAGGTATTATTGAAGCTCATATCGGGCGCGATACCCGTGACCGAAAGCGGATGGCGGTAGTGGCTGAGGGTCGAGGACGACCAGCGCGGACCAAGTATCATGTCATTAGATACATCGGTAACTTTACCCTTCTTGAGGTGAAGCCGGAAACCGGACGTACCCACCAGATACGGGTTCACCTGGCGGCGATTGGCTACCCGATAGTTGGTGACGCCACATACGGTATGAAATCACCCCACCTTTCCCGTCAGTTTCTCCATGCTTGTCTCATCGGCTTTCATCTTCCTGCCACTGATAAATATGTAGAGTTTAAATCAGAACTACCACCAGATTTAGAGCAGGTATTGAATAATATCAGGTAGAACGCTGAAGGAGCAAAGTGATAAAATAAGGGAGATAAAGGCATAAAATGACCACCTTAGTGCGTACCCGTTTCGCCCCCAGCCCCACCGGTTTTCCTCATGTGGGTAGTATCCGGACAGCCCTGTTTGCGTGGCTCTTCGCTCGGCACCACGGAGGTAAATTCCTCGTCCGCATCGAGGACACGGATGTGACCCGCAAGGTTAGAGGAGCCGTGGCGGCAATCCTTGACGGCCTTAGCTGGCTAGGACTGAACTGGGATGAAGGGCCCTATTTTCAGTCACAGCGCTTGGAGCTATATCACAAGGCCGCCGAATACCTAGTATCACGAGGCAACGCCTATTATTGCTATTGCTCCCCACAACGCCTTGAGGAGATGCGCAAGGAACAGGCAAAACGTAAGGTACCGCCGGGCTACGACCGTCACTGCCGTAACCTGAGTAAGACCGCTAGTCCCAACCTGTCAGGGCAAAAAGAGACAGCAGGCATCACCCCAGTCCTCCGCTTCAAGATGCCCCTCACCGGCCAGACACGGTTTCAGGACATAATCCGGGGTAACGTAGTATTCAAAAACAGTCTCATGGACGACTTCGTACTGCTTAAATCGGATGGCTACCCCACCTATCACCTAGCCAACGTTGTTGATGACCATAAAATGGAAATCACCCATGTCATCCGGGCGGAGGAATGGCTCTCTAGCGCCCCACGTCATATCCTCCTTTACACGGCTTTAGGATACACACCACCGCAATTCGCCCACCTACCACTTATTCTCGGCTCAGACCGTTCCAAATTGAGTAAACGGCACGGCGCAGTATCGATAACCGAGTACCGGGACCAGGGCTATCTACCAGAGGCAATGCTCAATTTTCTCGGCCTACTCGGTTGGTCGCTAGATGACAAGACCGAGCTTTTTACCCAAGAGGAGCTAATAAAGAACTTTTCCCTAGAACGGGTGAGTAAGACGGCGGCCATTTTCAATACAGAGAAGCTCAACTGGATGAATGGCGTATATATTCGCCAATTAAGCCTGGACGACTTCACTCAACGAGCCTTTCCCTTTCTAGACAAAGATTTGCCGCCCATGATGAAACGCCCGTTACCGGTTGACTATGTCCGGCAGATTACACCTCTTATTCAAGAGCGAGCTAAACTACTCGGCGAGGTGACTCAACTAAGCAGATATTTCTTCGTGGAAGAGCTTGATTACGATGTTAATTTACTCATCAACAAGGGCATGACTTGTGAATCAACTATTCAGGCTCTAGAAGTAACTAAAGAAAGGCTAAGAGAGTTAGAGACGTTTGATGCTGAAACTCTAGAAGTATTACTCCGGAGCCTGGCTGAGAAGTTGAAGTTGAAGGCAGGGCAACTCTTCGGCGCGCTGAGAACGGCCGTCACCGGCGAGACAGCGACTCCGCCCCTCTTTCAGACAATGGCAATACTGGGTGAAGAACGGTGTCTCAGGCGAATTGAGGAAGCTCTAGATAAACTAAAGAAGCTTTCAATTTAAAACTTCATTCCAATACCAAACTAAAAAATTTTAACACCCAAACACGAAATCTTAAACACTTTCCGACTCCTAATTCACAAACTATCTTGGTCTTTAGCATCCGAATTTGTTTTGAGTTTAGAACTTAGTATTTTGGGATTTTACCGCCGAAGACAATCTGGTAAGATGGAAAACAAGGAGACGGAAATGTTTGAACCGGGGTATATTACTCTGCACCGGTCAGGTGAATTAGAACGACGAGTTGAGGTGCTCGAGGCACGCCTGACTTCCTGTGACATCTGTCCCCGAGAGTGTCGCGTAGATCGGGTAAAGGGAGAGCAAGGCTTCTGCCATTCCACTTATTTACCTATTGTTTCGGCAGTTTGTGCTCATTATGGTGAAGAACCAGCTCTTTCTGGCACTAGTGGCTCAGGAACTATTTTCTTTGGCAACTGCACAATGCGATGTGTCTATTGTCAGAATTTTCAGATTAGCCAAGATTGGAAAAACCAGCAATCTCGAAGTATAGATTTTCAAACGCTAGCGGAGCGTATGCTCTACCTCCAAGACGAGATGCGCTGTCACAATATCAGTCTGGTTTCCCCTTCGCACTTCGTACCCCAATTCGTCCGAGCATTGCTTGAGGCCGTAAAGAGGGGGCTACATCTGCCACTAGTTTACAATACCAGTGGCTATGATTCGGTTGAGGTCTTAAGAGAGCTTGATGGCATAATTGATATCTATCTACCAGACCTGCGCTATGCCTCAGAACAATGGGCGAAAGAATTTTCTCAGACTCCAGACTACGTCGTTTACGCCCGTTCCGCTGTCAAGGAGATGTACCGACAAGTCGGCGATTTGGTACTCGATAAGGTAGGTCTGGCGCAGAGAGGGTTGATTGTACGTCACCTGATACTACCAAACCGACTAGCGGGGAGCGAGGACTTACTTACCTGGCTAGTTAATAACCTTTCGCCAACGGTTACCCTGAGTATCATGTCGCAATACTACCCGGCATACCAAGCCCCGAGCATCCCTGCTCTAGCCAGGACAATCTCGTCATTAGAGTACAAAGAGGTCATTGAAGTAGTCAATCGGCTGGGACTAGAGAATGGCTGGATACAGGAAATGGGGGCGGCAAAGAACTATCAGCCCGACTTCGCCCGGCCATCTCACCCCTTCGACACTGCGCAGAACAAACCTTTCAATTCAACCATAGTAAGCTAAAATGAAAATTATTTTCGTTTTCGCTTGGTAAAACTGAATTGGACTTTCGTTCCGTGACGCTTATCCTTCTTATTCACATTTCTGACGAATTTCTTTAAGTCGGGAAGCAATTTATCACTCATGAGTCTGTCCTCTCTAAAAGTTATTGGTTAGTATAGCAGATACTCAAGCACAAAACCAGATCCGGTTTAGGAGACAACCAAATAATCTCACTACTGCATTGGAAAATAATGGACACGAGGAATGATACTTTAATTAACGAGAGCAGATTAATTTTGGTGAGAATAAGTAAAATTAGCTTGATTTTTTATTTAACCCTGCTATAATTGCAGTTACAATTATTGGCGTCAATTTTGATATTTATCGGGCATAATGCTCAGTCGTTAGCACGAGGGGGCTTTAGAAATGGATGAAAAGATAGCCGCGGCACAAAAGACAGCCGAAAAGATAACCGCTAATGTCGAGCAGATTATCATTGGTAAAGAGCAAGCCATTGAGCTTGCCATAATCGGTCTTATCAGCAAAGGGCATCTACTCATTGAGGATGCGCCCGGCGTGGGCAAAACTATGCTTGCCCGTAGCTTAGCTAAGGCCATCGATTGCACCTTCAAGCGTATCCAATTCACCCCTGACATGTTACCGAGCGATATTACCGGTGTTGCCATCTACAACCAAAAAACATCAGATTTCGAGTTCCGGGCGGGTCCTATTATGGCCAATATCGTTCTGGCTGATGAAATCAATCGAGCCACCCCCAAAGTACAGTCGGCTCTGCTCGAATGTATGGAAGAGGGACGCATTAGTATCGAAGGGGTCACTCATGAGCTACCGTCCCCTTTCCACATTTTAGCTACTCAGAATCCCATCGAATATGAGGGCACCTTTCCTCTCCCCGAAACACAATTGGACCGATTTCTCCTTCGTTTAAACTTAGGGTATCCTTCGTTAGCTGACGAAATCGCCATCATGGAAAACCAACAATATAGTCATCCCATCGAAGAACTCAAGCCGGTCGCGACCAGTGACGAAGTACTGCACCTACAAGCGATGGTAAAAAAAATCTACGTGGACGATTTAGTAAAAAATTATATCAGCTCGCTGGTCGCCGCCACGCGTCAGCATGCTTCCGTATATCTCGGGGCTTCACCACGAGGTTCTCTAGCTCTTTTCCGCACCGGTCAGGCACGGGCCTTATTGGCGGGACGCGACTTTGTCTTACCTGATGACATTAAAGCTCTAGCCGAACCAGTCCTGGCTCATCGATTAATCGTCCGTTCTAAGGACCATTCACGGGAGGAGAGTGCCAGAGCAGTGATTAACCAGCTACTGGAAACAGTGCTGGTGCCAGGAACAATCGTCACCCGATAAGGTCGTACTATCCCTCGACCTTTCCTGAAAAAATCACTCTTTGGCATAAGATGATGAAAACCCAAAAAATTCTTGTTATTATTCCTCTAGCTCTTCTGACTCTAGCTCTACTCTTGAGCTCTTACCTATTGTTGCGCCTGTTCTTTCTTTCCGTACTGGTACTATTAATCAGCTACTTATGGATATCGTTTGGCATTCGGGGCGTTCGAGTTCAATTTGGTCATTTGCCCGAGCGCTCTCAAGTTGGTGCCTGGTTTAACGAGGAGATTACTGTATTCAATAATAGTCGAGTACCGAAACTCTTACTCAAACTGGAGAAAGATACCAACCTACCAGGTTATAACCCATTAACGATACTAAACCTCTGGCCACAAAAATCCCTTCGCTGGCAAACCAGCGTCCATTGCCAAAGCCGGGGACGGTATCGCTTAGGTTCAACTACTATTACGGTCAGTGACCCTTTCGGTTTTTTCTGGCAAAATTATCGTTTTGGTAAGCCACACCACCTGCTGGTCTTTCCGTCGACATTAGAACTACCTTCCTTCGAAGTATCAGATCCCAGCAGTAGAGGGAATACTGCCGGCGGTTGGTTAATCGGACACAATATCCCTAATGCCGTTAGTGTCCGCGAATTTACCAGTGGTGATAGCCAAACACATGTCCACTGGCCCAGCACCGCTCGTACCGGGAAACTGATGGTCAAGGTATTTGAGGGTACCCGTTCGTCCGATGTTTCCGAAAACGTCTACATCATTGCTGACATGGATCAGGCGGCTCATCAGGGACAAGGCGATGAAGGCACCGAGGAATACACCGTAACTATCGCCGCTTCACTAATTAAGAAATACTTGGATAATGGTCTACACGTAGGTTTGATTTCTTCGAGTAACCCATTTTTTTCTTTCCCGCCAGAGAGTGGGGAAGAGCATTTTTACCGCATGCTGGAGGCTCTAGCTTTAGTTCAAGCCAACGGTAAAATTCCTATTAACTACATAATCGCCAACAAGACGAAGCCAATTATCAATAATTCTACCGTCATTATTATCAGCCCGGCGACGACACCGCGGCTGGCCGAGACCATTCTACAGCTTAAAACCAGGGGAATTCTGACGGCGGTGGTTTTACTCGACCCAGCCAGCTTTGGCGGCACCACCGATCCATCAAATTTAGCCCATAACCTCAAACAGATGGGCACCCAGACCTATATTGTCAGGAAAGGAGAGGAACTGTCTAGAGTACTCGACCGCCGCACCACGTCCTCGTCCGGCAGATATATTAGAGCCTAAGGAAATTTTTATGGTAACCAGAAAACAAGGTATATCCCGCGAGCCGACTAGAAACGCCGAGACTAAGCTACCGAGAGGAATAATGAAGGCATGGCATCTGGCTGTCTCTCTATTTCTCCATACCAAATCTCGATCCGGCAATTGGCCGGAGTGGGCAAGCTTAGCGCTGGTCTTTCTTACTCTCGCCATAGCGGTATATTCGATAGAAGAGGCCACATGGATTAGCCCACAACCGTCACTGGTGCTCACCCTTCTTCTCGCTATACTAACCACCTTAGTTGCCGTCAAGAGTCGGTTGCCTAATATGACCAAGCACGCCATTATCTTATTACTAGGGATTATCATCACCGTATGGCAGTTGTCTTCCATACTCGCGCCACAACCCTGGTGGCAAGCACTAGAAATTAGACCCAATGAGGGTACGACTTACTTCACCGTGTTTCTCATTCTAGTTACCTGGATGATTGGCTATATTTCAGCATGGTTTATGCTGGAAAGACGTAATACATGGATAACCGTTTTCATGGGTACAATCATGATCCTGGTTAATCTCAATAACCTACCCAAGGATTATGACTATTTCTTCCCCATCTACATTCTGGCCGCCGTATTACTGATTGGCCAGACTAACTTAGCGAAACAGATAAGCCAACTTAAGCAATACGGACGAAATTACTCAAGGCACGGCATAATATACCATATTAGTGTGATCGTCTCCCTTAGTGTGCTGATCTCCTCCAGTACGCCATTTCTACCCGAAATTCAACTTGACCAAGGCTTAGCAATAAGTAACAGGATATCCTGGGAGAATGGCAAGGAACATTGGCTCAATATCTTCGCGACGGTGGCAGGAAAGAAAGGCATCCTTACTCGTAATGTACAAGGCGATGCACAAGATAATGAACAAGGCAATACTACAGTAACGGTAGAGACAATCGTCCTTAGCAGCGACAGATTGAGTGTACTACTTTTTAGCAATCCCCTGGACCAAGAAGAGGGGACACAATTTATGATTAGCTCCAACAATACGGTCGGTTACTGGCTTACCCGAAGATATGATACTTACCTTCCCTGGGGATGGACAAGCAACAACCGTGTCAACAATATATTCTACCCAGGAGAAACGAGCTCCACCGATCAATTTCTTCAACGACGAGAGCTCACCTACACAGTAACTAACAAAGTACAAACCGACATATTACTGACGACGGGAGAATTCAAGACTTCCAATCTTCCAGTTTTACTGCAAACCGTTGAGCACCAGCCAATAACCACCGAAGCCCAGACCCAGGATAGAGTTAGGGACGTTGTCTCCATAATTGCGCCACAGGTACTACCACTCGATGAGGCCTACACAATAACGGTACGATTTACCCAAGCCACACCCACCGCATTATTCCAGGCAAGTACGGACTATGACCAATGGGTCACGGAATATTATCTGCAATTACCAGAAAGTCTACCAGAGCGCGTCAAAGAATTAAGTCAACAACTGACCGAAGGAGCAGGAACACCCTACGAGAAGGTCCTTGCTATCAAAAGCTTCCTTCTCCAAGGGCAACTTAGGTATAGCCGAGACGATAACACACCACCACAAGGCATTGATGCAGTAGATTATTTCTTATTCGATAAAAAGGAGGGTGATTGCACCTATTTCGCATCGGCCATGGCCGTCATGCTCCGTTCGGTAGGTGTGCCAGCTCGAGTCAGCAGCGGCTACCGTGTGGTCGAACAGGATCAGAGCAACGACCAATTTATCTTACGAGCCCAAGATTATCATAACCGCGCCGAAGTTTATTTTCCAGAGTACGGGTGGGTAGAATTTGAGACAACACCTGGACTATTTTCTGCAGAGGATATTGGACTTGGGATACCACCCGAGATTTTAGCTTTACTCCCCAGACCAGAAGGGAATCCTGGCTCGCCAAACACCGGTAATCTTTCCCGACCCGCGACCCCATTCCTCGCCGATGAGTACGGGGAGCCATTTTTCGCCGCCGAACTTGAGGAGTTCGATAATCCAGCTTTAGCCGTTAATCCGGAACCCATCGCTGCGCCTGGGACACCCATCGCTGAGCCGACACCCGCCATTGAGCCAGAATCCGTCGCTGCACCGATACCCCCCGCTGCATCAATATCCGCTCTTGAGCCAGAATCCGCTGCTGTGCCAACACCCGCCGCTACGCCGACACCCGCCGCTACACCAGAAGAGAATTTTGAGACAACACCCGGCATTACGTCAATATGGAATCGGAATCCCTACCTTCCCTTAATCAGTCTCCTGTCCCTAATAATACTTACCATAGGAATCGCGGGAATACTCTTCTACAAACATTGGCTCAACCAGGTCAGGCAAACTGGAGAAGCCTCTGGTATTTATGCAAAAATGTGTGTATTGGCATCACTAGGTCAGTCAGGGCCAAAGCCAATCGAAACTCCCTTAGAATATAGTGCCCGCCTGGCATTAGTTTTTCCGACACAATCTCAAACTATTAATAATATCACCCAAGTTTACACGGAGTCCCGCTTTAGTCGACAAAAAGACCTGGACCAAACAAAAAGGAAAAAGCTCGAGAAATCATGGGCTCAATTATATCCAACTCTTGTCCGACGCATACTGCGCCACTAACAATAGAAGCATAATAAGCCCCCTATCCAAAACCGAGGCTTAAGATTTGCTTGGTGGAGGCGGGGGAGAGTCGAACTCCCCGTCCAAGAGAAACTACCCAGAATTTACTACAAGCTTAGTCAACTCTTTACTCTTGCCTAGCCAACCTCAGTTGACCGAGTTTAACTAAGCCAGTCGATATTTCTTTCATCACCCCTACCGACATCAGAGTAATGGCACCTCAACTGAACGGCACCCAATCCCAACCCATTGAGGCAAGGTCAAGCTGGATGTGCTACCTATTTAATTAGGCAGCAACGAGAACTGCATCTTCGGCAGTTATTTTTTGCCACTGGTTTATTGAGGGTAGTGACACCTCAGCTTGCAATTCTGTAGCCTACCCCTCCTGTCGAATCCACGCGCCCCCATTGATAGCAACGCCCAAAACACTAGCTATCGTTCTCGACCTCCACGGCGCTCTTTCATGACTCGAGCCATCTCCAGTGCCGTTTCACGGCGGATGATGGTTTCACGTTTATCATACAATTTCTTACCTCTAGCCAGCGCCACCTCAACCTTAGCCAGACTATCTTTAAGATACAACCGGAGCGGAACCATTGTCAGTCCTTTCTCCGCCATCTTGCTGATAAGTTCTCTAATTTCTTTACGGTGCAACAAGAGCTTCCGAGCTCGCATCGGCTCATGGCTCATATAGCTACCAGCATCATAGCGGGCAATATGAGCGTTCCACAACCACAATTCGCCACCTTCCGATCGAACATAAGCATCACCTAAATTCACCATACCAGTCCGGATTGACTTAATCTCGGTACCAGTAAGCACTAGGCCAGCCTCGACTGTCTCGCCAACATGATAGTTATGATAAGCCTTGCGGTTAGTGGTTACCGTCTTTACTGCCATACCAACTAAATTATACTTGTGCAAAGAACCACTTGACAAGTAAAGAAAACAGTTGTATTATGACTATTCGCGATTATGCATTCCACACTTTCTGATTCTACCCGGCGTGACCGTTCCCTTACCTATTCTGTTGTATTTTTCTATTGTATTTCCTCACTAGTCACAAAGCTATCCTAGGGTTTTACTCATAAAGTCTAAATTCTATAGTTCTGATTAAGGAGTAGTGCGATATATGGTTTCTATCCCAGGAACACCGGCGAAAAGTGGAAAGTCTCTCACCTCCCGAAAATCTTATGCTAAGTTACCCCAAATACTAGAGGTACCTAATCTTGTTACCATCCAACTTAAGCCATTTCAGTGGTTTCAGGAAGAAGGTTTAAGACGACTGCTCGATGAAATATCACCAATCAAGGACTTCACTGGTAACCGACTAGAAATTAGCTTTACCAGCTATGAATTTCGTGAACCACCCTTCTCGGAGCAAGAATGCCGCCAGCGAGACTTAACCTTCTCCAGTCCACTTTATGTCAAGACAAGGTTACTGTTTAAATCTACGGGAGAAATTAAGGAACAAGACCTGTTTTGGGGTGATATCCCACTGATGACAACTAATGGCACCTTCATTACCGGTGGTGCAGAACGGGTTGTCGTCAGTCAATTACTTCGTTCCCCCGGTGTCTACTTCATCAATGAAGAAGATACCACCACCGGCCGCAAACTTTGTAAGGCAAAACTAATCCCCAGCCACGGCGCCTGGCTAGAATTCGACACAAGCAACGCGGATATCATTTCTATCAAGATAAACGGCAAACGAAAGGTACCGTGCACCACGCTACTACGAGCCCTCGGCTACAGCCATGACAATGAATTAATCAGCCTGTTCGACAAAGATGACACAGTAACGGAACACCAATTCATCAGGTCGACTATCGAACGTGAACCCCTAATTAGAGATGAAAACGAAGCCCTACTCAGCATCTATCGGAAATTTGGACCTGGTGACTCACCCAACTTGGCCAATGCCCGCCGGCTAATTGATAATTTATTTTTTAATCCTGCCCATTATGACCTGGGACATGTTGGGCGCTATAAGCTCAACAAACGCATAATGCCCAATGTTCCTAAAGACCAACGCACCTTGGCCAAAGAGGATATCGTGGCCATTATCCGGCATATCATCATGGTTAATAATGGCAGTGACAGCGCCGATGATATCGACCATCTCGGCAATCGACGGGTACGTACCGTCGGTGAACTGATTCAAAACCAATTTCGTATTGGGCTCATACGACTAGAACGGGTAGCCCGGGAACGTATGAGCGCCATTCCCGTAGAATCAGCCACCCCGAGCGCCCTAGTCAATATTCGCCCGGTAATGGCCTCAATCAGGGAATTCTTCGGTAGTTCGCAGTTATCACAGTTTATGGACCAAACCAATCCTTTGGCCGAATTAACGCACAAGCGCCGTCTGTCGGCTATGGGACCAAGAGGACTATCTCGCGAGCGTGCCGGCTTCGAGGTCAGGGATGTCCACTATTCCCACTATGGCCGCATCTGCCCTATCGAGACACCAGAGGGACCTAATATCGGTCTTATCGGTTCTCTGGCCACCTACAGCCGAGTGAATCAATACGGTTTTATTGAAACCCCCTACCGCCGAGTTATTTCTGAAATAAATAGTAACTTCATAAAGTTAATTAAACGAGCCACGAGCGAATCGGTGGTGGATAAAAAAGGGAAGACAATAATCGAAACCGGAACAATTATTACACCCCAGCACGTCAAAAAGCTCACCAAGCTAGCACCGATAACGATAAAAACGATCCCTTTCGTCTCGGACGAAGTCGTTTATCTCCCGGCCGACGAAGAGGACAAATATACCATCGCTCAGGCAAATGCCCGACTCAACGAAAAAAGTCAGTTTGTTGACGAAAAGGTTGAGGCCCGAGCTCAAAGCCGCTACCTACGAGTGGTACCGGGTAAAATTGATTTTATGGATGTCTCGCCTAAACAGATATTCAGTGTCGCCACTTCGCTAATACCATTCCTAGAGCATGATGATGCTAACCGCGCTTTGATGGGCTCAAATATGCAACGGCAAGCGGTACCGCTACTGGCTCCCAAGGCTCCAATAGTCGCCACCGGTATGGAGACAGAAGCGGCCCGATACAGTGGCCAGGTTCTTTTTGCCCGTAATGCTGGAGTAGTCACTTCAGTCACCGGGTCAGAGATTATCATTACCACAGACAATGAAGACCAAGATGTTTATCCGCTGTTGAAGTTTATCCGCACTAATCAGGGAACCTGCATTAATCAGCGCCCGATAATGAACAAGGGTGATCGAATTGAAGCCGGTCAAGTTCTCGTCGACAGTTCATCCATGGAAAAGGGGGAGCTGGCGCTGGGGCAAAATGTAATGTGTGCCTTTATGAGTTGGTCCGGTTATGATTTCGAGGATGCAATCATCATTAGCAGCCGTCTGGTCGAGGATGATACTTTTTCCTCAATCCATATTGAGAAACATGAGCTCGAAGCGCGTGATACCAAATTAGGCCCCGAGGAGATTACCCGAGATATCCCCAATGTCGGCGAAGAAAGCCTACGTGAACTCGATGAAGATGGCATCATCCGCATCGGTGCCGATGTAGCACCCGACGACATACTAGTCGGTAAGATTACCCCGAAGGGGGAAGCCGAATTGTCTGCCGAAGAAAAGCTGTTACGGGCGATTTTCGGTGAGAAAGCTCGAGAGGTGAAGGACTCCTCACTCCGCGTACCTCACGGCGAATGGGGTAAAGTAATCAACGTAAAGGTCCTCACTGGCGATAATCTGCCAGCCGGGATAAATCAATTAGTCCAGGTCTGGATTGCCCAGAAACGAAGGATTGCCGTTGGCGATAAGCTCGCCGGACGGCATGGCAATAAGGGGGTCGTTTCTATTATCGCTCCGGCAGAAGACATGCCTTTCCTGCCGGATGGCACACCAGTCGATATTATCCTCAATCCCGTCGGCGTCCCGTCACGAATGAATATTGGCCAAGTTCTGGAAACTCACCTTGGCTGGGCGGCCGAAAGAGTTGGCTGCAAAACCCTAACGCCAGTCTTCGATAGTGCCGATGATGTGGCTATCGAGGACGCTCTGGCCAGAGCGTGGCTGACACAAAAAATCACCACCGTTAACCTTGACCCTAATCAAGAAGACAACGCCACACAACTAGAAAAAACTAAAGCCTGGATAACAAGCCTAGGCTATGATGGAGACATGGTATTTGACGACGATCAGCGCGGGGTGGCCCGGGAAATATGCCTCCGTCTCTGGCTAGAAGAATTAGGTATCGCCGGCCGAACCCTTAGTTTGTCAGAATTAGAACGGACAACGACCAAGATAAGCATGGAAAAGGGCCTACCCCCACCCACTATCGGCAAGGTAATACTTCGAGATGGACGCACCGGCGAGCCATTCGACCAACCAATAACCGTGGGCAACGTTTATATTATGAAGTTGAGCCATCTGGTTGAAGGCAAGGTTCATGCCCGCTCGACCGGCCCCTACTCCCTGATTAGCCAGCAGCCCCTGGGCGGTAAGGCTCAATTCGGTGGTCAACGTTTTGGTGAAATGGAGGTCTGGGCATTAGAAGGTTATGGTGCGGCTCACAATCTCCAAGAGATGCTGACCATCAAATCAGATGATATTAGCGGTCGAGCCAAAGCCTATGAGACAATCGTAAAAAATGAGGATATTGTCCAACCTGGTGTCCCCGAATCATTCAAAGTTCTGGTTAAGGAACTACAAAGCTTAGGGCTGGTCATTGAAGTCATTAATGAAGAGGTAAAAGAAGAAAAAGAGGAGGGTAAAGCCGTCCTCGATAGCGAAGCGGCCAAAATAGCCGAACTGGAGACCACCCTGGGAATTAGTCAAGATTCGACCGTGGAAAAGATAAAAGAGGAGGGTAAAGCCGTCCTCGATAACGAAGCGGCCAAAATAGCCGAACTGGAGACCGCCCTGGGAATTAGTCAAGATTCGACCGGGGAAGAGGTAAAAGAAGAAAAAGAGGAAGGTAAAGCCGTCCTCGATAGCGAAGCGGCCAAAATAGCCGAACTGGAGACCGCCCTGGGAATTAGTCAAGATTCGACCGGGGAAGAGGTAAAAGAAGAAAAAGAGGAAGGTAAAGCCGTCCTCGATAGCGAAGCGGCCAAAATAGCCGAACTGGAGACCGCCCCGGGAATTAGTCAAGATTCGACCGGGGAAGAGGTAAAAGAAGAAAAAGAGGAAGGTAAAGCCGTCCTCGATAGCGAAGCGGCCAAAATAGCCGAACTGGAGACCGCCCCGGGAATTAGTCAAGATTCGACCGGGGAAGAGGTAAAAGAAGAAAATGTTTGAAGTTAACGATTTTGATGCCATTCGTATCTCATTAGCTTCACCTGAGCAGATTAAGAGTTGGTCTTACGGTGAGGTCAGCAAACCAGAGACAATTAACTACCGTACGCTAAAACCGGAGCGAGATGGGCTTTTCTGCGAGAGAATCTTCGGTCCGACCAAGGACTACGAATGTTTTTGTGGTAAATACAAAAGAATACGCTACAAGGGGGTTATCTGCGATAAGTGCGGTGTCGAGGTCGCCCAAGCACGAGTCCGAAGGGAACGGATGGGACATATTGAGCTGGCCTGCCCAGTAGCCCACATGTGGTTTGCTCGAGGCATACCCAGCCGACTAGGGCTACTGCTCGATCTATCTCCGCGAAATCTGGAGCGCGTGTTGTATTTCTCTCAGTATATTATTACCACTGTTAATGATGAAGCACGCCAGGAAACAATCAAACAACTACGAGACAAACAGTCTCAGGAAATAGACGAGCGAGAAATTACCTTGGAGACAAAAATCACCGAGATGGAGGAAGCTTCAGTAGAAGAAGTAAACCAACTCAGGCGAAACTGGGAGGAAGAAAAAGAGACACTCAACGAACAACTAGCCACCGAGGTGGGACAACTCGACAACTTACGCGTTCGTCAGCTACTCACCGAGAGCCTGTATCAAGAACTGAACGATAAATATAGTCAGATTTTCGAGGCTATGATTGGTGCCGAGGCGATTTACCAACTGGTGAAGGACGTTGACCTCAACAAGCTACGAAGCGAATTAATCGAAGGGAGTCATTCTAATTCCGCTCAACGCCGCAGGAAAGTTGCGAAACAACTGCAGATTGTTGAGGCTTTCCGCCGCAGCGGCAATAAACCGGAATGGATGATTTTAACAGTATTACCGGTACTACCTCCCGATCTGAGACCGATGGTCCAACTCGATGGTGTCAAGTTCGCTATCAGCGGTATCAATGACCTCTACCGACGAGTAATCAACCGCAACAACAGATTACGTCATTTGATAAGTATGGGCGCTCCCGAAATTATTATACACAACGAGAAACGGATGCTCCAGGAAGCGGTTGATTCCCTCATTGACAACGGTCACAGAGGCCAATTACCAGCCGCCGACAGTAAGCACAAACTAAAATCACTGTCGGATATGCTGAGGGGCAAACAGGGACGCTTCCGCCAGAACCTGCTAGGCAAGCGAGTTGACTATAGCGGGCGTTCGGTCATCGTAGTCGGGCCAGAACTGAAACTCCATCAGTGCGGACTACCCAAACGGATGGCTCTGGAACTATTCAAACCCTTCGTCATGCACCGTCTAATGGCACAGGGATTATCCCACAATATCAAGAGCGCCCGGCGCCTGGTCGAGAGAGCGAAACCCGAAGTCTACGATATACTGGAAGAAGTGGTCAAAGAACGGCCGGTACTGCTAAACCGAGCACCGACCTTACACCGACTGAGCATCCAAGCCTTTGAGCCAGTACTTATTAATGGCAGTGCTATCCAACTCCATCCTTTGGTCTGCACTGCCTTCAATGCTGATTTTGACGGTGACCAAATGGCGGTACATGTTCCCCTATCCAAAGCTGCCGTCAAAGAAGCTAAGGAAATGATGCTTAGTCTTCATAATATTCTGTTACCTAGTAGTGGTGAACCAGTCATAACGCCGACACTGGACATCGTTCTCGGCTGTTATTACTTGACCACTATCCGACCGGGAGCCAAAGGTGAAGGTAAGATTTTCGGCGATTCCGAGAAGGCTGAGGTGGCTTACGCATTGGGAGCCATTGACCTCAGGGCTGAGATTGAGGTTAGAGAGCCAAGAAACGAGCAAAGACTCAGAACCAGCATCGGCCGTATTATATTTAACAAGATTTTACCGGCTGAATTTGGCTTTTACAACAAAATCGTTGACAAAACAAGCATAACACGAATTGTGACCGATTGTTCTAAGCTTTTGAATGGTGAGGAACTGGCGATAGTACTCGACAACCTAAAACAATTAGGCTTCCGTTATGCTACCAAGTCAGGAACAACCATTGCCATGAGCGATATCCAGGTACCGGAGACCAAACCAGCTCTACTGGCAGAAGCTGCAACGAAAACAGCGGAGCTTGAAAACCAGTTTCTAAATGGCCTAATCACCGAGGACGAAAGGTATGCCGGCGTCATCTGGGTATGGAACGAAACCACGGAGAAGATCAGGGATGCCATCTCAGCGGGTATGCATCGTTATGGCGGTATCAATATGATGGCTAACTCCGGAGCCAAAGGTAATATTTCCCAAATCAGTCAAATGGCTGGCATGCGGGGTTTAATGACCAACCCCTCGGGTAAAATTATCGATTTTCCAATAAAATCGAGCTTTCGTGAAGGACTGAGCGTTCTCGAATATTTTATCTCGACCCATGGTTCCCGCAAAGGACTAGCGGACACCGCTTTGAGGACATCCGAAAGCGGCTACCTCACCCGACGTCTCGTGGACGCCTCTCACGATGTGATTATCCGTGAAAAAGATTGCCGTACCATCGACGGTGTCTGGGTATCAGAGCCGCAAGAACGTGGGCTACTGCCCTCCTTTACCGAACGAATCATCGGCCGGCTGGCCGCGACCAAAATAGTTAACGCCCAAACTGGAGAAATTATCGTCGACCGGGATGAGGAAATCGATGGAGAAAAGGCTAAAGAAATCATCTCAGCCGGCATAACTATGGTTCAACTGCGATCACCGCTTACCTGTCAATCCCGACAGGGTATCTGTCAGCGATGCTATGGCCGAGATTTGTCCAGCGAAAATATCGTTAACCTGTATACCGCCGTCGGCATTATCGCCGCCCAGAGTATCGGTGAGCCGGGTACGCAGCTTACCCTACGTACCTTCCATACCGGTGGTGTCGTCGGACTAGATATCACCAGCGGGCTTCCCCGCGTAGAAGAGCTCTTTGAAGCTCGAACACCAAAAAGCCCAGCTATCATCGCCGACATCAACGGTACAGCCGAAGTCATCCATGGTGATGACGGAGAGAAGATCAGGATTACCAACTCAGAGATGTTCCACGATGAATACCCCCTACCTACAGGCTATAAAATCAAGGTGAAGAAGGGGCAATGGGTGGACATCGGGATGGTACTAGCCACTCACCCCAAAACTAAACGTAAAGCAAAGACGGAATCAGCCGTCCTAGCCAACGAACCCAAACCGATTTTAGCGGGTGTCGCCGGGCAAGTAGTCATTAAAGATGAGCGGCTTTCCCTTACCTACGAAGAAAAAGAAGAGCGCGAGTATTTGATACCGGCCGCCACCCATATCCGCATCGAAACCGGAGATACCATCAAAGCGGGACAGCAACTCACCGATGGCTCAATTAATCCGCAAGAGATACTGCAAATTCTCGGTCGGGAGGCCGTCCAGCAATACTTGGTCGATGAGGTACAACGGGTCTACCGTTCGCAAGGAGTCAACATCAACGATAAGCATATCGAAATTATCATTCATCAAATGTTGTCCAAAGTACGCATTGATGCCTCGGGAGACACGGAACTACTACCCGGTGAGTTGATTGACCGCTTCCAGTATGAGGATATGAATGCCGAAATACTAGCCGAAGGTGGTGAACCAGCCACTGCCCATCCCGTACTATTAGGTGTCAGCCGAGCCTCGCTAAGCACCAATAGCTGGCTGGCCAAGGCTTCTTTCCAAGAGACAACCAAGGTACTGACCGAAGCCGCCATCAAGGGGTCCATCGACCGACTGGTCGGACTTAAGGAAAATGTCATTATTGGGCAATTGATTCCCGCCCGCTCCCCGTCTTCGATAGAGGCATCGCAATTACCCCCGACGAATCAGGACGAGCAACTAGAGGAACCAGCGCCGATGGAGGCAAACAAACCAGAACCAGAACCAGAACCGGAACCAAGCCTGGCGGCGAGCCAGACCAAAGAAACTGAGCCAACGCTTTAGAAGTTTCTTTTCTTGTCGTCTAATTGGAACTAAGAAAAGGGAACCGGTCCGACTAGTCGGACCGGTTCCCTTTTTGTCCTCTACCATAGCTGAAATAGGGATATGCTATAATCTATAATAGAGACTAAATAGTGACTCTCTAAGAAACAACCACGATACTAATCGGGACGACAAAAGAGTCCGGGAGGAAGAGAAGATCGCTCGCGTAATATCGAGTACAGCCAACACCGAGGATTCACCGCTTGATGTCAATCTGCGACCACGGCGTCTTGATGACTTCATCGGACAGAGCCGGGTTAAGGATAACCTGAGCATCGCCATCGCCGCCGCCAAAGGTCGGGGCGACCCGCTCGACCACATTCTACTCTATGGCCCACCCGGCTTAGGCAAGACTACCCTAGCTCACATTATTGCCGCCGAGATGGGGGTGAACATCAAAACGACCTCTGGCCCAGCTATCGAACGTAGCGGCGACGTGGCGGCCATTCTAACCAACCTTCTTGGCCTAGATATCTTCTTCATCGATGAAGTCCACCGTCTCAACCGCGTCGTAGAAGAGGTACTCTACCCAGGAATGGAAGATTTTGCCCTCGACTTGATGATCGGCAAAGGGCCAGGCGCCAAAAGCTTACGACTAAACCTACCCGCCTTTACCCTAATTGGAGCCACCACCCGTTTTGCCCTACTCAGTCCGCCCCTCCGCGACCGGTTTGGAGCCGTCTACCGTCTTGATTTTTACGACCAGGCATCGATAGAAACAATTCTCCAGCGCTCAGCCCGTATCCTTGGTGTAAAGACTGAAGCCGATGGGTTAAAGGAAATCGCCCGCCGCGCACGCGGCACACCGCGTGTAGCGAACCGTCTGTTAAAACGGGTCAGAGACTACGCTCAGGTAGTCACTGATGGAGTCATTACTCACAAAGTAGCCATTGAAGCATTGGCCAAGCTCCAGGTTGACCCCATCGGTCTGGATGATGTCGATCACAAGGTATTGCACACCATCATCGAGAAATTCAACGGCGGTCCGGTGGGACTAGAAACTATCGCCGCTTCCATCAGCGAAGAACCGGATACCATCATGGATGTCTACGAACCCTATCTCCTGCAACTAGGTTTTCTCGACCGGACGCCACGGGGCAGAGTCGCCACTCCACGTGCCTACCAGCACCTCGACTTACCCGACAATAGAGAAAAGCCACCTCAGCCTACGATGCTGTAATTTTTATAAACGAGATAATGTGTTACAATAGTTTTAGGAATTACACATCAGTCTGAGCAAGATAAAGTGGCTTACTGTGCACGGATAATGCGACCGGGGGATGTCGACCAAGCAACCGAAATTGACCACGAAGCCTTCCCCACCCAATGGCCACCACCTAACTATAAACGTGAGCTACAGAGTAGCCTCTCCCGCTATATCGTAGCTATTGATGATACCCCGACTAGCCCCGGGATAGCTGAGCCGCAAACTATCATAAGTCCCCATACTAAATACGGGGGAGCAACGGCTAGAATAAGACAATGGTTTAGCTGGTACCACGCACCGAGCTCCCCACTAAAGAAGGAGTTCATTGTCGGGCTTGCTGGTCTCTGGATAATGGCTGACGAGGCTCATGTTATCACTATTGTCGTAAGGAAGAAATGCCGGGGACAGGGGGTCGGTGAGCTATTACTCATCGCTCTTAATGAGCTCGCCGCCAAGCAAAAAGCCCACATCATTACTCTGGAAGTCCGTATTTCCAATACGGTTGCCCAAAATCTCTACACCAAGTATGGTTTTACCCGGGTGGGACTACGCCATGGTTATTACACTGATAACCAAGAGGACGCCCTACTGATGTCAACCCAAGATATTACTTCAATCGTCTTTCAGAAACACTTCGCACAATTAAAGCGGGATTACCACCAGTCTCTAATCAAATAAGCCACCGCAGACTACTCTGGCGGCGTTTCCGAAGCCAGTTGGCCGCCCGTCGCCCAATTATGCTTAGGGTTATCCTTAAGAATAATATGTATCGCTTCAGGGGAAACTCCGATTTCGACGAACGCCGCAGTAATACCGGTCACCAGCTGTTTCTTCTGTCCAAGGGTACGCCCTTCCCACATTTCCACGGTCACTACCGGCATAATACCCTCCTTCAGTTGGTCCCAATCGCTATATGACCATCATAATCAGACGCTATAATGTTGTCAATTCCGTAATTACACTCAGGGCCGCCTAATCACTCTTCCTTACCAACAAACAGATATTCCGCGAAAAAAACTTGAGTGGAAAGTGGTAGGTATTTTCCGGGTAAGATCGAAGTACTTTGAGGCCAGCCTGCCGGGCTAGTCTTACCAGCTCAGGGTAAGAGAAAAGATAATAATAGCGCTCCAAGGTCTTAACTTTTGTCCGCCATGGTACGGTTACTTCTCGACCCTGCCGCCAGAAGCGGGGTTGCCAGCGGTTCCACACCGTGATAAAGGCTTCGCCGCCTGGCTTTAGGACTCGCCGTAACTCCTCCAGAGCCGCCAGGCGCTCTATTTCCCTTGGGATATGGTGGTAAGTCGCTACCGATATTGCCCGGTCGAAAACGCCATCAGCAAAGGGCAGATGCCTGACATCGGCTAGTACCAAGTTGGCGACAAAGTCGAATTTCATAGAATATTTCCGGGCAAACCTCAGCATCTGAGTTGAAAAATCAACGCCGGTCAAATCAATCCCACCAGGTCGGGATGAGACGAAGGGTAAGAAATCAGGGCCGTGGGCACAACCGATGTTCAGCAAATTACCTGTTTGCCAACGTTGGGCCAGCTCCTCCAGCTCCCAGCGAAAGATTGACCGATGGCGCAGGTTGTACCAGCTTGGGGCAACCTCATCAAATATATTTATCACTAACTTACCCCTGCAGGGATTACATCCGAGGCACCAGTACTAAGTTACAACGACGAAACCGTTCGTAGTGATCGCGACGAACCACAACGAAACCCTTCGACAGGTTCAGAGCGATCGAAATCACCATAATACTGATTATGCAACCAAGCATTAAACCATAATAATATCGGAGGTTTTAAAATTACAGTTTAACCTTTTGGTTGTTACCACAAGCCCCCCTCTGATAAACTACCTATGAGTATACTATGAAAAAATTTACCCGGACAATATCGGGAGTCACGCCGGTAGCGGTGATGACCGAACCGAGGCCGTGCCCGGGACAATGCGTCTATTGCCCCACCTACCTCAGTACCCCACAGAGCTATACCCCAGAATCACCGGCCGTCATCCGCGCCCGACATTGCGGCTACGATACCCAGAAGCAGGTTAGCCTGAGATTAAAAACCCTCGCCCGGATGGGCCACGCGACTGATAAAATCGAGCTGATCGTGATGGGCGGCACCTTTCTCGCTTACCCTAAAACCTATCAAGAACAATTTATTAAGGATTGCTATGACGCCCTCAATGGGGAAGACTCATCCCGGCTGAAGTCGGGACTAGAAGAGGCGAAGCGACGTAACGAAACCGCTCGCCACCGCTGTGTCGGGCTGTGTATCGAGACCCGACCCGATTGGTGTGGAATGGAGGAACTCGCCAGAATGCTTAAGTTCGGCGCCACCCGAGTGGAACTAGGCATTCAAACCCTGGATGATAAAATCTACCGACTGGTGAGAAGAGGGCATACCGTCGACGATGTTGTCAAGGCCACTCGATTACTCAAAGAACACGGCTTCAAGGTACACTACCACTGGATGCCCGGACTACCGGGTTCAAACCCGGAAAAAGACTTAATTATGTCCCAACAGCTGTTCAACGACCCGCGGTTTCGCCCAGACGGCCTAAAAATATACCCCACCATGGTCGTCGTCGGCACGGAGTTGGAGAAATGGTTCGACGCCGGCCGCTACCAGCCCTACGACCACGAGACGATGACCGACCTCGTCGCAAACATTAAGTCTATTGTACCGCGGTATGTCCGCATCTCACGGGTACTGCGCGATATCCCCAGGAAATTTATCGTCGGCCCCGACTGGCCGGGACGGGAAGTAACAAAACAGCGCCTGAAAGAACGAGGTATCGAGTGTCAGTGTATCCGCTGTCGCGAATACGGTCACCGCCTGCTGAATGGCGGGGAAATCGGTGAACCCAGGCTTATCCGGATGGATTATGATGCCTCCGAAGGCAAAGAAGTCTTCCTTTCCTTCGAAGATAACCAAGGGACGCTCTTCGGTCTGCTGCGAATGAGGGTGGGAGCTCAGCATGCCGTACCACAGCCAACATCGGGGAATACGGCTATCATCCGGGAATTACATGTCTACGGCGCGGAGGTACCGCTTAATGAGCAGAATACCCATGCCGCCCAGCACAAGGGTCTGGGTAAGGCACTGCTGATGGAAGCCGAAAGAGTGGCGCGACAGGAATTTAAAGCATCCTTAATGGTCGTCCTGAGCGGCGTTGGCTCTAAGGAATACTATCGTATCGAGTGCGGCTACACTCCGACCAGAACCGGAGAGTATATGGTCAAAAGTCTTTAGCCGGTTGAACAACTCATCCTCCCCTTCCCTAAATACAAAATACAAATTCCAAGGCTTCAGGACTTTAGATACTAGAAATTTTAGGTTTATTGAGGGGGGGGGTATTGACAAGGTATTGACAAGATATGTTACAATGTCTCCAGAGGTAGTGGAAGGACTACCTCCCCCGATGCTTTTCTGTTTCGGGTGTAGAGTAAATAGAGGAGGTGATGCTATGATCGGAACCCGCAAGGGGGAGTGGTAGCTCTGTAGAAAGTAATTCAAAAAAATGCTTCGTTTTCACGATGAGAGATAGTGTTTTCCTGTGCGGATACCCTGACTCATATTCAGGAAGGCGAAGTTAAGTCAAGGAGGATACTTCAAAGGTCGATTATGAAAATCAAAAGTAAATTTTCCAGAATTTTAGGTGTGTGTCTGACTGTTATCATGCTTGGCAGCATGCTAACGACAGCAACTCCGGCTGTAGCCCTGAGCTCAGCGACTGTCACTTTAAATAAGACTGACGTTGGAGCTTATCTTAGCTCTTGGGACATTCGGTTCACACCGGCTACAGCCATCTTAGATGCACACAACGGTGGTGGGAATATCACCGTCCAATGGCCAGCAGGTTTCACCATAAACCAAACGACCGGTAACGCATCAGGTGTGACACTTTCTGCTGGATCTGGATGGGTTTCCGCAACCAGTTGGACTACTCCAACACTAACGATTGTCACCACTAACTTTACCTCTGTCACTAGGAAGTTTAGGCTCGATCTCCATACAACGGATATAATCGGTGCCGACGCTCCGATAAGATTAGTTATACCGTCTAATTACGTCAAAAACCACTCAACTCCGGGTAACTATACGCTGTCAATCTCTACTTCGAATGAGACCACAGCTGTTGCATCCGCTAACTTCACGATAACTTTACCCAATATTTCTCCGACCGCAGGTACAGTTACCGGGAAGAATACAAACGGAGACATTCTTTACCAGGCTGTCATCGGTAATCTGAATACTGTTATAGGCACTGCCGCTGTGAGCAGAATCGAGCTTGGGGCAGGAACCTATAACCATACAGCAACCAACACGTTCGACGTCGCGAACCAGACTGTTGTTGGGGTTGGCGCCGAGGGCACGGTAATTATTACCGGTGGTGCTGCAGTAGTACCTGTAACAGTTAGTGCTACTGGCGTTACCATTCAGAACCTTGTCATATTGGGTAATCGCGATGGCACAGCAAATCTTGCTAATGTTACTGCGAACGCTACCTTCGACGGTGTAACCTTCCAGAAAGGTGTTAACCAGCTCAATATCTCTGCTACTTCCGTGCAGAAATTCATCGTCGATAATTGTACGTTCGAGGTCACTAGTAATGTGTCCAAAGGTCTTAAGGCTAATTCGTGGAATGCCTCAATGATAGTAATAGCCGTGACAGATTCTACCTTTACGGTAGATAAGGGCGGTGACGCTATCACTAATACGGCTAACCTGAGCGTGTCAGGCTCTACCTTTACCGGTAGCGGCACGACTCCTGATGCCATTCTATCCAGTAATGGCACCTCCACCGTGAAGGATTCTACTTTCACCGATTTCACGAGATCTTTCGTTATTAGTGGTGCCGCTTATTCTACCACCGTAAATGGATCGAAGATGACTGTCACCGGAAGTACCATTAGCGGAAATGGGGCCAATACCACTGCAGTATCTTCTGGCTCTATTGTCTGTAGTGGTGGTGTTTTGATAATGACTAACAACACCATAAAGGACATCGGTGACTACCGCTTTGCGATACACGCCAGTGGTGGTAATATTTCCGCCCGCTTCAACACAATCACGGGCAATACTTACAACATCCAGCAGACTAGTGGTACGGCCAACGCTACCCTTAACTATTGGGGTACTACAACCGGCCCAGCCGCTGCGACTATCAATGCTACTACCGCAGCCTCGGTAGTCACTAGCCCATACCTGAGCGTTGCCATCCAGGGCGATGCTGGCGTATCTCTTGATCCCACCGCCAATTTAACCTCCAAGGATACGGCTGGAGTAGATATCACCGCTGCAAACGGGACAATGAATTTTGTTGTCGCCACTAAGTTAGCATCGAACCCTCAAATAAACGACGGTGTCCCCGCGGTTCCTGAGGGTACGGTATCGCAATACTGGGATATCTATCTCACTACTACTCCGTCTCTAGATCCTTCGACAATCACCATCAAGTTCTACCCATCGGATACCGTAACTACTGACATGAGGGTCTACTACGGTGGAGGATTGACTGGGGCTTGGACACTAGCTGACACTCAGGGCGTAAACCTGAATAGTGGCTATGTCTATGTGACCATCTCTCTCCTCAGCTCACCAGGCTACGGTGATATGCAAGGAACGTCCTTCGTTGTAACCTCTATCACTCCTACTCCGGCGGAAGTTGCCTTGACTGGTCCCGTCGTTGGAGCAACTGACGTCCCGACCAATACTCCGTTCAGTTGGACAGCGATTTCTGGAGCTACTTATGACTTACAGTTGAGCAGGAGCTCATCATTCGATACTTTAGTAGCGGATGAAACTGGACTAACGAGTAGCGTCTATGGATTAGGGTCAACGTTAATGAACGATACCACCTACTTCTGGAGAGTGCGTTCGGTACTAGGGGACAAGACGAGTGAATGGGTAACAAGTACTTTCACTACTGCCGCCGCTCCTGTTGAGGCTGCCGAGACAGTTGTCACGGTAGAAGCGCCGCCTCCGGCTGCAGTCACAGTAGAACCCATCACGATAACCCCACCAGCACCCGCACCCGTCACGGTATCACCACCGCAGGTTACTGTAGAAGCACCGCCTCCGGCGGAAGTCACTGTAGAAGCTGCGGTTGTCACGGTACAAGCACCGCCACCAGCGGTTGTCAATGTATCGGTTCCAGAGCAGCAACCAGTGGTTCCAACCTACCTGCTGTGGACCATTATCCTCGTCGGTGCAGTGCTTGTTATCTCCTTGATTGTTCTTATCGTCAGGACCAGGCGAGTCGCCTAGTTTCGACTTAAGGGAGAAAACAATCGTTACCAAAGGGGGGTCGCCTGATAGGCGACCCCCCTTCTTTGTTTTGGTTAATTTTTTTCAAGGATGTGCTTGACTGTCTTCACAGCACGAGCCCGGAATTCACCCTGTAGCGAGATTAAAATACTTTACGGGCCGATGGCCATCATTCTACTATCGAACTTATTTGGCCCAACCGCGCAAACTAGCTCTGATATAATCCCATAAAAACGAAGGTATCAGGACGAGGAATACCCACCTTGAATAGGTGACACTGACGGGGACTGACGAATGTAGCTGGCAGGTTGACTATGTTACGGGGTTGAGCAAAAATACCTGAGTGCTGGGCGGAAGGTTCGATTTATTCACTACCAATTTCGGCCGAGGATCGACTTCCCCCGTCCCCATCTCCTTGAGAAACCGCTCCACCGATTCTAGTTCCGACTTAAGTCGGGGCACTTCGGGCTTGTAATGCATCGGCAGCACTATCTTTGGCTCAAGTTGACGTACGACCTCAGCGGCCCGTGGAGCATCAATCGTCGACACCCCCCCGACCGGAAGCAACAATATGTCAACATTGTCTATCTCCTCTAACTGTTCGGCACTGAGCACATGCCCTAGGTCACCAAGATGGCATATGGATATTTCGTCAATATCCATAAGATAGACCGTATTCTTTCCCCGCTGCTTACCACCTTCACCGTCATGAAAAGTGGGGATTCCGATGACCAAGGCACCGCTGATTTCGTACTCACCCGGCATCGATACCAGCCTAGGTTGGTTGATAATTCCCTGAGCGTAAGAATGGCCGGGATGTAAGTGACTAACAGTCACAATATCAGCCTCCGGCTGGCCCAATGAGTAACCCAACTCCGGTGAATAGGGGTCAGTAATTAACGTAGAGCTACTACCCTTTATTCTAAAACAGGAATGACCTAACCAGTAAATTTCCATTTAGTAAATTATCTAACTATATCATGGTAAAACTTATCGGTCAATCGGATAGAGTATCCTATATACCCTTGACATTACTATCAATAAATGCTTAAAATATAATTAGCAGTCGGGGCTAGAGACTGCTAATGAGGATTGAAATGTTATCACCAAGAAGAGAGGCAGTACTCAGGGCTATCGTTGAACGATACATTACCAAAGCCAGGCCGGTGTCATCACAGAGCCTGATTGATGACTGCAAGCTGGACGTTAGCTCGGCGACTATTCGCAACGAGATGGCCTATCTAGAGGAGGCTGGTTTCACCACTCACCCCCATCCCTCTTCTGGAAGCATACCCCGAGATAGGGGCTATCGTTATTATGTGCAGTCGATTGGCGAAGCTAAACTCTCCGTAGCCGAACAACTCTTTATCAGCCACCTTTTCCACCAAGTGGAAAAGGAAATTGAAGAATGGTTAAATCTCGCCGCCACCCTCATCTCCCAGATGGTACAAAATGCTGCCGTAGTGACCAAACCTAAACCTGGAGCTTACCGATTTAAACATCTGGAGCTAATTAGCCTAACAGAGAGAATGGCGCTGATTATCCTCGTCCTCGACGTTGCCACGGTAAAAGAGCAACGCATCTATTTTGAGCCCCAACAAGTCGGAATCTCCCAGCCGCAGCTAACTGCCCTTGCTAGTCGGTTAAGCACCATCTATTCTGGCTTAACCATCTCACAAATTATGACCAAAGGTATCCAGTCTGTCGGGATTGAACGGCAAGTGAACGACCTTTTGATTAAATTAATGAAAGTCGAAGATAAAGAGAAGCTCGAAGAGCCATATCTTGACGGGTTGCATTTTACTCTCAATCAGCCCGAATTCACCCATGACCATCGTATCACCTCAACCTTAATGGAATTAGTCGAGCAGCGAAGACTATTAAGTAATATTATCCCCCTCGAACCAGTCTCCGACAAAGTACGGGTGATTATCGGGGAAGAGAGCAAGGCCGAGACGATGCGCAGTTACAGTATAGTCCTGACTCGTTATGGTCTACCGGGCGAAGCTACAGGACTAATAAGCGTCATCGGACCGACTCGAATGCCCTACGCCCGAACCATAGCCACGGTAAACTATCTCGCCCTGGTATTAAGCTGGCTTATGGCCAGACTCTACGGCAAAGAAAACCAAACAAACGACGCCCGTATTCAATACGGAGTGAACACGGAGAAGAATAATGATCAACGAGAATCACATTAATGAAACCGAAGCCGAGAATAGCGAGGTCGAGGCTATAGAGGCCTTAGAGAAGGCTCTAGCAGAAGAAAAGGTAAAGGTTGAAACTAATCTGGCAGGCTGGCAGAGAGCCCAGGCCGACTTTACCAACTATCGCCGGCACAGCGAACAGGAAAAAAAAGAGATAATCGGGTTTGCCAATGCCGCCATGATATGGAGTTTGTTACCTATTCTCGATGATTTTGAACGGGCGACCAACTCTTTCCCTACGCAACTAACCCGAGTAAAGTCGGGGTGGGCTGATGGTATCAAACTCATCGAGCGCAAGCTGAGGGCAAATCTAGAAGCACAAGGCTTATCCCACATCAAAACAGTGGGCGAACCCTTTGACCCCAATCTACATGAAGCCGTCAAACAGGACAAGGGTAAAGAAGGTATTGTTATGCAGGAAATAATAAAGGGATATAAATTACATGATAAAGTTCTCCGTCCCGCCAAAGTCGTGGTAGGTAACGGAGAGGAACCAATGGACTCCCGCAGAAGCGAGGAAGAGAGAAATAAGGAGGATAAACCATGGCTAAAGCAGTAGGTATTGATTTAGGGACAACCTTCAGTGAGATTGCGGTGATGCAGGGTGGAGAACCCGTAGTCATCCCCTCAGCCGAAGGCGGTAACCTCATACCTTCGGTAGTAGCGATAAGTAAGACCGGGGAACGTCTGGTCGGACAGTTAGCTCGCCGCCAAGCAATAATCAATCCGGAAAATACTATTTATAGCATCAAGCGTTTTATGGGAAGAAAGTGGGGCGAACCCACTGGGCGAGAGTTACCTGCAGAAGAAGATGCCCGCCGCAAGACATATAAAGTCACCAAAGGTCCAGACAATGATATCCGCGTGGTCATGGGCTCAAAAGAATACCGACCCGAAGAATTATCCGCCATGATTCTGCAAAAACTAAAGGTCGACGCTGAAGCCTACCTTGGGGAAAAAATTACCGACACGGTCATCACTGTCCCCGCCTATTTCAATGATGCCCAGCGCCAGGCAACGAAAGACGCCGGCGCCATCGCCGGATTTAACGTACTGAGAATTATTAATGAGCCAACAGCGGCCGCTCTGGCCTATGGCTTAGACAAAAAGAAGGAAGAGACTATCGCGGTCTATGACCTCGGCGGCGGCACCTTCGATATTTCAATACTGGAGCTTGGCGAAGGGACTTTCCAGGTCAAGTCCACCGCTGGAGATACTCATCTTGGCGGTGATGACTTCGACCAGACGATTATGGACTGGGTATGTGACGAGTTTAAGAAAGACCAAGGAATAGACCTCCAGCAAGATAGAATGGCCCTGCAGCGTATCAGGGAAGCGGCCGAAAAGGCAAAGATTGAACTATCTACTGTTCTGCAAACTGAAATCAACCTACCCTTTATCACCGCCGATGCCAGTGGCCCCAAGCACCTCAACTTCACCCTGAACCGGGCTAAATTAGAGCAATTGATCACGGAACTAGTGGATAGGACGATGGAACCCTGTCGCCAAGCATTGGCGGACGCGGACAAGACTGCCGCCCAGATTGATGAGGTAATTTTAGTCGGCGGACAGACCAGAATGCCCCTCATCCAACAAAAGGTAAAACAATTCTTCGGTAAAGAGGCAAACAAGGGGGTCAATCCCGATGAGGTCGTCGCCATCGGAGCCGCAATCCAGGGCGGAGTTCTTAAAGGAGAAGTCGAGGATGTATTACTCCTTGATGTCACCCCGCTCACCCTGGGTATAGAAACACTGGGCAGCGTGGCCACCCCTCTTATCCCGCGCAATACCACTGTTCCCACTTCTAAGAGCCAGAGTTTCAGCACCGCGGCCGATAATCAACCCAGTGTCGAGATTCATGTCCTTCAAGGCGAACGCCCGATGGCCAACGATAACCGAACATTGGGGCGTTTCACCCTTGATGGCATTCTGCCAGCACCACGTGGACTGCCCCAGATTGAAGTCACCTTTGATATCGACGCCAACGGTATCCTCAGTGTTCAAGCGCTCGATAAAGGCACCGGGCGAGAACAAAAGATCACTATCACCGCTACCAGTGGGTTGAACAAAGAAGAAATAGAAAAAATGCAGCATGAAGCTGAGTTGCACGCCGCTGAAGACACCAAACGCCGTGAAGAGGTAGAAATCCGCAACACGGCCGACACTCTGGCCTACACCGCGGAAAAGACACTACGAGACAATAAGGATAAGCTACCTGCAGATTTGAATCAAGAGGTAGAAGATAAGATTAAGACGGTGCGTTCCGCACTGCAAGGGAGCGATATTGAGGCATTACGCCAGGCAACCCAGGAACTAAATGAGTCCCTACAAAAGGTTGGCTCTGCCGTTTACCAACAACAGCAACCACCACCCTCTAGTGATGAATCACCCCCCGGCGATGAACCACCCCCTGGCAATGAATCACCCCCCGGTGATGAATCACCCCCTACCAGTAAAGAAGGAGAGGAAGGTACCGTCGAAGGCGAGTTCCGCGAAGTTTAGGAGGATAGTTTCTCGTTAAAACCTACTGCGATATAAGGATGCCCACCCCGTATTAAATCCATGGTCATTCCCTGTGATTAAGGTAAGATTTTATGCCAACAGAACGTGATTATTATGAAACCCTCGGCGTAGGCCGAAATGCGAGTGATGAAGAAATAAAGGGGGCCTTCCGTAAGCTGGCCTTTAAGTTTCACCCTGACCGCAACCACGAACGTAAGGCCGAGGAGAAATTCAAGGAGATCAACGAAGCTTACGAAGTGCTCTCCGACCAGGACAAACGAGCTTCTTATGACCGTTTCGGTCACAGTGCCAATGGTGATTTCTTTAGTCAGAACTTTGATGGCGTCACTTTCGGTGGTCTCGGTGATATCTTTAACGCCTTTTTTGGAGAAACCGCCACGACTACCCGTCAGGCGTCACAGCGCGGTACCGACCTTCACCGTAATATTAGCCTCACTCTAGAAGAAGCCGCCTTCGGCACGGAAAAAGAGGTAAGCATCGAACGTACCGAGCACTGCTCCCTATGTCGCGGTATCGGTTCTGCACCCAATACTCAACCTAGTCGATGCCCCACCTGTAACGGTAGAGGGCAAGTACGCCGAATGCAACAAAGTGTTTTTGGCCGCTTCTCCAACATCACCACCTGCCCTCAGTGCCGAGGCGAAGGCAGAATCATCACCGATCCCTGCCCCCAGTGCCGGGGCACGGGTAAAGAGAAACACCGGCCTACCATTATGGCTAAAATTCCAGCCGGAATTGACGATAGTTCTCGACTACGTCTCAGTGGTGAAGGTAGCGCTGGCGCCAACGGTACACCCCACGGCGACCTCTATCTCACCATCTCCGTCAAACAACACGAGCTTTTCAAGCGTGACGACGATGATATCCTCTACGAGCTACAAATTAATTTCACTCAAGCCGCTCTAGGTACTCAAGCCGATGTGCCCACCTTAGAAGATAAGACGAAACTCAAAATTCCGGCCGGTAGCCAGACGGGGGAAGTCTTTCGGCTCAAGCATAAAGGTATTCCTCATCTCCAAGGCCGCGGGCGCGGAGACCAGTTCGTCACCCTGCGGGTAGTTACTCCCGACTCACTCACGGCACAACAGCGCCACCTTTTAGAGGAATTAGCCAAAACCATGGACTCACCAACAAGAGACTAGTGGGTAATCTCCAAACTAACCTAACAAGAGTTTCGGCGACGTTTCATAGCGGAAAATAGCCGCCATTTTAGCCCGGCCAGTTCGTGGTTAGCTTGGGCACCCATCAGGTCAACCGCCACCTGGTGAATATCAGCTCCCTCGTAAAGAACACGATACGTAGCCTCAGTAATGGGCATAGCTAGCCCCATCTTCTGGGCTAATTTCCAGACAACCAGAGTCGTTCTTACTCCTTCAGCCACACCAGTCATCGAAGCGGTTATCTCCACTCGTGAGCGCCCTTTGGCTAACTCCACACCGACATAGTGATTACGACTCAAGGGACTAGCACAGGTAGCGATTAAATCACCCAGGCCAGTCAGACCGGAAAAAGTCAGGGGATCTGCCCCGAGAGCAACACCGAGGGCGGTCATCTCGGTTAGGCCCCTGGTAATTAAGGTCGCCTTGGCATTATCGCCATAACCAAGGCCATCAGCAATACCTGCCCCCAAGGCAATGATATTTTTCAAAGCACCCCCCAACTCAACGCCAACAACGTCATTGTGTGTGTAGACACAAAGAGCAGGGGTGGTTAACAACTTCTGAGCTTTCCTGGCTACAGCCTCATCCGCGGCAGCGATCACCGTAGCCGTAGGTAGATCCTTAATAATCTCCGGGACAAGGTTCGGACCAGAAAGAACGCAGATATTATGCCTAAATCGAGGCTCGATTTCATCGGCAATCACCAGGGACATGCGCTGGCAACTATCCATCTCCAGCCCTTTAGCAGCACTCACAATCAATATCGAGTCATTGAGGTGCTCGGCAATTAATTTAATATTATGCCGCATACCTTGAGAAGGCACCGCTAGAATAACCGCCCGAGCGCCACTTAATACCTCATGTAAAGAAGTAGTCACTGATAAGGTAGGGGGAAGTCTTACACCAGTAGGGATGACGACGGAAGCTAACTTGTCACTAGTAAGCCCAGCGGCTTCCTGCTCCGTTCGAGCCCATAAGCTCACTTCTAATTTCTTACGGACCAACAGAACCCCGAGAGTGATACCCCAGGCGGTAGTGCCAATAATGGCAATTTTGGGCATAGTTTACCCCGTATTTTTCTGAGATAGGGGTAATTCCAGGTTCAGTATTTTTCCGCCCAGCCTGCGCTCGGTCCCGGCAAGTAGTCGTGCAATATTATCTCGATGGGTCACAGTAATAGCTATGGTCCCAACTAAAGCATATATTAGAGACGCGATAGGATAGCCACTAAAAATAGTCAGCGGCAATAAAATAATATAAGCGCCGACACCGCCAGCGAGGGACCCCAATGAGGCATAGCGAGTTAACCCAGCGCTGAGCAACGCAATTTGACCCCCGATTAGAAACGCCGGCGGACACAAAACGGCCAACCCACCGAAAAATGTGGCCACCCCCCGCCCACCTCTAAATTTAAGAAATACCGGCCAAGTATGCCCCGCCATAGCTGCCAGAGCCGCCAAAATCGGAACACTTTTTACCAGCCACCACTCGCCAGAACCGACGACCACCCAGTATACTCCTCGAAAAACCAGTAAAGCCATAGCCACGGCTAAGGCCCCTTTCAATAAATCAAAAGCAGCAACCAGAGCGGCGGCTTTCTTACCCGCCACCCGTGCCACATTGGTCGCCCCCGTCTTGCCGCTGCCATAATTCCTAACATCCACCCTGGAAAACCACCTGCTAACCAAGACACCAAACGGAATCGAACCTATGAGGTAGCTAAGTGTAACGACAATGGCAAATTTGGCGACTAACATGAGTTACCCCCTAGGCTTAAAGATTAGACGTAGTGGCGTTCCAAAAAACCCGAATGCCTTCCGTAATTTATTTTCCAGATAGCGGCGGTAGGAAAAATGGATTAGCCGAGTATCGTTAACAAAGAAGACGAAAGTCGGTGGATTCACTGCTGCCTGAGTAGCATATAAAATCTTCAGCGGCTTAGTCCGTCCCCGCGGGGGACTATGAGCGGCCACCGCCTGCTGAACCACGCTATTAACCTCAGCGGTCGGGAACCGCTTCATTCTTTCTTGATAGACTTGGCATACCTGAGGCATCACCTTGTCGCCCCCGTACCCCAATTTGGCGGAAGTATGCACTATCGGAATATAGGGCATAAACTTGAATCGGCTTCGGAGATACTTATCCCATTCCGGTACATTCTTGTCCAATACCAAATCCCATTTATTAACGACCAAAACTACGCCCCTAACCGCTTGTTGAATATAGGCAGCGACATGCAAATCTTGATCCGTAACTCCTTCAGCGGCGTCAATAACAAGTAAGGCAATGTCAGCTCGGTCAACCGCCCGCAGTGTGCGAACGACGCTATACCATTCTACCCCCGATCTCACCCGCCCCCGTCGCCTGATACCAGCGGTGTCAATTAGTAACACACTTTGCCCCCCGAAGTCAAGCAATGTATCTACAGCATCGTGTGTCGTCCCCGGGACTTCATCAACAATGGAGCGCTCCTCACCTAAAAGAACATTCAGCAGCATAGACTTACCGACATTAGGGCGACCAATAATTGCTACCTTAATAGCCAATGGTTCGACCCGCCCCGTCACAGGCGGGGCGGGTAATAGCTCGATGATGTTATCCAGTAGCTCTGCCGTACCCCGACCATGATGTGCCGAAACCGCCAGCGGCTCGCCCAAACTTAACTCATAAAACTCACCTGCCACGGACTCAAGCTTAATATTATCCGCCTTATTCGCCACCAACATTATCGGCTTGCTCCCTGGGCGCAGTCTGGCCGCTATCTCCAGATCAAGGGGAGTCACTCCATCCTGGACATCGACAAGGAAAATAATGACATCGGCCTCAGTAAGCGCCACATCAACTTGGTCCCTTACTCTCTGAGCGATGGTCATCTCCGGTTTTAGCTCCAGACCACCGGTATCTACAAGGGTAAACTCCGCTCCGCGCCAGACGACATCGGCCAAGACACGATCACGAGTTGTTCCCGGTAGATCATCGGTAATGGCGATCTGTTTCCCTGCCAGACGATTCAACAAGGTTGACTTACCCATATTCTGCCGACCGACAATTACCACCAACGGCTTCGTCATATTCAGCCTTTACCCCAAAAGCACCACATCCATGTCACCATAAGCGTGGCGAAAGATTCTAGAATAATAGGGATTACCGGAGCACTGTTACCCCCACCCAGAAATTCTTCATCACCCCACTTCCATCAGGATTCCTCAGAATAACATTTTAGGCAAGACCCACCACCAAGGAGAAAAATAAGGTATACCTACCGATAGTTCGTCACAGTATTCCGGTACCGCCTAATATATGAAGCAACAACGCCTTTTGCACATGCATCCGGTTCTCCGCCTGATCAATAACCACCGACTGCGGACTGTCCAAAATATCATGGGCCACCTCTTCACCACGATGAGCCGGTAACGGGTGCATCACGATAGCATCTTTTTTAGCTAGAGAAAGAAGTTCACTATTCACTTGATAACTGGCAAATACCCGCCGCCGCACCTCGGCCTCTGCTTCCTGTCCCATACTCGTCCAAACATCGGTATAGACAATATCTGCCCCACGAATTGCCTGAGACGGATCTTCAGTAGAGAGTACCTGACTACCACTCTCTCGAGCGTAGTCGCGAGCCAGACTTAAGAGCCGCTCTTGAATTGTATAACCTGCCGGCGAAGCTATTCGGAAGTCCACCCCGGTAAGCGCCGCCGCCAAGAGTAAACTGTACGCCACATTATTACCATCACCAATAAAAGCCAGGGTTAAGCCATCGAGCCCTCCCTTATTCTCAGAAATAGTGAGTAGATCAGCCAGAGCCTGGCACGGGTGTTCCATATCCGACAAGGCATTAATTACCGGAACATCAGAATGATCGGCCATAATCTCCAATGTCCGATGAGAAAAGGTGCGGGCGGCAATAACGTCGGCATAGCGACTCAACACCCGGGCGACATCAGCCACCGACTCCCGTTGCCCAAGACCAACTTCCGCCGGAGACAAAGAGACGACCTGCCCACCTAGCTGCCGCATAGCGACCTCAAAACTGACCCGGGTCCTTAGTGACGGCTTCTCGAAAATAAGGGCCAAAACATTTCCGCCCAAGGTGGTGAGCCAGTTATTTTTGGCTTTCATATCGGCCGCACCAATAATGAGAGAACGAATTTCGTCAGCACTGAGGTCGGATATTGAAAGTAAGTCTTTCCCCTTCAAATAACCCCCTATTAGACACTGAGTATACCACGAAACAACCATTGACCGAAACTAAGAGCCCTCTGTTATAATAACCCCATGCAGAAGCCGCTTCTAGTGCTATTTGATGGCAACGCTATCGTACACCGCGCTTACCACGCATTTCTAAATACGAGAACCCTGACGGTAAGTAAAACCGGCGAGATTGTCAGCGCTGTCTACGGATTCACCGAGATGCTGCTCAAAACAGTCAACGAATTAAAACCCACCCACTGGGCGATTGCCTTTGACAAACCCGCGCCGACCTTCCGACACAAAATGTTCGTCGAATATAAGGCCCAGCGCCCCAAAACCCCCGAGGAACTGGTCAACCAACTAGGACGAGTTAGGCAATTAGTTAAAGCTTTCCATATTCCTACCTTTGAAATCGACGGCTATGAAGCCGATGATGCCCTCGGCACCATCAGTCGTCAGGCCAGTGAGCAAAACATCGACACTATTATCGTTACCGGTGACGCTGATACGATGCAACTGGTCTCACCCCGAGTAAAGGTACTTTACCCAAAACGGGGCTACAGACCCCCCCCACTCTACGATGAAAATGCAGTACTGGAGAAATACGGTGTCAAGCCAGAACACATCGCCGATCTTAAAGCGCTGGCGGGCGACCACTCGGATAATATCCCCGGTGTCCCCGGCATCGGTGAGAAAACTGCCGTCAAGCTCATCCAACAATTCGGTTCTGTCAAAGAAATCTACACCTGCATTGACCAGGTGGCACCACCGAAGCTCCAGGCTCTACTCAGAGAATATGAAGCGGTGGCACATCAGAGTAAAGAACTCACCACAATCGTTACCCAGGCGCCGGTTGTCCTCAATCTGGATGATTGCCAGGTCAGCCACTACGATCGAAACCAAGTCACCGAGCTTTTCCGCGAGCTTGAGTTTCTTAGCCTGCTAACAAGACTACCCGAAGCCCCGATGAAGACCGAAGCCATCCCCGGCAGGATCTTTCAACCCAGAACCGAGCGACCACGAAACTATCACACAATCGACACTGTGCCGGCTCTCGATCAGATGCTCAGTCGTTTCTCGACGGTGGAGTCCTTTGCCTTTGATCTGGAGACGAACAGCCTTAATACTATCTCCGCTCAACTAGTCGGGGTCTCACTATCGCCAGCGCCGGGCGAGGCTTACTACATCCCGGTGGGACATGTCGGCTGGGGTCTATTAGAACAACTACCACTAGAACAGGTCATCAACCGATTAAAGCCACTTCTAGAAGACACCAATCATAGCAAATTCGCCCACAACGGCAAATTTGATGCCACGGTACTGGCCGAACATAAAGTAACCGTCAACAACCTGACCTTTGATAGCATGGTGGCTGCCCACCTACTCAACGAGAAGTCGTTAAGCCTGAAAGCCCTCTCCTTCAACCGTCTCGATATCGAGATGACACCAATCAGCGAACTCATTGGTGAAGGTAATAAGCAGATTCCGATGTCACAAGTTACCGTCGAGCAGGCCAGTGAATACGCTTGCGCCGATGCCGATATGACCTTCAGACTAACCGAACTACTCAGTCCTGAACTACATGAACAAGAACTGTGGTCGTTGTTCACTGAGGTCGAGGTACCGCTGATACCGGTGTTAATCCATATGGAAAGAAGCGGCGTCTTTCTAAATACCGACCTGCTACGACAGATGTCGCGCGAGCTTGGCGAACAGTTACTCAAACTAGAAGCCGAAATTTATAACCACGCCGGACACCAGTTCAACATCAACTCACCCCAACAGTTAAGCACGGTACTGTTTCAGGAAATAAAGCTGCCGACCGGTCGGAAAATACAGGGCGGCTATTCGACTGGAGCAGCGGTACTAGAAGAATTACGCGGAGCCCACCCGATAATCAACCTCGTTATGGATTACCGTCAACTAGCTAAACTTAAATCGACCTACATTGACACCCTACCTAAATTGATTAATCTTAAGACGGGACGAGTGCATACCAGCTTTAACCAGACCAGAACCGCCACCGGACGTCTTTCCTCCAGTGAACCCAATCTGCAAAACATCCCCATACGAGGCGAATTAGGACAAAGAGTGAGGCAGGCATTTATCGCCCCACCGGGCAAACGTCTCCTCGGCGGTGACTACTCGCAGATTGACCTGCGCGCACTAGCCCATCTCTCTCAAGATACCCGCTTACTCAATGCCTTCAACTGCAATGAAGATATCCATGCCGCAACCGCGTCTCAACTCTTCGGTGTCAACACTTCACAGGTAACGCCCGATATGCGCCGCTTAGCCAAAACGGTAAACTTCGGCGTTATCTATGGCATGAGTGAATACGGGCTAGAGCAGGCCACTAACCTATCACGGGAGGAAGCAGTCCAGTTCATTATCGCCTATTTCGAAAAATATCCCGGAGTGAACCAATATCTAGAAGCGACCAAACAGTTCGCCCGGGAAAAGGGCTATGTTCAGACACTACTTGGACGGAGACGTTCCATTCCCGAAATCAACTCGGCCAACCGTCAGGTCAGAGAAGCCGCCGAACGCATGGCCATCAATATGCCTGTTCAGGGCACCTCAGCCGATATTATCAAAGTGGCCATGGTCAAGCTCTACGGCGAGATGCAACAGCGCCAATTAAAGAGTAAAATACTACTCCAAGTGCATGACGAGCTTCTCTTTGAAGTACCGCAAGAAGAGTTCGAAGAGATGAGCCAACTCGTATCTGAAACAATGTCCACATCGCTCAAGCTCAGCGTCCCTCTAAAAATAGATATTAAGAGCGGCCAGAACTGGGGAGAATTAAAATAGAAGAAATAGTGGTAAAATAAGAAATGCCTGAACTGCCTGAAGTCGAAACCATAAAAAATGAGCTAACGCCCCATATTATTGGTCGTACGGTTACGAACGTAACTCTCTTCTGGGAGGGCATTGTCCGCCAGCCTACGGTGACCGAATTTCGCTCTCGCCTCATCGGACGAGAAATAACCAACGTAACCCGGCGGGGCAAGTATCTACTCGTCAGCCTTAACAGCCATGAGTGGCTCATTATCCACCTAAAAATGAGCGGAGCGCTGCTTGTCAGACCAGATTCATCGGAACCACCCCGATTCACACGAGCCATCATTCATCTCGATAATAGCACCAGAGTTTTCTTTCGTGACCCGCGCAAATTCGGTTTGATGCGACTGGTCAGAGAGACAGCTAGTATTGTCGGCAAGCTTGGCCCAGAACCACTGGAACCAGGATTCACTTCACCGCTATTATCTCAGCGTCTAAATAAACGTAGTGCCCCACTCAAAGCTCTCCTCTGCGACCAGAAAGTCATTGCCGGTATCGGCAATATGTATGCCGACGAAACTTTGTTTCTGGCGAGAATCCACCCCCTAAGAGCGGGGGGCAACCTGTCTCCGAAGGAGATAAAATGCCTCCACCGTGCCATCCGCCAAGTACTACAAACAGCCATTAAGAACAAAGGGGCAAGCATTGAAAACTATCTCCGTCCCGATGAGACACCAGGCACGGCCCACCTTGAGTTCATGGTAGCCCGTCAACCCGGAAAACCCTGTAGCCGCTGCGGTGAGCCCATCGAACGTATCACGGTACGCAACCGAGGCACATATTTCTGCCCGGAATGTCAGAAAGAAAACGACTCGCAATGACCCCGACAAGTCAAGGTAACCAAACGTAAGCGATACCTTTTTTTACTCTACCTCAGCAAGTTCGACGTCTGCACGGTATAGCCATTTTCACTTCCGGGGAAGAGATCTTTTAGCGACAAATTGTGGCCAGTCTGAATAGCGGTAAAGCCATATTTCTTACGGATACGGTCAACGACGCGGTCTAGCTGTTCCAGTCTCTGGGTAGATGTATCGAGCATATCTAGCTGGCGACCCGATTCCACTAGATTAGCGACTCCTATACCGATAAGCCGAATTGGTTGTTTTTCCAACAAGAAAGCCCTATCCAGCAGCTTAGCTCCAGCATCAAATATCATCTGGGCACTGGCCGTACTTTGCCGCAGGGTTTGCTGACGGGTAATGGTGGTAAAGTCGGAGTATCTCACCTTCAAAGTGACACACCGAGCACGCTTATCTTGCCCACGTAACTCAGCAGCCACTCTTTCCCCCAGATAGCGTAGCGTCGACCTCAAAAAGACAAGGTCTTGGGTATCTTGCTCAAAGGTTGTCTCCCGACTGATTGACTTAGCAGCACCGGGAAGTTCTACTTTACGGCTATCAATACCATTAGCCCAAAGGTGTAGAATCTCCCCAGAGACACCAAAATAACTTTTCAGTGTAGCCAACGGCATGGCGGCCAGTTCACCTATTGTCCTGATACCAAGACTCGTTAATACTGGCTTAGTCTTTTTACCGATTCCGGGAAGTTTATCTATGGACATAGTCGCAAGGAAAGAACCTTCCTTTCCCCCAATAACCTCAATTAGCCCATCGGGTTTAGACTGGTCAGAAGCCACCTTAGCCACCACCTTGCCCCCGGCAATACCAACGGAAGCGTAGAGCCCCAATTCCCTTTTTACCCGCCCTTTAATAGTCACTGCCATCTGACGAATTGAGCCATGGATAGTCTCGAAGCCAGTGACATCCAAATAGGCTTCATCAATACCCACCGGTTCGATAAAAGGTGAGAAATTAGCCAAGATAGCCATAAATTTTTGTGAAGCATCACGGTATTTCGGATAGCTACCCGCGATAAAAATAGCTTGCGGACATAGTCGGTAAGCCCTGGCTAACGGCATCCCAGAATGTAGTCCGAAAGCTCTGGCCTCATATGAGGCACAAGCCACTACCCCCCGTCCACTCGGCCTCCCGCCAACAACCACCGGCCTACCCTTAAGCACCGGATGTAATATCTGCTCGACCGAGACAAAGAAGGCGTCCAGATCAATATGCATGATAGTGCGGCTAACCATACACCTCATTTTCCTATGTACCCCGTTCATTAGTGCAATAGATATTGGTCAGCTTCACCAAGCACGATAGGGCACTTAGTAATCTAAAATTAGTATTGCAGCATACACCATACTCAGAATATCTTCCGGAAATTAGCCCCACTAACTGGCAGCAGTCCGGTGTGTGGGCTTGGTCGATCTAAGAACCTCTAAGGGCGATTCGCAACGACTCTTCTGATTCGGGTGGAGTCACCGCGATTATTTGATCCCCCTCCTGAATAACAGTATTCGTAGCCGGAACAAACGGTTTATTGTCACGACGAATAATCAAGGAAAGGACACTTCCCGACGGGAGCGACAGCGTTTCCACTGATTTCCCGATGCTAGTTGATTCAGGCGAAATCTTTACATCGACAATCTCCAATCCTCTATCACCCAACATTAGTAAGTGCGTCAGAGGGTGAGTCGACACCTCCGTTTCAATATTCTCCAAGATAATGTTAGTGGCGCTTACCGTAACATCGACACCCAGCTTTTTGAAGAGTACTTCATTCTGCGGATTACTAATTCGGGCAATCGTCCGTGGCACCTTAAAACGATGCTTAGCTACCTGACAAGCCACCAAATTATCGTCATCATCACCAGTCACGGCAATAAGCATATCCGCCCGATCTGTACCAGCATCAATCAAGGTCGCCACTTCGCAGCCGTCGCCACGGAGACAAACGCTACCCAGTTCGTCGGTAATACCTTGAAAAACACGGGCTTCCTTCTCAATAATGAGCACTTCGTGCCCTTCCGCCAGTAAAGCCTTGGTAAGATAATAGCCGACCCTACCACCACCAACAACGATAATATACAACCTTACTTAGCCCTCCAGCTTCTCTTTAAACAGGTCAGCCATGACGATTGTCGAACTGATAGATTCAACCCCGAGGGTACCATACAACTCCTGGCGCAGAGGGTCATAAATGCGGCAAACTACCCTCGGTACATTAAAAATTTGCCTGGCAATCTGGCAAGCCATAATATTACGATTATCGCCCTGGGTTAGAGCCACGAAAACATCTGACTCTTCAACCCCTGCTCCTTTCAACACTTCCCCATCGAGACCATTACCCACAAGGGCAGAACCGCCAAAGGCAGCAGGAAGACGGCGGAAGCTATAAGAATCGGTATCAAGGATTGTCACTTGGTGTCCATCAATATCGAGCGAACTAGCCAGTCGGGCACCGACTCGCCCACAACCCATAATGACGATTTTCATAATTATCCACTCACTGGCGCCGTGTATTGATGATAGAGAATAACACGGCATGGGGCGTTTTCCAATATATAGGGCACGACACTGCCAAGACTAAACTGACCAAAGGCTCGCTTATATTTAATACCCATAAGAATCAAGTCAACGTTATACTCAACCGCCTCCTCGACAATCGGCGGACCAGCCTCGCGAGCTTGCAATAGGTCGGTCTCAATCTCATAATCCTCTTCATCAGCCACACTCTGGGCGCGGGCTAGTATTTCTTCTGCCTTCCTGGTCTCCGACTCAATCTCAGCATCCAACGGTAGGGAGCGCTTCAACGTAATGACATAAATTGCCCGTACTTTCCCTTTGGTTCGCCGGGCAAATCGACAGGCCAATCTGGTGGCTTCATCATCAGCCTCGGTACCAGCTACCGGCACAAGAATTCTGTTAAAATCCATGACTTCCTGCCTCGACCACACCAAGCCACGAGTATTATAATACCCTCCATAAAAATCTACAATAGCTAGACGCAAAGATATTTTGACACTAGATAATCCACCAAACAATCCCACTTGATTTCACCAGAGAACAAGGTTAAACTGATGGACAAACAAATGAATAGTGTTTGGCACCACAAGCCGGGAGACCGCCTCTACCACCCACGACGCATCTCTCGCTACGGATTACGCCGGGTACTTGGAGTCTCTGCCCTTTTTAGTGTCGGCTACGGTAATGTTGGCTCTTCGATTTATTACGCCTTGGGCATTATCGCCCTGGTTGCCTTAGGAGCGACGCCCATTGTCCTCGGCATTGCCGGGATTATTTACATCTTTAATGCCCTGACCTATGCTGAGGGAACGGCAATGTTACCTGAAGCTGGTGGTTCGGCCAGCTTTGCCAGACATGGTTTTAATGACGCTATCGGCTTTATCGCTGGCTGGGCATTGATGCTAAGCTATATTGCCACTGTCGCTATCTCGGCCTATACCATACCACCTTACCTCGCCTACTTCTGGCCAATATTAAAAGAACCAGCCGTCGGAACCACGGTATCAATCGGTATTATTGGCTTTTTGATGCTAGTCAATATTTTTGGGGTAAGGGAATCGTCACGGCTTAACACGTTCTTCATACTCATTGATATAGCAGCCCTAATTACATTGATAATTTTAGGCATCGTACTAATCTTAGGACCAAACCCAACGGCCCTGTTTCAGAATATGTTTGGTGAGGGTAATTGGCCATCTACCCAAAACCTAATTTACGGTGTTGCTATTGCCGCCCTCTGTTTTACTGGCGTAGAAACAGTATCCCAACTAGCTCAAGAAACACGCCAACCTGAAAAACGGATACCCCAAGCCTATATCCTAATGATAGTTGTCGTTCTGATACTTTTTGCCGGCATTTCCATAGTCGCCCTATCCGCGATGACACCGCAGGAACTAACAAACGACTGGGCGAGAGACCCGGTAGCTGGTATCGCCAACAGTATTTCCTTAGCGATAACACCGGAAAAATTAGCTACCGGAATTACCACAGAACCAGCGCTGATTATTGTGCTTACCTGGCTTTTCGAAGGCATCCACACTCTGCTACCTATTTTAGTGGCAAGTCTGGCAGCCACTATCCTGCTGACGGCAACCAATGCCGGAGTGATGGGCATCTCCCGCCTGGCCTTCAATATGTCTTCCCATCGTCAGCTACCGATTGGGCTGAGTCGAATCCACCACCGTTTCCGCACTCCTCACGTAGCTATCATTATCTTTTGCCTTGCCGCCCTCTTACTCCTAATTCCTGATTTTTTTAATCCTCTTTTCTTTGAGGACTTAGGAGCAATATATGTATTTGGCTCTTTATTCGCCTTTGCCCTGGCTCACGCCGCTATCCTTGCCTTACGTATCCGTAAACCCGAGTTACACCGCCCCTTCAAACTACGCGGGAATCTCCGGGTTAGAGGCCGAGAATTACCGATAACCGCGATACTCGGTTTAATTACTACCCTAGCAGTATGGCTCGTGGTAATGGTTACCCAACCCTACAGCCGTTGGGCAGGAATTACCTGGATGATTTTGGGATTGATTATCTATTTCGAATATCGCCGTACACAGCATCTACCTCTGACCCATATAAAGAAAACATCAGCACCGCACAATGAGCAAAACCAGTTAGGTAAAGAGAGTGAAGCCGGACAGTAATAATTGTAATGCCAAAAACCTTGACAGTGATCAGACGGTATGATACAGTTCCATTTACTGATGATTAAGTCAGACACATAATAAGGGCGGACATGGTGTTGCCAGCCAAGCAGGTGGCTTGGTGATGTATCACCAAGCCACCTTTATTATGCCGTACTTTAACAACCGAATAGGGTAACCAAAACAAGAACTAATATCAAATCTGAAGCAGGTCAAGCGGGTGAAGGCACACGGTGGATGCCTTGGTATCAAGGGCCGAAGAAGGGCGTAGTACGACTACGAAAAGCCTCGGGTAGCTGTCAAACAAGCTTAGCCGGGGATACCCGAATGGGGCAACCCGTCTCGATAAAATCGGGACACCGCCAGCCGAACACATAGGCTGGATGGAGGTCAGTGGGGGAAGTGAAACATCTCAGTACCCCGAGGAAAAGAAATCAATTGAGATTCCCGGAGTAGCGGCGAGCGAAATGGGAAGAGCCTAAACCTGGTGAGCTCAGTGGTTCTAAAACCTATGCTTACCGGGGGTCGTAAGGCAGGTAGGACCGAATTTAGAATAGGTCAAGGAGTTACAAACCGAACCCTAGTAGAAGGTCTCTGGAAAGGGCCACCACAGACGGTGATAGTCCGGTAAACAAAAGGGGGTAGGCTCCTTATCTGTCCTTGAGTACCACGAGGCACGAAGAACCTTGTGGGAATCTGCCCTGACCACAGGGCAAGGCTAAATACCCTTGATGACCGATAGTGAACTAGTACCGTGAGGGAAAGGTGAAAAGTACCCCGAGAGGGGAGTGAAAAGACCTGAAACCGTGTGCTGACAAGCAGTCAGAGTCCCGATGCGAATCGGGATGATGGCGTGCCTATTGAAGAATGAGCCGGCGAGTTAATCAGTGTGGCTGGTTAAGTGATTTTAATCATGGAGCCGTAGCGAAAGCGAGTCTGAATAGGGCGTTGTCCCGACTTGTCGGGACGGGTCGCACGGATTAGACCCGAAGCTGGGTGAGCTATCCATGACCAGGATGAAACCTCGATAAACTCGAGGTGAAGGTCCGAACTGGTGAGCGTTACAAAGCTCTCAGATGAGTTGTGGATAGAGGTGATATGCCAAACGAACCCAGGGATAGCTGGTACTCCCCGAAATGTATTTAGGTACAGCCTCAGATGTTCGCTAATGGAGGTAGGGCTCTGGATGGATTCGGGAGATAACACCTTACCAACTCCAACTAAACCACAAATGCCATTAGCCAAAATCTGGGAGTGAGACTGTGGGGGATAAGCTTCATAGTCGAGAGGGAAACAGCCCAGACCATCAGCTAAGGTCCCCAAGCGCTAACTAAGTGGAAAAGGAAGTAGTGTTGCATAGACAGCCAGGAGGTTGGCTCAGAAGCAGCCATCCTTAAAAGAGTGCGTAAGAGCTCACTGGTTGAGTGGTGCTGCGCCGAAAACCTAACGGGGCTCAAGTTAGCCACCGAAGCTATGGCTCCGATGCAAATCGGAGGGTAGGGGAGCGTTCTCTCAGCAGTGAAGTTCTTCCGTGAGGAAGGATGGAGCTCAGAGAAGTGAGAATGCCGGCATGAGTAGCGCGAGGCGTGTGAAAAACACGCCCACCGGAAACCTAAGGTTTCCTATGCAAGGTTAATCCGCATAGGGTTAGTCGGGCCTAAGCCGAGGCCGGAAGGCGTAGGCGATGGACAACGGGTTATTATTCCCGTACCGTTTCCATGGAGGCAAAGGGAGAACACGGGAGGGTAGGCTAAGCATACCCATCGGACATGGTGTGTTCTTCATCAAAGGTGATGCTGGGGCAGGAAAATCCACTCCAGATATTATAGCTGAAGATGAGGAGAAGCTGAGGGGAGACTCAAGGCAACCTAGCCGAACCCATGCCGTCAAGAAAAGTCTCGTTGCCATTGAAGTGGGAGCGCCCGTACCGCAAACCGACTCTGGTAGGTTAGGATAAAAGTCCTAAGGTGTTCGAGTAATCCCTCGTTAAGGAACTCGGCAATCTAACCCCGTAACTTCGGAATAAGGGGTGCCCCGATTATGTCGGGGTGACATTAAATTGGCCCAAGCAACTGTTTAACAAAAACATAGGTCTCTGCTAAAGCGTAAGCTGAAATATAGAGGCCGATACCTGCCCAGTGCTGGAAGGTTAAGGGGAGAAGTCATTCCGAGCAATCGGGAGAAGCCTTGAACTGAAGCCCCAGTGAACGGCGGCCGTAACTATAACGGTCCTAAGGTAGCGAAGTCCCTTGTCGGGTAAGTTCCGACCCGCACGAATGGTGTAATGACTTGGGCGCTGTCTCAACGAGGGGCTCGGCGAAATTGAAATACCCGTGCAGATACAGGTTACCCGCGACAGGACAAAAAGACCCCGTGGAGCTTTACTATAGCTTGGCACTGAGTCTGGGCTTTCCTTGTGTAGGATAGGTGGGAGGCTTTGAAGCCCCGACGCTAGTCGGAGTGGAGCCAACGTTGAAATACCACCCTTGGTAAGTTTAGCCTCTAACCCCAGAACAAGCTGGGGGACCGTGTCTGGTGGGTAGTTTGACTGGGGCGGTCGCCTCCCAAACAGTAACGGAGGCGCCCAAAGGTCCCCTCAGAGTGTATGGAAATCACTCAGTGAGCGCATTGGCATAAGGGGGCTTGACTGTAAGACTCACAAGTCGAGCAGGGACGAAAGTCGGGCAAAGTGATCCTACGGCACCGTGTGGAAGGGCCGTAGCTCAACGGATAAAAGCTACCCCGGGGATAACAGGCTTATCTTGCCCAAGAGTTCACATCGACGGCAAGGTTTGGCACCTCGATGTCGGCTCGTCGCATCCTGGGGCTGAAGCAGGTCCCAAGGGTCCGGCTGTTCGCCGGTTAAAGCGGCACGCGAGCTGGGTTCAGACCGTCGTGAGACAGGTCGGTCTCTATCCGTCGTGGGCGTCCGGAGATTTGAGGGGAGCTCTCTCCAGTACGAGAGGGCCGAGAGGGACAGACCTCTGGTGTTCCAGTTGTTCCGCCAGGGGCATTGCTGGGTAGCTATGTCTGGTCAGGATAAGCGCTGAAAGCATCTAAGTGCGAAGCCTACCCCAAGATAATATCTCCCATCCCGACTTCGGTCGGGAGTAAGGCCACAAGTAGACTACTTGCTATATAGGCCGCAGGTGTAAGCGCAGTAATGCGTTCAGCTGAGCGGTACTAATGGCCGAGGGCTTGGCCTGCTTCAGAGTTGGTATTAGTTAAAATTAAAGAACCTACGGTTTGTATGATTATTTGCCTGCTGTAGGTTTTTTGTTTTGTAAGATGTTTTTACAACCATTACCAACCATCTAACTATTATTTGAAGATGGTAACCTATCCCTCTACTTAAACAGTATAGGAAAATCTAGCCATATACTTCAGGCTAGCAACCGACGACCACGACAATAACACCGCGACTTGGAGCCCTCCGCTACAAGTAAGAAAAAGAAGAAGCTCTCATCATGGTACGTAGGAAGTAGTTTCCTCAAGAACAGCTCATCCCCGTTCCGAAGGAAGGCAGAGGATGAAGTAACCATAAACCAAAGACTTGCATTATCAACGGTTTAATGTTAGACTATTAGTAGTGATGTGAGTCTCTTGGTGGTTAGAGCGAGGCGGAACCACCCGTTCCCATCCCGAACACGGTAGTGAAATACCTCAGCGCGGACGATACTGAGGGGGCAGCCCCTTGTGGAAAATACGCCACTGCCAAGAGGCTCTATCGCAACCCTACATGAACGAAGCATGGGAAAACCCCGTATTTGACTTTTGACTTTTATCGTCAGTTACTCTATAATAATTCCTGATAAAGTAGGGTGGCGGTTAGAAGGAAAAAAGATGACTAGCCGGTTTGACAAGTTTTCCGAACGAGCCCGCCGGGTACTAACCTCGGCTCAAGAAGAGGCGCAGCGCCTAAATCATGGTTATATTGGCACGGAGCACCTCTTGCTGGGCTTAATAAGGGAAGAAGAGGGAGTCGGAGCCAAGGTACTGACTAATCTCGGCGTCACTCTAGCTAAAGTACGCTCGGCGGTAGAGTACATTATCGGTCGCGGTGAGAAAACTGCTACCAGTGAAATCGAGCTGACTCCGAGAGCCAAGAGAGTCATTGAAATGGCTATCGATGAAGCCCGCCAGTTGAGTCACAACTATATTGGCACCGAACATCTCCTACTCGGACTATTGCATGAAGGCGAAGGCGTAGCGGCCAGTGTCCTGGAAAGTTTTGGTATCACCCTAGAACAGGCTCGTACTGAAACAACGCACGTGCTCACTCAAAGTTTAGTTCGGCCCCGACCAGGTCGTAGTACCAGCCGAACGCCGATTCTGGATCAGATGGGAGTCGACCTGACGGCGCTGGCTCGTTCGAATAAGCTTGACCCAGTCATTGGCCGGCAAAAGGAAATCGAACGGGTAATTCAAATCTTAAGCCGTCGAACCAAAAATAACCCGGCGCTCATCGGTGAACCCGGCGTCGGCAAAACCGCCATCGTTGAAGGATTGGCTCACCGCATCGCCGCTGGTGATATTCCGGAGACACTGGAAGGCAAACGATTGATTACGCTGGATATTGCCGCCGTAGTCGCCGGTACCAAATACCGTGGCGAATTTGAAGAACGGCTAAAGAAAATTATCGACGAACTAAAATCGTCCGGAAACTGTGTGATCTTCATTGATGAATTCCACACCATCGTCGGTGCTGGAGCAGCGGAAGGAGCCGTAGATGCGGCCGCTATTCTTAAACCACCACTAGCTCGAGGTGAACTACAATGCATTGGAGCCACCACTCTAGATGATTACCGAAAACATGTGGAACGGGACACAGCCTTAGAGCGCCGCTTCCAAAAAATTATAGTTGAAGAGCCATCGATAGAACAAGCCATCGATATCCTACGCGGAATTAAAGAGCGCTATGAGGAGCACCACAAACTGACCATTAGCGACGAAGCTCTAGTTGCCGCGGCTAATCTGGCGGCACGCTATATTCCGGACCGTTTTCTACCCGACAAGGCCATCGATATTGTCGATGAGACAGCTTCAAAGGTAAGAATTAAATTCCGGACCTTACCAATTAACCTGAAAGAAGCCAAAGAACTGCAAGGGAACCTACAAAGGGATAAAGAGGCAGCTTTAGCCAGCCAACAATATGCTCATGCCGCCGAACTGCGCGAACAGGAACGACAAGAAGAAGAGAAAGTGAAGATACTGGAAGCCAAGTGGCAAATAAAAACGCAGGAAGAGAAACCCGAAGTGACGGCTAATGATACCGCCGAAGTGGTAAGTATGTGGACTGGCATTCCCGTCGTCCAGCTCAGTGGTGACGAGGCCAGCCGCCTGCTTCATATGGAGGAAGTACTGCATAAACGCATCATCGGTCAAGATGAAGCTATCGAGACGATCGCCAAAGCGGTGCGGAGAGCCCGAGCCGGACTCAAGAACCCGAGACACCCGATTGGCAACTTCATCTTTCTCGGCCCAACAGGTGTCGGGAAGACAGAGCTGGTCCGAGCCCTATCCGAGTTTATGTTCGGAAGCGAAGACACCCTCGTCCGACTAGACATGTCTGAGTTTATGGAGAAACACACCGTATCACGACTAGTCGGTGCCCCGCCGGGATATGTCGGTTTTGACGAAGGTGGGCAACTGACGGAGACTGTCCGACACAAATCTTACACCTGCATCCTTTTCGATGAAATTGAAAAGGCTCACCCGGACGTCTTCAATATCTTGCTCCAAATATTCGATGATGGTCACCTGACCGATGCCAAGGGACGACGGGTTGATTTCCGCAACAGCATCATTATCATGACAAGCAACATTGGAGCAGAACTCATCCGCAAGGGCAGCAGTATTGGCTTTGTCTCGCGCATCGATGAAGCCAAAACTGAACAACGTTCCTACGAGAGTATGAAAGAAAAACTGCTGAGCGAACTCAAGAAGACCTTCCACCCTGAATTTCTCAACCGCATTGATGGCGTAGTCGTCTTTCACGCTCTAACTAAAGAGCATATCCGTAAGATAGTCGACCTACTACTCTCTCAAGTCGCCAATCAACTGGGCGAGAAGAATATCAAGTTGGAAGTAACTGATGCCACAAAAGATTTTCTAGGGGAGAAAGGCTACGATGAGGTCTTCGGTGCGCGCCCGTTGCGCCGGGTAATCCAAAACATGGTTGAAGATAAACTTTCCGATGGTCTACTCCGCGGCCAATTCCGAGCTGGGGACACGGCCATCGTTGACCTAGAAAATGGCGAGGTTGTCGTGCATCCAGCACCAGTCGAGGTTTTGGCCGGGAATAATAAAGTCTAGGTAAATAAAACAACAAAACCGAACAGCGCGGAACGGGGTGGGAAATTAAGACAACCACCCCTTTTGTTTAGGCAAAAGCCGTTGAGGGACCATTAATTAAGGCCAGAGATTTGATATCTACTATTGAATATTGATTGAATGCAAGCAAACAAAGTTTGGCACCATCTAGAAGTCTCAGAGGTAATCTCCTCTCTTAATTCCGATGGCAACGGCCTGAGCCAGGAAGAAGCGAAGCGCCGCATGGTGGAATTTGGTCCCAACGAACTGGTAGAAAAACATAAAACTTCACCCTGGACAATCTTCCTGGAACAATTCAAGAACTTCCTCATCATCATATTACTAGTAGCCGCAATCTTATCCAGTGTTCTAGGCGAGGTAGCTGACGCCATTGTCATCTTTGTTATCATTCTCTTTGCCGCAGTCCTGGGTTTTTTCCAAGAATATCGAGCGGAACGGGCTGTAGCAGCCCTGAAACGAATAGCTTCGCCGACGGCTACCGTCATCAGGGATGGGAAGGAGAGTGATATATCGTCCCGAGAACTAGTCCCAGGCGATATCATCCTACTGCACACCGGCGGACACACACCCGCCGATGCTCGAGTAATAGATGCAGTCAACCTCAAGTTGAGCGAAGCCTCAATTACTGGTGAATCCGAACCGGTAACCAAGACAACTACCCCCTTACCTGAGACAGTCAACCTCGGCGATCGAAAAAATATGATCTATATGGGCACCTCAGTAGATTATGGTCGTGGTACTGCCGTCGTTACAGCCACAGGCATGGCGACTGAGTTCGGCAAAATCGCCACCATGCTCCAGAAAGTGAAGGAGGAGAAAACACCCCTTCAAATGAATCTCGACCGAACCGGAAAGCGAATCGCCATCGCCGCGTTGGCCACCACCTTCTTATTAGCTGCCATCGGGATATTCCATGGCCACGCCCTACTGGAGATGTTCATCTGGGGAGTCAGCTTAGCCGTCGCCGCCGTACCCGAAGCCCTACCGGCGGTGGTTACTATCAGCTTAGCCATCGGGGTACAACATATGGTCAAACGCCACGCCTTAGTGAGAAAATTACCCGCCGTCGAGACCCTCGGTTGCACCACTGTTATCTGTTCCGATAAGACTGGCACCCTGACTCAAAACCAGATAACGGTACGGCGTATCTACGTCGATGGTAAATCAGTTGAGGTCAGCGGTGTAGGCTATGAACCGAAGGGAAATTTCCTCCTAAACGGCCAGATTTATGAGCCACGAAAAGATGTTCATCTGGAAACCTTACTCCGTAACGGCAGCCTATGTAATGATGCTCGCTTGGTAATAGAGGACGGTCAGTGGCAAATAAAGGGAGACCCTACTGAAGGTGCACTGGTCGTGGCCGCAACTAAAGCGGGACTGAAGCCAGAAGATGAAAATAGCCGGTGTCCGCGCATTAATGAAATCCCTTTTTCTTCGGAAAGTAAACTCATGACGACGGTCCACCGAACGGCTGAAGGGCAGGTAGCCTACAGTAAAGGAGCCCCGGAAGTCATTCTTGAGCGCTCACAACGTATCCTCCAAAATAGCAAGGAACAGGAGCTAAGAAGTACTGAGCAAGAAAAAATCCTCAGTACCGCCCATGATATGGCGAGCCAGGGACTACGCGTCCTGGGATTAGCCTATAAACCAATTTCTCAACCAGATGAAGCCATTGACCAGGCAATGGTCTTTATCGGGCTGGTCGGGATGATTGACCCACCTCGAGAGGAGGCCAAAGAAGCCATCAAACTTTGCCAACAGGCCGGCATCAAGTCGATAATGATTACCGGCGACCATAAGTGGACCGCCGTCGCTATTGCCAGAGAACTGGGCCTACTGAAAGACGGTTTAACCCTAACCGGAACACAAGTTGACCAATTGAGTAACCAGGAACTAGAAGACACGGTTGAGCATGTCGATGTCTACGCCCGCGTCTCCCCAGCGCACAAACTACGCATCATCGAGGCTCTAGCTAAAAAGGGCCATGTCGTCGCTATGACCGGCGATGGCGTCAACGATGCTCCCGCTTTAAAGAAGGCCGATATTGGAGTAGCTATGGGCATTACCGGCACCGATGTCAGCAAAGAGGCGGCTGACATGATTCTAACCGATGACAACTTTGCTTCCATAGTCGCTGCTGTTGAAGAAGGTAGAGGGATTTACGACAATATTAAGAAGTACTTGATGTACCTCCTCTCCTCCAATCTAGGGGAGGTACTGGTCATGGCCATCGCTATTATTTTTGGGGGACTACTGGGCACAGACGGGGCCTTACCATTAATTGCTATCCAGATTCTTTGGGTAAATCTGGCGACCGACGGCTTACCCGCTATCGCCTTAGCCTTAGACCCATCTGTACCCGATATTATGAAGCGCCAGCCCCGACCGCGCACCGAGACTATTTTTACCCGCCCAGTAACAATCTTAATCCTTCTCGGTGGTGTCTGGAGTACCGTCGTCAATCTAGCGATTTTTGTCTGGGCACTTGGGTCAGGGAAAAGTCTGATTGAAGCACAAAGCCTAGTCTTTGTGACTTTAGTTATTATTCAATTCTTTAAAGCTTTCAACTACCGCTCCGACCGACTTTCTATACTGGAGATTGGCATATTCAAAAACAGATGGCTGATTGCAGCTGTCATATCGCAAACCATTTTACTCCTATTCTTAATCTATGTCCCCTTCCTTCAGGGTCCATTCAATACCTACCCGCTCCCTCTGGTCGACTGGATAATAGTGGTAGTATCCGCCGCTACCATCTTCCCCGTCCTAGAGATTGGCAAACTGATGATTCGCCGCTCAGTTCACCCTACTACCCCAAAATTATAAAAGAAAGCCTATTTCAAAAAGCATGATTATTCATCCCATCAGGATCTCAACTAGAATTTACCCTATACGACAACGCGAGACTCTAATAACAGTTTTAATATTGTTTGAGATTTAGTGCTTAGAATTTAGTGTTTGAAGTGGTTGCACCGCTCTCGAAAATAAAGTAAAGTTACCCCGTGTCAAAAGACAATCGGCCAGAGCATAAGACAATTTTTATCTGTCAGCAATGCGGGAAAGAAAGTCTGAAATGGCTGGGACACTGCCCTAACTGTCAGGAATGGAATAGCTTTGCCGAACAGACAGTCGTGGTCGCCACCTCATCCTTCCAATCGACCATTTCGACCGGTCTACCTCTCGAGCTATCTCAGATTGTGATCGAGGATGGAGAACGACTACCACTACCCCTAAATGAATTCAACCGCGTGCTTGGGGGAGGCTTGGTCGCCGGCTCCCTCATCCTTATTGGCGGTGACCCAGGCGTCGGCAAATCTACCCTCCTACTTCAGGTTGCCGGTTTAGTAGCTCAAATACACGGTACGGTAGTTTATGTTTCTGGCGAGGAAACGCAGCGGCAGATTAAACTTCGGGCAGAAAGGCTGAACATAAAAGGCGAGGGGCTTTTCTTACTGGCAGAGACTAATCTTGAAGCCATCCTCAACCAAATTGAAGAGCTATCGCCAAACCTAGTGGTGATTGATTCCATCCAGGCGATTTTTTCCCCGGAGCTGAATTCCACCTCAGGTAGTATTAATCAAGTACGAGAGTGCACAATAGGACTGATGCATTGGGCCAAACGGCACGCCGTACCCATCTTCTTAGTTGGGCATGTCACCAAAGATGGTGCCATTGCTGGTCCGCGTGTTCTGGAGCACATTGTTGATGTCGTCCTCTATCTGGAAGGGGAAACCTTCAGCCCCTACCGGCTATTACGCAGCGTTAAAAACCGCTTCGGTTCGAGTAACGAAATCGGCGTCTTTGAGATGAAAACACAGGGTCTGGTTGAGGTGGCCAACCCCTCACAGGCCTTCCTATCACAACGGGGGAACGAAACCATCGGCTCAGTGGTAGTGCCAACTTTCGAGGGCAGCCGCCCTATCATGATCGAAATTCAGGCTCTAACCAGCCCCACCAGCTTTGGCTTACCCCGTCGCACCGCCAACGGTGTCGACTTCAACCGCTTACTGCTAATTACCGCCGTACTGAGTCGGCGAACCGGTCTGAAGCTGGGTAATCAGGATATTCTGGTCAACGTTGCCGGCGGACTAAAAATCAGTGAACCCGCCGCTGATTTAGGTATTGCCCTAGCCATTATTTCCAGCTTCCGTAACACCGGCATCGACCCGCAGACAGCCACGGTTGGTGAAGTCGGACTCAATGGTGAGCTTAGAGCCATTCCCCAGCTTGATCGACGAGTGAACGAAGCCACCCGCCTCGGCTTCAAGCGTTGCCTCATACCTAAAGCCTCTTCACGAATTAACGTTCCCCCAGAAAGCGAGCTTGTTCCCGTCAGTACGCTGAGAGAAGCGATACGAGTAGGATTGGTTATAGATAACCCAGAAGAATAAAGTTCTTAACTAAATTCTAGAGAACCAGACTACAGAGATTCACTACTTCCCCTCATATCTGGCCACAGCCGTTGTTTTGATACCACCCCTCTCCCGGTATTCCACCTCCACCGTCATTGAGACTGGCTTAAGGAGCGCCACCAAATCTCTTAGGATACAGTTGACGGCGTGCTCCTGCAGTATACCTACATTCCGGTAAGAGGTGAGATAATATTTCATCGACTTCAACTCCACCAGAGAGCAGCCGGGGACATAGCTCATTACCAGCCGAGCAAAATCGGGTAAGCCCGTCCAAGGGCAAACGGCAGTGAACTCATCAGTCTCATAAACCACCTCTGTGGCTGAGTCCGGATAGTCAAAAGGAATTGCTTCCAGAATTGCCCGATCGATGACGTCTTCCGACTGAATATCAAATCGTCTTAGCGCATATTTATCTTCAACCATCCAGTCTTCTCCCCATCTTTAATATAGACTATCACAAAAATAATGAGATCTCCTCCGTTTCGCTAAAAGTCCCGGATAGTCAATTATAGAACAAATCGGACTAGTATGTTAAACTCATCCCAGCTTTAGTCAGGACAAACAACCTTAATCATGAAAAAAGACACTCAAGAAAAAGTCGGCGCCGTCATTACCGCCGCTGGTTCCAGCAAGAGAATGGGCGGGATTGATAAAATATTCGCTCTACTCGACGGGCAACCGCTTCTGACACAAGTAATCGATGTTTGCCAAAGGTGCGATTCGATTGACCAGATTGTAGTTGTCCTAAGCCCACCGAATCTGGGACGAGGCCAGCAATTAGTCGCTGAACACAAATGGTCAAAAGTAAGCGATGTTTGCCCCGGTGGTCAACGGCGCCAGGATTCAGTGATGAATGGGCTGAGGCGTCTCAACCACTGCCATTGGGTAGTCATCCACGACGGTGCTCGACCCTTGGTTACCACAGAGATAATTGAGCACGGGCTAACCGCCGCCGCTGAAACTGGAGCCGCCGTTGCCGCCATCCCGGTAACAGAGACCATTAAGATTGCCGATAGGAGTCAATTGGTGCGAAAGACACTGGAGCGGCAACACCTATGGATGATACAGACACCGCAGGTATTTAAATTTACTATAATAGAGAAGGCCTATCATTCCGGCTTTAGCCAGAATGATGTCACCGATGACGCTGAGCTGGTCGAACAATCAGGTTATAACGTTAAGCTCTACATGGGTTCCTATGATAATATAAAGATAACCACCCCCAACGACTTAACTTTAGCCGAGATTTTACGGGGCGATAATGAAGGGTAAGGTATGCATTGGTCTGGGTTTTGATGTTCATCCTTTGGTGCCAGAACGGCGGCTGGTACTAGGTGGAGTTGAGATACCCTTTGCCAAAGGGTTGAGCGGCTGGAGCGATGCCGACGCTTTAACCCACGCCATCATTGACGCCCTACTCGGTGCCGCCAACCTAGGCGATATCGGTCAGCATTTTCCACCGGGTAAATCAGAATACCAGGATATTTCCAGTCTCATTTTACTTAGTCGGATAAAAAACAGACTAAAAGAAAAAGGCTGGGCAATCGGCAATATCGATGCCACCATCGTCGCCGAACAGCCAAAACTTAGTGATTTTATTGAGCCAATACGAGCACGCATTAGTCAGGGACTGGACATTCCGCCCATTAAAGTAAGTATCAAGGCGAAAACAACTAACCATTTAGGCCTGATCGGGCAAGGAGAAGGCATTGCCGCCTATGCCATTGCTCTAATTGAAGCCGAAGACTCTTCGAGGTGAAAAAGTGAAGGTTTTTAATACCCTTTCCGGACAAAAAGAGGACTTCCTACCCCACGGTGAGGAGGTCAGGATGTATGTTTGCGGGGTCACCCCGTACAGTGATGCCCACCTAGGCCACGCCATGAGTTATATCTACTTTGATGCCATCCAACGTTATCTCCAATTTCACGGCTATCGGGTGAAGTATGTGCAGAATATTACTGATATTGACGATAAAATTATCGATAGGGCGGCTCGGTTGGGTGTTCCCACCCGCGAATTAGCCGAGCAATATATCAACGGTTACTTTGACGACATGGATGCCCTAAATATCCGCCGGGCGGACATTTACCCCAGGGCCACGGAAGAGATACCCGAAATGCTTAAAATTATACAGAGTCTGGTGACCAAAGGTTATGCTTACCCGGCGCAGGGTAGTATCTATTTCCGAGTCAAGAATGTCCCCGATTACGGAAAACTCTCCCATCGTAATCTCGATTCGATGACAGCCAGAGTCCGGATCGAGCCCGAAGACGAGAAGGAAAATCCGATGGATTTTGTCCTGTGGAAAGCAACCAAGCCAAACGAGCCTTCGTGGGATAGTCCCTGGGGGCCAGGACGGCCAGGCTGGCACATCGAATGCAGCGCCATGTCGGTAAAATATCTGGGTGAGACCATCGACATCCATGGCGGTGGACAGGACCTAATTTTCCCACATCACGAGAATGAAATAGCACAATCGGAGAGCTTCACCGGGAAAAAACCCTTCGTCAAATACTGGCTCCACAATGGATTACTCCAGCTCGACGAAGAGAAAATGAGCAAATCGCTGGGTAATCTAGTAACCATCAAGGAAGCCCTTAAAAAATATAGGGCCGATACCATCCGAATTTTTATTCTTCATTCTCACTACCGCACACCACTTACTTATGATGAAGGGACCTTAGAGGCTTCGGGCGTGGCACTCAGAGCTTTTAGTGACGCTAAATGGAAATTAAGCGAACCCTATGCTGAGATAAACCGTTCGATCTCAGAAGCTCAAGGTACCAAGACTGATGGGACTACCCCCGCTAATAAGTACCGTAACCGCTTCATTTCAGCTATGGACAATGATTTCAATACACCACAGGCAATCGCCGTACTTTTCGACTTAGCTCAAGACATCAATCGCGCTGTTAACCTTAACCACGCGGATAAAGTTATCGAACATCGCAACATATTCATAGAGTTGGCTGGCGTACTTGGTCTAGTTCTTCCTGAGCCAGAAAGAGAGTCGCTAACTCTTGATATCAAGGAACTTACCGAAATCAAAGGATTAACGATAGCGCAAATCAAAAGAGAGAACTTAGAGTACCTTCTCGAGAAAGTAACTACTAACCACAATGTTGAAAATGCCGAAGGACATATAAACTACCTCAAAGAGTTGAGGGATGCCTTACGCAAAGATAAAAAATTCAAACTTGCAGATGAAATACGGACTAGACTGTATGGAGTTGGCATCGTCCTTGAGGATACCCCGAAGGGAACAGTGCCGAAGAGAAAACAGTGAACCGTAAACTTCAATAGCGGCACTGACGAACTTTATTCTATCGTAAATAAAAAAGGCACGGGCTAGTATTGTTGGCCCGTGCCTTTTTTACGTATTCTAACTAATTCAACCCAGGTTTAGTTTTACGGTAGCAATCGCTACAGTATACCGGACGATCACCGCGTGGTTCGAAAGGTACTTCAGTCTCTTTACCGCATGTCGCACATACTACCGGAAACATCTGACGTCGAAAACCGGAGCCGTAGTTAGAGTCAGTTCCGATACGCTGCGCTTTTCTCGCCTGACGACATGGCGGACAACGCTTTGGCTCGTTGGTGTAACCCCTTGAGGCAAAGAGTTCCTGCTCTTCAGCAGTGAAGGCAAAGGTAATTCCGCAGTCGGCGCACTGGAGTGACTTCTCCTCATAACTCATTGGATGGCCTCCTCTTTTTAGATTTTAGTTAGATCCGGTCATCCAATGCTTAAATAATTTACGGCTGGTCAAAGCCACGATAACCTAAACCAAAACTAATTCAGCCAATCATACACCAAGTGAACATTCTTTGCAAGAGTCTGTAAGGATCACACAGACTAATTGCAAAAGTTGTTACTGGACGGAAGAAATACTATAATCGGAATGTAAATATACAGAATTGACATCACTAGCACGGGTAACCTTAGGATGATTAAGAATATTATCGCGGGAGCTGCCCATTAAAACAGATCTTTAACTAATGGGTACTTATTCCCCGATAGTAAGACAGACAAAAGGAGGTCAATCGGTGTCAGAACTGAGAGAACAGTTACAGGACTTACGGGTGAGGATTTCTTCAGTAATGGTGCGTCTTTGACATCACGGCTCGGGAAGAAGAAATTACTAAATTAGAGAACCGATCGATTCAACCCAATTTTTGGGTGAACACTACCGAAGCCCAAAATACAATGCGGCGGTTAGCTGAGGCAAGAAAGCTGGTGGAGAAGTGGCGCAACCTAGAGAGTAAAATAACCGAAATTACCGAGGATTTAACACTGGCCGAAGAGGAGCCATCCCTAATTACCGAGATTAAACCCAGAATCACCGAGTCCGCCACTTATCTTGATGAGATGGAGCTGGAGTTAGCTTTTAGCGGTGAGTATGATGATCGAAACGCTCTCCTCTCCATTCACGCTGGTGCTGGTGGCACCGAATCTCAGGACTGGGCGGAGATGCTATTAAGAATGTATCTACACTGGGCAGAACGACGCGGTTATCAATCAGAGATACTAGAGACCACTCCCGGGGAAGAAACCGGGCTAAAGAGCGTAACTATTGAGGTGAGCGGTGACTATGCCTTTGGCTACCTAAAATCGGAACACGGCGTCCATCGGCTGGTACGTCTCTCTCCCTTTGATTCTGACCATGCCCGGCATACTTCTTTTGCCCTAGTTGAAATCATGCCGGAAGCTGAAGATGATGTGGCTGTCCAGATAAGGACGGAAGACCTGAAGATGGACATGTTTCGTTCAAGCGGCGCCGGCGGTCAGAATGTCCAGAAGACGAACACGGCAGTAAGGTTGACCCATCTACCCACTGGACTGACGGTTACCTGCCAGAACGAACGCTCCCAGTACCAGAACAGAGAAATTGCCCTGAAGATTCTTCAGGCTCGTCTCCTTGAGACGGAAGTGGCCAGAAGAGCCGAGGAAAGAGCTAAGCTGAAAGGCAAACGGGTTGAAGCCGGCTGGGGTAACCAAGTCAGAAGTTATGTGCTTCACCCATATAAAATGGTCAAGGACCACCGTACTGACTATCAAACCGGCAATACTGAAGCAGTGCTCAGTGGAGAATTAGATGGCTTTATTACCGCTTATCTCAGATCAATGGTCGGTAAAGAGAACGGATGATAAGAAAAACCATTATTCTGACCCTAACCATTTGCCTCTCCCTCGTTCTGTTTTTACCAAGCTCAATCCAAGCTCAGAACGCACTGAACATAACCAGAAACACGACCTCTACCGAATTTCCGGATGGGCTTCATTTCAATCTGTCTGCACAGAGTAGAGTCAACATTACCGATGTTCGCCTGCACTATACTGTCGACCATACCAGTTTCGCCGAGGTAACCAGCGAGGTTTTCATCGAGTTTATTCCTGATACCACTATCGAGGTTAAATGGATATGGGATATGAGGAAAACCGGCGGGCTACCGCCGGGGACAACGGTGGAATACTGGTGGACAATAATCAATGATCAGGGCGACAGGGCGATCACTGACCCGATCAAAGTCAGTTTTGATGATAATCGCTATATCTGGCAGAATTTGACTGAGGACGAAATAACCATATATTGGTACCATGGAGAAAAATCTGCAGCTGAAGAGATGATGTTAGCCTCCCGGCAGGCGCTAACCCAACTAGCTAAAGACACCGGTGCTGAATTGAAGAAGGCAGTCAAAATCTATCTCTATGCCAACACGCGAGATTTACAAGGGGCAATGATTCACCCCCAAGAGTGGACTGGGGGAACAGCCTTTACGAATTTCGGTACCATTACTATCGGACTAGTGCCATCTCGCCCCGACTCGATAAAACGAGCGATTGCCCATGAACTAACACATCTCGTCATTGCCCAAGTAACTTTTAATCCCTACAATGAGCTACCAACCTGGCTGAATGAAGGCTTAGCCATGTATAACGAAGGGCCACTTGAAACCGAATTTACTAATCTCCTCAAGAAAGCTATCGCCAAAAACAGCCTGATTTCAGTACGTAGCCTATCCAGCCCTTTTTCCGCTTATGCCGAAAGTGCTATGCAAGCCTATGCCCAAAGTCAAAATTTAGTTGAATTTCTCATCAAGAATTACGGCCAGACCAAGATGTTTCAGCTATTAAACGTCTTTCATGAAGGTAGTAGCTATAATAACGCCTTGATTAAGGTTTACGGTTTTGATATGGATGGTCTGAACACCTTATGGCGCGACTATACCATTAAGAAATACCGTGAAGCGGAAGTGACCACAGCTATGATATTACCGCCGATAGCTAGAAACATTATCCGGCAGGCTAGTGAGCTTTTATCGAATGTACTTTCGGTCGCTCCAAGTTGGGTATTAAATAGAGGGTAAATTAAGAACCCCCCTCGGTAATTAGCGCAATTTTCTACTCTTTATGAGCAAGGAAGACTACAACCTGCCAGTGCTTCGACTGATCAACGAAACTATAGGCGGTTTGTGGTATAATATCATGAGTGTTTGCACGCTGTGACAGGTGCTGAGGAACGTTAGAATGCAAATAACATGGGTATGGGTCATTGCTACCCTATTTATAGGAATTTCGTTTACTCTTGTATACCTACGTCGAATACTGAGGGGTGATGACACACAAATACCATGGGGTATTGCCATCCTACTCATAGGGATTTCGCTTATTCTTGGGGTTTACGTTAGTCAAACAACCCCGCCTACAACATCAGAAACACCACTCGAACCACCAGCAGTGTCACCAACACCAACAACACCACCACCACCACCACCAACGGTGCCACCAACGGTGCCACCCACACTAACTCCAGCGATGACTGAGGCAAAGGCTCACTTTGAACTAGGTAATACCTATCTGGAACAAGAGCAATGGGATAGGGCAATTAGCGAATATACACAAGCCATCGAACTTGGTTCTAGAGACTACGAGGGATTAGCCAAAGCTTACTTTGGCCTTGGTTATAGTAGTTTCAAAGCTGGGCAGATTGATGAAGCCCTCGTAGATTTCACAAGGGCTATTCTACTCGACTCAAATACGGCTAATTACTATTACTATCGAGGAGAGGCTTACTACCAACTAGCTGCTTCTTATAATAACACCGAGCAAGACCCTGAGAAAATAGAGGGTAACAATAAAGCCATCGAAGATTATACTGAGGCTATAGAACTTGGTTTCGAGGATGCTGAAATTTACAACAGACGAGGAAATTGTTATGCCGCTAATGGAAATTATTATGGCGCTTTAGCTGATTACAGGAAAGCCCTCACATTGGCAGAGAACGAGCGGACGAAAGATCAAATCCTGGCATCTATCAAGCACCTTGAAGATCAGCGAATGATTGAGGATCTAGCGTATATCGAAGCTCTTATTTTCCCTACCGTGTTCCACGACACAAGGGGAGTCGCTATCAGCGTAGCCTACTATAACTCTAAGGGCCAACCGATTAATTTCAGCGGTGTGCCCGTTGAAGTAACCATTGAATTTTATTGGCATGTAAATCTCCCACCAGTCTACCAAAAGCAGGTCACAATGGACCGGGTAGATGGTCTTTTTAGGGAGGTATTGAGAATACCTTTCAATAATGTACGGGAAAGGCCCAGTGACGTTACTGGAGGACCAATATTGATTTTGACCGTAAACACACCTAACCAGGGAATATTTGAAACCATAGACACAAGCCCAGAGCTTATTTGGCCCTAGAACTAAACCCACCAAAATAGAAGTCGCCTAAAGCGATTAGTAGGGTCATTTGTCACTCAAACTTTTGCCAGTAGCATAAACGGATGGTTTATGGTATGTCATCAATAATTATTTGGTCGTTACGCTAAATATTGAAGAAAATCTTTTTTGTCCTTCTTCCCGCGCTGCTATCAGCTAACCTTTTGCTGGCTAGCTGTCTGTCGCCTCAAGGAAGCACACTAAATCTCTATGGCATTGACCCAATAACGCTCGACCCAGCGATTGCTGGCGATGCGACTTCCCACGAATACATCGTACAACTCTTCAGCGGACTAGTTTATCTCGACGATAACCTAACGCCGACGCCCGATATCGCCCAACGATGGGATGTTAGTCAGGACAGGCGAACCTATACCTTCTATTTACGACACGATGTTAAGTTTCATAATGGTCAGACGGTCAAAGCCCGTGATTTTAAGTATTCCTGGGAACGAGCGGCGGCTCCGGCCACCGGTTCGTTGACGGCGCCAACTTATCTCAGCGATATCGTTGGTGTCAATGAGATGCTCGCTGGGCAAACCAAGGAGATTAGTGGTGTCAAGGTTATTGATGATTATACCCTTCAAGTAACTATTGATGCTCCAAAGTCTTATTTCCTGGCCAAACTGACTTATCCCACGACTTTTGTCATCGATAGCGCCAATGTGAAATCTGGTAACCAGTGGTGGAGCCGCCCCAATGGCACCGGTCCCTTTAGATTAAAGCAATGGACAAGAACTAATCAGCTCGTCCTAGAGAGGAATTCGCTTTATTATGGAAAGTTAGCTGATGTTGATTTGGTTATCTTTCAGCTATACGGCGGCATCCCGATGAACCTGTACGAAACAGGTAAAATCGATACCACCGGTGTCTCCTTTATCTATATTGACCAAATCACCGATAAGACTGGCCCCTTTTATCAGGAACTGACGATAGTACCTGAATTAAGCTTCCACTACATCGGCTTCAATATGACCAAGCCGCCGTTTGACGATGTTAAGATTCGCCGTGCTTTCTCTCAAGCGATAGACAAAGATAGATTAGTTTCTCTGGTCTTCCGTGACATGATGCAGCGAGCCGACGGCATCTTGCCACCGGGAATGCCTGGTTACAATACTGGTTTGTCCGGTCTAAGTTTCGATATCGATCAGGCAAAGCAATTAATTAAAGAATCCAAGTACGGCGACATAAAGAATTTACCGCCAGTTACGATTACCACCGCCGGCCAAGGTGGCTTAATATCTCGTGACCTAGAGGCAATCATTTACCAGTGGCAAGAGAATCTGGGAGTAACGGTCAAGGTCAGACAACTAGAGCCAGAGAGATTTATCTATAACCTTCAGGAAGAGAAGGATGAGATGTTTGATTTGGGTTGGATTGCTGATTATCCGCACCCGCAGAGTTTTCTGGATATTCTCTTCCGTAGCGGAGTGCAAAATAACTATGGCGAATATAGCAATGCTGAGGTAGATACTCTACTGGGGAAAGCGCGTACCGAGCCAGATATAAAGCTCAGCCTGGCTTTATATCGACAGGTTGAACAAAAACTAGTCGAAGATGCGGCGATTCTACCTTTGTGGTTCGGCAAGAATTTTATTCTGGTTAAGCCCTATGTGGCGGGGTACAAGTTGAACCCGCTAGGCTACGCCCGTTTGAATCTGGTATCGATAGTACCGCATTAACCGACGGAGATCATTCAGCTACGACGTAACAATCTCCGCCTATCATATTCTGAGATTACTTCTTCTCAAGCAAAACCTCGGGAACTACCCTCCCAATGATCCACTTTATCTACCAGCCACTACCTGGCAAGGAATTATTCCTTACTACCGACCAAATGTGTTACCTTTTGAACCAGTCATAAATTTCTCTCGGTCTTTAAAGTAAGGTAATCTTCTGCTGAGTCAAATGTGCACATGCTATTTGTCTTGGTTTGAGTCAATTCAGTGATTGGTCTATAATCACTTTGATGGAAAGTACACAAGCAAAGAACACTGATGACACCAAACAGAGTTGGGAAGATATCTACCAGAGAAGTCCACTAGAAGAATTACCCTGGGAGGAGAATAGACCGACAGCAGAATTAGTGGCGCTAATTGAGTCAGGGATAATACGGAAAGGGACAGTACTAGATGTCGGCTGTGGCTCAGGTAACAACGTAATTTACCTTGCCACGCAAGGTTTCGCATGCCACGGAATCGATATAGCTCCAACGGCAATCACCTATGCACGGCAAAAAGCGTCAAAGGAAGGGGTAAAGTGCGAACTAATAACAGGGAACACCTTACAACTTCCCTACACGGATAACACATTCATCATGGTTTTTGACCGCGGCTGTTTTCACAGTATTCCGCCACCGGACCGGCAGACTTATATTCGGAGCACCTATAGAGTGTTGGAACCATCTGGTAAATACCAACTTATCTGTTTTAGTACCAAAGACCATAGGGATGGACCACCTTACGCCTTCTCCCCAAAGGACATCCAGCATTACTTCTCCCCCCTCTTTAAAATTCACCACATTAAGGAACTTTCCCGTATAAGAAACAATTCAAAATACTACTTCCTCTCCGTATTAATGGAAAAATTTCTGCACAATGAATATTCCGGACCCTCTCTAGCTTGACAGCCGACTAGTTATGGCATATAATTCCTGAAGATATGGTAAAGATTAGATTGCGCCGTGTCGGTGCGAAAAACCAACCGAGCTACCGGCTAGTGGCGGCTGATTCTCGTTCCCCACGCAACGGGGCTTTTATTAGTATTCTTGGCCACTATAATCCATTGACTGATCCCGAAACCGTAGTCATCGATGAAGAAAAGGCACTTTACTGGCTCAGACAAGGTGCTCAACCAACGGCCACCACGGCTAGACTCCTAACTAAAGCTGGTATCTTGGAAAAGTCTAAAACAGTCAAGGAGAAAGCATGAAAGAACTAGTAGAGTACATCGCCAGATCAATCGTCAATGACCCGGACAAGGTGGTGGTTACTGAGGAAACAAACGAGCAAGGTACTACGCTCAAGTTGGAAGTAGCTGATGAAGATAAAGGGAGAGTCATCGGGAAACAGGGCCGCATCGCTGAAGCCATGCGTACTTTAGTCAGGGTGAAGGCCGCCAAGGACGGAACTCGCGCCACCATCGAAATCTTGTAAACGTAAGCTGGGACATTCAAAAGACTAAGATGCTAAGAATATTAGCAACTACGGGGCTTATTTCTTTATTGCTTGTGATGTCTGTAGGTTGCTCATCTACTTCAACTTCCCCAGATGAAATAGGAGCAACGCTTGACAGAATAATGGCTTCACCAAGCACAACCAGTCTTGCTGCAAATACGACCCGCCAACTCAATATCAGCGCAGTATACGTCAAGGGTAGCGGGGGAATCATGAAGGATGTCACTGATAACAGCACCTATGAAAGCAGCGACAGTACGATAACCGTAGTTAGTAAAGAAGGGATTCTTACAGGAATAGCTCCCGGTTCAGCTAACATCACTGTTTCTTTCACCGATGGCGAGGAAACCAGAACGATTGAGATTCCTATCACCGTTCGACCACCGTCCCCGCGACAAGATGTTCGGGTGAGATAGGGTTATAGGAGCTATCTCCTCCTGTCTGAGAATAGATATTGAACCCCAAAGGCCAATATAAAGCTTATTACGACGCCAGGTGTATAACTTCCAATTGTAAGCTTACTGGCGAAGCCCAAAATAATGCCGACAAGAAGCAATAGTATACAACCAGGAAATGATAGAAAATACCCATCCTTCAATTACTTCTCACCTCACTTTCTAACTTAACTTCGGTGGCTAACTTATTAGAAAGTTGTTATGTTTGCTTGACACACCGATAATACCGTAATTACATGAACCTCGATTATAACATCCCCACCCCCTTTGTGCATACCTACCCATGAGCTCACTCGCTGCACCCACGTATAATGTTAGCTTCAATCATCTCCAGTTCAGGTGACATTCAAAGCTAACTCTTTTTTATTGTGTGTGGTGCACGGTGCGTGGTGACGTTTACCTGATAAGGTTTTGACTTTAATCATACACTAGAGCTATACTGTATTCGCTTATAAGATAGTGGGGGGACTGGAGTGAAGAATTTATTAACAGGCCTGATTATTGGTTTGGTTTTGCTGGTTATTTTTGATTTGTTTTTTACAGGAAATTTCCTCAAGCGCAATTTTTTCACTGAAACTGTAGAAGTTATAAGAGAGGTAGAGGTAGAAGTACCAGGTCCAGTGCGAGAAGTAATAGTAGAAGTAGAAAAAGAAGTAATAGTAGAAGTTATAAGAGAGGTAGAAGTACCAGGTCCAGTAAGAGAGGTAATAGTAGAAGTACCGGTTCCAACCCCAACCTTTACCAAGACTTTCGGTGGTGAGGAATTTGATCGAGCCCGCTCGGTACAGCAGACCGCAGACGGTGGCTACATCATCGCGGGTGACACAGAGTCCTTCGGTGCAGGTAATAGTGATGCCTACCTGGTGAAGACTGATGAGGAAGGGAACGAAGAATGGTTCCGGACTTTCGGCGGTGAGGCCGATGATATAGCCTACGCGGTACAGCAGACCACGGACGGTGGCTACATTATCGCTGGCCGTACATGGTCCTTCGACGCAGGTGATAGTGATGTCTACCTGGTGAAGACCGATGGGGAAGGGAACGAA
>Ga0187827_10000060_pt1 | contig 159973 bp, 144 predicted proteins | sample ETNtaG_39_FD_167969 | JGI IMG/M metagenome (GOLD analysis project Ga0187827, IMG submission 167969) | Marine microbial and viral communities from oxygen minimum zone, Eastern Pacific Ocean - ETNP2014_SV_150_PacBio MetaG (Illumina Assembly) | ecosystem: Environmental > Aquatic > Marine >...
AATGAGCACCTTGGCTATGCGCCGACAGATGCATTACGATAATAAGGCTAAATCACTAACCCAGATGAGCTAATGTGTCTCTTAAATCAGGGCTAGCTTTGTCCAGGATGGTTTGACGACGTACACTCTGCTTCTACCCCCATTTCCTGAAAAGCAATGTCTCTGGCCCGACCCAACTCGTCTTCATAGGCGTCTGCCCTACCTCCTACTATGTCCCTGACGGCACCAAAAATATCTTTAAATATATTTGCACCCAATATTGCTTCTCCTACCACTACCCCAAGGTAGTCACTAATTTCCCGTCCCTGAATGCTAGGCGTTGTGGTTCTGATCATAATCGTAGTCCTGTTCTATTAATTATTGTCCAGCCATAAATAGTTTAATCTCGTGGTGGCAAACCATGGGCAAGCGTCAGGCTCCTTAGGCTGGTGCCAGCACGGCGATGTGCCGAGAGCTGCTGATATTCTTCATCGGCGTACCAGTTTCTGGCCGCTTCTTCAGAAGGAAACTTGAATAAAATAATTCTCCCCTCTAATGGATGCGATCCTTCCAGATTCTCACTGTTATCATCGAACGTGAGAAATTCGCCGCCAAATCGTTTCAAAATAGGAAAGAAGCCCTTTTCATATACGCGGTATTCATCTGCATCTTCTACTACAAGGTTGGCAACCATATACACTGGCACGTCTGACATTGCTTTCTCCAAAAGTTGTTAACTGTTAGCTCAATCATTTAATCCAATCGAGCCATCCTTTGCAACTCTCCTTAGGGTGCCGGCACTCAAAAGTACTGGCTCACGCTAATCAACAGACTGTTGTCCCTCTCGATTGCTTCTGTTAGCCGAGCAGGATTTAACAGTATAATTCGAAAACTCACTTAATTGAAATGCCACGGGAGAGCCAGAGATTGCCAGCAGATAACTACGTCAAACACATCGCTGGTCTAATGCAATCCTATGAAACAGCGTTGCAACGTCTCGCTACAGTAGGGATTGCAGCAGAGGCTATCCTGATACACAGCGGCTCGACGGATTATTATTATGCAGATGATCGAGCGATGGCCTTCCAACCCTTTGGTCACTTTGCTCATTGGTTACCCGTAAGTCGGCCTGATCAATTTGTACTGATCTGTCCCGGTAAGAAACCCTGTTATTTTCAGATTATCCCCGATGATTTTTGGTACGACCAATCAATTTTGAATGAAAGCTGGTGGATGGATCAGTTTCAAATCACCACCCTCAATCAGATCCACAAAATCAGGCACAACATGGCAGGTAATCAGGCCATCGCCTATATTGGGCCCAACCCAGCCATAGCGAACACTCTGGAACTGGATGAAGCACTTGTCAATTTGCCAGAGCTAATTCATTTTCTGGATTTTCACCGTGCATTCAAGACTGACTATGAGCTTGAGCAACTCAAGCAGGCAAACAAGTTAGCCCTGGTCGGTCATGCCGCTGCCCGCAGTTGTTTCCTCGATGGGGGTAGCGAATATGCAATCCATATGGTTTATCTTCACGCTTGCCAGCAACTGGAAGATGAATGCCCTTATACCAGCATAGTTGCTCTGAACGAAAAGGCAGCGATATTACATTACCAGAATAAACGCCGTGCATCCGCAACCAACAACCGGGTTTTGCTAATCGATGCGGGATGTCGCATTAATGGTTATTGTTCCGATGTCACGCGCACAGTAACAGCACCCGGAACAAACCCGGTTTTTGTCTCGATTCTCAATGCTGTGAAGACGCTTGAAATGTCTCTGGTTGACCGCGTTAAACCTGGATTGGACTATCTGGAATTTCACAGTGTGGCAATGCAGGGTATCGCTGAAATTTTAGTCTCTCATGAGCTCTGCCAGGGCAGTGTTAACGAGTTGATGGAAAAAGATATCCCCGCTCTGTTCATGCCACACGGAGTGGGTCATTTGCTCGGAATTCAGGTACATGATGTAGGTGGAAAGCAGATCAGCGTCTCCGGAGAGGTCAGGAATCCCCCGGCGAACTATCCCGCTCTTCGCAACACGCGAACTATGACTGAAAACATGGTCTTTACCATTGAGCCGGGATTCTATTTTATTCCCATGCTATTGGAGTCACAAAAAGGCAGCAAGCGAGGTAGCCACATCAATTGGAAATTGACAGAGGAACTATACCCGCTTGGCGGCATCCGAATCGAAGACAACGTGAGAGTCACGCCCAGAGGAGCAGAAAATTTAACCAGACAGTTTGAAGTAGCTATCGAAAATGACTATTGAGTTGACTCAGACAGCAGCTTATTGGCCTGCTCAAGCGTAGCGGGTAGCGCTCCTCGATTCGCCTCAACCAGCTTCCTGTTGGTGTCACCCATCTCCTGTATCTTCACCCTGTTACTCAGTAAGTCGATCACACACCTGGCCAATTCAGCCTCATCGGCTACTGTGATTAAACCGCCGGCCTCTTCCAACTGGTTACATATATGTTCAAAGTTAAACTGTGATGGGCCAACCAGGACAGGAATACCCAGCGCTGCGGGTTCGAGTACGTTCTGACAACCAGTATCTACCAGGCTGCCACCAACAAATGCGATGTCGGCTAAGCGATAATAGCATAACAGTTCGCCCATCGAGTCTCCAAGAAGCACCTCGGTAGAATCACCCACAACAACATCAGCGCTGCGGCGTTGCACGTTAAATCCGTTTTCCTCACAAAGTCTGGCGGCGCTATTAAATCGCTCGGGGTGACGAGGAACCAGGACCAATAATAAATTCGGTATTTGCTCCAGGCACATCCTCAATACTGAAAGAATTTTTTTATCTTCGCCTTCTCGTGTGCTCGCAGCAACAAAAACCGGTCGCTGTGTTTTCCGCATAGAATCAAGCGCCGGAGACAAGCTGTTAAGTCCGGCGGAGAATTCAACGTCAAATTTCAGACTTCCAGTTACCAGAATTTTTTCCGGATCCGCTCCCAGCGCAACAAACCGGTCGGCATCCGGTTGCGATTGCGCGGTGATAAAATCGACTTTAGATAACATCTGCCTGCTAATTTGCTTTATACGGTCGTAACCTGTCGCAGATTTCTTTGATAGTCGAGCGTTGGTAAGCATTATCTTTACGCCATGCTTATGGCAATAGTGGATCGCATTAGGCCAAAGTTCAGTTTCCATAATGATGAAAATCGATGGCTGCACGCGTGCCAGAAACCGCTTAACAGCACCAGGCAAATCATAGGGTGCGTAGACATGAAAAACTGAGTCACCTAAAAGTTGCTGTACACGATCAGAGCCAGTAGGCGTTGTAGTGGTGACAATTACCAATCTTTTCGGGTGCACTGATTGCAATTGTTGGATCAGGGGAATCGCGGCGATAGTTTCACCCACTGACACGGCATGAACCCAGATACACCCCTTTTCGGCACCGGCATTGGCAGGCACATTAATACAAGCAAATCGCTCACCCCATCTTGCCCTGTATGCAGGGGCCTTGATTGACCGCAATAGCAAGCGCAGCAGCAGGAACGGGATGGCCAAATAGAAAGTCAGGTTGTAAATAGCCCTTTGCATTCATTCGCTCGTGACACGCTGTTGAGCGGCCAGGTCGTTAGGAAAACCAGCGCTTAGCCGATATACTGAACTGGCTCCGGAATAGGGAGTAAGGGAGCCTGTGAACAAGTCTAACACTCTTCTGCAAGGTGTGAGACGTACAGTTACAAGGCAAGGTTCGCAATTAATGCCCTTAGCCCGCATATTTCACAAAGGCGCTGGAAATCTTTGTCTAGTTCCTGCGATATAACGGATTGAAGTGTTCTTATCTAATGACACCTTCCTTTTCAACTGACATTGTAATCTTCGGCGGAGGAATAGCTGGTCTATGGTTACTTAATCGGCTACATAATGAAGGTTATCAAGCAATCCTCTTCGAAACTGAAGTTTTGGGAGGCGGCCAGACCATCGCATCCCAGGGAATCATTCATGGTGGTTTGAAGTATGCCCTGAGCGGCTCCCTCAGCGGCACGGCCAGCACTATAGCTGGCATGCCCACCCGATGGCGCGCCTGTCTTAAAGGCGAGGGCGATGTCGACATAAGCCGCTGTGCACTGCTCTGCGATCACTACCTGATGTGGTCTGATGCAAATTTCAGATCACGGCTGAAAACATTCCTGGGCAGCAAAAGTTTGCGTGGTCGCATAGCCACTGTTGCTACTGATGAATATCCGGATTTCTTCCGGCAACATAATATCAAGGGCTCGCTATACCGATTACCTGATTTTGTCATAGATGCGCCATCCTTACTAAGCGTACTGAGCGAGCCACATCAGGATAGACTATTCAAAATCAGCCCATCACTAATTGCCTTCGAACAGGATAGTCAGGCCAATGTTACCGGTGTTCAGCTCAATTCAACCAGAGGAACTATTTCTATACAGTCGCAGAAGATCATGTTGTGCGCTGGAGAGGGAAACCGGGATCTGATTGCCAGGGCAAATCTGGAGTCTGTGCAAATGCAGACGCGACCGTTGCACATGGTTACGCTCAAAAAAAGAGATCTGCCACTAATCTATGTTCACTGCATTGGCGATGATTTCAGCTTAACACCAAGGCTTACTATTACATCCCACCGTAGCAAGGACGGAAGTCATGTATGGTATCTGGGTGGTGAGCTCGCTGAATCAGGGGTTGGTAAAAATAAAAAAGATCAGCTGGTATCTGCCAAATCTGTTATTAATGAGTTGTTCCCCAGACTAGACCTGTCAGATGCGGAGTGGGATTGCTTTACGGTTAGGCGGGCCGAAGCAAAAGTAAGCGGCATGTTCAGACCAGACGATGTATATCACGCTGAAGAAAAGAACATAATTACTACCTGGCCGACAAAATTAACATTAACTCCCGTGTTAGCCGATAAGGTCATTGAACAGCTTGCTTCCCAACCGATGTTACCTGCGAAGCATGTCAATTCAATTTCTTTGGCGGACTTCCTGGATCCAGTGGGGATCGCCAAACCCCATTGGGACAACCAGACATCATGAAGCTAATGAAGCGTCAACTGGGTCAAACGGATCTGAAGGTTTCTCCTGTTGGCCTCGGAACAGTAAAACTCGGGCGCAATCAGGAGGTCAAATATCCGGTTAGCTTCTCATTGCCACAGGACAACGAAGTAGCTGACTTACTGGCAATGGCAAAAGAGCTTGGTATTAATCTAATTGATACTGCTCCCGCCTACGGAAGTAGTGAGCAGCGTCTGGGAAGGTTGTTACGCGACAGGGAAGACTGGGTAATTTGTACAAAAGTAGGAGAGGAATTTACCGGCGGCCAATCCTATTTCGATTTTTCTGGGCAACATATAAATGATAGCGTCGAAAGAAGTCTGAGATATATTCAAACCGATTATCTCGATATCGTATTGATTCACTCCGATGGAAGCGATGAACAAATCATCCGGTCGTCAGACTGTATCGAGACACTTACCCGGTTAAAAGAAAAGGGCTTGATCAGAGCGATTGGGATGTCCAGCAAGACCCTGACCGGTGGTCTCTTAGCAGTGGATTGTACCGATGTTGTAATGGTCACTTACAACCCATCTAACACCGGTGATGCTGATGTCATAGAAAAAGCCAGCCTGGAAAACAAGGGAGTTTTGGTGAAAAAAGCACTAAATAGTGGCCATGATTGTTATAGTGGGGATCGGAATATCGATGCCGTTGCGCACAATTTAAATTTCGTGTATTCGAATCAGGGAGTTGACAGTGTGATTATAGGAACAATCAACTCTGAGCACCTGGTACAGAATGTCAAGGCTGCCATCACAGCAATCGAACACACACGCTGAGCCGAATTGATAGTAAATCCATTGAGTCTCACGTTTTTCCAATGATTTATCAGTCTCCAACTTCTTGCATCTTTTCCATCATGGCTGAAGTAGAACAATCATCCAGAAATTCCAGAACTTTTACTTCCCCGCCATAATCCTGTACAAAGCTTCCGCCTACGACTTGTTCCAGGGAGTAATCCCCGCCTTTAACCAGCACTTCTGGTCTCAGTACTTCCAGCAGGTTTTCGGGTGTATCTTCGGCAAACGAAACGACCCAGTCGACCGCTTCCAGCCCAGCCAGTACTGCCATGCGCCGTTCTAGAGGATTGATAGGCCGACCCGCCCCCTTCAACCGCCGGACGGATAAATCTTCATTGATGGCCACGATGAGTCTGTTTCCGAATTGTTTTGCCTCAGAAAGATAACCAACGTGCCCAGCGTGAATGATGTCGAAACAGCCGTTGGTAAATACAATTTTTTCCCCATGCTCCCTGGCATCCTGCACTGCGATTTGTAGCTGATCGGAACTCATTATTCCTCTTCCAGAGCCCTGCTCCTCTAACATAGCTCGGCGAAGTTCGGGGCCACTTATTGCCGCCGTACCCAATTTGCCAACTACCAGGCCAGCAGCCAGATTCGCCAGAGCTGTCGATTCAGCCAGGGAATCACCCGAGGCTAGTGATGCCGCCAAAACGGATATAACTGTATCGCCAGCACCGGTAACATCGAAAACTTCCTGAGCCTGTGCGGGCAGATGAAGCTCTGCCGAATCTGGCCGTAACAATGTCATGCCATGCTCACCTCGCGTGATAAGCAAGGCTTGCAGTTCTAATTCTGCCAGCAGGGCCAAGCCTCTTCTGACCAATTCCTCTTCATTGGCGCAGTGGCCAACTGCCGATTCAAATTCATTCAGGTTGGGTGTGACTATCGTCGCTCCACGATATTTTTCAAAATCCGATCCCTTGGGATCAACTACGATCGGTATATTTCGGGTATGTGCAAGCTCGATCAGATTGGAAATGCCATCCAGAGCCCCCTTACCATAGTCCGAGAGGATCAGTGCTTGATTGCCGTCCAGCAAAGACTCAACTTTTGGCACCAGTCCAGCCAGTTCTGAACCGCCAAACATTTGCTCAAAATCCAGCCGAATCAGCTGTTGATGCTGTGAAATTACGCGGAGCTTGGTGATCGTTGGTTTATCATCCGATAACAGGAAATCACAATACACTCCCGCTGCGTTAAGGCGTGATTGCAATTCTTCTCCTGTTTCATCCCTGCCAATTATCCCCACCAACGTAGCCGCACTACCCAATGCCGCTATATTGAGCGCCACGTTTCCGGCTCCGCCGGGCCGGTCTTCCCGGTTTCCCACCTGCACCACCGGTACCGGTGCTTCTGGAGAAACTCTTGAAGCCTGACCATGCCAGTAACGATCCAGCATGACATCACCTACCACCAATATCCTGGATTGCTGAAAAGGTGGCATTTCTAGTCTCATGGTGTCTTCCTGGATTGCCTAGGTAACGGAGCTCGATATGGCCGCAAATCATACCATAGCCCCCGGTTTTTGTAGATTTAAGCCTGACCAGAACATTTCACCAGTATACCTGGTGTATTTAGAGCAATTATTAAGGAAAGTGGGCAATGCCAGCTTTATTTTGCCTTGTTTTGTTATAAAAGTGGGTTTTTATCTATCAGAAATCCGCCAGAGAGGCCTCACCACAGGCAAAGAGATTACTCATCGCTTCTGCTACAATTCGCGCCTGATACAGCGATTATTCAACTCTTTATTCGTGACCAGCAAATCGCCACAATTAATCCCGCTCCGGCAATTTGCTGGAATTCGCTACTGGCCTACCTGGCTGGGCCTGCTGTTTATGTGGGGAGCAGCCCGTCTTCCTTTCACTCTGCAGATGAAAATTGGCCGGCTACTCGGATTGCTCAGCTACTTCTTCGCCAGGGACCGCAGACATATTTGTCAAACCAATTTGCGGCTCTGCTTCCCGGAGCTGACAGATAAAGAACGCAGCGTGCTAACACGGAAGACATTTATATCGAATGGCATGGGTGTTATGGAGATAGCCATAGCCTGGAGTCGAAACCCTAAGGATTTTCACCAGCGCGTAACGGTATCGGGAATGGAAAACCTCGAGGCGGCTATGTCCAGGGGCAAGGGTGTCTTACTTGTCTGCGCGCATTTCTCTTCACTGGAAATCTGTGGCAGCCTGTTAACTCTATTTAAAGACATGGCCGTAACCTACCGACCAAACAACAATCCCCTGTTTGACGCCGTCATGTTTAATGGCAGAAAAAAGGTTTTCAATGGAGTCTTTGAGCGTACCAACGTGCGGCAGGCGATGCGTAGCCTGAAAGAAGGCAATGTCCTTTGGTATGCTCCAGATCAGGACTACGGCGCCAAGCACTCTGTATTTGTCCCGTTTTTTGGCGTGGAGGCGGCAACCATCACGGCAACCGCCCGATTCGCCAAATTTAATGATTCTGCAGTGCTATTTTTTAGCAATTATCGAATTGGAGATAACTCAGGTTATCATCTCGAATTCGGTCCGGTTCTCAAGGACTACCCAACTGAAGATCAAACAGCCGATGCAATCAGGATAAATCAGCTCATAGAGAAGGCTATTAGAAAACACCCTGAGCAGTACCTTTGGCTGCACAGACGATTCAAAACACAGGTGGCCGGAGAATCGGCTCGCCCTTACTGAGAAATAGGCAATGTGAACAGTTCCAGGTGGAGTGCAGTCGATATCAGAATTTATGCGGTGCTGGCCAGTTTGCTGATTTCGCTCTTCACTATTCTTTTTCCCGACCCTCCCAACGCAGATGCCTTTGACTATATTCGAACCGCCGACATTGTTTTGGAAGATGGACTGGTTGCAGCATTTGATCATTACTCCTGGGCCAGTTACCCGATTTTAATCGCCACAATCGAAGGCCTGTTTGGCGCCGATCCGTTCGTCGCAGCCTATACCGTTAATGCACTGTTCTATGCCCTGCTAATCTACTCGTTTCTCAGTATTATCAGAGAAATAGATGACTCCAGGCTCCTGCTCTTTATAGCAGCTATTACCATACTGACCTATCCCCAGCTAAACGAATTCCGCTACGAAATAATCAGAGACATTGGTTTCTGGGCTTTTTCTCTATTTGGAACTTGGCAATTTTTGCTTCTTGGAAAGTCCCGGCAATTGAAGTATGCGCTGGGGTTTTGTATGGCTTTTCTTGTTGCTGCCGCACTGCGAGTTGAAGCCCTTCTCTACCTCATTGTGATTCCTTTCTCCCTCCTGTTAGACACAAGGTGTACAAAAGATCAACGTCGAAGATTATTGGTTCGGATCTTTGGAATACTATTTTTTGGTGGGTTGGGTCTTTCCCTGATTCTTCTGTTGGCAGGGATTGATATTATCAGCTTACTTATTGATTTTGTTTCTGTCTACGCCCCATTTGTAGCGGAGCTGACACAAACAAGCGAGGTTGAATCGTTTGCATTGGGCCAGATTCTGTTTAATGAACATGCCGCCGGGTATTCAACCACGTATATAACTCTCTTCACGGCAGCGGGCCTGTTTGCAATAGTAATGGCGAAACTGATTGTTGGCATTGGGGGGCCATCCATTCTGGTTTTACTGTTTGGCTTTTTCAAAAATTATTACAGGTTACCGGGATTTACTGCTGCTCCTGTCATTGCTTTTTGTTTAACCAATGCACTAATTGTTTTCGCATTTATTTTTCTTACTCGCTATATGTCAACACGATACCTCATGCTATCTAGCCTAATGGTAGCGTTCATGGTTCCGCTGATTATTTACCGCACACTGAAACATGCAGCCAACTCAAAAAATAAACTTCTTGCCAAAAGGATTTTCGCCTTTTTCTTTCTATACTGCATAATCGACTCATTTTACAGTTTTGGTAGGGATAAGACTTATGTCAACGATACAATTGAGTGGATTGAGGCAAATACCTCTGCCAGCTCATCGCTTATTACCAATAATCATTCCATTGCTTATTTCAGTGGGCTTGTTGAAGACTACGATAAAACCCTTCCGCGTATAGATGAATCACAAATCAGCGAGGCTGCAGCGGGCACCTTTATTATCCTGGAAATGCATTACGAAGCCAGTCAACTGATCGAGGGAGAAAACCTGGCGCCTCTTCTCGAACTACGTGCTACTTTCCCGGAAGAGAGTGATCCGCGGTTGGCAGTTTACCAAAGGCGATAGATGGCAAGTGCCGAGAGAGCTTATCCCATGTTTTGTGGAGATATCAGACTCTGACGCCTATCACCAACTATCTGTTTCCTTCCTCTTGGTGACCAAAATATTTTCCATTATGAGATAGTCCAGATCGGCCCCATGGAACATATCAATTGCATCATCAGGAGAGCATACCAGCGCTTCCCCCGGTCTGTTTAATGCGGTATTAATCAGCAAGCTATGCCCTGAAAGCTGCTTAAAAATAGTCAACAGCTGGTAAAATTTCGGATTTGAATCTTCAGTCACCACCTGTGCTCTTGTCTCACCATCTTTTCCTATGATGGCAGGGTATTTAGCTCTCCATTTCTCCCTTACCTTCAGACTTACACACATGTACTTATTTGTAAATTGCTCTTCGAGAAAGTCACTGGCAAATGCATCTAGAATACTGGGTGAGAATGGCCTCCAGGATTCCCTGAATTTGACCTGCTTGTTGATCAAGTCACTCACGCCTTCCTGGGCCGGGTTGGCCAGTATACTGCGGTTGCCCAGTGCTCTCGGCCCAAATTCCATCCTGCCCTGAAACCATGCCACCAGCGAGCCTTCCGCGATCAATTTTGCAGCAGTTTCGGTGGGATTTTCCAGTACTTCCCAATCGGGTTTTTCGCGGTTAATACGACAAGCTTCTATGCATTCCTCCGATGAATAGGATGGGCCCAAATACATATTCTTGAGCGCTTGTATTCGCTGGCCTGATTGATTAATCGCGTAGGCGGCCGCACCTATCGCAGTGCCGGCATCACCACAAGCCGGATGCACAATCAAATCATGCACCTCCGGTAGCGAGAGCAGGCGTTGATTTAACCTGATATTCATGGCGCCAGTACCGACAATGGCTAGTCGGTTTGTATCCTGGAAAATATCTTTTAGATAGCAGGAAATGATTTCTACGGTGATGTCCTCATAGAGTTTTTGAATTGCTGCCGCATAATGAATGTAGGGGTCATCTACCAGATTTCCCACTCTGCGTGGGCCGAGTAGATCTACCAGTTTCTGACTAAAATAGTGCCCCTTCGCCTTTGCCCTGTAGCGTCGAATACCAACTGTGGTGATGAGCTGGTTATTAACCTTTAATTTCTTGCCGTCAAACCTGGCCAGAGAGGACAGGTCATACTTGCCTGCATCGCCATACGGTGCAATTCCCATTACTTTGAATTCACCATCGAGTATTTCGAATCCCAGATAGTCTGTTAGCGCAGCATACATACCACTTAATGAATCGGGATTATAAAATTCCTTTATTTTATGAATTCGGCCATCCTCGCCAAAACCCAGGAATACATTTGCGTACTCACCCTTGGCATCAATACTGAGTATGGCAGTCTTTTGATTGCTTCCGCTTAGGTGATAACAACTACTGGCATGGGCCAATTGGTGCTCTACCGACTCAATTTTGACCTTATTAAGCGGTATGTGCAGTTTCCCCAATAGGTCCTCGAGCTCAGCCAGGTATCTTCGATAACGCCGATTACCATTTAATACGCTATCGACACACCGGTCAGGTGCATACCAATGCCGGTAAGCGTAGTGCCAACGAGCCTTGCTAAACAGGGAAACTGGCGCATACGGCATGGCAACAACATCAATCTGATTTGATTTAACTCCCGCTATTTGCATACATTCTCTAGCCGCATGGTAAGGGAGAGAGCCTTTCGCATGTTTACGGCGCAACATCCGCTCTTCCTCTACGGCAGCCACCAGTTCACCATCGATGAAAAGTGCTGCGGCAGGATCGTGCCCTATTGCTCCAGAAAGACCAAGAGTGATAATCGCCATCAGCTAGCCCTGCTTACTCATAAAGTCAGCCATTGCCCCGGCAGCCTGCTTTTCAAGATTTGTAGCAAGCCAGTTCTTCCGAAATCTATCCAGGTCCTTGTCAAATTTCTCAGCAAACGAGCCATCGCTCTTATGTTGCTTCAGAGAGTCAAGATCCAAAATGTACAGTTGCCTGTTACTGAAGATAAAATTCGTTGCTTTCATGTCTCCGTGACTGATTTTATATTCTTTCATCACGGAAAATAAATTTCTAAAGGCTGAAAATACCACTTCCCATTGCTCTGTGGTTTTAGTCTCGTTCTCATAATCTGCAATCAGATGATCTCCTGAAACTTCTTCACTAAGAAAATATGCACGTCGTCTGAAAAACCAAAATACTCTTTGCTCCAGACACATAATCGGATGAGCAGTTCCGATGCCCAGCATTTCCAATATAAGCCCGGCACGCCAGGACTTGTAAGCTCTGCTTGGTGTAAAAAGTCTCTTTATTCCATGCTGGAAACTTTTGATATTGTAGCGCTTTAAGATATAGTTTTTTCCATCAATTGCAATACTGGCAACCGTAGAAGAATTCCCATCTTTAATCAGTTTCCCTTTTTCCAAATAGCTGTCTGGATTTACAATAAACGCGTCAAAGTTTGCTGACGCTACTACCCGGTCATAAACCAGAAGCCGGCTCATGGAGTGACTAAATGCATGTGCCGAGGTAGGGCGGAATAATTTCCTGGCATAAATATCGAGACGTTTTGTTCGGGCATGCCGAACCATCTTGAAGAAGCTTCCCTCATCCGTAGCCCATCCCTTGCCATCCCTGAGCATCAGATACTCCGAAAGCAATTGGTCAATATTTCTATCATGCCACACTGGAAACTGAGCGAAGAAAACAGCAAGGTTTTCCAAACTCCTGGTCTGGGAAAGCGGTGAGTCTATTTTTTCAAATTTGATAGCTCCGCCATCTAGCAAGAATATATTATTCTGAAAAAAAAGAAAGTTACCCAAATGAATATCATTCTGCCACAGTCCCCGGTTGTGACAGGAAGCGATTGATGCAACTGCAGAAGTAACCAGGTTAAAGTCCGTTTCCCCAGTCAGTATGTCCGACCTACTATCTTCCAGCGTAACGCTCCCTACCAGAAACTCTGTTAACAGAATCCCTCCGTTGTGTTTGGCAGATCGCAGAGTTTCGACGCTTCTGGGAATAGATTGGCCTGCATCGGCCAGTAGCCCATTTCCACGCATCTCTCTTTTAAGATGCCTTTTCCAGTACCTGGGATGAAAAAATATTTTAGCTACAGCCTGCCGACCCTTATATTCGCATAGTCCCACTATTCGTCTGCCTGGGATTACCCGAAATAATTTTTCAATCACTATCTCCTTAGACGAAACACCATTCTGCCCAGTGCCTGCTGAGTCAGCTTCCACTAACAGCCTTAAGGGAACCGGAATAGACCGACCCATTAAGTTTAAATCTTTGAATGTGAAATTAGCCATGAAAAATTGGTAGGATGCCGAATACCATCGGGAAAGAAATCCCTGAATCTCCTCTTCTCTGCTTAGGGCCAAATTACCAGTAACAAGTCTGCAGCCGTGATTTCGGAATAGCTGGCTATCTTTTGTTCACAGAGTCCTTATGTAATACTCAATTTTTTGTACAAAGATTGTGCTCTTCGGTTTACGTTGTGCCAAAATCCAGCATCTATCGTCAGTGATTCACGCAGGCTTTTCCCGCTGTAGATCCGTATGAAGCGAAACAGGTCACGCCGGGTCAAGCCAATATCCATGGCGGAAAAAAAGATGCCAGCAATATCTTTTTCTATCCAACGTTTACCCAGCCTGTTTTTTATAAAAGCGCGATGTAAATCTATAATAAATAACTCTGGGTTTTGGGAATCTATTAAGCTTGGTTTATGGAGCAGGAAATGACAAATGTAGAAGTCTCTATGGCACACTCCGTTTTGATGAAGTACACGGCTTACCCTGGCAATCTTACTGATCAGTTTTGCTTTTAATCCGAATTCCGGCCTGGCTGTACGCCAGTCTCTACAAAAATCTTCAAGGCTTATGGTATCAACCAGATCTTCTGTGACAATAAATGATTTGACAGTGGAGGGATTTAGCCCCTTCTTACCATAGGCAACAGCTTTCATCGTGGAGATTTTTAGCTCATGTAGCTTGTTGATAGCCTCCCATTCATTTTTTGCGCTAATGACAGGTATTTTTAACTGGAATATATTCTTAAAAATTTCACTCCAACCCACACCAAAATGCAATTTTACAAAATAGCTTTTCCCGTTCAAATAAGTTTGAAAGGTCCGCCGGCTTTCTACTTGCCGATAAACTTTCCCCTCCGCCGCTTCCAGCAACTCGTAAGGATCGGCGCCACGCCAAATCTCTTTGAATTCCTTATTCAACTGCAGCATCTTTAACTGGCCACCCTGTGTTGGATTTGTGCATGAGACTCAATAATATCCGCGGCTCTCTCTCCCAGCGCATAGATTTCATCCCTCAAACCATACTTTCTTCCATTTTGTGACCAGGAAGACGATTCCAGGTTTTCCAGCATTTTTGATAACCGGCGATTCAGCTCCGATTGATGGAACGGTTCTTTGCAGACCTCGCCTGATCCTGCCTTGTCGACATGGAAAGCGTAACCACAAGTTGCTGTAGTTAGAACCGGCAATCCTGAAATTGTTGCCTCGAGCAAAACATAGCCAGCACTCTCGCTATAGGCGGGATGTAACAACAGATCAGCCCCTGTAAGAAAACGCGGAATATCATCACGCCCTGGCAGAACGGAGAACTGATTAGCAACACCGAGCTTTCGGGCCAGTGATTTGAAGCGACCGGGTTTGTCCTGGCCCACTAACATATATCTCACTTTTCCACGTATTTCTTCAGGTAGAGCTGCGATTGCGCGTAACGATCTGTCCACTCCCTTAATCCTGAAACCTGAGCCAACTTGTAATACTAAAATGTCGCCTGCCGACAAACCATATTCTTCTCTGAATTGAATTCGATCTTGTTCTCTTTTGGTAGTCACTCTCCGATCGCGGGATATTCCTGGCGGCACATCATGTAAGCGACCACCGCATTCTGGATAGTATTTTAAAAATGCTTGCCGCTGGAGGGACGATAGTAATAAGACTTCGGTGGTAGCAGAAGGTTTGAACACTGCTTCTTCATAGCTCTTGAAGTGCCGATAACGGGAAGTGAACCTATAATACGCACCACGTTGCTCATCCGCCTTCGCAGCGAAACAGGGGTCCGCTGCGAAGTAAAAATCCAGTCCCGGCATCTTGTTAAATCCAATCACAATGTGATCGGGGCTCATTGCCAGTTTGTCCAATACCCAGACAGTAAATCGCTGGTAAAGTTTTACGCGGCTCATTGCTTTAACTGGAACAATTTTAATTTCTAATCCTGGAGGCATATCTCCCTGCCATTGCAGAGTGTAGACTTCTACTTCGTGGCCTCTCTCCAGACAAGAGTTAACGATACGAAGAAGGTCCCGTTGCTGTCCTCCATAAGGAAAATACCGATATATAAGAAAACTTAGCTTCATCGCCGGTTTTCACTCATTAATAAGTTTCTCAAACTGTTGCCATACATGTTCTGGCGGGTGTGATGAGAAACAGGGCGGCTCGACTGCAAATGATTCTTCGCCAAATTTGTCAGTGACTCCAGGGCCAGCATAACCACACACTTTCTTAACACATGGCGCACAATTAAGGTTTGAGTTCAGTTGTAACTGTTGACGGCCAAAAGTTCCAGAGAGCCCCGGATCGGTAGGACCGTAAAGTGAAAGAGTCGGTGTGGCCAGGGCCGCAGCCAAATGACCAAGCCCGGTATCTACCGCGATGACTCCGGCTGAGCTCAGTATATGCCTGGCCAGCCCGGTTAGTGACTGTTTATCCAGAACTGAAACTCTTGTATTATTCTTTGCTATAAATTCAGCGCTCCGTTTTTCTTCCATATTCCCCCATGGTAACAAGACATCGTAGCCCTCACCCGTTGCCAGTTGTGCTAAATGACGCCAGTAAAACCTTGGTAAATGCTTGGTCTTCCATGTTGTACCATGTAAAAAAACAAGCTGCCGCTTTCTTTCAATGTGCCTGTTCTTATCGATACGATCCAAATCCAGCCCATAGTCTATAAGGTTTTCATCATAACTATATTGCAACGCCCTTGCGAATAATTGCCGTACCCTATCAACCGCATGAAAGGTCCACGGCACCGAATAAACTTTGTTATAAAACAACGTGGCCAGGGGTTCCCGAGTTGTACGGTTGCTCAGCCCAATGGTCAGTCCTTTAGAAAGTCTACTTATTATTCCGCTTTTAATTAGACCTTGTGCGTCAATAACCAGGTCGTAGTGAATCCCCTGCAGGTCCTTTTTAAAATTGCCATATTCACTATTTATATAGGTTTTAAGCAAATTTCTTCGCCAGCGTCTAATCGCAATTGGAATAACGTTTTCAACAGCGGAGTGCCAGGCGGGCACCTCAACAAAATTTTCCTCCACAACCCAATCAAATACGAGGTCTCGATGCGCTCTTTTTGCATCGGTAATCGCCGGTAATGTATGAATAATGTCGCCCAGTGACGACACTTTTACGACTAAAATTCGCAAGAAATACCGACTCCCGTGTTGATAAAAAAGTTCACTCTGCTTCCAGTAGCTCATGCAATGCCAAAAGAACGCGCTCTGCACTAATTTCAGTCAGGCAGCGCAAATGTCCCAATGGGCACTTACGCTTAAAACAAGGGCTGCATTCAATTTTATTCACAATCAATTTTACCCTGTCTGCAAGGGGCGGTGTAAAGTCAGGGGAGCTTGAGCCATAGAGTGTGACCACTGGTTTTTGCAGTGCGGCCGCAATATGCATCAATCCAGAGTCATTACTAACCACCGCAGTGACCACAGACATGAGGTCAATAGCCTGAGCGAGACTCGTTCTGCCGGTCAAATCAGTGCAAGCCTCCCTTTTATCCTCTGGGATTCTGCCAACAATTGCTTTTGCCACCTCTGTGTCATTTGCTGATCCAAAAATCCAGACCTGCCAACCTTTTGCTATAACCACGCTGCATAATCTCGCAAAATGCTCTTCCGGCCATTGTTTTGCTCCGCCAAACTCCGCTCCGGGACAAATTGCCAGGATCATCTCAGATTGTGCCAGATCCAGTTGCTCCAGCGCTTCTGAAACTTGTGAGCCCTTAGTGATGAGCCTTGGAAACGGAATATCAACCGGAGGTAAGTCGAACCGTGGAAGACCTAATGCAACGAACCGTTGCACCATTAAGGGAAATCGAGCCGCATCCAACTTTCGACAATCCGTGAGCAATAAACGACGAAATTCGCCCTGACAGCCAATTCGCACGGGAATTCTGGCGTGAAATGGGACCAGTGCTGCCTTGAATGAATTAGGTAATACGATGGTTTTGGAAAAATTTTGTGCTTGTATTGATTTGCCGACTGACATTCGCCTGGCTAAATTTAATTCACCGTGTTTGAAACCATATTCCAGATGGCCTTCAATCTCAGGCATTCTGTCTATCAGCGGTAGACTCCAGTCAGGCGCCACAACAATGATTCTGCAGTCAGTATTGTATTTTCGCAATACCATAAACAGGGATTGCGCCATGACCATGTCACCTACCCAGGAAGGCCCAATTACCAGTATTTTTTCTCCGCCGCCTTCTTGCATATCAAATCGTTCTGCCTGCATATTCAACCCACAGAATGTCCTTATTCTGTCCATCTGAGTATCTTCTGATAATGTTATATTAGCTTGCTTTGTACAACAGTTGGGAGATTATGGGGTTGGATATGATAGCAACAAACAAGATGCAGGCGTTTACTTGTTGTCGGGAGTAACTCGCAGAACTTCATTGAGTGTTGTCAGACCTGTAGCTACTTTTTGAGCACCACTTAGCCGAAGACTTAACATGCCTTCCTTATAAGCCTGTCTGCGAAGGTTTGGAAGGTCTTCTTTATTGTCTGACAATTTATGCAACGACTCAGTTAACGGCATAAGTTCATAAATTCCCTCCCTGCCTTTATATCCGGTTTCGCGGCACTCGAGACACCCCACAGCAACTGATGATTGAGCAGGTGCCTTTACTTTCCAAGGTAACGTAAGTGCTGCCCATGTGTCAGACTCCATCGGGGTCGGTTGTTTGCAGCGGGGGCACAGAACTCTTACCAACCTTTGTGCCATGATTCCTATCACTGTAGCCTTTATTAAATAGGACGGTACGCCCAGTTCGAGAAGCCTGGTAATCGCAGTGGGAGCATCATTAGTATGCAAGGTGGTGAAAACCAGATGACCTGTCAGTGCTGCTTGTATTGCCATTTCTGCCGTCGGTAGATCTCGAATCTCTCCTATCATTATAATATCGGGGTCTTGCCTGAGAAGTGCCTTAACTCCATCAGCAAAATTTAGATTAATATTTTCCTGCACCTGCATTTGATTAAAGCTGTCTTCGACCATCTCAATTGGATCTTCAATGGTGCAGACATTTACTTCTTCAGTAGCCAGTGTTTTCAACGTGGAATAAAGTGTGGTGGTCTTACCGCTGCCAGTTGGCCCTGTAATAATAACAATACCGTTGTTATTGCTGGTAATTTGTTCCCAGCGATCCAAATCATCATTGGCCAAACCCAATTGCTTAAAAGACTTTAACAGGACTTCGGGATCAAAAATTCGCATGACCAGCTTTTCGCCAAAAGCGGTCGGCAATGTTGACAGTCTCAGTTCGACTTCATTTCCTTTTGGGCTTTTGGTCTTAATTCTGCCGTCCTGCGGCTTGCGTTTTTCTGCTACGTTCATCCGCCCAAGTATTTTAAGTCGGCTTGTCACCGCGCTTAACACCTGCATAGGAAGTGCATAAACCGTGTATAGAACACCATCGATGCGGAAGCGAATATTGCCCTTCTCCCTCCTGGGCTCGACATGTATATCGCTTGCTCTTTGCTCGAAGGCATACTGTAGTAACCAATCTACGACATTTACAATGTGTTGATCGTTTGCCTCTGGATCCTTGATGTGACCAAGCTCCAGCATTTGTTCAAGATTGCCAATTCCTTTCCTTTGTGGATCCTCTTTGGTGGCACCACTTATAGAACTGGATAAGCTGTAAAACTCTGTGGTGAGGCGCTTTAATTCAACTGGATTAGATACGACACGCTTAATCTTTCGTTTTAATACGTGTTCCAGGTCCGATTCCCATGAACTTATGTAAGGCTCCGCACTGGCGATAGTCACTTCTGTGGGTGATACTTCAACAGCCAGTATATGGTGCCGCTGTGTAAAGGGATAGGACATGACATTGGTGATTTGTGCCACATCAATTTTCAGAGGATCGATACGATAATACTCTTGCCCGCTTTGCTTACTAAGTGCCATCGTCAAATTCTCGATGTCCAGAGTTCTCCCTTCAGCTTTTCTGTCCTGCAGTTTCAAGTGCGCGATATAGTCCAGAACGTGTTTTTTCAAATCATTCGCGGAACGATGGCCGTTCAAAGTGCTTTCAAAATCGTCATCACTAATTCTGCCATCGGCGAGCAAACCACTGAGAAAATCTCGCAGTTCCAATAATCCACTCTTGGTGGATACAGCCTTTGAGGGTTCTTCTACCGCGCTCATAATATTCTCAATTCGACCAGGTAAGCCTGGTTAGTGTGGATTAAGATAGCCTCTTGGAAGAAGCTCTATGCAGCTCAGAGCTAAGTGTATACCTCGGGCCCGCAAAATCAAACTCTCTTGAGGTCATTTTGTGAATCAGGTCAGATGACCGGAAATTCTGAAGCAGCACAGTATATGGGATTCTTACGCCACACAGTGACCAGTCTTTGTTTGTTAAAAGATGGATTCCCCGCGGTATTCGGCCGTGCAACTATCAGTCGATGAGCTTAACCCAGTCGCCTTCCTCGGGAGTGCCAGTTGGATAATAGCCATTAAGCAATCGTAGGGTTTCTTCAGGATAGTTCGCAATTTTGCTTTCCCTCGCTACTACCGCGAAATCAAAAAATTCGCTGGCTTGCACGTATTTTATTTTTAACTCGTTACCCACAAAGGTTTCGCCACGCTGAATTGCCCGGAATGTACGTATGGAATCCAGCAGCATTTTATCAACTTCTTCCGCATTGCTGCTGTCCTGGATTTCCCCTCTAAAAATAAATGCTCTGGGACCAAGATAAATTACGCCAATACGCTCTTCATTCCCGCTCTCGGCAGAAACCGCTACGCCTGTGTGACCCAGCAATCTGTACTGTGATAGAGGCTCGGATTTTTGCAAATTTGTAATTCCAAGCTTGTCTCTAATAAAGACACGTGGCTCTATATTATCTTGTATCCTTTGAACTTCTATGTTCAGCGACCCAATACTCTGCGACGCAGCCGTTGCCGTTGTAGTTGTTTCAGATACTTCCCATTCTTCTGGAAATACAAGTGTGTAACCCAATAGCGCCTGATAAAAGCGATTTCTCGATTCAGTGGTTGAAGAGGCCTGACTAGCACCGACCGTTAAACCTTCCAGAACACCCCTGAAGGAATCGTTACCAGTTTGAGTAATCTGCTCGGTAGAAAGACTTCCCACATTGGCAATTGCTTCCTGTAGCCGGGTATCATTGCGCGGGTGGGTGGCAAACAATCCATGGTAGCTGCCTCGACTGTTGGTAGTTCTTCTATTGAAGTCTTCTTGATTCTTTAGCACTGTAATCACGTCAATAAGCGCACTGGGGTCGTAACCCGCCTCGAAAAGGTATTCAGCCCCCAAACTATCTGCTTCTAATTCGGCCTCGCGACCAAATCCGCTAAGACCGGTTTGTGCCCAGATAGATGTCACCTGGCTAATTTGTGATCCTACATAACCGCTTCCTGTGGCGACGGCCGTCACAAAGCCACCGACAGTGGCAGCTGCTCTCGCCAGTGTCCCCCTGGCCTGTTGCTGAACCGCATGCCTGGCGGTGATATGACCTATCTCATGGGCTAGAACGGCAGCCAACTCAGCTTCGGAATTCAGAAATGTCAGTAGCCCTCTGTTAACATAAACATAGCCTGCCGGCAGGGCGAATGCGTTTATGTCCGGACTATCAATAAGAGTAAAGTGGTACTCGAGATCGGGCCTGTGACTTGCGGCTGCTATCCTGTTGCCCACTTCAGTAACATAGGCCAGCAACTCCTCATCTTCGTACAGGCGCATGCTTGCAAGCACCTTCTCATGTTCCTCTAGGCCAATTTCTTTTTCACGATTCTGTGACATCAGGACCAGATTAGGCCCGCCCGTTGCAGGATTAATTGCACATGAGGTGAGTGTAAGCAGGGCTAACGCACAAACTGTAATCCAACAAAATAGTCTGTTCGCAGACCTGGTAAGCATGCTCCCGCGTAGACATAACAAGAATTGACTAATCATCGTGCCACCCATTTGTCTCTGTTGGCATAAGGATTTGGCAGCCTTAAGTGCCGTTGACAAAATCTTTCAGTTGAGTTGCTAAACGACTACAGGCATTCGCCTCCACTCTGGCGATAAGTGGAATAGGAATTATTATGGCAGGCAAATAAGACTGCCCTGTAGCATCTGCGCTTATTGTTCCTACAGATGAGAATGTCCCTACATCCCATATTCTGGCTTCAAAGCTGGCGTCATCTTCCCAGGATCCAAATCCGAAACAGCCACCCCCACCTGGCCCAATAGTGCAAGATATGGAGCCCGATCTGTCAGTAGTTTCCGTGAAGCCATCAAGCCAGACGATATATCGAATTCCAAAATCGTTCATCTTCCTCGCCACAACGTCCTCAGCCATAATTCTTTCCAGGTCCCGTGTCCGCAGCGGCGCGGTACGTGGCTCAAACCAGGGAAACATGGCATCGACAAATGCTTGCTCTGGTACAACAGATAGAGAATTCTCGCCCTCGGCCAGTCCATCGCCAACGCAACTGACAAATTCGGATCGGGTTTCGTAATCACTGGCTTGTCGACGACCTAAAACCACTACTGATTCGTCGCTTGCAATACCAGTTTCACCCTGGCGAAATTCGTCAACGGTTGTGCTGGTACACGCAGCAAGTACCGGCCCGAGAGACAGCATAAGAATGCCGCTATTTATCATTTTCTTCATTTTAATCATTTTGACTCTCGCGCAGGATTTCATGTTAAACCTCAAGGGCAGAACTTCTGGCAGCTACTCAGCTGTTTTTTTTATTATACGTCTATTGCACGCCATTCCAGTCTCATCCTGATTAGAGGCTGGCTAGCCAGTCTCTGACATCTGGAACTTGTGTGAAACTGAATGTAAAACTTGATGCCAGATCACGTAATGCGACCACGGCGGCTTCATTAATCGCATTTTCAACTGACCGAAAATTTTCCGCCGGGGTTTTGCCATACGAGGTCAGCACCCAGTCAGCGATATACTCGCCTTCCGCCGTGAGCAACCGCATATTGTACTTTATCCAGACCTCGAATACGTCTAACTTGGTCTTGGCCGGTAGTGCCAGCTGAAACTCTTCGATTGCCGGAGTAAACACCGCATCGACCCCTGAAGTCTGTGCATCCTCCATTGAATCTATGAATATTACCCGATCAAACATGGCTGGCAGTACTGCGCTGAAAAGTGCCATGTGAGAAATGCCACTTTCGATATTGAACTCTTCCCGCCCTGTCTCGGAATACTCCATATAGGCAAATTCCTTCAGCGCATCATCGTAATAAACTGCCATGGAAATTGGCAATTTACTCACATTAGGCGTCGGATAGGTGCCACTTATAACGACATTTCTGGCACTACAACTTACCAATGTAAGCAGCGCTATCACGGCAAAGCATTGGCTCATCTTTCTGTTGATGTTCATTATCGTTCTCTGCCTGTTAATTATTTGCTATCTCGCATAGAGAAGACCTTTGGTTACCACAATTTCTTACTGAAAATCGTTCAACCCTACAAAAGTACCACCATTTCTTGTTGTTAGTTCCCGCATCAGAGTGGAAAAGCGGTAGACGCTCTGCTGAAAGCGTCTCTCATAAAGGAAAATGTTTGGAAAACCAATTCCATGAACTCTTACCAGGCGATCACCATTGGCGTCTTCCACATTTATCCGATCAATGGTCCTCAGCACCTCCTGTATTGATCCTCCCGGCTGAAAATCGTCCCCTAACACATAAACACTAATTTTCTTGTCAGGGGCATAAAATGTGTTGATGGCCCGGGTTACACCTTCAACCGGACTGCTATTGCTAAACGGGTTCCAGGTTCTAAGTGTTGATATAATCTGCGCCCGTCGGCCGGGTGTATCGGGAATCCATTCTCCACGGTATGAATCGAACATGTAATCACCCATGTCATTCATCACCTGTATCCCCTTTACTTCAGGATACACATTGAGGGTGTCATCAATCACTCGCAACATTTTGTCCCAGCTAGTGTTATACATGCTGCCTGAGGTATCAATGACAAAAATGATGTATTCGCTGTCCACGGGCACACCACCGATGGCATTATTTTCAGGTGTTGGGCTGTTTGCCAGCAATCTCTGCATTTCCTCCGTCAGACTTTGACGTGCTATTGATAGCTTGCCTATTTCTTCCGTGGTCTCATCAGACAACTGCCTCGATGTCTGAAACTGCCCCTCAATATCGTTCAAGTCCCTTCTTAAACGGGCAATTCGCTCGGTCAGGGAGGATATCTGCTCATGTTTCGCATTAAGCTCGAGATTGAGAATGGTTGTTTCACCTCGAATAGCAAATAACTGTTCTTGTAGCTCATTAATAGAGCCCTCGGGCTCTATGTCGGTGAATTCAATAATTACCGGCGCTGAGGACTTGGTGATCATCAACAGCAGGATTATGGCGCCAAAGCCACAGGATATGACATCCAGAAAGGCAATACTGAACGAGTCTGTTTGTCTACGTTTGCGCATTACGGCCAATCTCTCGATGGTGTCAAAAACGATCCCTGCGTAAACTGGGCGAGCTGCCAGTAGGCCGCCGCCGCACTCGGATCTCCCTCCAACGGCAGGAGTATTATGTTAACAGGTATCCCCTCCGGTAATCTCTCCACGGCATCCTGATACAGTTCCATCCGTTCAGCGGGCGTTACCAGTGCATCTGACGTTCCTCTTCTGCCAATAGTAGGCAAACCGTCGGTAATGAGGAATATATTATCCGGTAACGGCGACATAACCGCTACTTCGTTGAACACGCCCTCCAAATTGGTACCATTGTCCGGAACCACATCCTCAATGCCCTCTATGGCACGGTTCAGCTGGTCTCGGTCTGCTACTTCCAGCCATTGGCCCCCAGTACCCGGCAACAGGGTTTTCACTTCTTCGTTGAAAGTCAGCACCTGATAACGACTGGTAATAGGAAGTTGAGTGCTGATCCAGTCAACTGTTTTGACAACACGTTGCCATTTTGGCGCCTGACGCTTGGCATCATCAGACATATTTCGGGTTCTAATGATATTAATCAGTGTATCGTCCAGCATACTGGCAGAACTATCTACCAGTATAAGCACCCGATTGCCACCCAGAAACATACCTGATAGATACTGACGATTACCGTCTCCCAGGAACTGCCGCACGTTATTTCCCTCAGTCTCCAGCGCGCTGGCCTGCAACCGCAGCAACTCTTCCTCCAGCGATCTGATATCGGCACGTAATTTTGCGATATCCTCAACCGTGGCCGTGCTGGAGTTTTCCAGGGCCGCAAGCTCCTGTAAAAAATTATCAATTTGTTCCTGTATTTGCCTGGCCAGTCCCTGCGCTGTCACCACTTCCAAATCTACATCAGACAGAGTATTTCTTATCCGCACAAGCCCCAGTTCACCTTCCCTCACTTCTTCCTGCAGCAAATTGATCTCTGCCGTAATTACCGGATCACTTTCATTAGCAGTTATCGTGCTGGCATGGTCAAGAATTAAGAAAATCAGAATTACCGCTCCAAAACCACAAGACATCACATCCAGAAATGCGAGACTGAGTGGGTCGCTTGCTCTTCTTTTGGATTTCTTGCTAGCCATTTCTTACCTGTATTAAGCGTATGTCATCCAGTGAGGCATCGAAACTGACGCGATCGCCTAAATTCAGCTTCTGCTTGCCAGCCACTTTTTTGTCATTGACTACGGCACCGTGCTCTCCACAAACCAAAAAAAACTGGTCTCCCTCATTATCGATTTTCCCTAGAAATTCGGGCAATCCACCGATCGACAGAGTGAGCGTATTAGCAGCGGTGCCTTGACCGTTTAAAGTTGCTGAGTTTCTAATTTCCAATTCTCCTAGTCCGAAGGCTTGATTGGAATACAATGCATGTGTGGGGCTCTCATTGTTGTTACATTCCTGAGTTGCCGTATTTGCTATATTTGTACTTGCTTTGCCCGGCAGGGGCAATGCGCTGACCAGATGTATTCCTCCAGCGTCTCCTGCTATTACTTCCTGGTACTGCAAGCAGTTTTTACTGATCGTAGTTTCGTCTGCTACTTTCAAGCCTGAAAAATGGGATAGAGCGGCAACAAGACCAGGTAATTCACCCATCGCCTGACTAATCAACACCTGCCCCTGCTGTTCAGCAGTAAGTGCAGCAAGTTGTTGCTCAATTTTTTTGTAATAGCCATTTAGAATATCAACCAGACTTTGCTTCGGCATTTTAGCCTGATATACCGCGCTATCTGTTTTCAGTTCAAGCAGTAAACTATTTTTGTCATCATCATCCTGCTGCAACCAAAGCGGAAGCTGATTATAAAGTTGTTGCTCTGATTCAGCGTTGTGTTGAGGATTGAATCTGCATTGCTGAATAAACAGCCCTGTGACCAGCTCCATCATCAGCTCCATGAAATTTTGTGTACCAACCCCTGGCACCTCAATAACTGAATCAGTATTCAACCGCTGATCCACCACCATCATTTTGGTCAACACAACCTGATGCAATTGAATGTCAGCAAAAATCACCGACTTTTCTTGTGACGTATCATTTACCGCGCCCACCACCGCCGAATCCACAACTCCGACTGCATTAAATGGACTCTGTCGGGTCAGACCCAAAAGAATTGCCAGTTGTTGATGAGTGAAATTTCCAGGCACAGCAAAGATTATGTCATCGTCAATTTCTGCTAACTCAGCAAGGTGTAAAAGGTGAGCATAGGCAAGATCCGCAAAGTGTCGAACCTGATCATTGGGATGTGCTAAAGGCTCCATGCTGAGATGATGCCAAAATTTATTATAACTGCTGGTCGGGTGTAGCCTAGCTTGCCTTTTCGCCTCGTCCCCAAGCTCCAGCAACTTCCCTACTGCCAGAGCAAAGCCGGGGCTGGTCGCAATAAGCCCCTGTTCATCGCCAACGCGAACCGCGCTGTCATTTAGCTCAATTACCTTCAAGCTCATACTCGGCTTTCTCTCTCTGGTACCTGCAAATAAATAATCAAATTTTCATCGCAATAATTCTGACAATCCAATACCAATCGATCCTGCAAAAGCTGTAACTGATGCAGAAGAAACATCAATATGATACTCACAACCAGGGCGACAAATGTGGAATTAAAGGCCACGCCAAGGCTGACTGTAACTCCGACTATGTCGCCACTCACTGCCTGGTAGGCCTGCCCGAGCGCTGTGCCGATTCCGCGCACTGTGCCAAGGAAACCAATGGATGGAATTGCCCAGGCTATGTACCGAACGATTGTCAATTCAGTCTCCATACGCTCGGCTTCGTTTTCGCAAGTATCTTTTACAGTAGTGACCACATCCTGAATATTTCGCGTCGTTTGGAAGCGATGAAAGCCTGCTATTAGCGCCCTTGGCAAGAGAAAGCTTTTCTCTATTTCCGGCAAGGCCTGCACTGGTCTTGCATAATTCCTGGAATCTTCAGGCAAAATGCTTGTTCCATCCGATACCGGTACCAGCGTTCTTTCCAACAACGACCTTTCACGAATAGTTTTCTGGGTTTTAATTCCAACAATCGAGATAGCCCACAAAAATAAGATAATGCAGGTTTCCTGCTCGAAATCTCTCATTATTATATAGACTGATCGTTCAGGCTCGAAATTTTCATCTGTTTGTTGCAATATTGTTTGTTGTTGCTGAATTAACTCCGCATTGGGCCGAACAATTGTTACATAAACTGCATGGACTAATATTACCGCAGTTATCAGTGCGCCAATCTGATAGACGACTTCTGTTAACAATCCCTGCTTCATACGTAATTCCTGTTTTAAAACTGGCAAATAAGTGAATATTCTATAATCAAAACTGCTCTAAATATCTACCGGAAATGATACACCCAGATCCTGTGAGATCTGCTCAGTAGGGATAAATCTTGTCGGTGACTCTTCGTCTTCCGCGGTAACTTCTTCAGATAAAGCTGCTTGTCCATTCACAGTGTCCACTATTTCAGAATCGCCGCTGGCCGCCCCAGTTGTAGAAGCAGTCGAATCTGCATCACCTGCACTTGCGTTTTCATCATTTGTTGAGCTGTCTGTATCTTGAGGCGCTGCTGTGGTTAATTGCCACGCCAGCAGAACCAACAAAAAAATTAGTTTCTTCATTGCATTATTCCTCCAGATACCTCGCGACTCTGAATCCCAAATCATCCCTTGGCTCCTCGCCAAAGTCCCTGAACGACAACCGCAGTTCCGTAACAGAACCGTGCGCCCAGCTGGAGCCTCTTACGATATGAAATTGCCCAACTTCCGGCCCCAGCGGATCAAGCTCTTCGCCTCCAACCGCACCCACAGCGCCATAGTAGTCATGGACCCATTCGGCGACATTGCCCGCAATATCGTGAATACCGTAATAGTTCGGATCGAAGATTCCTACCGGTGCCGTGCCCATATAGCCATCGTCATAATTGAACAGGATTTCACCCAGATAAGCCTGTGTTGAAATATCGGCAAAATTGCCTGCGTTTTCCGGCGGTATAAGCTGATCGCCCCAACTGTATTTGAGCTGGTTACCGTTTCCGTCAGTACGGGCAATCCATGCCCATTCGGCCTCAGTTGGTAAGCGATAGCCATTTGAATCCGCGTTAAAACCAATCACCTCTTCGCCATCGACCTCATAGAAATTAGGCAAGGATTCCGCGTCACTCAACCAATTGCAATACAGTGCGGCCTGGGTCCATGTTAAGCGCAATGCTGGTTGTGCCTCATCATCCAATGAGATTCCTTCCAATGTGCCAGATGAGTGATCGGCCAGAAACAATCTAAACTCTTCGTTCGAAACTTCTGTTACTCCAAAATAGAACGCGCGTTCTAACTTAATATTTCTTATGTTTTCATTAGGTCTGCGCCCCGCTTCCCGTCGCGATGCGCCCATGGTAAAAGAATTGGGATAAAACAATTTAAGGGTTTGCCCTGCTACTGTCGTGATCACTGGCTTGATTTGTTCGAGTCGTGCCTGCTCCAGCGATTTAAGATTTACCCGAATAACCTGATCCAGTCCCGGCCTGGAAGTAAACTCACCGTTATAGGGGACATAGCCTTCTTTGCGAATTTCAATCTGTTGGCTGGCGGCCATAAGTTCAATAACTTGATTGGCCAGGCCGCGGTATTCGCCATTTACGTACAATTCCGCATCCTCGGGTTGCGATATCACGCTGACGCTTGTCAGCTCGGGATCTAGTTCCACCGTAATCTCCCGCTCTTGATCGGGCTCTGTACGGACAGACGTTTTTGTCAGATGGAATCCATTCTTAAAGAAAGTGAGTTCATGATTTTGACCTGGTGCTAATGCAACATCCAGTGGAGTCAGTCCCTTGAATTCCCCTCCAATTGTGACGCTCGCATTGCTGGGATTGGTTCTGATAAATACTAGGCCATCCGCTTGCTCAAGCTCTATCGGCGCGATGGAAAAGTCTTCACCTGCCACGATATCGAAGTCATCCTGCCATGCCTTATGGCCAGCCAGTTTCACCATTATATCGTGTCTGCCCTGCAGTATCTCTGCATTGATAGGCGTGGTGCCCACTATCTCTCCGTCCACCAACACATCGGCAGCGGAGGGTAGTGTCGTCAGGCTAACCGTCGCCCAGGCGGGTTGAAGATTGGCTTCGTAACTTTGTTCAACAGACCTCCCTTCAATTTCAATCATTTGAACCTGGCTAAGATAGCGGTCCAGTGAGAATGTTAACTGGTGCTCACCTGATTCGATGGGGATATCCGTCAATGGAGAAACGCCCAGATCAATCGAGTCAAGTTGCACTCTTGCGCCGACCAGATCCGGCGTGGAGAAAGAGACAATTCCGGGTAATTTGCGCATGGCAAATGGGTGGGTTTGTGCCTGTTCACCTGATACCAGTAATTGTGTGTTGGTATCGTGATAACCCGGGTTAACAAGAGTTAGCTGGTATGACCCAGACCTCATCAGGTAGCGCTGTCCCAGCCTGAGCGACAAGCCTCCTGCTATTTGAATCTCAGCTGTGATTGGTTCGACTTCGACTAATACAGATTTGGCAGTTAATACAAACCAGGCAGCACTGCCTGACACGGCCAGAAAAGCAGCAATAAAGAAGTGGAACCATTTGAGTTTAAATGTTACTCCCGGCGCTTTGTTGTCATGGGGAGTAAAATCTATAGGAATTATGGGGTCGTTTAGCCCGTTAACGTCATTGTCGTCATCAATGTTAGCCATCTCATCACCGCCCGTTGGTGGCGACGACCCGTTCGTCGCATTGAACGAGTACAGAGGCAGGCGTTAATCCAAACCCAACGGTAAACTCTTCACGTACATCACGATATCCACTACGTGTTCCGACGGCAACATATACACCGGGTTTGAGAGATAGCTGGTGTTGTTCAAACGAACCCAGACTACCAATTCGCAGCAGCGTAACATTGGTCAAATTATCCGAAACCAGTTGGATATTAATCGGCACCTGAGAGGTCTCCAACAAAGCTTGTAAGTCATCCAACTGTTCCGCAAGCCGGAATCCCGGATTTTCTATGGATCTTCCAGTAAAATAAATATCCCGAGTCTGTTCAAACACGGAATCCTCAGCAAAGCGTTCGGGGTTATCGATAGCATTTGCCAGTAATTGGTCTAAATTTAACCGCTTGCCCGCATAGTCTCGCCCATCAATGGCAAACACCAGATTCGGATCGATGGTCAACACCGCATCGTAGTCGCTGACGACCGCCGCCCAGCGCTCCTCTGTTTCTGCCAGCCCAATCTGTCTTTGTAAACTGTTAATCTCAGCGGAAGCAATTTCATTTTCAGTCTGGGTAATTGCTGCCAGTGCCTGTTCCTGGTTTATTCCCAGGCCAGATGCCCGCCGAAACTCTGCAATAGCCTCATCCGTATTTCCGTTCTCCAGATGGGAATATCCTGCTGACATGATCTGGGAAAATTCATTTTCTCTGATTTCTGCAGCAACCTGTTGTATTTGAGCTCTTGCCACTTCGTTGTAGCTGTCAAGATCGAGCGCATTCTGGTAGGACTCCAGTGCAACTTGCAATTCACCATCTTCATAACGTTCACCGGCATCGGTTAGTAGTGAGGTAACCTCCTCCAGAGACTGGGCCCGTTGATAACCGATTTGCGCAAGTTCATTATCGGGGTCAAATAATAATGCCAGCGAATACTGTTCCATTGCCGCCTCAGTGTCTGCTGCATCCAGGGCCACTTGCGCTTCAATAAGCGTTTGAGTCATCACTACCGGAATGGAGTCGATAAGGGCTTGCAATCCATCCCTGCCGCGCTGATAGGCATCCCTGGCCTGCCCGAAACCCTGCTCACGATAGAGTTCATCTCCACCTCGTGCCTGTTCAAGGGAATTCTCGTAATCGGCCAAACCCCAACGCTGGACTTCGAGCTGATCCAGCTCTGCCTGTTTAAGCAACAAGTCAGCGAGCACATCCTGTGCTTGTTTGCGCTCCAGAGACCGCTGCGCCTCATCAAAAGGTGAAATCTCACTGGGCTGATTACGGCTGACTGCTGGTAAGCTTGGCTGCAGTTCGGTAACTGCCAGCCTTCTCTCCAGAGGTAGTTCATATTCAGTAACAATCGTTGGCAGGACGAATATCACCGCCAATGCAACAATCAATAAACTTCCGAGGCCTAACCAGACCCAGATAGATGGGCGATCACTTTTTGCCTGCGCAGGCTGATCGGAAAATAACGGATTTCCGGCTACATCGAAATCAACGGGCTCAGGCTTGTCGATATCTTTATCTGACATTACACACTTCTACAAACTGGGATAGGGATACAAAAATTAACCGTTCTAAAGTTCACCCACGTCGGCCGCATAAAGGTCTGCCAGGATTTCGCGCCACTGGCCATATTGTTCCTCTACGGAGCCGGTGAGTGTAATACTTCGATCATCGAGATTTAAAACCTGGGGAGTAACTTCGTTTTCCAGAGATGCGCCAAGCTCCTCCAGCGCTTCCATGTGAATTCTTGCTTCTGCCTGCTTTTCGAATCCACTCTTGATCAAGTAAGCGCCCGCTCCTACTCCGGCTATGCCCCCAGCCTGGGTAGCATAGTTAGTGCCGCTGGAAGCGGCAGCGAGCCCACCCAACACAACCGCTGTACCCGCGATGAATCGCCGCCTTGCCGACGCTTCCAACTCCCGCAGAGTAATTGTTTCGAAATAACTCAATTCACGCCAGGAGTCATACGGTAGCCTCATCTGCCTGACATAGGTGGCGTAATAGTCCTGCACCGTATCAACAAACATGAAATCCCGCTCGCGGATATCGAGTACTCGCTGTAGTACAGGGTCCTCATTAGAAGGTAACCTTTCTACCTGATAGTGCCCGCGCCTGTCCTGACTAAGATAGTTATCAAAAACATCTGGCGAAAAGCGTTGGGCAAACAATAATTCTGAGACTGTTCTTAAATTGGTAATTTCTGCATCTGACAAATTCTGTTGGCGATACGCCAGAAGATCATTGGCAATTGTGTTGTAGATTACCTGAAAAGGGTCACTTTTCTGACGCTCGGACGGGTCATAGCTGAACTGGCTTACTACCTCGTCATAAGCTCGGGTATACCACTCTCGGTCGGTTGAATCGCTTACAGTAATTCGAATGGCCATTGCCTCGCCATTTGATTGCAAAATTGTGCCATTTACATAGACATCCATCGGGCTGGAGTCATTCGGCATGACCCGCACGATACCCCAGTTAGCCGATCGTTGCAGGGTCTCGGCCAAAAGATAAGGCGCATAGCGCGACTCCGCGATTCGAATCTCAGGATTGGTTGTCTCTTCTTCGTCACCCCGGATTTCATCAATGCCGGGATCAAAGATGGCCACGCCAACGTCCAGCAACAAGTCCTCAGGAACATTCTGACTGTCCTGAATTACGGGGGTGTAGGTGGTGGTTTTAACGGTGTGAGTTGCACACGCAGTAGTGAATAAAACCACCCAAAGCAAAGCTAGCCAATTTTTCCAATAAAATTTCATTACTGTTCACTCAAACCTGTGTAGTTTCTGTATTCATCCCAAAGTGCTTCACGTAACTCAGGATCTGGTTCCGCCATGGCTGCTTCACGCAGTTGTCTGGCGACTACGTCATCATCACGACCGCTGGGAATATCCTCCGGTGGTGGAAATGATTGAGTCGATCCTGCAGTGCTCGATGACGGCGGCAAAGCACCAGGGATTTCAAACTGCGTTGCGGACTGCTCCAGTGTCTGCGGTTGACCATCACCCGCACCACCGCCTGCGCCCGACGCACCTCCTGCGGGACTACTGCTGCCAGCAGCATTGCTTTCGGCCTGTGCCCTTTCCCGTTCACCCAAAATAAATCCGTCAAATTTCTCATATCCACGGCGCAATTGCTCATCTAGAAGTGCGGCACGCTCTGCGGCGGTTAAAACACCGGCTGCTTGTGCCCCTGCGCCCCCACCTTGTGCGCTTGCAGTCCCACTTAATACACCGTCCGGCAACGTATCCAGGCTATAATCCCCACTTCCGCCTCCTAATGAGCCATTTTGAGGAGCGTTGTCTCCACTACCTAAGTCGCCAGTAGACGTATCTCTGCCTCCCGAGCCACTATCCTGACCCGAGGGGAAGCGCGATTCAGCGCCAGGTAAATCACCCGCGTTAGCAGCGTCACTGCCAGCGCCTGTCCCACCGGCAGATGACCGAGCCGCTTCTCCGACAGATGGAAACTGGCCTGCTACCGAATTATTACCGTTTTGTGCTGATTGCTGGCCACTTGCACTACTCTGGCTCTGGCTCTGGCCCTGGTTTGACGACGGCAAAGATGGCGAGGAGCCACTTTGATTTGAGCCCGCCGCAGGGTTAGAAGATGGGCTGCTTTGACTTGCGCCACTCGAGGGAGAGCCGGGCGAAGACTGGCTCGATGAAGCCGAACCCCTTGAATTTGCCTGCGAAGAGGTACTGGCCGGGCTAGACTGGGATTGCGAACTACTCGAACTCGACTGCGATGATGAGGATGAAGAACTAGGCGATGGAATCGCTGCACTGCTACTGGATGGACTGGATGTAGATTCGCAAGCAACGAGCACTGCGCTGATACCGCCTATTAAAACTGCTCTACAAAGCAATCTGGACAGATTATCTGTTTTCATTTCACTTATTCCCGCCCTGGCAAGGGTTTAACGGAACATCTTCGCCGCATTTAGAAGAAATTAAGAACATATCGCCTAGGTTTCTTCTCATTTCGTACACGTTAGACTCATTTCCTGGAACATTTCCATTGGTTCCTGAATCCCGCTTCAGCTTAGTCCAGACTCTCTGAACCCTTGCTGAACGGCCATCCTTAAAACCGCTTCTGGCATCATACTCCAAAACCCTTAGTTCCAATACTGATATTAGTGCCAATACCGATATCGGAACAGATTTCCATTTGCCCTGACAGGCCTTCCATCCACAATCAGCGGTCTGTAAATAGCGCGCCTGACCTGTCTTCTCAATCTGTCTAAATGATCGGCGTTAGCTTCTGTTTCCTCTGTGAGCACGCTCAGGTTTCTTACATATCCGTTGATAGTCACATCAAAACTTAGATCGGCGAAACCCGCACTAAGTGCGTTGGATTCTTCTTCCAAATCACGCAACTTATCAAACTCACTTGCATAATCTATAAATGTGGGTATGGACACCACCTGCCCGAACATCTGCTGGCGCAGTTCTGCACCGTTTTCAATAGTATCAAGCAATTTCCATGCCTGCGTATACATCTCAGTCGCGTCGCTTCGTCTTGAAAATAGCAGATACCAATCCCCCAAATTACTTGTCGCTTCGATGAGTTCCGCTGTCGCGCTCTCTTCTTCAGCATAGTGGTCTACTATGACCCTTAACGCCTGTTCTCCAGATTGATAACCCCGCGGCACAATAGGTGTTAATTCATTAAGCTTATCTCTCAGCATTTCCTGGGCATTTCTGTTTTCCGGCCGATTAATTTCCTCCAACAACTCACGATTACGAGATACCAGATACGCCGAGCTGGCAATACCCTCCATATTTTCCACAAACCGCTTGTCCTGAGATCCAAAATGGATATCAACCATGCGGGCCGCTGCATTGAACAATATTTGAGCAGAACTAAGTCGAACTCCCAATGCATCTCCATAACCAATGTTAAAGGCCTTCACATTCCATTTGGCGAGGCTATTCAGCACCGAAATTATCCGCGGATCATTATTGCCGTAGGCCTTGCTTTGGACATAAAACAGGTAGTTATGATAAATGTCCGCCTGTCCCCAATTCCCCAGTATTTCATAACTCTCAATCAAACTTTCTATAATCGGGATCTGCGCCAGTGTGTGCAGACCATCATTTACCCTGTTTATATGTACGGCACGGTCCAGTGCTGCAATGGCTTCCAGATGCTGCGCTTGCTGCTGCTGCAATAATCCCAACGCATTGAGCTCCTCGGCTAAGCTACGGTCCCACGCACCTCCCACAGCTTCAATTTGCTCCACTGTATCGGCGTATTCCTGAATACTCTCCATCCTTGCTGCAAACTCTAACTCATCAATTGCCTCGTCCCTCAGATAAGGGGCCGGAAAAGCCGGGTCCACGTCACCGACAATTGCAACAGGTGGGTCAACGATAAAAAATGCGGATGGAGATCGGACTTGATCTTCCGCAGGCTCAAGCTCTGGAGTCTGGGTAAGAGCGCAAGGGCTGGCCAGCAGAGCGAGAAAAACAGCAGCTGTGGTAGTCGAATTCGTTCCCATTAGTGCAATGCCAAATTAATTAATTATCCTGAAAATATCGCCGCCGGTCTTTGCTTGCTACTCGAAGTTGTACGAGTTAGTGGGTCTGATCAGTCTCCATCCCGCGAGGTATTGCATAGACACTAGTCGATTATGTGCTAGCCGAACCTTCATTTATATCACCTGAGAATTTGATGTGTAAATACACACACTTCAAAATTGTAGAATATTTAACACATCACGGCTTTTTTAAAGCGCCTTTATCCGCCGCAGCTCTGCCGGAGTCTGTTAAAACCGACTCATACCGCTGACTTGACAAGTAGGATATTGCCAAATTCATCCCTGCTGGCGGCCCAGTTCTGAGCGACATAAGTTGTGGCAGCATATTCGGTGATTATTGCCGGACCTGCTATTGAGATCCCTGGCTCTAAACCCTGCCTGTCAAAAACCATTACGTTCCCCGCATGACCATAGACCCTGGTAGCAACAATATTATTGCAATCGGGGCTTGGTAATTGGGCGGGTAACTCGGGTGCTTCCCGGATGGCAGTGGCATTTACCCGCAGATTAACCAGCTCAGTGGCGACTGCCAATTGGTGGCCATACTTTTTCTTATGAGCGTTGTGGAATTCCGCCACTGCCTGCTGGCCGTTCACCCATGGGATATTCAGAGTATATGATTGGCCCCTGTAACGCAGGTCTGCGCTCAACTCAATTTGCAATGCACTCCCGGCCAGACCCTCACTGAGCATTTGTTGGCGAGCCGAATCTGCCAACTTGCTAAACTGCTCAGCGATTAAATCGTCCGCTGCGTCTGCCAAGCCGATATTTACAGTCTTTGATACTTGCCTCCCGCTATTAGCAGCAATCATGCCCAGGGCAGAAAGTACACCACAGTGAACCGGGACGATGGCCTTTTGCATCTGCATTCGATCAGCCATCGCACAAACATGAAGCCCTCCTGCACCACCAAAACTCGCAAGCGTAAACTCACTGGGATCAAAACCCCGGTTGGCCGATATCATTCTGATTGCTGCTGCCATGTGTTCATTGGCAACTGAAATAATGCCTAGCGCGGTTTCCTCGACCGAAAGCCCAACCCGCTCCGCTACCGCTTGTATTGCCCCCCTTGCTAGCGAGCTTTTTAGCTGTAAACTCCCGGCCAGTGCAGTGTTGCGATGCAGCCTGCCCAAAACTAAATTAGCGTCGGTGACCGTGGCCTGGGTCCCGCCCTTGGCATAGCAGGCTGGTCCTGGCACCGCGCCTGCCGATTGCGGCCCGACTCGCAACATACCCCCGCTATCGACAGAGGCAATTGATCCGCCGCCAGCCCCAATTGTCTGCATGTCCACCATTGGCACAGCTACTGGATAACTCGCAATATGCCCCTCGTTGGTAACCGTTATCTTGCCATCAAGCAACGCTACGTCTGTTGAGGTACCCCCCATGTCAAAACTGATGTACTTTTTTTCACCGAGCTTCTTTCCCAGAAACTGAATAGCGTTCAACCCAGCAGCCGGACCTGAGAGTAGCAATTTCACCGCCGATTCCGAAGCGCTTGCTGCAGCCAGGGTCTCACCACTGGATTGCATTATCTGTAATTTGCACTTATTCAACTTCTGTTGTAACCGGTTTGTATAGTTGCGGACTACCGGGCCTAATGTGGCGTTCAGCCAGGTTGCGATACCTCTTTCGTATTCTTTGTACTCAGGAAGAACCGAGGATGAGCAACTTACGAAAACCGGTAATTCGGCCTGCCGAATTGCGGCTGCTATTCTCTGTTCAAACTCATCATCCAAAAAAGAAAATAGCAGGCTAATAGCAACTGCTTCTGGTTCCAGTGATCTAAGTTGCTCTATCAGATGATCGAGTTCCGAGTCGCGAAGGGGTGTAATAATGGAACCATCGGCAGCCAGCCGCCCTCCTGTTTCCAGGCAAAGCTCTGGGGGAACCGGAGGATTTTGAGCCGGGAACTCCAGCGCGTAGAGCGTGGGCCGGGTTTGTCTGCCTAGAGTCAGCGTATCGGCAAACCCGTAATTCGCAACGAAGGCTGTCTTTGCACCCTTACCTTCCAATATTGCGTTGGTAGCTACGGTGCTGCCATGGACGATATACAAAGCACCGGAAACAGCTAATTCCCCAAGCCCCATTTCGGCAATACCTGTCAGTATCGCCTGTTCCGGTTCTGAGGGGGTAGACAGGACTTTGTGAATACTAATTTGTGAGCGCCCGTCGACAAATTGAATGAGCACAAAGTCGGTGAACGTGCCTCCGGCATCAATTCCCAGTAGGGGTAGATTGTTCAATTTAAAGGTTCACTCTGGTTCCTTATTGATGGGCAAGGCACTATTTTGTAGAGTCCTTCTGGTTGGTTCTGACCATTCATTGGGAGATCAAGCAAGAGTTTAGCAGGGAAAAACCCCTTTATCTCACAACGATCCAGTCATCTTTCTACTAAATTGTTATCATTTCGAAGCTGGTTATTTGTGCTTTTGAGAGAAAAGAGGGGCCTATTCATGCCTGAGCTGCCCGAAGTTGAAACCACGAGAAGTGGTATTTCTCCTCACATTCATAATAAGGTCGTGGGGCAGGTAGTAATCAGACAGGAGAATTTACGCTGGCCTGTCAGTCCAAATCTTGTTAACGCTCTGACAGGAGAAAAAATTCTTAGCGTAGAGCGGCGGGCAAAATATTTACTGCTCAAAACCGGGGCTGGTACTGTAATCATACACCTGGGCATGTCTGGAAGTTTACGAATTGCACATCGTGAATCGCGTATTGGCAAGCATGATCATGTTGACATTGTATTCGACGATCAGACCATTTTGAGGTTTACAGACCCACGTAAGTTCGGCTGTATGCTCTGGGAGGAAGGCAACATAAGTGAGCATCCCCTGCTGGTGAAACTGGGCCCGGAGCCCCTAAGCGACGATTTCACCTCCGAGTACCTGCATTCCGCAAGCAGACGGCGAAAGTCTGCAATCAAAACGTTCATTATGGATGGTCAGGTTGTCGTAGGTGTGGGGAATATTTATGCCAACGAAGCCCTGTTTGAGGCAGGCATTCACCCCAAAAGAGAAGCTGGAAGAGTCTCCATTGCAAGATATGAAAAATTGACTGTCAGCATAAAAAAAATACTATTGCGGGCAATCGAGGCAGGCGGCACAACGCTGCGGGACTTTACCAGCAGCGACGGGCAGCCCGGCTATTTCAAACAATCGCTTTGTGTTTATGGTCGTGGCAGTGAAGCCTGCAGGCTCTGTGGGACTCCACTAAAAGAAATTAGGCTTGGCCAAAGAAGCACGGTCTACTGCAGCAAGTGTCAGCGTTAGCTTAATTCAAACTTGATTGCGTACTGGGGGCCAGTCAGTGACCAGCCATGGCCTCGGCGACAGCCGGGTGAACAAATTTTGATATATCACCACCGTAAGATGCGATCTCTCGCACCAGTGTTGATGATATATAGGACAGGTGCTCAGAAGGTGCCAAAAACACGGTTTCTATATTAGGTTCCAGAATCCTGTTCATTCCAACGAGCTGGAACTCGTACTCGAAGTCAGCCACGGTTCTTAACCCGCGTAATATTATATTTGCTCCCCGGCTGGTAACAAAATCTGTAAGTAGCGTATCAAATGCACACACTTCCACATTGTCCAGATGTTGTAATACATGAGCGGCAAGTTCGACACGCTTTTCAGTAGGCAGCGTATCGTTTTTTTGAATATTGCTGCCCACTGCAACTATTATTTGGTCAAATAGCCTGGAAGCGCGCTCGACCAAATCGGTGTGACCGTTGGTTATGGGATTAAACGTTCCCGGGTAAACAGCAGTTTTCATAAGATTCTACGCTTTGTTGCTGGTGCTGCATTCTAACGAAGTGAGCTTATCAGCTCAATTAGCCAGTGCCCAGAAAATTGATAATTCGATGTTCCAACCACTGCTTCTGTTTGGCTGATACAAAGCCAACATGACCGCCATTATCGGAGAGCTGTAAGTGCAAATTATCTGCCAGGCTGTCAACCTCTGGAGTCGATGATGGCGGTATAAGCGGATCGTTCCTGCTTTGAATTAGCAGCGTCTCGGTACTAATATTTTTAATGTAGCCAATACTGCTGCATTGATCATAATAATCTTCAGCATCCAGAAACCCATGCAGTGGCGCAGTGACCTTATCGTCAAATTCCCATATTGTAGAAATGCTATCCAGTTCACCGAGTGAGGCAATTATCTCCAATTGGCTGGCGTTTCCTGTTGCTTCGAAATAGGCTCTCTTCTGCTTTACATCGCGCAGCAGTTTACGCAGGAAAAACTTGCCGTAAAACTGGCTCAGTCCTTTTAACATCGACCTTGAGCAATAAGCCAGAGAAAATGGCGTGGATACAGCGACTGCTTTCTTTACTGATTCGTACACTTCGGTTTCACCCAGCCATTTTAATAAGACATTTGCCCCCAATGAATATCCGACAAAAGCAAAGTCCCGTCCTGCGTGAAGCGCTGCCAGTTTTTGAAACGCCTCATTGAGGTCTTCGGTGACACCCGAGTGATAGGCTTTTGCCAGGCGATTTACTTCACCGCTGCAGCCACGAAAATTGAGCGCTACACTGGCATAACCTCTGGCAGTTAATAATTGCTGCAGGGAAAGTATGTACGCAGATTTCGAGCACCCACACAACCCATGCACAATAAAAACTATCGGCTTGGAATCATCAGCAAGCGCCGTCTGATTTGCCCAATCCAGGTCCAGAAAATCTCCATCATCCAGTTCTATTCTCTGGCGCTGTTGTTGTACTTCTGGCTGTGGTTTGAGTTTCCGCCAAACTGTCTGACTGTGCCCTTCCGGCAACCACCATACTGGATCGAAGGATGGATCGAAAGTGCTGCTTGTCATGCTTGGGAACCTTTTTCGTACAAATAGTAATAGACAGAGCCCGATTTCTTTGCTTTCAGCGGTTTCCAGCTATCAGGCAGTTCATTTTCCACTAGGATCCTATCAGACTCAATAACTATCTTTGTTGTGGTCTTTAGAATATTTTTTTGCTCTAACAGATGACAAACCGAAGAAATCAGATCCATCGTAAAAGGGGGGTCTATAAATACAATTCCAAAGCAATTTTGGTATTGATTGCTTTGTCTATCCAGCCAATCCGCAAAATCGATGCAAAGCCTTTCGGCTCCTTCCGCATGCAACAAATCGATATTGGCTCCCAGCGCATCGTAGGCCAGCTCATTATTCTCAATAAAAAGAACACGCTTTGCCCCTCTTGATAATGCTTCAAATCCACAGGCACCGCTGCCGGCAAACAAATCGAGACATGTTTGCCCTGGAATCTCTTCTTGCAGCCAATTAAAAAATGTTTCTCGAATTCGATCGGCTGTAGGTCTTAGTCCGGATACAACAGGAAATTGTAATTTCCTGCTCCTCCATTTCCCTCCTATGATACGGACTTTGCTATTTTGCACTACTTGTCAGGTTCTCATTTTAGCTATCGGTCAATATCAGCGCTGGCGAATTGACGAATAAGCCATCTGTAGGTTATGCCACACACCATTCTATCAATAGCCTATTTTATTAGCCTACTATTTTGTCTGAGAAGCTTACACGCATTGGGCGGAAATTGCCCGATGCCTGTGTATAAGACTACGCGCTAATGGTAGGATAGCGGGCTCATTTTTAAATCCAACAGAGTCTTCCTTATGTTTGGTTTTGGGAAAAAACAAAAGTCCTCCATTGACTCCAAAGAAAACTCCACCGACAAATCCTCTGGTCTACGGGAAGAAGATGTGAGCGATGAGTCTGGTCTTTTTGCGCGCCTGAAGCAGGGCCTGAGTTTAACCAGAAACTCGCTGAGTGAAGGGCTAAACGAATTAATTCTAGGCGAGAAAATCATTGACAGTGAGTTGCTGGATGAGATCGAGACACAATTGTTATCGGCTGATGTAGGCCTGGGGGCAACAGATCAGGTCATTGCAAATCTAAAATCCAGCCTGAGTCGCAAGCAACTGTCCAATTCCGCTGATTTCCTGGATGGTCTCAAAAAGGAATTAGCCTCATTGCTAGATCCGGTTGCAATTCCCCTAAACGTAGCAACTCAGAACAAGCCCTTTGTAATCCTCATGGTCGGTGTCAATGGTGTTGGCAAGACTACAACCATTGGTAAGCTTGCCAAGCGCCTCCAGGCCCAGGGGAATAAATTAGTACTAGCTGCCGGTGATACTTTCCGCGCCGCCGCCATAGAACAGTTACAGGTTTGGGGAAAGCGCAACGATATCCCGGTCATTGCCCAGGCGACGGGGGCCGACAGTGCTTCGGTAATTTTTGATGCATATCAATCGGCCGTAGCGAGGGGAGCGGATGTGCTCATAGCAGATACCGCTGGCCGATTGCATAATAAAGACAATTTAATGATGGAACTGGAAAAAATTGTCCGTGTTTTAAGAAAACTGGATGAAAGATTGCCTGATGAGATCGTGTTAGTACTGGACGCCACGACAGGTCAGAATGCACTTGCCCAGGCCGGGAGTTTTCACAGTACGGTGAATCTTTCCAGCATTATCCTCACCAAACTGGACGGCACTGCAAAGGGCGGAGTAGTTTTCGCTATTGCCAAACAATTACAGTTACCTATACGTTTTATTGGCGTCGGGGAACAGGTAGACGACTTACGCCCGTTTGCTGCTGATCAGTTCGTCGCAGCCTTATTTTCAGAATGATCAAATTTGACAATGTCAGCAAGCGTTACCCCGGTGGGCAAGAAGCCCTTTCCAATTTAAGTTTTACTATTGAAAAAGGGGAGATGGCTTTTATAACCGGCAAATCTGGTGCTGGCAAAAGTACACTGCTAAAGCTGATTATGTTGATAGAAAAACCCAGTCAGGGTCAGATAGTAGTCAACGGGCTTAATCTCAGACAAATCTCATCGCGACAAATTCCCTATCACCGTCGGCAGATTGGCGTGGTCTTTCAGGACCATCAGTTATTATTTGACCGAACAGTTTTTGATAATGTGGCACTGCCTCTGCAAATTTGCGGCTACAGATATTCGGAAGCCCAACGCAGAGTCAGAGCGGCTCTGGATAAGGTTGACCTGCTACGCAAGGAAAAATTGAATCCAGCTTCACTATCAGGTGGTGAACAGCAGCGAATCGGTATTGCCAGAGCACTGGTTAACAGACCAGAGATTATCCTGGCTGATGAGCCCACTGGTAATTTAGACCCGGATTTGTCTGCAGAGATCATGAATCTGTTTGGGCAGTTCAATCGGGTTGGCGTCAGCCTGCTGATTGCCAGCCATGATTTATCGTTGATAGCACCGCTCCAGCACCGCGTCCTGACTTTGCATCACGGCCAACTCGCGGATGATCAGACCCAGCGAGAACGCCCATGAAGGGGAAGCGAAGGTCTGCCAAAGAGGGTTTTGCAGTCGGCATAGAAAACCACAGACAAGTAGCCAAATCGAGCTGCAAGCGTTTACTGGCGAGTCCGGTTTCATCGCTTATGACCAGCTTTGTCATCGCTATTGCCCTACTGCTTCCCGCATTGCTCAACGGGCTGGGTAACAATTTATCTGCCGTCCTGGACGAGTTTCAAAGCAGCTCCCAGATCTTACTCTACCTTCACGATACTGTTAGTGAAGAAGAAGGCTTACAGGTCAGTGAAGACTTACTTACATATAATGCGATCGAACAAACCCGGTATATTTCGAAAAACGAAGCGCTACGTGACTTTGCCGCTTCGTCCGGTTTTGGGGAGCTATTGCGGTCGCTGACCATAAACCCCCTGCCCGCATCGATTATTGTGATACCTGAATCTGCCTTGCCTGCGTCTGTAGAGAGCCTGTCATTTCAGCTACAGGAAATGACTGAAGTTGAATTAGTGCAGCTTGACAGCATCTGGCTGACGCGCCTCAACTCGCTTGTTATTTTGATCGATGAGATTGCAATTGCACTGGTCTTGATAGTCACTCTGGCCGTTGTGTTTGTGGTGGGGAATACCATCAAATTGGCCATTGAAGGTCGGCGAGATGAGATACGGGTTATTAAATTAGTGGGTGGGACCAATTCGTTCGCGGCCCGACCTTTCCTTTATACGGGTTTACTCTACGGTCTGGCGGGCGGACTCATCGCCTGCCTGCTACAGGCACTGGTACTATCTGGTTTCAATAATGCCCTGGCTGAATTAGTGAGTCTTTATGACAGCAATTTTGAACTTCGCGGATTGGGTTGGGTAAATGCCATTCTTATGATTCTTGCCGGTGCCATCCTCGGTTGGCTAGGTGCTGTTCTCTCCAGCATTCAGCATTTACTCGGTATAAATCCATAAATAAAAAGAATATCAATGGCTTAGATTGCTTGGTCCCGCGCTGCTTCGATTTCCCTGGCAGCCTTGAAATGTACAGATTTCGCCCCATATTAGTGCGTTGGGGCTGTTCGCGGTAGCATCGTGTCGGGGAATTTGTATTGAGCCGATGGAAATTGGCCCAGGATGGCGAAACGAGCGTAAAAATGCTAAAATACCGCCCGGTAAACGTCGTTACCAGAGATAAGGTTATAGCTGAGACTGTCATGACTATTGGAAAAAGCTTACAAGTTGTCGACCCCACCACTCCGGGCCGGGACCTGAGCGCTTATATTGCCTCGGTAAACAGCATAGCTGTGCTAACGCCAGAGCGGGAGCGCGGGCTTGCCGAACAGTATTACTATGATGACAACGTAGATGCCGCACGCCAATTAGTAATGGCACATTTGCGCTTCGTCGTGCATATGGCTAAGACCTATTCCGGTTACGGGCTCTCACAGGCTGACCTTATTCAGGAAGGTAACGTGGGCCTGATGAAAGCAGTCAAGCGATTTAATCCGGAAGTAGGTGTACGGCTGGTATCCTTTGCAGTGCACTGGATCAAAGCAGAAATGCACGAATACATTTTACGTAACTGGCGTATTGTCAAAATTGCCACAACCAAGGCCCAACGCAAATTGTTTTTTAATTTACGCAGTTCAAAGAAGCGTCTTGGCTGGTTAAATAACGATGAAACCGAAGCCGTCGCCGAGGACCTTGGCGTAGACGCCAAAGTAGTTCGCCAGATGGAAGGCCGCATGAGTTCGTACGACACTTCATTCGATGCCGAGCCCAGTAGCGATGACGATCTGGCATATCGCGCTCCGGCTTTCTACCTGGAAGACCAGAGTTCTAATCTGGCCAGCAATGTTGAAGCGGCTGATTGGGAAGAAACTACGAACAGCAGTCTGCACATTGCCTTGGCTGAACTGGATGACCGCAGCAAGGATATTCTGAATAGTCGCTGGCTATGTGATGACAAAGCAACATTACACGAACTGGCTGGCAAATATGGAATTTCCGCTGAAAGAATTCGCCAGCTGGAAAAGAACGCGATGAATAAAATTAAAGGCATGATGGAGGCCTGACTTTCTCTGTCGAACAGCAAGCCGCGCCATAGTCGCGGCTTTTTTTTGTCATTTTAATAGCAGTCACTATTGTTTCCTGCGGCAAAGCAATCAGTACTATGGGCGGGGTTGCCTTTCTGGCTGGCTGGGGCACCCTGATTTGGTTTCTACTAAGATCCAAACTACCTAACTAGCAAGCTAACTGGTAGTTGGTAGCTGAGAGACGAAGATGCAAGTAGTTGTTAATGGCAATAACCAGACCCTGGATGAAGCGGCAACCGTGCAAGACCTGATTGGAGTACTTGCACTGGGGAGCGGTAAAATTGCCATTGAATTGAACAGGGAAATCGTGTCCCGAAGTCGCTATTCGCAACAAATACTCCATGCCGGCGATGAAGTAGAAATAGTTCAGGCTATTGGGGGCGGTTAATGCCTAAGGCACCTCTGACATGAGACAGCAATGAATATGAAAATTAATAATCAGGCTTTACAAGTAGCCGGCTCTACCTATCAATCCAGATTGATTGTCGGCAGTGGCAAATACAAAGATTTTCAAGAAAACCTGGCCGCGCTGGAAGCGAGTGGGGCAGAGATGATCACTGTTGCTTTAAGGCGAGTCAATCTGGGCCAGAACCAGGATGAACCCAATCTACTGGATGTAATTTCTGCAAAAAAGTACACTATATTACCCAACACCGCCGGCTGTTATAGCGCCGAAGATGCAGTCCGCACTTGCCGCATGGCGCGTGAATTATTGGACGGCCATAAACTTGTCAAATTGGAAGTGCTAGGTGACCAGAAAACACTCTACCCAAATGTGACTGAAACCCTGGCTGCCGCTGAAACGCTGGTACAGGATGGCTTCGATGTCATGGTCTACACCAGCGACGACCCGCTTATTGCAATGCGACTTGAGGAAATCGGCTGCGTTGCCGTCATGCCTCTCGGCGCACCCATAGGCTCCGGGCTGGGTATTCGAAATCCCTATAATATCCGCATGATTCTGGAAAATGCCTCGGTTCCTATAATCGTGGATGCCGGCGTTGGCACCGCTTCTGATGCCAGTATTGCCATGGAACTGGGTTGTGATGGTGTACTAATGAATACAGCGATAGCCGAAGCCAAAGCTCCTGTGCTGATGGCCTCAGCAATGAAAAAAGCTGTTGAAGCCGGGCGCGAAGCCTTTCTTGCCGGGCGTATGCAAAAGCGTTTGTACGCTAGCGCCTCTTCTCCTATTGATGGAACCTTTTTTTGACCAGCAGCTGACATCTCCCAGTGCAAACTGAAGCGACCAGAAACAGCAAACGCCCCATTCGCAGCTATGTAATTCGCAGCGGTCGGCTCACCAGATCCCAGCGAAAAGCATTGGACGACTACTGGGGCCTCTACGTCCTGGAATTTCAAAATGAACTTTTTCAGCTCGACTCGGCATTTGAGCAGGATAACAAACTAATAGTGGAAATCGGCTTCGGTATGGGTGATTCCTTACTGGAGATGGCGGGTGACAACCCGCAACAAAACTATTTAGGCATTGATGTTCACAAACCGGGCATTGGCAAAATACTGCAGGGAATTGCAGACCGCGACCTGCGCAATATCAAGTTGGTATGCCATGATGCCAGGGAAGTACTATCGGTTTGTCTTCAAGATGATTCAGTTCAACAGGTACAAATTTTCTTTCCAGATCCATGGCCAAAGAAGCGCCACCATAAACGCAGATTAATACAGTCAGAGTTTGTCGCCCTGCTGGTCAACAAATTGGAGGTGGGCGGGGCTATTCACCTTGCCACGGATTGGCAGGCCTATGCTGAACACATGATGGTGGTCTTGCAATCGAATAGCCAGTTGCTGAATTGTGAAGGGGAGCATTGCTACTGGAGTAATCCTGTTCGGCCAGAGACAAAATTCGAGAACCGGGGTCGCGAATTGGGGCACGGCGTCTGGGATTTGCTATTTGCCAAAAGGAATTGAGGGGGAGCTTTCTCAATTATCCATCCTTGCTGAGGAAAAAATGAACTCCGAGCACTGGCTGGATGATCGAGATCGCCCACTAGAACCAGAGCCTGTGCTCATGCTCTTTCAACCAGGATACGTAGGCTTCTGAGTTCGGGCAGATTGAATCTATCAGTTCCCAATACCTCCTTGAATGATCCATGTAGATAAGGTGGCAGACCTCATGCGTAATCATGTAATCGATTATAGCGAACGGTGCCAGCATGATTAGCCAGTTAAATTGTATTATTCCAGCCGAAGTGCAATGCCCCCATTTCGATTTGGTCTTTCTCAGTTTAATTTCTTTGAGCCTCTTATTCACGCCAAGATGCACGGCAAGCGCCTGTGCTCGAGGAAGTAAGTACTCACTAGCTTTATCGATCAGATAGTCCTCCACCTGAACTTTTGCTTTTGCTGCTGTAAGTTTATGCCCCTGGATAACGAACTGACCGCCTTCGATTAGCACCCGCTGATTGCGGCCCTCACGAAACACTATTTCGAGTTCTCTGGCCCTGAACAGTATTTTTCTACCCTTTTCTATACGCAGCGACTCTTCATAGCGCAACGATTCTTCATTTAGCCGCTGGTGTATCCAAGCATTATTATTTTCCAGAAATTTTCTTATTTCAGACTTACTGGCATAAAAAGGACTGCGTACTTCGACCTTCCGGTGTTTTACATGAATAGCAAGTGTCTTGCGCCCCGATCGCAGAATGTCACAATCATAGTGCGACGACAGATGACCCTTCCCGACAAAATTAAGTGGGATTATTTTAGATTTCGTCATAAAGCTTAGGGCTTCCTGGCTATTACATTTGCAATAGCACGTCTGGGGTTTTCCTGCTCACCTTCAAAATAATGCTCAACGTGCCAACCATCTAACAATTCGAGAAGTTCGCCAGGCTTGAGTAAATAGTTCGGGTTTTGAGGTCTGCCAATTTCTCGTTGCTGTATCGTAAACGTTTCATAGAACAAATAACCACCCCTATCAACTGCATTCTTAATAGGCTCAATCAAAGGTCTATGTAAATAATTAAAAACCAGTATCGCATCAAAGCATTTGCTTTCGAATGGATTCTGTTTTTTATCTTCCAAATCAACCAGCCAACACACAGCTGGTGCTGGCACTTTTGCCGCTTGCACCGACACATACCGAAGCGCTGCTGGATTATTATCGGCAAATGTCGTGGGAATATTACTCTGTAACAGGAAGAGCCCATTCCTCCCTCTTCCACATGCTAAATCCAATACACCTTTAGTTAAACCAGTAGCTTCGAGTAATTGAAAGTTCTCCACCAGCAGACGTGAGGCGTTTAATTGTGCCATAGTTTCCCGGATAATGGTTCTATTGGAAATGTAAGCATCATTGGTAAAGTAAGGCAAATGCGCCCCTGGAACAATAGATTAACGCGATCGGCAATGGCCCGCCAAAAACTATCCAGTGAATACAGCCGTTTCCATTAGTGATTTCAGGAATTTCAGATTCTCATGAACAATAGTAAAGACAAACTATTCGCGAAAGAGGTTTCTGATGCGGATTTCGTATTCGATGATAAAGTAGTGCCCGTATTCAACGACATGATTAATCGGTCCGTCCCTGGTTACGCCACTATTATATCCATGATTGCTGTATTCGCCGAAAAGTACATTCAGCGGCACAGCAACATCTATGATCTGGGGTGTTCGCTGGGAGCGGCAACCTTGGCCATAGATGCGCAGTTAAGCAGTCAGAGCTGCAGAATTATTGCGGTCGACAGCTCCAGGCCCATGATTGCCGAGCTGGAGCAATCCTTTGCGAGCGGACCTGGCAATAATAGATCAATCGAATTACGTTGTGAAGATATTTTAGCGACCGATATTCATGATGCTTCTGTTGTCGTGCTTAATTTCACACTACAGTTCATTCCAGTGGAACAAAGAGCTGACTTGCTTAAGAAAATCTTCAGTGGGCTTAACGTTGGCGGTGTTCTGCTCATGTCAGAAAAGATTAAGTTTCCTGATCCGAGTCTGAACGCGCTTTTTATCGAGATGCACGAAGGCTTTAAGAAAAGCAAGGGTTATTCCGCATTAGAGATCAGTCAGAAACGGACTGCTCTGGAAAATATTCTTGTGCCAGAATCCATTGCTACTCACAAAAACAGGCTCAAAGATATCGGCTTTGACGCGGTTGATGTCTGGTTTCAATGCTTCAATTTTGCCTCCCTGGTGGCCATCAAGAAGAGTGCCTAATGAACTACGACACACTCAGAGCCGCTATCAAGGGAACCGCACTAGAGCGGCTGGAACAGGTGCTAACTGAGTCTTTTTTATCGCAAATTAACCACGGAGACCTGCCGCGCTGGCAACAGCTTCTGAGCTCACTGCCTCCTTTACAGGCCGGGAGTCCGGAGTTTGAGAATTCTGTGACGCTGGGATACCGGAGTGAATGTACCGCCGAGCAGCATGCCCGGCTGACAGAAACCCTGCAATCATTGATCCCCTGGCGGAAAGGCCCGTTCTCGGTATTTGGCATCGAAATTGACGCCGAATGGCAGGCAAATTTAAAGTGGGATAGAATCCTCCCTCATATCTCTCCACTACCTGGTCGCAAAGTGCTGGATGTAGGTTGCGGCAACGGCTACTACGCTTTTCGAATGCTTGGCGCGGGCGCAGAATTGGTAGTGGGTATCGATCCACATATTGCTTATGTCATCCAGTTCCTGACGCTTAAACACTTTGTTCCAAAAGCTCCAGTCCATGTGGTCCCCACCAGCCTTGAACAACTCCCTTCAGGTCTCAACGCTTTTGACACTATTTTTTCCATGGGCGTAATTTATCATCGAAAGTCACCGATCGATCATCTACTGCAATTGAGGGGCTGTTTGAGAAAAGGCGGTGAGCTGGTACTGGAAAGCCTCTTTGTAGACGGTAGTGCCGGCTATTGTTTGATGCCTGAGGCAAAGTATGCACGCATGTCGAATGTCTGGTTTATTCCCAGCATAAAGACAATTATCGGCTGGCTGAAAAAGTGTGGGTACTGTGAGGTTCGGGTTGTCGACGAATCGGTAACCACTGAAAACGAGCAGAGGAAATCACTCTGGATGCCCTTCGAAAGTCTAAGTGACTCAATTCAATCAGAATACAAATCCCTGACTATTGAAAATCTCCCGGCTCCAAAACGTGTCGTCGTTACCGCACAAAATGGCAAGTGATGCGATCGAATCAGGAAATTGTGTGCGCCGAATCAAGCAGCAAAAACCTTACTGTCACAGTGACACAACAGTACTTTTTCCTCTCACTGTCTACATTACAACGGTTTCCTGGCGTTAAAATTCACCAGTGTTGACGCGCCCCCTTAATTAAGTTGACTATACGCCTTGATCCGTAATAGGGTCAGCTCTAATTCTATCAATTACTTGATAATAAAAAGAGAAGAAACAATGGCCAGACCGCTACGTATAGAATATCCGGACGCCTTATATCATGTGTCCAATTACGGACTGGGAAAGCAAAGAGTTTTCCCTTCCGGCAGGTACTTCGAAGCGTTCCTAAATGGACTCGGCGAAACCTGCTCTCGATTGAATGTGGAAGTTCATGCCTATTGTCTTCTACGAGACCGATATCATCTGGTCATCAAAACCCCTGAAGCTAATTTAAGCCGCTTTATGCGCCAGATTGATGGTTTGTATACACAGCAATACCAACGCCTGAAAAAAACGGATGGCTCACTTTTCCGAGGACGCTATAAGGCCGTACTGGTACAGGCTGACAAATATCTCCTGCCTTTGTCGCGATATATCCATACCAGAGCAAAAGCATCTGAACTCGCCAGCTATCCCTGGTCCAGTTATTCTTATTTCACTCGCAAGGCCAAGCCCCCGGTGTGGTTTAATCGGGACGATACCTTGCGATCGCTAAAAACTACCGTAGCGAAAAGACCATTGTTCTACAAGAAGTTCGTCGCGGCAGGCGTTGATGACGACCTGGCCCATTTTTACGGCAAGAAAACCCTCTCTTCGATAATGGGAGATGACAAATTCCGCAATAAAGCCCGGAAGAAAAAATCCGCGACGAAAGTGCGGGGCGTCTCCCGCGGGGCCAAAGCCAGGTGGCGGCCGTCATGCAAACAAATAATCTCCGCCGTGGCGCAGCAGTTTAAAGTTTCTGAGGCAAGTATTTACAAGGCAGCAAGAGGGCCTGGCTCTAAAAATCTTCCTCGTTGGGTAGCAATGTATCTGTGTCAGGAATTGTCCGCCGTAACTCTGCAGTCCATCGCAAAGCTGTTCAAACTAAAGCGTTATGGAACAGTGTCCACGACCGTGGGAAAATTGAAAAAGGAATTCGAAGAAAGTCCCAAGCTGTTGGCAACAACTCAGCGCCTGGCCAAAAAGCTTAGCAAGGCAAAATAGTACCCCAAGGCGAGGCTTACTTGATTTTTGATTCTTTGTAGAGCACGTGTTTACGCACTACCGGGTCGTATTTCATAACTTCAAGCTTGTCTGGCGTGGTGCGCTTGTTCTTGTCAGTTGTGTAGAAATGGCCCGTCTTGGCCGTTGAAACCAGCTTAATTTTGTCTCGCATCTTTGATCACCTGTTCCGGTTTAGCCAGAGCTAAACCCGAATCCCGTTATTTCTTATGTCTACCAGGACAGCATCAATACCCAATTTGTCAATGATGCGCATTCCCTTGGCGGAAACTCGTAGCTTCACAAACCGCTTCTCGGATTCGACCCAAAACCGATGTTTATGGATATTGGGAGAAAAAATCCGTCTGGTTTTGTTTTGTGCGTGAGAAACATTGTTCCCCGTAACCGGTTTTTTCCCGGTTACCATGCAAATCCTGGACATTATATCGCCTCGTATATTCTTTGCTTTGACAATTTTATGTAAAACCGCCTACAACAATCTAAGGGGTCAAAAAAGAGCTGCGTTTTATACCAGAACAGGTCGGGAATAGCAAGAATTGCACCCTGCCGGCTATTATCACAAATCGATTGAGCTGCTGTGACAAAGTAACAGCAACTGCGTTCTTCACACCTACAGCAAGTTACGCTCGGCAAACGAAACCACCTGGGAATCGCCGATAACGAAGTGATCCAAAACCCGCACATCGATGGTCTGTAACGCGGCTTGCAACTTCTTCGTTATAGCAATATCGGCCTGGCTCGGTTCGGCAATGCCGGAAGGATGATTGTGAGCAAATATTATAGCTGCTGCGTTATATGACAAACAGCGTTTAACCACCTCGCGCGGGTAGACTGCCGCTCCATCGATGGTGCCTCTGAATAGCTCTTCCAGCTTGAGAATATGATGCTGATTGTCCAGATACAAACAACTAAACACCTCGTTCTCGTAATGCCTGAACTTGGCCCTCAGATAATCTCGGGTGGTATGGGAACTGGTGAGAACGTCTTGCTGTTTGAGCGATTCCAGCATCTGTCTTTGGGACAGTTCCTGCACAGCCTGAAATAAGGCGAATTTGCCTGGCCCCAGGCCATTATTGGCACAGAAGTCATCACAATTAGCCGCCAGTACGCCAGCCAGGCTACCAAATCTGTTTAACAGGCTTCTGGCCAGATCTACTGCCGTGCAGCCCCTGGTTCCTGTGCGCAATAGAATAGCCAATAACTCGGCATCCGACAAACTGGCGGCACCGTTGGAAAGCAGCCGTTCTCTGGGTTGTTCCGACATTGGCCAGTCCGCGATTGTCATGTAGAGACTCCCTTGTGTTTGTCCTTCATCGCTCTCACTCAAATAATAGACATTCTGCGAAGAAAGCCTAAATCAGACGGCAAATTGCGAATCCAGCGGCTAACTGCTAGGCTAGCCTGGTATTTCCACAGTTTTTATGAAAAGCCTCTCTAACAAACGAATCTTGCTTGGCATTACCGGCGGTATTGCTGCCTATAAATGTGCTGAGTTGGCGCGTTTGTTTGTCAAAGCGGGAGCTGAAGTAAGCGTTGTTATGACCCGAGCGGCCCAGGAGTTTGTCACTCCGCTGACCCTGCAAGCCCTTTCGGGCAGGCGGGTATATCTAGATTTGTTGGATGCCGAGGCGGAAGGTGCGATGGGCCATATAGAACTGGCCAGATGGGCGGATCTGGTGTTAATTGCGCCAGCAACTGCTGATTTTATTGCCAAGTTAGCCCACGGTCAGGCAGATGACCTGTTAAGCACGGTGGTACTGGCCTGCTCGGCCCCCATCGCGGTAGCCCCCGCCATGAATCAAGCCATGTGGGCAGATCTCGGCACCCAGGCCAACCTGAGCCTGATAACTGAACGCAAAATTTCCGTCTTCGGTCCCGGGATCGGGGATCAGGCCTGTGGCGACGTCGGCCCGGGGAGAATGCTCGAACCTGAACAATTATTGCATAGCTGTGCCGACCTGTTTGAGACCGGGTCCCTGGCCGGTTTGAAGATTGTCATTAATGGTGGCCCGACTCGGGAAGCAATCGACCCGGTGCGATTTATCAGCAATCACAGCTCTGGAAAAATGGCTTATGCGTTGGCTAACGAAGCAGTGGCGGAAGGGGCACGAGTTACCCTGATCAGCGGCCCGGTTTCGCTTCCTGTGCCCGAGCGACTGCAATCAGTCGATGTGGAAAGTGCCGAGGAGATGTTGCAGGCCTGTTTGCTGGCCTGTACTGATTGTGATGTTTTCATTGGCGTCGCCGCGATTGCCGACTATCGCCCCGATGAAGTCGCAGCGGAAAAGATCAAGAAGCTGTCTGATCAGGTGCAAATATCGCTGGTGAAAAATCCGGATGTCATCAGTGAGATTGCCAGCCAGGAAAATCGGCCATTTATGGTAGGTTTCGCAGCAGAAACAACCGCTATTGCAGAGCATGGCCGCCAAAAGCTGGTCAAGAAGAAGCTTGACCTGCTATTTGCAAACAACGCGGTAGAGACCTTTAACAGCGATAGCATTGCGGTTACAGCTATTCAAGCAAACTCCCAGCAGGATCTGGGTCCCGGAAACAAGAGTGCTGTCGCCAGGCAAATGCTTCGGCTTATTGCAGATCAATTGAGCAAAAATAATCCCGCCGAAGAGTAGTGCCAGCAACTCAGCTTAGGCTAATCAATCATGCATGGAGCAAAAACGGCACCTATGTCCACAAGTCAGGAAGACATCATCCAACAACCAACAGCGAATATAACCGCAGGAATTTTCAGAGCGTACGATATTCGCGGTATTTATGGCAGCGAACTAAACGAGGCAAGCGTAACCCTTATCAGCAAGGCGATTGGAACGGAGGCTCTCGAATTGGGGATCGACTGCCTGCTTATTGGCTTTGACGGGCGCCTCTCAAGCCCTGAATTGTCGAAGTACCTGATAGACGGGATTCTTTCCACCGGCTGCAATATAGTCAATCTGGGCCTGATCCCCACCCCACTTCTTTACTTTGCCACGCATACATTGAATTGCGACTCCGGCGTGATGTTAACAGCCAGCCACAACCCGGCTAATTATAATGGCCTCAAAATAGTGTTTCGCCAGTCCTATCTCGCCGCCAGCCAGATTCAGGCTATTCGACATCGGGCAGAGAAAGGTAGCTTTGTTGTCGGGGCAGGTACAGAGCACAAATTTGACGTTAGAGATCAGTACATTGAAAAAATAGCTGGTGATATAAGGCTAGCGCGGAAATTGAAACTGGTCGTAGGCTGTGGCAATGCGGTGGCAGGAATAATTGCCCCGCGTTTTTTCGAAGCAATGGGATTTGAAGTTGTCCAATTATTCTGTGAGGTGGATGGGAATTTTCCGAACCATCACCCCGATCCAACAGTGGTCAGCAATCTGGACCAATTGGCCAGGGCTGTAATATCTGAGGAAGCAGACATCGGCGTGGCATTCGATGGCGATGGAGACCGGCTGGGAATCATCACCAATGAAGGTCAATTTGTAGACGCTGACCAGATGCTGATGTTATTAGCCAGAGACATAATTCCCAAATACCCGGGTAAGCCGATAATATTCGATGTGAAGTGTAGCCGTCGCCTGGCGCAAACTATCCAGGATTGTGGCGGTATTCCGGTTATGAACAGAAGCGGCCATTCTTTCATGAAGCAGCGCATGCAGGAAACCAGTGCCCCCCTGGGAGGTGAGTTTGCAGCACATATTTTCATCAAGGACCGCTGGTTTGGATTTGATGATGGCCTGTATACTGCCGCACGATTACTGGAGATTTTGAGCAAGAGCACTCAATCGGTCGAAGCACAGTTCGCCCGCCTGCCTTCTGCATTTACTACACCGGAAATCAAAATTTTGGTGAATGAAGAGTAAAAATTTGCACTTATGGCGCGCATTATAGAGTTAGCCTGTTTCAATGATGCATCGATAAGCTATCTCGATGCTATCAGAGCAGATTTCAATGATGGATGGGGACTGATAAGGGCGTCGAATACGAGTCCCGCCCTCTTGCTTCGGTTTGAGGCAAACTCTGCTGAAAGATTGCTTGCACTTAAAGCGGAATTTAAAGCTTTATTACTCACCGCAGATAAAACCTTAGTGGTAGACTTCTAATATCAACGGCATCGGCCTGATCTTGCCTGTTGCCCAGAACTGACAGGCTCATAAAAATTTACACCCAGCCCGGATTAGCTATGTCATTACGTCTTGACAGTGCAAAAAATATAGCCAAGGTACTCACCGAAGCGCTGCCCTATATCCAGAAATTTACCGGCCGGACTATTGTGGTTAAATATGGCGGCAATGCCATGGTCGATGAAGCGCTAAAACAGAGTTTCGCCCGGGACATTGTATTGATGAAGCTGGTCGGGATAAATCCCATCATAGTCCACGGCGGTGGGCCACAAATTGGCAAAGTCCTCGAAGAGCTTAATATAGAGTCCAACTTCGTGGCGGGTATGCGGGTTACAGATAGCCAGACCATGGATGTAGTTGAAATGGTTTTGGGTGGATTGGTAAACAAGGAAATTGTAAGTTTGCTCAATAAAAATCAGGGCAAAGCTGTCGGTATTAGCGGAAAAGACGCTGGCCTGATTAGAGCGAAAAGGCTTAAGGTTAAAAAGCAAGGTGAAGAGATCGATCACGAAGAAATTGATATTGGCCAGGTAGGTCAGGTTGCCAGCATCAATACTGAAGTTCTGGATGTGATGACAGCAAGTGATTTTATTCCCGTCATTGCCCCTATAGGTGCTGACGAAAAGGGCGGCAGCTATAACATAAACGCCGATTCTGTCGCCGGGGAAATAGCCAGGGTCTTGGGGGCTGAAAAACTTATACTGTTAACCAATATCGCTGGCATCCAGGATGAGAAGGAAAATATTTTAACCGGGCTAAGTACCAAACAAGTTGAGTCGCTAGTTGCCGATAAGATTATAGATGGAGGCATGTTGCCAAAAGTCGAATGTGCGCTTCGTGCGGTGAACGGCGGAGTTCAGAGTGCTCATATTATAGACGGCCGGGTTGAACATGCGGTGCTACTGGAAATATTTACCGACGAAGGCGTGGGCACACTCATTACGAAACATGGTATTGAAAAGAAGTAATACTCCGGACCCTCTGGTTCATAGACTTATTCCATGATGGCAGGCACAAACAAATTTTCGCGCAAAGACCAGATACTGCAGGCTTTGGCTCGCATGTTGGAAAATTCTCCGGGCGAGCGAATTACCACTGCGGCGCTTGCCCGCGAAGTAGGTGTATCAGAAGCCGCTCTTTACAGACACTTCCCAAGCAAGGCAAGAATATTTGAAGGCCTTATCAAATTTATTGAGGATACGCTCTTTTCGCGCATAACCCGGATAATACAGGAGGAAGAGAGTGCGGCGATACGGTGTGAAAAAATTCTTACTCTACTGCTCACCTTCGCCGATAAAAACCCGGGCATGACCAGGCTTCTCACCGGAGACGCCCTCGCCGGTGAAACCGAACGCTTGAGAGCACGCATTGCCCAGTTCTTTGGCCGAGTCGAATCACAGCTAAAGCAAATACTACGTGAAGCCCAAATCCGTGAAAATCTCAAACCCCCCGTTTCTCCCGCTACATTAGCCAATCTTCTGCTGGCCTCCTGTGAGGGCCGCCTGGCACAATTCGTGAGAAGTGAATTTCAAATGTCTCCCATTGAAAACTGGGAGACTCAATGGGGTTATCTGGAAGCCAACCTGCTCGCTCCCTACACAGCATAATCATACGCCATACTTTTCTCGATACGCTACCACGTCATCGAGATGACTATTTAATTCTGCATTCCCGGACTCTCTTAGATAACTAATGATGTCATCAAGACAAACAATGCTAGTCACCTTGATCTGATACGTGTTTTCGACTTCCTGTATTGCCGATATTTCTCCTTCGCCTTTTTCCTGTCTATCAACAGCGACAATTATTCCGCTGAGAATTGCGCCACTGGCCGCTATGATTTCAGCCGCTTCTCTAATTGCCGTGCCTGCGGTGATTACATCATCTACTATTAATGCCTTGCCTTCCAGGGCAGAGCCAACGATCAGGCCCCCCTCGCCGTGATCTTTTGCTTCTTTGCGATTGAAGCAGAATGGCTTATCAACATCATGCTCATTTGCCAATGCCATTACTGTTGATGAAACGAGGGGTATGCCCTTGTATGCCGGTCCGAATAGCACATCAAAATCCAGCTTTGACGCCACTATTGCATCAGCATAGGATTTGGCAAGAAAGGAAACTTTTTTGCCGGTGTTAAATAGTCCGGAATTGAAGAAGTAGGGACTGGTGCGTCCTGACTTGAGCGTAAAATTGCCGAAGCACAAAATCTTGTTGTCGATTACAAATTTGATAAATCGGGATCTAAAATCCTGCACCGGGCCGCTCCTCCATAAGAACACCACACATTCTACATATCAGGGAGCCTCAAACTAATTAGAGATTCCCCAGTATTTGCTTTTGATTCGAGATTATTTCTGCAATACCCTGTTTGGCGAGCTGTATCATGTCCGCCAATTGCTGCTCACTAAAATCCCCATCTTCCCCGGTGCCCTGCAATTCGATAAACCCCCCGCCTTCGTTCATCACCACGTTCATGTCAGTTTCAGCATTCGAGTCTTCAGCATAATCGAGGTCAAGCACAGCTTGCCCCTGGTAAATTCCGACCGATACTGACGCTACCAATTGCTTAATCGGGTTTTGTTTTAACTGCTGTTTATTTAACATTGTCTGGATAGCATCCATCAGAGCCACACAACCACCTGTAATGGAAGCCGTACGGGTCCCACCATCGGCCTGAATTACATCGCAATCAACTTTGATAGTGTGCTCGCCCAGCGCATCGAGATCTACTGCTGCTCTCAGGGAGCGGCCGATGAGGCGCTGAATCTCCAGACTGCGACCAGATTGCTTGCCCCTTGCCGCTTCCCGGTCCATGCGGCTGCCAGTTGACCGTGGCAACATGCCATACTCTGCCGTTACCCACCCTTTTCCGCAGCCTTTTAGAAAACGGGGAACTGACTCCTCAACGCTGGCGTTGCACAGGACTTTGGTGTCGCCGAATTCAACAAGTACTGAACCTTCCGCATATTTAGTATAATTTTTGCTAAGTCGAATCGTTCGAAGTTGATCTGGTGTCCTGCCACTGGGCCGAATCTGTTGGGACATAAGAGCTTCCACAATGAACTGTGCTGCGTAGTAGCAATTATGCGCGAATTTTAACCCTATAGCGAGTGGCTCAAAGTAACTGAGATTAATTTGCGATTGCGCTAAAATAGTGAATACTCAATTCAGGACCTGCAGATATGTTATCAAGTATGACTGCCTTTTCACGGCAGCAATTGGAAGAAGACTGGGGTTCCCTTGTCTGGGAAATTCGTTCGGTTAACCACCGCTACCTGGAAACCAGTTTGAGATTGCCTGAGTCATTCAGAGCTCTTGAAACGCCAATTCGAGAGCACATTCGAAAAAAATTAAACCGCGGGAAGGTCGAATGTCAATTACGCTTCCATCCTGGTGATATTCGCAATGCAGATTTAAGTCTGAATCGAAGCCTCATAGACCAATTAGTGACTGTTAGCAACGAATTGAAATCTTTGGCAATCGAAGCTGCACCAATAAGCCAAATGGAGATTCTCAAATGGCCTGGCGTATTGGAGGACAAGGAAACTGATGTGGCGACTATTGAAAAGCATGCATTCGAATTGTTTCAAATTGCTCTTACCGATTTAATGAGTAATCGCAAGCGCGAAGGGAAGGAGCTGAAAGGGGTTATTGAAAAGCGGCTGCAATCGATCCGTGAAATAGTAGCCTCGGTAAGAGAAAATATGCCGACTATCCTTGCTAACCAGAAACAGAATCTTTTGCTTCGACTTGAAGACTTTAAAGCAGAATTAGAACCCGTTCGATTAGAGCAGGAAGTTGCAATTTTGGCACAGAAGGCAGATGTCGATGAAGAGCTCGTCCGGCTGGATGCCCATTTGAAAGAAGTAGGACGCGTACTTTCCCTGTCTGGCCAGACGGGCCGTCGCCTTGATTTTCTTATGCAGGAGCTTAATCGAGAGGCGAATACTTTATCCTCAAAATCGATTGTTGCGGATACGACGCTAAATGCCGTGGAGTTGAAAGTACTAATTGAGCAGATGCGCGAACAGATACAAAATATTGAATAGTGATCAGCAGGAGACCTACGGCCGATGCCTAAAGGCACATTGTTTATCATAACTGCGCCCTCTGGTGCAGGCAAAACCACTTTGGTCGATGCCCTTGTCGCACCGATTGGAAAGGAAAATATCCACGTCTCTGTGTCTCACACAACAAGGCCTTTACGGCCCGGCGAAGAAAATGGGGTCAATTATCACTTTGTTAGCCAGGATGAATTTATGGCTATGTTACGCGAAGGAAAATTTCTCGAGAGTGCTGAAGTCTATGGATACCACTATGGAACTTCCCAGCAGCAGGTTGATGAAACCCTGCAGGCCGGAGTAGACACTATATTAGAAATAGACTGGCAGGGAGCGGAGCAAGTTAGAAACCTTATTCCTGAAGCCTGTACTATTTTCATCCTACCGCCGTCGATTGAAAGTCTTTACCAGCGCCTGACCGAACGTGGCCAGGATGGAGAAGATACAATAGCACGCCGGATGCAACACGCTGTGGACGATATCTCCCATGTGGCCGAGACCGATTTTGTTGTGGTGAACGACGATTTCGACACGGCTCTTGCCGATTTGCAGGCGATCATCCGGGCTCGCGGGCTGACGCAATCCCGCCAGCAGCTCGAGCAGAACCGGCTTTTGGATGAATTAACCCACCAAGACTCCCCCTCAGATTCCTGAAGTTTTTAAATTAGTAACTGCATTTTCCATAGAAATTCAGTAAAATTGCGGGTTCCTTTATGCATATCAATGATTTAACAGATCCACAATTACAGGTGTATTTATGGCTAGAATTACCGTTGAGGATTGTCTGGACAAGGTAGACAATCGATTTGAGCTGGTCATGGTTTCCAGCAAGCGTGCCCGCCAGATTCAGATTGAAGGGAAGGACCCGCTTTTGCCTGTGGATAATGACAAGCCCACGGTGATTGCTTTGCGGGAAATTGCCGATGGCCTGGTTGATGCAAGTATTCTTGTGGCAAAACCCAATATCGCGTTGGAAACTACGGAAGAAGGCGAAGAAGAGACGGAAGTGCAGCAGGAAGAACAGCCCTCTGCCGAAACCTAAAAATCAGGGAGTCGAGGGTTGCAAACCTTATCTGAAGAATCAATCGACTCGCTGGCCGCAGATCTTTCCGGTTATTTGGGAAACGACCAGGTAAATAATGTCCGCCGCGCTTATTATTTTGCTGAACAGGCCCATGACGGGCAGGTTCGTCGTAGCGGCAATGCCTATGTAACTCACCCTCTCGCCGTGGCGGGGATTCTCAGTAAAATGCATATGGACCATCAGAGCTTGATGGCTGCCATGTTGCACGATGTTATCGAAGATACCGGAATTACCAAGACCGCCATCAAGAGCCAATTTGGCAATACCGTTGCTGATCTTGTCGATGGCGTGAGCAAGCTCAACAAAATCACTTTTAGCAGTCGAGCCGAAGCCCAGGCTGAAAATTTTCAAAAAATGGCAATGGCGATGGCCAAAGACCTGCGGGTTATTCTGGTTAAAATTGCCGACCGTCTCCATAATATGCGGACGCTGAATGTGCTGACACCGGAAAAGCGTCGCCGTATAGCCCGCGAAACGCTGGATATCTACTCGCCTATTGCAACGCGGCTGGGCATGAATACTGTCCGCGTTGAGTTTGAGGAGCTTGGATTCGAGGCTCTCTACCCCATGCGGGCACGCCGTATACAGGCTGCCGTGCGAAGTGAGCGGGGCAACCGCAAGGAAATAGTTTCCCAGATTCAGACCTCGCTTGAGGCATGCCTTGAAAGAGAAGACCTGCCGGGCAGAACCGTCGGTAGGGAAAAACATTTATACAGCATTTATGAAAAAATGCGCACACAGCGCAAGTCGTTCTCGGAAATAATGGATGTCTATGCTTTTCGTATAATCCTTGACCGGGTTGATTTCTGCTATCGCGTTCTGGGTGCGGTGCATAGCCTCTATAAGCCCGTTCCTGGCCGGTTCAAGGATTACATAGCAATACCAAAAGCCAATGGCTATCAGTCTCTACATACGACTTTGTTCAGTATGCACGGCGTACCGATCGAAATTCAAATCCGCACCGAAGAAATGGAGGCCATGGCCAATAACGGGATTGCCGCACACTGGCTATACAAATCCAGCGATGATCTGCCCAGCAATGCCCATGTTCGCGCACGTGAATGGGTAAATGGGCTGCTGGAATTACAAAAGCACGCAGGTAACTCTCTGGAATTTATTGAAAATGTAAAAATTGACTTATTCCCGGACGAGATCTATGTATTTACTCCCAAGGGAGCTATTTTTGAATTACCGGCAGGATCCACTGCTGTTGATTTTGCCTACGCAATTCACACAGATGTGGGTAACTCCTGTGTCGCTTGTCGAATTAGCCGGCGCCTTGCCCCATTGAGCGAACCGCTGCAAAGCGGGCAAACTGTTGAGGTCATTACCGCTCCTGGAACCCAGCCAAACCCGGCCTGGTTAAGCTTTGTCGTAACCGGCAAGGCACGCAGTAATATTCGGCACTACCTCAAGAATCAAAAGCACTCTGAATCTATGGCACTGGGCAAACGCCTGCTTAACAAGGCGCTGGCAAGCTTTGGTGGACAGCTGGATACCATTCCTCAGGAAAACATTGAGAACGTACTGCAACAGACAAACCTCGCCTCACTCGATCAATTACTCGAGGAGATTGGCCTGGGTAACAGAATGTCCTACATGATCGCCCAGCGGATGGCCGTCAACACCAACAATGTAAGTGAAACTGAGAGCAAGGCGGCCGATAGTTATGGCTCGCTGGCGATTCGAGGATCGGAAGGCATGGTGATGAACTATGCCAAGTGCTGTCATCCTATTCCTGGCGACCCAATTGTTGGCCATATCAGCTCGGGTCGTGGCATGGTGATTCATACGGATAACTGTAACAACATCGCCGATATTCGAGACAATCCCGAAAAATGTGTTTCAGTTCGCTGGGACCCGGATGTTGAAGGCGAGTTTTCCGTTGAATTAAAGGTAGAGCTGGAAAATCAGCGGGGAATTATTGCAACACTTGCAACTACCATAACCGGAGCCGAAGCAAATATCGAAAAGATCAGTACGCTGGAAAGAGACGCGCGGTTTAGTATTGTTAATTTGTCGCTCAATGTTCGCAACCGGGTGCATCTGGCTCTGGTTATGAAACGGGTGAGGCTGATTAAACCAGTGACCCGGGTGACCCGAGTGAAGAGTCGCAAATTGCGCAAAGTAATTAAAAGCACCATCGGCAGCAACTGATTTCCAGAAAAGTATTCAGCACATGTCTTCTCTAAAAGCTATCCATACACCCTCAGCCCCCCAAGCGATTGGACCTTACTCGCAGGCGATTGGATCTGGCAACCTGGTATTTCTATCGGGTCAAATTCCACTAGATCCAACAACCATGGAACTGATTGCAGGCGATACCGCTGCGCAGGCGGCCCAGGTTTTCAAGAACCTCGCCGAGGTAGCAACTGCTGCCGGCGGCTCACTAAGCCAGGTTGCCAAACTAACCATCTATCTCACCGATCTGAGTGAGTTCGCTACTGTTAATTCCGTGATGGCAAGTCACTTTACAGAGCCCTACCCGGCAAGGGCTACGATTGAAGTGAGCGCATTGCCAAAAGGGGCCTCTGTGGAGGTGGATGCAATTCTGGTTTTGTAGCACTACTGTATAAAAAAACATATACTTATTCGCACAATCCTAAGTCCCGGAACCTTAGTTGAGCGCGAAAAAGAAGTGCAAGGGTGAAAGCAAACCCATACTGCAAGGTCGAATTCTCGAACAACTCCCGCTTACAAGCCTGAAAGGTGTTGGCCCCAGCATTGAAAAAAAACTGCATAACATTGGCATTCGCTCAATTCAGGATCTCCTATTTCACCTTCCACTGCGTTATCAGGATAGAACCCGAATTTCTCCCATTGGCTCTGTGCGGCTTGGTGACAATGTCCTCTTACAGGGAGAAATAACCGGCAACCGTATCGATTTCGGTCGCAGGCGAAGTTTGCTGTGTGGGCTGGCAGATGCAAGCGGCTTGATCAGCCTGCGATTCTATTACTTCACTGCGGCGCAGAAAAATAATCTTCAATGTGGGCAAAAAGTTCGCTGCTACGGTGAAGTGCGTCGAGGCAAGTCAGGTTTCGAGATCTATCACCCTGAATACCACCTCATTAACGATGCCAATCCTGTGCCGGTGGAGGAGAACCTCACTCCGATCTACCCAGCAACTGAGGGCCTGCAGCAAAACCGCTTACGCAACATAATTGGCCAGGCTCTTAAGTTGCTGGATGGGTCTAATGAGGTAGTGGACTATCTGCCACAGACTATCACCTCGGCGTTGGGTCTGGAATCCCTGACCGAAGCTGTGCGCCTGCTGCACCTGCCACCAACCGAGACGGCTCTGGACTGGATTAGCCATGGCATCCATCCGGCCCAGAAACGACTGTCTTTCGAGGAGCTGCTCGCCCATCGCCTCTGCATGCGGCGCTTGCGCCTGAAATCAGATCACCAGCAGGCACCCCCTCTTCTGGCTGGTCATGATCTTTGCCAGCAATTCATTGCCCATCTGCCATTTAAGTTAACCGCAGCACAGCTTGCTGCATTCGAGGAGATTTCCAGCGGCCTGAAAAACACCCATCCCATGTTGCGCCTGTTACAGGGGGATGTGGGCTCGGGAAAAACGGTTGTTGCTGCTCTGTCCTCTCTACAGGCAATTGGAAATGGTCATCAGGTCGCCCTGATGGTTCCCACTGAGATACTTTCTGAACAACACGTACTCACTTTCAGCAACTGGTTTGAGCCACTTGGGCTAAACGTTGGCTGGCTTTCACGCCGGTCCCGGGGGGCAACACGGACAGAGCAGTTAGCCGCCATGAAAAATGGTGACTGTGACCTGACCATCGGCACGCACGCACTATTTCAGGAAGACGTTGAGTTCCAGAAGCTTGGCTTGATAATCATCGATGAACAGCACCGCTTTGGCGTCCACCAACGGCTTTCCCTGAGAGAGAAAGCCCGCCAGGGCCTGAGTCCCCACCAATTGGTAATGACTGCCACTCCGATTCCCCGCACCCTTGCCATGAGCGCCTATGCGGACCTGGATTGCTCTATCATCTCCGAATTACCTCCGGGACGAACCCCTGTTAACACAGTAGTAATCCCCAGCGAGCGCCGCAACGAGGTGACAGCCCGTATTGAGCAAGCCTGTAAAGACAACAACCAGGCTTACTGGGTATGTACTCTAATTGACGAGTCAGAAGCATTGCAATGCCAGGCTGCGGAGGCTACGGCGGAAGCGCTTGGCAAGCAACTGCCAGCGGTAACAATCGGGCTCATCCATGGCCGGATGAAGCCGGAGGAAAAAACCCGCGTGATGGACAACTTCAAAACAGGGCTTCTGCACTTATTAGTGGCAACCACCGTAATTGAAGTTGGTGTGGATGTGCCCAGTGCCAGCCTTATGGTTATCGAAAATCCAGAACGGCTAGGGCTGGCTCAGCTCCATCAATTACGTGGCCGTGTTGGGCGGGGCAACAAGAGTAGTCACTGCATCCTACTCTACCAATCCCCGTTATCGCAAACAGCAAAACAACGCCTCGGTGTAATGCGTGACAGCAACGATGGCTTTTATATCGCCGAGAAGGATCTGGAATTCCGCGGGCCTGGTCAGGTTCTTGGCACTCAGCAAGCTGGTCTGATGAGCTTCAAGGTCGCTGAACTCTCTCGAGATGCCAATTTGCTCGATGAGGTAAAATCTGCCTCTGCCCTGATCTTGACTCAGCACCCTGAAATTGTAGATGCCCTGATTCATCGATGGCTGGGTGACAAGCAGCACTTCGCACAGGTTTAACCCGCATATTTTACAACGGCGCTGGAAATCTCTATCCAAGCCCTGCGATATAACGGATTGAAGTGTTCTTACAAAAATTCCAAATTGATATTATGAATTGCGGAAATGGGGTTTTTACTCCGGGCTAAATATCTTATGCTTGCCAATCTCATTAGCAAGCAGGAAAGTACAGCTTTCGCCTTTTATGGCTATCAAACTACCCCACTGGGACAGACTTAAGGTCGAGTTCAAAAAGCGCTTCCCCGAATTCTATAAAAAGCTTCCCGCCCTGGCCCAACTAATTCGTCTGGATAAGCCCATTGGCATCTATTTGTTGCTATGGCCAACAATCGGGGGTCTGTGGATTGCTGCCGAAGGCTGGCCAAGCCCGCTCCTGCTTTTTATCTTCCTGCTCGGTACATTCGTAATGCGTTCTGCGGGGTGCTGTATAAATGATTTTGCCGACCATAAATTCGATGACAAAGTCAGCCGAACACAAAACAGACCAGTTGCCAGCGGTGCTTTGGAGCGCCAGGACGCTTTTTATTGTTTCATTGTCTTGTCTCTTGTCGGGTTTCTACTGGTGTTGCTGACGAATCGCTTGACCATTATGCTGGCACTGGCCGCCGTGGTACTAGTGCTTATCTATCCGTTTATGAAGCGTTATACCAATCTGCCCCAAGTGGTTCTGGGTGTGGCCTTTTCCTGGGGCATACTCATGGCTTTCTCCGCGCAAACAGGGGCCATTCCCTCTGCTGCAGTCCTGTTGTTCGTTGCCAACTGTCTGTGGACGGTAGCCTATGATACGGAGTACGCAATGGTGGATAGAGAATTCGACCTCGAAATCGGCCTCAAATCCACTGCCATTCTTTTTGGTGAGGCTGACAAACTGATGATTGGTGCATTGCAGTCGATGTTTATAATCGCCATGTGGCTGGCCGGACTGCGATTTGAGTTGGAAACAGTATTCTTCCTGTCTTTACTGGTTGCCGCCATTTTGCTTGCTTACCAGCAATACCTGATCAGGACCCGGCTTCCCGGGCCTTGTTTCAAAGCCTTTCTCAATAACAATTGGGTTGGCGCCGTAATATTCATCGGAATATTTCTGAGCTACCTGTAGCACATCAATCGCTACGCCCCGGTGAATGCCTGAATTCCCGTTTGTGATCTGCCCAGGATCAACGCGTGAATATCTTGCGTCCCCTCATAGGTGTTTACCACTTCCAGGTTTTGTGCGTGGCGCATAACTGGAAACTCATCAGAAATACCATTGCCGCCCAACATGTCTCGCGCCTCTCTTGCAGTATCCAGCGCTTTAAGACAGGAATTTCGCTTCAGTAAGGATATCAGGGGCGGCGCAAGTTTTCCCTGATCCTTCAAGCGGCAGGCCTGGAGGCATCCCTGCAGGCCAAGGGAAATATCGGTTTGCATAACCGCAAGTTTCTTCTGAATCAGCTGATTGGCTGCCAGTGGCCGCCCAAACTGTTTCCGGTCAAGTGTGTATTGCAATGCGGTGTGCCAGCAGGTTTCGGCAGCCCCCAATGCGCCCCAGGCTATGCCGAGACGAGCCGAGTTCAGGCAGCTAAATGGCCCGGCCAGGCCCCTGGCGAGAGGTAATTTATTTTCTTCTGGAACGAAGACCTCATCCATGACTATTTCACCTGTTATTGAGGCTCGCAGTGCCAGTTTGCCTTCAATCTTCGGGGCGCTCAGGCCTTGCATGCCTTTTTCCAGAATGTAACCACAAATCACTCCGTCATCGTCCTTGGCCCAGACCACGAAAACGTCTGCTATGGGTGAGTTGCTTATCCAGTTTTTGGCTCCTGTAAGCTCATATCCTCCGTTTGCAGTCCGCGCACGGGTAATCATGCCCCCCGGGTCGGAGCCATAATCAGGCTCCGTTAATCCGAAGCAACCAATGTATTCACCACTAGCCAGCCTGGGGAGAAATTTTAGTTTCTGCTCCTCCGTGCCAAAAGTATTGATTGGATGCATTACCAGGCTCGACTGCACACTCATCATCGAGCGATATCCTGAATCCACTGCCTCTATTTCGCGCGCTGCCAATCCATAGCACACATAGTTGACACCGGCGCAGTCGTAGCCTTCAATTGTCGAGCCAAGCAGGCCCAGCGCACCCATCTCACGGAAAATTTCCGGGTCCGTTTCCTCATTGCGGTAGGCCTCTCTGATTCTGGGCAAAAGCTTGTCCTGGGCATATTGGCGTGTCGAGTCCCGTACCAGCCGCTCTTCTTCTGTGAGCTGCTCTTCGAGCATAAAGGGGTCTTTCCAATCAAACGGCACATTGTCCGATCTTACAGACATAAATCTCTCCTGTGATTCCTGGCTTGCACGCAAAGCATGGTTGGTGGGCAGTCTATCAAATTACGTTCTATTCTATAAATTCTTCTTGTCTACATTTTGTTAGAATAGTACGTCATGGATGTTTCCCACATATTTGAATCTCTGAACACAGAGCAAAGAAACGCAGTTGCCTCCCCCAGCCAGAATTTATTAGTGCTGGCGGGAGCCGGCAGCGGCAAGACGCGAGTGTTGGTTCATCGAATTGCCTGGCTGATGCAGGCTGGGCATACATCGCCCTTCGCTATCCTGGCGGTCACCTTCACCAATAAAGCCGCCCGGGAAATGCGTAGCCGAATTGAGTCACTGTTGGGCCAATCGCTTAGCGGCATGTGGGTAGGTACATTCCACGGCCTTGCCCATCGACTGCTGCGATCACACTGGAAAGAGGCTGGTTTGCCGGAGGATTTTCATATCCTGGACAGTGATGATCAATTACGTCTACTAAAAAGGCTCTGCAAAACGCTGCATGTTGATGAGGATAAATGGTCTCCCAGACAATGCCAGTGGTATATAAATTCGCAGAAGGACGAAGGACTGCGGGCAGCTCATATCGAGCACTTAGATGATGTCTATACCAGGACCATGCTGGATATTTATCGTGCTTACGAGGAAGCCTGTAACAGAGGAGGGATGGTCGACTTTGGCGAAATACTTTTGCGCGCCCATGAGCTTTGGCTTAACAACCCGCAAATACTCGACCACTATCAAAGGCGCTTTCAGCATATTCTGGTGGATGAGTTTCAGGACACCAACGCAATTCAGTACGCCTGGCTTCGTGTGTTAACGGGCGAGGGCAACCATTTGATGGTGGTCGGTGACGATGATCAATCGATTTACGGCTGGCGCGGCGCTAAAATCGAAAACATCCAGAAATTCAACCTGGATTACCCCGCTGCTGAGATGGTACGCCTGGAGCAAAATTACCGCTCTACATCCACAATTCTCAAGGCAGCAAATAAACTCATCGCCAATAACCAGGGCCGACTCGGAAAAAACCTTTGGACAGATGGAGACGATGGCGAACAGATAAGTCTGTACGCGGCATTCAACGAACAAGATGAGGCACGCTATATCGTCGACCGGGTTCAGGACTGGTTTGCGGGCGGCAATCGTCGCTCAGATGCGGCTATTCTCTATCGCTCAAATGCTCAATCCCGTGAGCTTGAAGATGCTCTGTTGCGGGCAGATATGCCCTACCGCATCTACGGCGGCCACCGGTTCTACGAACGCCTGGAGGTGAAAAATGCCCTGGCTTATCTGCGTTTGCTGGTAAATCGCAATGATGACACCGCAGTGGAGCGGGTCATCAATGTGCCCACACGGGGGATTGGCGGACGTACTCTGGAAATTATTCGCAGTTTTGCCAGCACCGAGGGCTGTTCGCTATGGCAGGCTTGCGCCCGGTGCGTAAACGATTCTTTGTTGAGTGCTCGTGCGGCCAACGCGGTATTGGCTTTTCTGCAATTAATCGATGCGCTGGAACAGGCTTGCGAAAAATTGGAACTGTATCGAAAAGCTGAACATGTTATTGCCCACAGCGGGTTGATCCCGCATCACGAGAAAGAAGGCGGTGAAAAAGCCAGAGCGCGCCTGGAAAATCTGGAAGAATTGATAACAGCAACCAATAGTTTTGACGATGCCGAAATCGGCGAGGATTTCGATCTTACATCGAATGCTACGCTGGCTGCTTTTTTGGACCAGGCAGCCCTCGATGCCGGGGAGTCACAGGCTGGTGAAAATGAAGATGCTATCCAGTTAATGACGCTGCACTCTGCCAAGGGCCTGGAATTTCAATTGGTATTTCTAGCTGGCATGGAAGAGGGTCTATTCCCTCATAAAATGTCCATGGATAATATTTCTGGCCTGGAGGAGGAACGTCGCCTCTGTTACGTCGGCATTACCCGGGCAAAAGCCAAATTGTATTTGAGTCATGCCGAGTCGCGGCGACTGCATGGTGATGTTAATCTGTGCCGGCCTTCGAGGTTTATACGGGAAATTCCTGCCGAACTTATTGCCGAAGTAAGGTTGAAGTCTGTTGTCACCAGGGCCGTCTCGCCGAATTTGCAGAATGGCTCATCCAGAATCAACAAGCTGCGCGGAGATATTGAGGTCCCACAAACGGAGCTCTCGTTAGGCCAGCGAGTAGTCCATGGAAAATTTGGTGAGGGCGTGGTGCTGAATTATGAGGGGCAGGGCACTAATGCCCGCGTGCAGGTAAATTTTGATTCCGCCGGGAGTAAGTGGCTGGCTTTATCCCACGCGAAACTGGTAGCCTTGTCTTCAGCCTGATTTCATGGATAAAAGGAAAACGGCAATGTTTAAAAAGATTTTTGGTATTCATCTCGCCCTTATTTCGCTCTTTCTTCTTATCGCCTGCGGAAGCGACTCCAACACAAACCCAGCGTTCAATCAATCGAGCGCAAGCAATTCTGGCGAAGTATATAACTGGAAGATGATTACTTCCTGGCCAAAAAATCTGCCAGCCCTGGGGACTTCTCCCGAGCATTTCGCTGATATCGTAGGGAAAATGAGTAATGGGCGTATGCAAATACGGGTTTATGGTGCCAATGAACTGGTTGGTGGTCTCGAGGTTTTCGATGCGGTGTCCCAGGGAGTTGCAGAAATAGGTCACACCGGCGCCTACTACTGGCAGGGCAAGATCCCCGGCACGCCATTTTTCTCCACCATTCCTTTTGGATTGACCGGTAAAGAACAAAATGCCTGGCTTGCCTTTGGCGGTGGAAATGAATTGTGGCGTGAAATTTATGCTCCCTTCAACTTGATTCCTGTGCGTGGTGGTAACTCTGGCACGCAAATGTTCGGCTGGTTTAACAAGGAGATAAACTCCCTGGAAGACTTGCAGGGTTTAAAGATGCGAATCCCTGCGCTCGGCGGTGAAGTATTTAGAAGAGCCGGGGGAACGCCCGTTACCATGCAAGTAAGCGAGGTTTTTACAGCGCTGCAAACCGGCGCGCTAGACGCAACCGAATTTGTTAGCCCGTATAATGACCTTGCTGCGGGATACCATACAGTAGCCAAATATTACTACTATCCCGGCTGGCATGAGCCGGGCTCTACATTGGAGACCTTGTTTAACAAATCCGCTTTCGAAGCATTGCCTGAGGATTTACAACAAATACTTTTAGCCGCGACAGAAGTTATGAACCAGCTACTAATGGATGAGCTGACAGCCAAGAATAATGAAGCACTGAGTGTTTTGGTAGAAGAGCATAATGTTGAACTGAGAAAATTACCCGATGATGTGCTTATAGAGCTTAAGCGAATTTCTGACGAGGTTGTTCAGGAGCTTGGCGAGACCGATGAAGCTACGCGCCGAATTTATACTTCCTATAGTGAATTTAAATCCGGCGTACAGAACTACCACCGCATAGCGGAAGAGGCTTACATTCAAGCCAGAAATTTGTAACGAGCCGGGATATTTCAGGTGGGTAGCGGGCGCGGATTGCCTGACTCATCAATGGCGACAAACACAAACAAACCGTCAGCGGCCTTTTCCCGCTGAAAATTTGTACTGAAACTTGTTGTCCACACCTCTACACCGATATGAATCGAGGTGCGCCCCGTTTTAACAACTCTGGCAAAACAGCTCAACGTCGATCCCACACTGACGGGGCGAATGAAATTTACCTCTTTTATAGCTACCGTGGCACACCTGCCCCTGGCTACCTGCTTGGAGACAATGCCCGCGGCAAGGTCCATTTGAGAGACCAGCCAGCCGCCAAAGATGTCACCATTTGCATTGGTGCCTTTGGGCATAGGCAGCGTCTGCAGAGCTAATTCGCCTACCGGGCCCGATTGTTTATTGTCTTTACCTTCCATTAGCTTGCGCACCTCAAATCGACAAGTTCGACGGCAGCCAGGTTGCCAGACCAGGCATGAGTGCCAACAACATCATAAGCACCAGCTGCATGATAACAAAAGGAATTACACCTCTGTAGATGTCCTCTGTTTTTATTTGTTCCGGTGCGACACTTCTTAAATAAAACAGTGAAAATCCAAATGGAGGTGTCAAGAAAGAAGTTTGCAAGTTTATCGCAATCATTATTCCAAGCCAGATCGGATCCAGGCCCATGGACAGCAAAACAGGCCCGACCAGAGGCACCACCATGAAAGTGATTTCGATAAAGTCGAGGATAAATCCCAGTAAAAATATTAATAACATGACCGCAATAGTTGCGGGGATCGCCCCCCCGGGGATTCCGCCGAGCAAATTTTCAATGAGAACATCACCACCGAATCCGCGAAAAACGGATGAAAAAATAGCCGCCCCTACTAAGATTAAATAGACCATTGACGTTATTTTTGTAGTCTCGATCGCCACCAGATGTGTTACCCGAAGATTTAACGCGCCTTTAGCCCCGGCCAGAATCGATGCCCCTATCGCACCAACACTGGCTGCCTCGGTTGGGGTGGCTATCCCGGCTAAAATTGATCCGAGCACCGCCACCATCAGTAACAGAGGTGGCAAAAATCCCTTTAGTAAAATACCTGACAAGCTGGGCCTGTCAATTTCAGCTCCTTCGACTAGTCCGGGCGACGGAGCGAACTCTGGTTTGAGTATTGAGATTACCAGTATATAGATTGCGTAGGCTGCGACTAGCAACAACCCTGGAATAATAGCACCGGCAAACAGATCGCCGATAGAGACGAAGTCCGGCGCGAAGATGCCGTCATTTAATTGCGATTGCTGATAGGCGTTGGAGATAACCTCCCCCAGCAACACCAGGCATATAGAAGGCGGGATTATTTGACCCAATGTTCCAGTAGCGCATAACATGCCACATGCCAGGCTTGGTTTGTAGCCGGCTTTTAGCATCGTAGGTAAAGACAATATCCCCATCGTAACCACCGTTGCCCCAACGATGCCAGTGCTTGCCGCCAACAACATGCCCACCACTACTACTGAAATTCCCAGGCCTCCAGGCAAGCGTCCGAATACTGCCGCCATGTTTTTCAATAGCTCTTCTGCGATTCTGGATTTTTCCAACATGCTTCCCATGAAAACAAACAGTGGCACAGCAAGCAGATTTTGATTCACCAGAATGCCGTAGATTCGATTCGGAATCAGTGCTACGAATGCAGTATCAAATACGCCAAACAACGTTCCTGTTCCGGCAAACATCAACGACACGCCCGCCAGAGACAGGGCGACCGGATAGCCCGCCATCAATACCAGGCAGATAACAATAAAAAACAGCAGTGGTAATAAATCAAGCACCAGGGGCGTTCTCAATCATCCAGCCAGTGTTGCCTTAGCAAAGCCAGGCTTTTCAACAATTCTGATATTCCCTGGACAATTAACAAAATACCCAGGACCAAAATCGCAGTCTTCAATAAATAGACAAACGGCAGTCCGCTCAACTCAATAGAGCGTTCGCGAATTTGCCAGGAAATCGAAACGTAATCCCAGCTTTGCCAGAGAATAAACAGTGTGCAAGGCAGGAGAAACACACACACACCGCTCAAATCTACTATCGCTCTGCCCTTGCCACCCAATCGATTATAGAAAATATCAACCCTGACATGTCCCTGCTCTTTCAGGGTGTAAGCTGCGCCAATAGCAAATATAAGCGCATTAATGTAAACAATTGCTTCCTGTAATGCGATCGATCCGGTTTGAAAGACATAACGCAGAAGCACTACCAGCCCGGTCACGACAACCAGCAATACTGTCAGCCAGGAAACCGCCCTGCCCATGGCATCCATGGCTTTGTCAATGGCGTTAGAAACCGAATTGTTGTTCATTTTTGTCATTATTTAGTCTAATAGTATTACCACGCGGGCTTGTTACAGGTAATCATTATTGCACAGGACTCGACGGCAAACCGTGCTATCCTTAGCTTGTCAGCCACACGCGAATAAGCTCGTAACTAAGAACCACCAGAGCAAGACTCAGGGTGAGTGCTGCTATTGCAAACAACCAGAGCAGCCCTCGTCTCAAGGCGACAGCAAACCGAAGCTTGAGACCGGCGCCTCTTGCCGGCCTTGCCGGCACGCTGATGAATAATCTGGCAAAACAGTAGAGCATGCAGGCCCAGCAAAATAAAACCAGGCCTGGGATTAGTGCTTCATCTCCGGGCAGCCCATCTATGTTAAACAGGCTCGTCCCGGCAAGGAACAGCGAAATAATACCCGTCACCACAATGAAAGGCATGAATCGCTGTATATGAGTGGCAAATTTTTTCAAGCGCTCTATCATTACATACACTCTAGAACAGTAATTGGGCTGCTTCAGCTTACCGGCTTCTCTATCATTCAGCCATCAGGAATTTTCAATGTCGGCTGCCGATAACACCATTGCCTTGCCATTTCTCGCTGGCCTAAATGATGAAAATGATCCCGTCTTCGAAGAGCTACAGGTAGAAGTAACGGAGGAATCGCCGCTGACTGTGCGGCTGTTGCGATCACCACTATTTGCCCGTAACTACGCAGCCGGCGACAGAATCAAGGTAGTGGATGCTGCTGCTGCCGATTACGAATTAGTTCAACGCAGTGGCAATCTGTGCGTACGAGTCTTTCGCCGTTACCAGTTAGATGTTATCGCCGAATCCTTAACACCTGCGATTGAGAAGCTGGACGGATCACTCGATCTTGTCTCAGAGCATGCACTCGTATATAGCATCCATGTCTCAATAGGATTTCAGACCATCGAGACACTGTTAAATAATACGGTCGCGGATTATCCTGATACTGTCTGGTATTATGGCAATGTCTATGACCCAGTCGATGGCACCACACCGCTCGGTTGGTGGCAGGAATTTGAAAATCAAAACTAGGGAGCCTCTGATATAAAATATGCTTATTGTTATTTCGCCGGCCAAGACTCTGGATTTCAAATCCCCTGTGAACTTCAGTAAATTCAGCCTGCCGGAATTCCTCTCCGAGTCAAAGCAGCTAATTGGTGAGCTGAAAGAGCTGAATCCCGAACAAATTTCCGAGCTGATGAACATCAGCTCAAAACTAGGGGTGCTGAATTATTCTCGCTTCGCTAACTGGCACACGCCCTTTCATCCGGAAAACGCCAGGCCGGCAATATTTGCTTTTAAAGGAGATACATATCTGGGGCTGCGGGCTGAACAGTTTTCCGCCACAGACCTGTCCTTTGCCCAGAAGCATTTGCGCATTCTTTCAGGCCTCTACGGCATACTGAAACCTTTGGACCTGATGCAGGCATATCGATTGGAGATGGGCAGTCGTTTCAGAGATACAGAAGGGCAAAGCCTTTACGATTTTTGGGGATCCAAACTCAGTAGAAGCCTCAACGCCACGCTAACCCAAGAAAAGAGCCGGTTGTTAATAAATCTTGCCTCAAAAGAATACTTCAGCTCCATTCATCCGTCTGCCTTAGATGCAAATATCATAACCCCGGTATTCAAGGATTATTCTCGGGGAAAGTACCGGGTTCTAAGTTTTTTTGCCAAGAAAGCACGTGGCGCGATGTCCGCTTATATAATACGGCAGCAACTTTCGTCTGCATCCCAATTGCAGGGCTTCACCGAAGAGGGGTATCGCTTTAGCAAAGAGGCGTCTTCGCCAGAAAATCCCGTTTTTCTGCGACAACAAACGTAAAAATTCCCGAGGTTTGTATGCAAGATGGCTTGCCTTATAGCCAACCCAGCTAAAATAACAAGGACTTCATTCTGGAGGTGCTCAAAAAACACCTGAGCGGGCCTGAGCGATTGCTGGAAATTGGCGGGGGGACAGGACAACATGCTGTTTATTTCGCGCAGAATTTACCTCACTTGCACTGGCAATCTACGGATATTGCTGCCAACGTCGACATGCTCAATCGACGCATCCTGCTTAGCGGTTTGTCCAACCTGCCCGCGGCCGCCGGTTTTCATCTGCTCGAGGACAATGATATGCCTGCCAACAACCAGATGCTGGTTTGGAAAAAAGCCCCTCAATAGAATTCAGCACTAACCGTCTTGCCTGAAAGGCAATCGTGATTTTGCTGCTTCTATGTAGTGCTCTATATACTGGCGCTCCTCCAGCAGGAATTCGGAAATCGCCTCGGCGAATCTCTCATCGGCTATCCAGTGATTAGAATAGGTTTTCACCGGCTCGAATCCCCGCTGGATTTTATGCTCTCCCTGAGCGCCAGAGTCGAAACTACGCAAGCCGTTCCTGATGCAGTATTCTTGTCCCTGATAAAAACAGGTTTCAAAATGCAGAAATTGAAAATCTCTGGCGCTGCCCCAATAGCGCCCAAACAATTGCTGAAAGTTCTTGAAAAAAAGCGCCGCCGCAATGCACTGATCACCTAGCAGGGCCTGAATGAGAAATAGCTGTTCTGGCATGGACCGGCCAAGTTGCCGAAAAAATTCCAGGTTTAAATAGCCGTGCATGCCTCGCATTTGATATGTGCTCTGGTAAAAAGCATAAAATTTCTGCCAGTGATGAGGCAATATATCACCACCATCTATTATTTCGAATCGAATTCCCTGATCTATTACCACCTGCCGCTCCTTTTTAATATTTTTTCGTTTGCGGGAATTTAATGCCTGCAAAAAGTCATCGAAACACCCGTATTCTTTATTAAACCAGTGAAATTGACAGGCTGTTCTTTCCTCAATTCCATTGCGTTGCAGCAGGTTGTGCTCTTCCCTGGATGGAAACAAAACATGCCATGACGAAGCGTTTATTGCTTCCGCCTCTTTTTTTATACTGCTGCTGATTATTTCTATTGCTGGCACTGCCAATGCAGGATCTTTTAAAAAGACCCTGTTGCCCTGGCTTGGGGTAAAGGGCATTGCCGTCACAAACTTTGGATAATAATTCAGACCGTTGCCTCTGTAGGCGCTGGCCCACGACCAATCGAAGACATATTCGCCGTAGGAGTTGGTTTTCAAATAAAGAGGCATTAGTGCGACCAGTTCTCTCTCCGTTGTGGCGCGTTGATATAGTGCTACATGATAGGGCGCCCAGCCTTTTTCACCTGTAGTACACCCCGTCTCTTCCAATCCCCATAAGAACTCATAGCGAGCGAACGGATTCTCAATACCGGTTATACCGTTCCAGGCCTGTTTGCCTATTTTTGCGATAGAATTTACAAATACAATTTCAAGCTTGCCCATGCGTTTCCCGGCTATAAACCAGACAAATGTATTTCGGTTTCAACAGGCATCCAATTATCAACTGCCTGGAAGAAAAAACAAACAGGATGCACCTTGCTGGTAAATTAAGTAGCATGGGGTCCCTTTACCCATGGCGGAATTATGACTTCAGCCAATCTGCTAAGTACCATAACTGAAAACAGGTCTGCTCTTCGAAAATCTGAAACGAAGGTTGCTGACTATGTGCTGGATAATTCAACTGACGTGATCAATATGCGTATTGTTGACCTCGCAGCAAAGGCTGAGGTTAGCGAGCCGACCGTGATCCGTTTCTGCCGGGCACTTGGTTTTGATGGTTTTCAGTCGTTCAAGCTGCAACTCGCTCGACAATCCGGCCTGGGCGGGGCATTTACCCAATTTGCTGTCGATGATGATGACACCGTTGAGGATTTACGCAATAAGGTATTTGATACCACGGTTGGCTCTCTCATCACCGTCCGCGATAATTTAGATCCCTCAGCCCTGGAGAGTGCTATCGCCGCCATTACCAAGGCAAATCGGGTGGAGTTCTACGGCTTCGGTGCTTCCGGTTCAGTGGCGGCCGATGCCCAGCACAAGTTTTTCCGCCTCCAGCTAACTTCTGCCTCCTACACGGACCCCCATATCCAGCATATGTCAGCCATCTCGCTTGGCGCAGACGATGTTGTCGTCGCTATTTCTCAATCGGGGCAATCCCGGGGTTTGCTGCAAAGTGTGAAGTTGGCCATAAAAGCCGGTGCCACTGTAATTGGGCTGGCTCCTCAGAATACGCCGCTATCGGACCTTTGTTGCATCCCGATCCATGTCAATATGAAAGATGAGCCTGACTCTTATGCTCCGGTTTCTTCCCGGATTGCTCATCTGGTCGTGATCGATGTGTTGGCAACCGGGGTTGCGCGCAACCGCAAGCCATTGCTCACAGAACACCTGCAGCGACTGAACAAAAGTCAGAAGGCGCTACGCACCAAAGGTAGCTCCTGATTATTCTACGGTGACTGATTTGGCCAGGTTACGAGGATGATCCACATCTGTGCCCTTCATAATCGCCACGTGATATGACAGCAGTTGGAGCGGGATAGTAAATACAATCGGGCCGAGTATGTCCGGGCAATTTGGTACATTGATTACCTTACAACTCCTGTCAGAACCAAATCGAATGCTCTCGTCGGCAAACACAAAGAGCTTGCCTCCCCTTGCGCTCACTTCAGCCAGGTTTGCTTTCAGTTTGCCCAGCAATTCGTTGTTAGGTGCTACTGCGATTACTGGCATCTTTTCATCTACCAGCGCCAGTGGGCCATGTTTTAATTCCCCCGCGGGATACGCTTCAGCATGGATATAGGAGATCTCTTTCAGCTTTAATGCACCCTCTTTAGCCACAGGGTATTGAATCCCCCTGCCCAGAAACAGGGCATGATGTTTATCAGCGAATTGCCTCGATACTCTTCTTATCTCTTTATCAAGCTTCAGAGTCTGTGTTACCAGAGCTGGCAATCTATTCAGTTCTCTTACCCGTTTTGATTCCTGCCTGGAATTGAGACCGTTGCGACGGGCCAGCACGATTGCCAATACCAATAACAGGCTTAATTGCGTAGTAAATGCCTTGGTGGATGCCACGCCAATTTCCTGTCCCGCCATGGTTAACAGACAAAAATCTGACTCTCGAACCAGCGAGCTGGTTGCTACATTACAGATAGCAAGACTGGCAATATAAGCTGCTTTTTTTGCGAATCTCAGTGCTGCCAGCGTGTCAGCTGTTTCCCCGGATTGTGAGACAGTGACAAACAAAGTCCCTGGCTTCACAATGATGTCCCGGTATCTGTAGTCACTTGCTATGTCAACCTGGCAGGGTGTTTTGGCAGTAGTCTCCAGCCAATACTTTGCAACTTGCCCGGCATGAGAACTCGTTCCACAAGCGACTATTTGTACACTTTTAACCTTATCAAAAATGGCTCTGGCGTTCACACCGAATGCTTCTTCAAGCACCTTGCCATCGCTTACTCTTCCTGCAAGTGTGTCCTGGATTGCCTGAGGTTGCTCACATATTTCCTTAAGCATGTAGTGACTGTATTCACCCTTGTCGACTTCATGGGCCTTGTTCTTAACTGTGGTTACCGGCCTGTTCACCTTGCGAGCACCATGCCAGATTTCGATTTTATTAAGGCCAACCCGCGCCACGTCGCCTTCTTCAAGATAGATAAATCGATCTGTAACCTGTCCCAGTGCCAACGGATCTGAGGCAATAAAATTTTCGCCAATGCCCACACCGATAACAAGTGGACTGCTACTCCTGGCAATTACGATCTGGTCGGGCTGGTTTTTATCAATCACACAGATTCCGCAAGCCCCGTGCAGCTTCTTTATGGTGGTTTTTACCGCATCCAGCAGAGAAACCTTCTCGCCTCTCCTGGCCTGGTGAATCAGGTGAACTATGGTCTCGCTATCTGTCTCCGTGCGAAACCTGTACCCATCTTTTATAAGTTTCGTTCTAAGCGCTTCAAAGTTCTCGATAATGCCGTTGTGCACTATGGCAATTTCGTTATTCGATGTGTGTGGGTGTGCATTTGCTACGCTGGGCTTGCCGTGGGTAGCCCAGCGGGTATGAGCGATTCCAAGTTGGCCTCTGAGTTTTGCCTTGCCTGCGGCATCTATGAGTTTCTTTACCTTCCCTACCGTTTTAACTGTTTTAATCTTCTTGCTGTTGCGCCCGATGAGGCTGATGCCAGCCGAATCGTAGCCTCTGTATTCAAGACGTTTCAGGCCCTCCAGCAAAATCTCCGAGACTTCTCTCTCCGCTATTGCCCCAACTATGCCGCACATAATCTCTTGATCAGTCCTTTTTTACCGGTCTTTTCCAACCGCTTATGTTTCGCTGCTTGCCTCTTCCCACTGCCAGGTTTCCAGTTGGAACATTGTTGTTTATAGCCGACCCGGCTGCGATAAATGCCCTGTTCTCTAGTGTCACCGGTGCAATCAGCACGCTATTGGAACCGACAAAAACATCATTGCCAATTACCGTCTTGTGCTTGTTTACGCCATCGTAATTGCAAACAATCGTCCCGGCCCCTATATTGACACTCTCCCCCAGCTCGGCATCCCCAATATAGGCCAAATGACTGGCCTTGGATCCCGCGCCTATTACCGCGTTTTTTGTTTCCACAAAATTGCCTATCTTTACCTTTTCCCCTAATATAGTGCCAGGTCTAATTCTTGCGCAGGGACCAACGGCGCTTCCGGCTCCGATCGTCGCTCCGTCGATGTTGGTGCCACCTAATATCTCAGCGCCCTGTTCGATTACGGAGTCTTTAATAACAACGTTTGGGCCGATTTTTACCCCGTCGGCGATTTTAACACTCCCTTTTAAAATTACATTTACGTCTATCTCAACGTCTTTGCCACAGGTAATATCGCCCCTGATATCAACGCGCCGGGGATCCAGTAAGGTCACTCCTGCCTGTAAAAGATCTTCTGCTTTTTTCATCTGGTAATGTCGCTCCACCAGGGCCAGTTGATGCTTGTCGTTGACGCCCTGCACTTCAATTTCAGTTTCGATTACACTGGTTATTACTTTACAGTCATCGTCGACAGCCAGTGCGATAATATCGGTCAGATAGTACTCGCCTTGTTCATTCTTGTTCCCTACACGACTCAGCCAATTGCCCAGCTTTTTAGCTGGCGCGGCTAACACCCCGCTGTTGATCTCCCTGATGCATTTTTGCTGTGAATTTGCATCTTGCTCCTCAACTATCTCCCTGACATGGCCTTCTTCATCTCTAACAATTCTACCCAGTCCAGCCGGATCCTCTGCAATTGCAGTGAGTAATGCCACCGAATTTGCGCTGGCCTGCGCAACTAAATTCCGCAATGTGGCCTGTTCGATGAGCGGGACATCGCCATAGAGTATCAACACGACGCCATCATCGCTGTCGGTGTTTATTCCGGGGAATGCCTGCAAGACGGCGTGCCCCGTTCCGAGTTGCTGCTGTTGTGTGATCCATTGTAACTCAATGGGCAAACGCCTTTCTTCAATATGCTGTTTGATCCCGTCTCCATCCATCCCTACCACCACGTGCAGCCTGGCCTCGCCCAGCGCTGTGGCAGCGCCTATCACATGCTCCAGCATTGCCCTGCCGCCAACGCAATGCAGCACTTTCGGTTTCTTAGAATACATTCTGGTGCCTTTGCCAGCGGCCAGAATAACTACATCCAGTTTCATAACGATGCCGTGTTCCACTTTCGAGCTGAAAGAGTACCAAAAAAAAATGTCGCTAGCCCGAATGTTTCATCGAAGGTCTGAAGTTTCGCCAGGAGTGTTCATTTTTCAGGCGTAATGGGTAGGGCATGGCGTTAATCCGCATATTTCACGAAGGTGCTGGAAATCTCTGTCCATCCACTAAATTTGCAATATCTTTGTAGCGTAAACACTATCTAGATCACTGAAAATGGTTGCATGCTCTGCTATATTTGTTGCAGTATAAATTCGGAAAACTATGAGTGCTCTGTCATTTGCACGGCATGCTGTGATACTAAATCAGGATCTCAGCAAGTAACCTCTGTGTATTCAAAGTTGTTATTGACCCACTAAAGAACCGTCTGTTCTGAGTCTAATGCCTTAATCACAATCACTATTTTGAGTTGTTAATGAAACCGCTACTGCAGCCAGGCAGCAATAAAAGAAGCAATTGCGAACTCGCCTGGTTGTTTATTTAGTATCGATAGCACTCGTCCTATCTCCGATTTCAAATTTGGCTCAAATCGGGTCGTCGCGGGATGACAATCTGGCAGGTCGCATCATTGTTGCGAACGGCGAAGTCACGGCACAGGACTCTTCCGGCGGTTCAAGAGAGTTGGCTCGGCGCTCCGTTATTAACGTAGGTGACACTGTTTTCACAGGTGTTGGCTCTTCTGCACAAGTTCGTATGGTTGATGCTGCTCTTGTTTCCCTTGCAGAATCTACGGAGTTTGCGATTGTTGCTTACCAGTATGAGGAAAATCCTGCTACCGACCAGTTGTCGATTCATTTGATCCAGGGAGGCTTCAGGACCATAACAGGGGTTATTGGTCAGGAAAATCCGGAAGCTTATTCAGCAACTATTGGCGAATTTGGCACCATCGGTATTCGCGGAACTGACTATGAGGTAGTCATTACACCATTGGGTGAAATCATCTCCGGTGTTTACGATGGAGGGACAACCATTGGGAATGACGTTGGACAATTGGATCTCGGTGTTGGCGCAGATTACGATTTTGCCTTGGTGCCAGACGCCGAGACTCCCCCGGAAGGATTGCTACTACAACCCATAGAATTGGGCAACATCTCATCAGTAGTAACAGCAGAAAGTGATGATGACGATGCTGATGGTGATGACGACACCCAAACGGCTGATGGTGATGGCGACGATGATGGCGATGATCAGAATGCCGATGATGCGCAAAATACCGACGGCGATGATCAGAACACCGACGATAATGCCAATGCTGATGACAATGCCGGTGCAGATGCCGATGACAACGCTGGTGCAGATGCTGATGACAACGCTGGTGCCGATGGCAATGCCAACGCCGATGCCGGGCCGGATATTGCAGCAGCAGCTTTAGTAGCAACTCCAGCGGCAGATGATGGTGGCGCAGATGCGCCCGTTGATGGGAACTTGGCCCAGGGGCTCGCGGCAACGGATAATGCACTGGAAGTCAGCATCATTGAACCAACGACAAATAACGCCATAAACCTGGCACCTCCATCGGCCGCAATTGTCGCCGAGACTCCAAATACCCTGATTGCAAATGCAGTTATCAGTGCCAGCGAACCGGCACAGAATTCAGAACTGACTGTCAATCCAAGCGAAACGACAGGAGATGGATCGGTTGCTTGTTCACCTGGTTCTGCTTCATGTGGGGAATTGGAAGATCTACTTAGTGCTGATCAACCTGACAGTGATAGTCCTCCTGGCACGGATACTGTAGATGGCAATGATTCGGGCAGCGACTCCAACGACGATATCAGTGTTGATCCAGGCGCAACCCTGAATATCAGCGATCTCTCGCCAGCGCAATTGGTTTTCCTCCGATCTTTAGGCCTTGTGGCAGACGATTCTGCCACACTCGTCGATATCAGCAACCTCTCCGCAGCAGAACGGGCACAGTTGGAATCACTGGATTTGACCGGCGGGACTGGCGGTGGACCTGATGGTATCACCACTGTGGATACTAATGTGCTATCGCCGGAACAAGTGCAATTTTTGGCTTCACTTGGCCTGGCACCGGATGCCGATGGATTCGTTGATATAAGCCGCCTCACTTCTGTTGATCTGGATAACCTTAAAAACCCTGGCTACAAGCCCTGATACGGACGGTACAGTCCCTCCGGATCCTGCTAACCTTCTGGATGCAAGCACGCTGACCGCAGAGCAGCTTGCCTTTCTGAGCTCTTTTGGCCTAAGTCCGGATGCCGATGGACTAATTGATATAAGCAGTCTCACTTCTGCCGATCTGGACAGACTTGGCTCTCTAGCCACAAGCGCTGATACGGGCGAGACAGTACCGCCGGGTCCTGCTAACCTTCTGAATGCAAACATGCTGACTGCAGAGCAGCTTGCTTTTCTGAGCACTTTTGGTCTAAGCCCGGATGCCGATGGATTCATTGATGTAAGCAGCCTCACTTCTGCTGACCTGGATAACCTTAAAAACCTGGCTACAAGCTCTGGTACGGGCGGGACAGTACCGCCTAATCCCGCCAACCTTCTGGATGCAAGCACGTTGACAGCAGAACAACTCGCCTTCCTGAATACTTTTGGACTACGCCCGGATTCCGATGGGCTCATTGATGTAAGCAGTCTCAGTACTGCCGACCGGGACAACCTTAATTCTCTCGCTACAAACGTCGACCATGGTGGCACTGAGCCTACCGGCACAACCATTTTTATAGATTTGAGTACGCTTACGGAGAATCAGCGTGGAACGATGCAAGAATTGGGTCTAATAACAGGTGGTGAAACCAGCATCACGCTCAACACTGCTACTCTAAGCGATGCACAAAATAACTTCTTGAGGTCGATGGGCTTTACACTTGCCCTGATGCTACCGATGAAAACAGTCGAATTACAAAATATTCAATGGGGCGATGGAACAATTCATTGGTAGAGAATGGGGTATCGGTTCAAATAGTTGACGAGCATTTAGTAAGAATCAATGCCGGTAAATATTTTGCCGAAGTGAATCCGAGCCCAGTGGCTAATATGACTGGCAGTCATAGTTATTCTACCGGGATAGCTTCATCTCATATTGGCAGCGGTAGCGCTGGTGATATATCAAGCCTGGTAGCAGGAATGGACGTAATTTTTGATTCTGGATCAATAGCCAATGGCAACTTGCAAATCATGGCAGGAGATCAAAGTTGGTTTTTAAATTTCGATGGCATGGTTCAAAGCGGTGCGGTTGAGCTAAATGCTATTGGTGGTGGACTTTTCGACACAACAGGCATGATTAGTGATGCTATCAATGCCAATCTTGGTGGAGTATTCACAGGGACTGAAGCTGAAGCCTTTGTCGGTGGGTTCGACTTGATCGATGCTATCAATCCTCTCAACACAGTAGAGGGGGCTGTTTACCATCGAGCGCTAAATGGTGCTCCGGGTCTCCCAGACGCCCCCAAAGTGCCGAAATAGAGCGTTGCTTTAGCCACTTCGGGACGGGCATGGATTGCTCGCAATGCGATAGTTCAGGCAGCGGAAAGGACAGCAGAATAACCGCTGCCTTGGGATTCTAAAACACAGGTGCTTGTGCTATTTGCGCATTTGCCTGAGTGCTCTGAGCTGTGCCGCCGCCTCGGCCAACTGAGATGCAGCAATCGAGTACTCAAAATCTGCTCCCTGGTTGGCAATGGCCTCCTCCGCATCTTCTACGGCCTTCAAGGCGGCAGCTTCATCGACATCATCGGCGCGCTGTGCCGTGTCTGCCAGAAGCGTTACAACACCTCTCTGAACTTCCAGAAAGCCACCAGATACGTAAAATACTTCCTCTTCACCACCGCTGAGAATCAGTTTTACCGGACCGGGAATAAGGCCAGTCAACAGGGGCGCGTGGCCGGGAGCAATACCGAGATCACCGAGGGACCCTGCGGCAACAACCATCTCAACCAGGCCGGAGAAGATACTCTTCTCCGCGCTTACGATGTCACAATGCATTGTCATAGCCATCGGTCTATACCCTCATTCTGTAACTTATCGTTTATCGTACTAATTCAATATGGCCTGTTATAGAGTTTTGGCTTTCTCTACCGCTTCCTCAACCGGGCCTACCATGCTGAATGCCTGTTCGGGCAAATGGTCATAGTCCCCTGCCAGTATTGCTTTAAAACCGGCAATAGTGTCTTGCAATGAAACGTATTTTCCGGGCGTGTTGGTAAACACTTCTGCTACAGTAAAAGGCTGGGACAGGAATTGCGAAATTCTGCGAGCTCTGTACACGGTTTGCTTATCTTCATCTGACAACTCATCCATGCCCAAAATAGCGATTATGTCTTTTAATTCCTTGAATCTTTGCAGAACTGATTGCACGCCACGTGCCACATCATAATGTTCCTGTCCGATAACCAGAGGATCGAGTTGCCGTGAAGTAGAATCCAGCGGATCGACCGCAGGGTAAATGCCCAATGAGGCGATATCTCGGGACAAAACAACCATCGCATCCAGGTGAGCAAATGTGGTTGCTGGCGATGGATCTGTCAGATCATCGGCAGGGACATACACGGCCTGGATTGAAGTAATGGAGCCGTCTTTTGTTGACGTGATTCTTTCCTGTAACGCACCCATTTCCTGCGCCAGGGTCGGCTGATAGCCCACCGCTGAAGGCATACGGCCCAACAAGGCTGAGACTTCCGTACCAGCCAGTGTGTAACGGTAAATATTGTCAATAAACAACAGCACATCACGACCATCATCACGGAATTTTTCTGCCATGGCCAATCCTGTTAAAGCGACTCGCAGCCTGTTTCCAGGGGGCTCGTTCATCTGGCCATAGACCATAGATACCTTGGATTCACCTTCCAGGTCGATTACGCCGGATTCCTGCATCTCATGATAAAAATCGTTGCCCTCACGAGTCCGCTCACCAACCCCGGCAAATACTGACAAGCCGCTATGGGCTTTGGCAATATTGTTAATAAGCTCCATCATGTTCACGGTCTTGCCCACACCGGCACCGCCGAACAGACCCACCTTGCCACCTTTAGCGAATGGGCAAACCAGATCGATCACCTTGATTCCAGTTTCCAGCAATTCGTTGCTTGCAGAAAGCTCCTCGTAAGTGGGGGCATCGCGGTGAATCGGCATCCGCTTTTTCTCACCAATCGGTCCTCGTTCATCGATAGGTCGGCCCAGTACATCCACGATGCGGCCAAGCGTTTCTTCGCCGACCGGGACCGAAACCGGCGCGCCGGTATCCTCAACATTCAGGCCACGACGCAGCCCTTCTGTACTTCCCAGAGCAATAGTTCTTACCACGCCATCGCCTAGCTGCTGCTGCACCTCAAGGGTGATTTCTGTCCCTTCAACGCTTAGCGCATCATAAACCTGGGGCACGGTTTCCCTGCTGAACTCAACATCAATCACTGCCCCGATAATTTGAACTATATGCCCGCTACTCATGTCCGGTTCCTCTTAATCTGTCGCACTAGATCTAAAATTATTACTGTAGCGAGCACTTAAACAGCTGCCGCACCACCTACTATCTCTGACAATTCCTGCGTAATCGCGGCCTGCCTAGCCTTGTTGTATACCAGCTGCAGCCCATCTATGAGATCGCCCGCATTGTCTGTTGCACTTTTCATCGCAATCATTCTTGCCGCCTGCTCACAGGCATTATTTTCCACCACCGCCTGGTAAACCTGCGATTCTATATAACGGTCCAGCAAACCATCTAACAGCTCTTTGGCATCTGGTTCATACAGATAATCCCAATGGTGTTGCAAATCTTCCTCATCTGATGCCAACAGGGGTAATAGCTGTTCAACCGTCGGCTGCTGCGTCATGGTGTTGATAAAGCTGTTGCTAATGATCTGCAGCTGGTCTATTTCGTGACTATCAAATTTATCCAGCATGATTTTGACCACACCTATCACGTCAGCTACCTCTGGCGCATCACCGATGTTTCTTACCGAGGCGAGGACATTGCCGCCATAGCTGCTAAAAAAAGTTGCCGCCCTGCCACCAATTAAACAAAGGTCTATTTCGACATTGCTGTCATGCCAGGCTTTCATCGATGTAACCGCCGCCTTGAAGGCATTTATATTCAAGCCTCCACAAAGACCACGGTCCGTTGAAACGACGATGTAGCCGACTCGCTTTATCTCTCGGGTATCAAAATAAACATGTCTATACTCGGGCGTGGAATTCGCTATATGCCCGATTACCGATCGAATTCGGTGGGCATACGGTTTGCCCAGTCGCATGCGATCCTGTGCCTTACGCATTTTACTGGCAGCCACCATCTCCATTGCGCTGGTGATTTTCTGAGTGTTTTTAATACTCGAAATCTTGGATCGTATTTCTTTTCCGCTGGCCATTGCTTAATCTGTTCTCTTGGGGCTTTTAACTATTTTTTACCAGGACTGAGTTGCCTTAAACTTCTCAAGGGCGGCCTTAAACTGGGCTTCAACGTCATCATCGTAGTTGCCGGTTTCGTTGATCTCACCAATCAGATCGCTGTGTTCACTGTTCATGTAGGACAGTAAAGACGCCTCGAAATCCAGCACTTTATTAAGCTCGACGTCCTTAAGATAACCTTCATTTGCCGCATAAATAACAACGCCCATTTCAGCTATCGACAAGGGCGAGTACTGTTTTTGTTTCATCAGCTCAGTCACCCGCTGACCATGTTCGAGCTGCGAACGTGTCGCATCATCAAGGTCAGAGGCAAAAGCGGCGAATGCGGCCAATTCTCGATACTGTGCAAGCGCGATCCGAATTCCGCCGCCCAGCTTCTTAATGATCTTGGTCTGTGCTGCACCACCGACACGGGAAACGGAGATGCCCGGATTCATCGCTGGGCGAATGCCGGCATTAAACAGGTCTGTTTCCAGGAAGATTTGCCCATCCGTAATCGAAATAACATTGGTTGGTACAAAGGCTGAAACATCACCTGCCTGGGTTTCAATTATGGGTAATGCGGTCAGAGAACCGGTTTTGCCCTTGACTTTACCGTCAGTTATTTTTTCAACGTAGTTAGCGTTCACTCTCGCCGCACGCTCCAAAAGACGTGAGTGTAAGTAGAAAACATCGCCTGGATAGGCCTCGCGGCCGGGGGGTCTGCGCAGTAATAATGCAATCTGCCTGTAAGCCCACGCCTGCTTGGTCAGATCATCGTAAATTATCAGCGCATCTTCGCCGCGGTCCCGGTAATACTCGCCCATGGAGCAACCGGAATAAGGCGCAATAAACTGCATGGAGGCGGGATTTGATGCGGTGGCCGCCACTACAATGGTGTATTCCATGGCACCGTGTTCTTCCAGCTTGTTAACGACATTGGCAACTGACGAGGCCTTCTGTCCAACAGCCACATAGACGCATTTAATGTCTTTGCCTTTCTGATTGATTATGGTGTCGATTGCCACGGCTGTTTTGCCCACCTGGCGGTCACCAATAATCAGTTCCCGCTGCCCGCGGCCAATAGGGGTCATGGAATCGATTGATTTGAGACCGGTCTGCACCGGCTGAGAGACAGATATCCTGGCGATTACACCCGGCGCAACTTTTTCAACGGCGGCTGACAATTTTGCTTCTACCGGCCCCTTGCCATCGATCGGTTTGCCGAGCGCGTCTACCACACGGCCTTCCAGTTCAGGACCAACCGGGACCTCCAGAATGCGCTGTGTGCAACGGCAGGTCTGGCCTTCTTTAAGAGACAGGTAATCCCCCAGGACCACCGCCCCTACCGAGTCGCGCTCCAGGTTCAGGGCCATTCCGTATAGCCCGCCCTCAAACTCAATCATCTCTCCATACATCACTTCTGTCAGGCCATGAATACGAATAACACCATCGGATACGCTTACAATAGTACCTTCGTTCTTGGCCTGCACCGACGTGTCGAGGTTGTCGATACGTTGTTTTATGATTTCACTGATTTCTGCTGGATTCAGTTGTTGCATGCTTTTTTCCTTGTTCCTGACTTGTCAGGAATTCATTGATTCGGCGAGCTTGGACAGTTTGCCTCGTATGGAGTTATCTATGACAGTATCTCCCGCCCGAATTACTGCGCCACCAATTAAATTCTGGTTAACGCGGGTCGCCAATCTTATCTCCCGCTGTAGTCTCGTCTTGAGCGCCGTTTCCAATTTGCTTGAAATATCTGAACTGATTTCGAATGCAGTGGTGATTTCCACGTCAACTGACTTCTCCTGATTGGCCTTCAGGACTTCAAACAAAGTGGAAATCTCAGGCAGCAGGCTCAGACGTTTGTTCTCGGCAAGCAGATGGATAAAATTCTGGCCCTTGTCGTCAAGTTCCTCACCACAGACGTCTATAAGAGACTGGGCTAATTGCTCTGCTGCCAGCGCGGGTGAGGACAATACCGCAGCCACGGAGTCATTCACCGCAACAGAAGCTGTAACTGCCAGCATCTTTGACCAATTTTCCAGGCCCCCATCCACAACGGCCACTTCAAAGGCTGCCTTGGCATAGGGTCTCGCTAATGTAGTTAGTTCTGCCATTTGGTGTTTTTGTCACTCTCGACTAATGTGCCATTAAAGCTCTGATGCCAGTTTACTGAGCATTTCTTCATTCGATGCCTGGTCTACAGTCGACTCCAGTATTTTCTCTGCCCCGGCAATAGCTATCGCTGAAACCTGCTCTCGCAGGGCTTCCTTGGCCCGGTTCATCTCCTGTTCGATTTCAGCATTCGCGCCGGCGATGATGCGCTGCCCTTCTTCTCTGGCCTGGTCCTTCGCTTCATCCACTATTTGAGTAGCGCGCTTATTGGCCTGGTCAACAATGGTGGCAGCTTGCGCTTTGACTTCTTTTAACTGCTCACTCACTTTGGCCTGTGCCAGTTCAAGGTCTTTTTCACCTCGAGCAGCGGCCTCCAGGCCGTCGGCTATCTTCTTTTTGCGCTCATCAAGAATATTGGCAAACAGCGGCCAAACTTTGGCTTGGCAAAACCACCAGAATACAAAGAAGGCCATCGATTGGCCTATCAACGTCAAATTAAAGTCCACGGCTCAACTCCCGTTGGTCAGGCTCGAATTAACCGCCCAAAGCAGCAGTGAATGGATTAGTAAATGTAAACCACATGCCAATACCGATACCGATCATGGTTACGGCATCAATCAATCCCGCCACTAGGAACATGCTGGTTTGGAGCTTTGGTGCCAGTTCAGGTTGCCGCGCAGAGCCTTCCAGGAATTTACCGCCCAATATGCCAAACCCAATGGCGGTACCCAGTGCACCCATTCCCAGTACAAGCAAAACGCCCAGTACCGTAAAAGACAATATCATTTCCATGTTTTCCTCCAGGTTTTCTTCAGTTCAGATAATAGGTAATTCATTAATGATCGTGTGATTCATGTGCGGCATTGAGGTACACAATGGTTAACATCATGAACACAAACGCCTGTAGCGGTACTATAATGAGATGGAACACTGCCCAGGCAAAGTGGGCCGGCAACTGCCAGAGCCCCAAAAGCGACGCAAACAGCAGAAATAGCAACTCACCCGCATACAGGTTGCCAAACAGCCGTAGTCCCAACGAGACCGGTTTGGCGAATAGCGTCGGGACTTCAATTAAGAGATTAAAGGGAAGCATCCACTTCCCAAATGGGTGAAAAGCCAGCTCGCTGAGGAACCCGCCAATCCCTTTCATTTTGATACTGTAGTAGAGAATCAGGGCAAATATGCTGATTGACATGCCCATGGTGATATTGACATCAGTGGTCGGCACTATTTTGAAGGACATGTGCTCTAGCCCGAACACATGCTCTCCCGCCAGAGTGGCTAGCCCCGTTATCCAGTCTACGGGCACCAGGTCCATGGTATTCATCAGGAGCACCCAGACAAAAATAGTGAGGGCTAGCGGCCCAATCAAGCGATTGGTGTAGTTGAATCCTTCGCCAACCCGGGCGTCAACGAATTCAAAAATGTTCTCGACAAAATTCTGTATGCCTCCAGGCGTGTCTGCCGTGGCCTTCTTGCCCACATAACGGAAGAACAACAGAAACGCCGCACCGATAAAAACAGACCATCCCAGCGTATCCACATGAAGCGCCCAGAAGCCCATTTCGGCTGCCTCTTCGGGGGTATGTGCTATACCCCAGTGCCCATCCGGATGCCTGCCATAGGTCAGAAAAGAGAGATGGTGCTGGATATATTCCTGGACTGTTTGTCCTTCAACACTTTGTGCCGCTTCTGCCATGGAAAAACTCTAAGTTTTATTACCTGATGGGCTGAAATTGATGAACCCGGACATCATCACACCAACAAAATGGGTTATTACGAACCCTAATATCAGGGCTATTTCATTTAAATTGGTTATTAGGGCAAAACTGAGGGCAAACAACACCAGGGTGATGAGAATTTTCCCCAATTCTCCCTTCATAAAGCTCTTGACGACTTTTTCTGCACTGCGTGCTCCCTGATATCTGAACGCATGCAGGGCAAAATAACTGTTTGGTAAAGCGCTGATCAGCCCGCCAAGCAATGCAGAGTAAGCGGTAGTCGTGTTTGAAAATATCAGAGAGATTGCTGCAACAAAGGATGTTACCGCCAACTGCGCTACTATCACTTTATAAACTGGTGGGGCCTTCAAATTTGACATTATTGCTTAGTGGCTGAATCCAGCCTGGCACCCCATCTGCACCTCTAACAAACACCTTTTCACGTGGCGACGATCAAAAAGCATGCGCATTATAGGGGCTTTGAGACACCTAATCAACTACGTCAGATTATCAATTAATGTGGGCCAGGATGCCGTCAAGTTCGTCCAAAGAGTTGTATTTTAGAATAAGCCTTCCCTTGCCTTTTGCCGTGTGCTGAATCAATACCTTGGCACCCAGTTTATCGGCCAGATTTTCTTCAAGATTCTTGATGTCAGGATCAATAATCCCGCTCTCTTTTCTGCTTCCGCCGCCCGCGATCAATCTCCTTACCAGGGATTCTGTCTGACGTACAGAGAGCCCTCTTCCCACGACCGTTCTGGCGACCTCCGATTGCTGCATATCTGGCAATGACAACAAGGCTCGGGCATGACCCATTTCCAGATCGCCATGCTCCACCATTCTGCGGACATCAATGGCCAGGCCGATGAGCCGAATCAAGTTGGTAACAGTGGCCCTGGACTTGCCAACCGCATCGGCTACTTCCTGTTGGGTCAATTCAAACTCGTCCTGCAATCGCTTCAGTGCCATGGCCTCTTCAATCGGGTTCAGGTCTTCCCGCTGAATGTTTTCGATGAGCGACATGGCTATAGCCGCCTCATCGCCCACTGGCTTGATGATAGCGGGGATGGTATCCAGTTCCGCTATCTGACTGGCCCGCCAACGCCGTTCACCGGCGATGATCTCGTATTTCTCAGACGAAATCGGACGCACCACAATGGGCTGCAGAACACCCTGGTTGCGTATCGAGGACGCCAATTCCTGCAACGCATCCTCACGCATATCTGTTCTGGGTTGGTACTTCCCGCGCTGAATCAGGTCGATTGGTATGTTTCTAAGATCGCCGTCTTTAGCTTCTTCTGTTGCGCTCAATGCCGCCCGTTGCTTCGGCTTTCCCAATAAGCTTGCCATTGTCTCATTGCCGCCGCCAGATAAGAGCGCATCCAGCCCTTTCCCCAATTTTCTCTTTTCTGTCATACGAAGTACCTTGCATCAAATAGTGGCACATTGGTTCCCGCTACCCGGAAGCCCGCGCTGCTGCTTCGTCATCGCGCCGCAGTAACTCACCGGCTAACGCCAGATAGGCCAGTGCTCCTCTGGACTGCTTGTCATAGGTGATGACCGGCTGGCCAAAACTGGGGGCTTCTGCGAGTCTGATATTTCTTGGCACAACAGTGCGATAAACAATATCTCCAAAATAGCTGAACAGCTGCCCATTAACTTCTAATGTCAGCTTGTTTCTCGGGTCATACATGGTGCGCAATATGCCTTCAATCTTAAGATTCGGGTTTAGCCTGTCCCTGATAGCGGTGATGGTTTCCATTAATGCGGAAAGCCCCTCCAACGCATAGTATTCACACTGCATGGGGATTACGACACCATCGGCTGCTACCAGTGCATTGATAGTCAGCATATTGAGAGAGGGTGGGCAGTCTATAACCACAAAATCATACTGCTCCCGAATCTGCTCAATGGTGTTCCGCAGGCGCTGTTCCCGTCCTTCCACCTGCATCAATTCCACCTCAGCAGCAACCAGATCCCCGTTGGCTGGCAGCAAGTCATATTCTGCATTTTCGAGATGCACCACCACGTCTTCGAAATCAGCGGTGTGAGTGAGAATGTCATAAACCGAGTTGGTTAATCCCGCTTTGTCCAGGCCACTTCCGGTCGTGGCATTGCCCTGGGGATCCAGATCGACCAGCAACACTTTTTTTCTGGTCACATTCAGAGAAGCTGCCAGATTTACAGAGGTTGTGGTTTTTCCGACGCCGCCTTTTTGATTGGCAATTGCTAAAACTTTACTCACTGTGTTTTTTTCCAATCTCTACGTGACCCAATTCCACCGGGCTAGCCCTCTTGCTTTTGCTTACGCATTACTTCAACAAAATGTCTTTGGGAATCACTGCCGGGAATTTCAAGTTTGGCCAGTTTCGTGACTTCAAAACCCGCAGGAAGCCTGTCAATTTCTTCCTGCGGATAGCGTCCTTTCATAGCCAGCAGTTTACAGTCATAATCAAAAAACTTTTGTGATTTGTCTAGCACATCCTCTAGCGAGGAAAAAGCACGACACATCACCATATCAATTTGCCGGTTACTTTGAAAGTGCTCTATCCGACTATTTTCAATCGCTACGTTTTCCAATCCCAATGTCATTTTAACCTGAAACAGAAAGCGGGCTTTCTTGCTATTGCTATCTACCAGCACGAAGTGTTTATCCGGATAGAAAATAGCAAGAGGTATTCCGGGTAAGCCAGCACCTGTGCCAATGTCGACTAGTGTACTGCCTTGTAAATGAGGTCCCAGGGCCAGGCTGTCAAGCAGGTGTCTTGACACCATTTCCTGCTTATCTGTGATACCAGAGAGATTAAAGCTGGCGTTCCACTTGACCAGCAACTCGAGATAAGCAAGTAATTGGTCCAGCTTTTCAACCGAACCTGGCAACCCCAATTGCTTGACGCCTGTGTAGAGTACTGCTTTCAGATTATCAGGCACGTCAGCCAGTCCAGAGAATGAATCAAATTGCAGCTTTGGTATTTAATGCGCGGTGCTTCTTGAGATAGATGAGCAAGAGGGAGATAGCAGCCGGTGTCATCCCGGGAATTCTGCTTGCTCGACCGATATTTTCTGGCCTTCCTTCCATTAGCTTCTGGGTCAGTTCATTCGATAATCCGTGTATTTGTTCATAGTCGAAATCCGCAGGCAGCTTTGTGTTTTCCTGCTTTTTCAGGCTCTCTATTTCAACTTGTTGGCGCTCTATATAGCCCTGATACTTAATTTGAATTTCCACCTGATTTGCCACATCCTCATCCTGCAGGCTGGCTCTCGAAGCGAAGTCTTCAGCCTCGTTGGCTGCTGCACAAAGGGATTGATAATCTACCTGGGGCCGCGCTAACAAGTCAGCCAGAGAATATTCACGGGAAATGGGATTTTCCAGCAGTCGATTGATGTACTCTGCCTTTTTTGTGCCCGGCTGCACCCAGTTACTCCGCAAGCGACTGAGTTCCTGCTCTATTTTTTCTTGTTTCTCACAAAAATAATTCCACCTGACATCACTTACAATACCCAGGTCTCGACCCAATGCAGTAAGCCGTAAATCCGCATTATCCTCGCGCAGAGTTAACCGGTATTCGGCCCTGCTGGTAAACATGCGATAGGGCTCGTTAGTGCCAAGTGTGATCAGGTCATCAACCAGTACGCCGATATAGGCCTGATCCCGTCTCGGACACCATGGCTCTTTCCCTCGTGCTGCCAGACCTGCGTTCAATCCCGCTAAAAGCCCTTGCGCTCCCGCCTCTTCGTAGCCGGTTGTACCGTTGATCTGACCCGCAAAATACAGGCCTTCAATGAACCTAGTCTCCAGGGAATAATGCAGATCTCTGGGGTCAAAGAAATCATATTCGATGGCATAACCAGGCTGGGTGATATGGGCTTTTTCAAAGCCCTTTATCTGCCGAACCATTGCAACTTGCACATCATAGGGCAGACTTGTTGATATGCCGTTGGGATAGAGCTCATTCGTTTGCAGGCCTTCAGGCTCAACAAATATCTGGTGTGAGGACTTATCAGCAAAGCGCATTACCTTGTCTTCTATCGACGGGCAATAGCGCGGCCCGATACCTTCGATCACACCAGCGTACATGGGGGATCGGTCAAGCCCGCTGCGGATGATGTCATGGCAAGCTTCATTGGTAGCTGTTATATGACAGTTAACCTGCTCCGGGTGCTCAGAACCATTACCCAGTAAAGACATCGATGGTGTCGGATGATCCCCTTCCTGTTTTAGCATAACTGAAAAATCAACCGATCTGGCATCAATGCGCGGGGGTGTCCCGGTCTTCAATCTATCGACTCGAAAGGGTAATTCCCGCAACCTGTTGGCCAGGGCAATAGCGGGCGGGTCACCGGCTCTCCCCCCTGCTCTATGTTCTAAACCAATGTGTATTTTCCCGCCCAGGAACGTGCCTGTAGTAAGCACAACGCGCCCCGCATCAATGCGCAAACCCATTTGTGTAACCACCCCGGTGATTTTCCCATTGCTAATGAGCAGGTCATCCACTGCCTGCTGAAAGATCTCCAGGCAAGACTGGTTCTCCAGGATTTTGCGAATCGCTGCTTTGTATAGCACCCTGTCCGTCTGTGCCCTAGTCGCGCGTACTGCCGCTCCCTTGCTACTATTCAAAATACGAAATTGGATGCCAGCCTGATCTACTGCCTGCGCCATCGCCCCGCCCAACGCGTCTATTTCCTTGACCAGATGGCTCTTGCCGATTCCCCCAATCGCCGGGTTACATGACATTTGGCCCAGGGTATCGATAGAATGGGTGATTAACAATGTGTGCACACCCTGGCGCGCGGATGCCAGCGCTGCTTCTGTACCAGCGTGGCCTCCACCGACAACGATTACGTCATATTTGTTGGATTGTTCCATAATTTACATTACAACACGGGCCGGCAAGTTTACGGTTTTGCTAATTTAAAAGAAGCAGTTTAAAGAAATACACTATTAACTACTAACAAATAGTATTTATTATATATATTAGATATGTCTTAATCTTGTTATTAATGGTAACAGCCTTTTCTGTTGAAAAGAGAGAATTTATTTTACAAATCAAAATGTTAATTCAATGACAAGCTTCTTGATAAGGTATTGAAAGACTGCTGAGAAAGGGTTAATTTGTTGTTGAGTAATCTTCCGCTCGTTTCTTTCAGACTCTATAGTTTAATTTACGCAGCGCTTATCAAGCGAAATTTCTGAGTTATTAACAGGGTATTACTTGCCTATACAGAAGCTGGAAAATATTTCTCCCAGCAAATCATCGCTGGTAAATTCACCGGTAATCGTTCCCAGCGCTCTCTGAGATAACCGTAAATCCTCAGCAATCAGCTCTGCTGCGCCCTGTGTTTCCAGTTGCTGCAAAGCGGAGTGAAGAAAATCTTCAGCTTCTCTTAATGCATCCAGATGCCTGGTGCGTGCACTAAAAGAGCCTTCTTCGGTAGCCTTGAATCCCACCACTTCCTTTAGGTGCGTAAGCAATAAATCGATGCCTGATCCCAGTTGTGCAGAAAGCTGAAGCAAGGGTAATTTACTGTGCTCTATAATTACCGTATCTATCGAGGGGAGCTGATTTTTCTGTAAATCAATTTTGCTAATCACGACAGTTGTCTTATTCAACAGGTCAGAATCTAATTCATTACTCACAGAAAGAATCTTAAGATGATCCAGCAGTTCCGTCTGCTCGCCCCGGAAATCGACACTGTCTACCAGCAGTAATATTTGATCGGCCTGATCAATGGCGTTAAGTGCCCGTTTCACTCCCTCCTGTTCGACCAAATCAACACTCGGCTTCAAACCAGCCGTGTCCACTATGTGTAAGGGTAAGCCATCGATGCTTATTTCCTCTGTCAGGGTGTCTCTAGTGGTGCCAGGAATATCGGTAACAATCGCACCTTCGCGCCCTGACAGGGTATTTAATAATGTGGATTTGCCCGCATTTGGTTTGCCCGCAATCACTACATTCATGCCTTCCTTAAGCAAGGCTCCCTGCTGGGCCTGTGAGTAAATTGTCTTGATCTGTGAGAGAAGTGAAGTCAGCGATTCCCTGACTTTCGCTTCAGCAATATAGTCAATATCTTCTTCTGAAAAATCGATGGATGCTTCCACATTAACCCGACACTGAGTTATTTCAGCTGCCAATTCTACTATTAGTTTTGAAAACTCGCCCTGCAGTGTACGTACGGCAGACCTGGCGGCTTGTTCGGAAGACGCATCTATTACATCGGCAACCGCTTCGGCCTGAAGCAAATCCATCTTGTGGTTTAGAAAAGACCGTTCTGAAAATTCGCCAGGCCTTGCCGGTCTTGCTCCCAGCTCTATAAGTCTTTTTAGTAAACCGTTAAGTAAAAAACCGCCACCGTGTCCCTGCAGTTCAAGTACGTCTTCACCTGTATAGGAATGAGGAGCTTTGAAAAACAGGGCTAATCCGGTGTCGAGAGAGTCCCCGCTTGCATCCATAAAGTTCCCGAAGTGGACCTGTTTGTGTTTGGGAACGACAGCAAGTAGTTTTTTAGCAATAGCACGGCAAGCTGGCCCTGAAACCCGAACAACCCCAACGCCACTTCTGCCCGGGGGCGTGGCAATAGCACAAATTGTATCCGTATCTATTTGGGACATTATGGGATTAAGGACTGGTAAAATGGAAAGCTGACATGGTCAGCGGAACACCGATAGATTATTAGTTAGCGGTTCTGGTCGTGAACAAACTGGTAACACATTGACTTTACAAAGAACTCAATGGCCTTTGCTGGCCTCATAAGCAGCTTCGACCTTGCGGGTAATATACCATTGCTGAACTATCCCCAAGGCGCTGTTGGTCAGCCAATACAAAACAAGACCAGCTGGAAACCAGAGGAAAAACAAAGTCATCATTACCGGCATGAATTTCATCACGTTGGCCTGCATGGGATCGGCTGGAGCGGGACTCATACTGGTTTGCAGAAACATAGCTGCGCCCATAAGGAGCGGCAAAATGAAGAAAGGATCCCTGACTGACAAATCTTGCAGCCATAGAAAAAAAGGAGCCTGTCTTAGTTCCACACTTTCAAGCAATACCCAGTAAAGAGAAATGAAGACAGGCATCTGTACGAGCAATGGCAAGCAGCCGCCCAGGGGATTCAGCTTTTCCTTTTTGTATAAATCCATAGTGGCTTTTTGCAATTTCATCTTGTCATCAGCATAACTTTCCTTCAGTTGCTGTATTTTTGGCATTAGCCGGCGCATTCCTGCAATAGAACGATACTGTGATTCGGATAGTTTGTAGAAAGCACCTTTTACGACAAACGTTAATAGAATTATCGAAACGCCAAAGTTACTCACAATGGAATTAATGCGGGTTAGCAACCAGTATATCGGAGAGGCAAGAAACCAGAGAAAGCCATAGTCGATAGTCAAATCAAGATTTGGCGAGAGGTCTCGTAATACATACTGGTCTTTGGGGCCAGCATAATACTGAACCGTGTGCGTGGTTGTTGAATTGGGCTCTGCAACAATTGCACTGCCAGTGAAACCGCCGATGTACTGATTTGCCGAATTGGTTCGGGTAGAAAATTGGTTGATACTATTAGTGTCTGGTATCCATGCTGTGACAAAGTAGTGTTGACTGAAGCCGATCCAGCCACCAGTCATCTCATTTGCTGTTACTCCCTCATCGATATCGTCCAGTTGAATTTTAATATATGGATCATCGATTGAAGTAGTTACAAATCCCAGGTAAGTACGGCTGAAACTCCCGAGGTTGCTCGGATCTTCGAAGTTGTCTCTTTTAATTTGACCAAAGGCGTTAGCTTGCCAAAGCTGATCGGTATTGTTGTCAATCTCAAAGCTGATATCTATTACATAGCTGTCGCGATGGAAGGTAAATCGCTTGGTTATAAGAATGCCATTGGGATCGCGGGTGGTTAAGTCAACAGCAAGGGAATCTTCGTTAGGTCTGAGTTGATAATCCTCGGCGGCAGACTGGTAGCTAGCTCGCTCTACGTTGTCTATGCCATTGCGTCCAATTAAACCACTTTGTGCGACATAGCTGGCTGAGTTAGTGGGCACCAGCAAGACAAAGGGATCGTCTGCTACATCAATCTGCTTGCGGTATTGTGGCAAAGCGAGATAGACAATATCGCCACCATTGAGATCAATACTCAATGACAGCGTATCAGTAGTGATGCTGACCAGTTTTGGGGCAGGACTCTGGCTGCCCTGAATCTCTTCGACGGACTCCGTTTGAGAGGCTTGATTCAGGGGGTCTGGTGCCTGTGGCACCTGAGTAGGAATGTCCGACAGAGGAGGCGTGACACCGGTATCGGCAACATCGCCCAATCCAACGGTTGTAACAGGATTTGTATTGACAACGACCGGATAATCTTCCTGCCAGGCCAAAAGCATCAGGTAGGTGATGAGGGCAAGGGATGTATAAAGTATAAAACGCGTGTAATCCATGCTGCTCTACTGATTTCCCGATTGGCTGAAATTGTCTTTTGCTCTCGGAACAGGATCGACACCACCGTCATTTAACGGATGGCACCGGCAAATCCTGCGTAAACCGAGGCAAGAACCTTTCATGGCCCCGTGTATTTCTACGGCCTCTTTGGTGTACTCCGAACAAGTCGGATAGAAACGGCATCGATTGCCAATCAACAGTCTGAGAGTCGATTGGTATACAGATATCAAAACTATTATCAGCCTGTCCATCTTTAAGTGATCTTCCCGTTAAAAGTAGCCATAGCCGGTTAATCGGGGCATGCCCTCTTGCTCAATTCAGCCAAAAGAACCTGTACTCTCTCAGATATTCGGCCATTGCTCAAATTACCAGCGTCCTTGCGTGCCAAAAAAACGATATCAAGGCCGCCGATAAGCGCCTTGTTGTGACGAAAAGATTCACGTATCAAGCGTTTCACCCGGTTCCTCTGTACTGCCCTGGCTACGTTTTTCTTTGCGATGATTAAACCGAGCCGGGGATAAGTTGTGCTGTTGGTAGACGCCAGAATCAGGAAAGACTGGCAGGAAACCTTATACTGAGCGGTGTCGAAGACAGACTTGTAGTCGACGGCGTTCAGTAGTCGACACTTGTAAGGAAAGCCAGTTTCGGACACGTGCTATCCCCAATTGCAGATTTTACAATAGAAAGGACGCTGCTATGCTGAAAGCCTGGAGCGCCCTCTTGAACGTCGCCGCTTAATTACGGCCTGCCCGCCCTTGGTGGCCATTCGGGCTCTAAAACCGTGTCTACGGGCTCGTTTAAGTACACTTGGTTGAAATGTTCTTTTCATAACAGCAATTCCGGTTTTAAACTGGCAAACCGATTTGTGACCTTTTTAAAAAAGAGCGCGAATTCTAGAGGTTTTGGCCTGAACTTGCAATGAAATCTGATTCTTGCGAGGGGATTATTTCGGCTGCCACAATCAATGATCGTACGGGTGCGGGTGATTTTATTTGCTCTCGGTTTAATCACAGCTTATCCACAGGATATTTATCAACAGGCATCTACGGGAGAGAAATAAAGAGACGTTTTTTAGCTCGGGTTTTTCCAGCATATTGCTTGCAACTAGCTGAAAAAACAGGAGAAAAATCGGGCTGAAAAAGGCGGTTTTTTGTCTTGCCGGCGGTGGATAAGTGTATATCGACTGGGTAGAATATTGGGAAAAATAGTAATCACGGAATAAAGGATTTTGGAATAAGTGGCTGTAGAAATTTGGCAAAGGTGTATCGACGGCCTGAAGGCCGAGCTCCCCTCCCAACAATATAATACCTGGATTAGACCGCTGCACATGGAAGTGGGGGGCGGTGTTTTGAAAATACTGGCACCAAACCGTTTCGTCATGGATTGGGTGAAGGACAAGTTTCTAACCCGTATTCAGGAGCTTGCCAGTATCGATAACGAAGACGGCGTAGAAATCGTCCTGGGTATCGCGACAACGGCTACTCAGAAAGGGCCCAGACAGCAGCTACCGGACTTTCTAGCATCGGGGGGCAACCCGGTTAATGGGTCTCTGGCCAACCGGTCCCATCTTCCTTCTCAGACCATATCCAAGCTGGTGAACAGTGGAGCCGCCCCGGCAGGAGCGTCTGTGTTTGGCAGTCCAAGTACTCGAAATGTGGATGTCATTGTAGAGGGGAAATTAAGCCACCGGGGCGCCCTCAATTATCGTAATACCTTTGATAATTTTATTGAGGGTAAGTCAAACCAACTCGCAAAGGCGGCAGCCATGCAGGTTGCAGAAAATCCTGGATATGCATACAACCCGCTTTTTATTTACGGCGGGGTAGGTTTGGGCAAGACGCATTTAATGCATGCCATAGGCAATAATATTGTTGCCAGGAAACCAGCTGCCAAGGTTGTTTATCTCCATTCAGAAACCTTTGTAGCAACCATGGTAACTGCTCTGCAGTTGAACGCGATAAACGAATTTAAGCGTTACTATCGGTTTGTAGATGCGCTGCTTATTGATGACATTCAGTTCTTCGCCGGAAAGGAGCGGTCTCAGGAAGAGTTTTTTCATACCTTTAATGCGTTGCTTGAAGGCGATCACCAGATAATTCTCACGTGTGATCGATATCATAAGGAAATTAACGGGTTGGAAGAGCGGCTCAAATCACGCTTCGGTTGGGGATTAACAGTCGCTGTTGAGCCCCCGGAACTGGAGACCAGAGCAGCAATTCTGATGAACAAGGCGGCTTTATGCAATATCGAATTGCCAAACGACGCGGCGATGTTTATTGCTCAGAGGTTAAGGTCAAATGTAAGAGAACTGGAGGGGGCACTAAAAAGGGTAATCGCTCATGCAAACTTTACCGGCGAGAAGATTGATCTTGAGCTGATCAAAGAGGCCCTTAGAGACTTGTTCGCACTACAGGATAAGCTGGTCACAATCGACAATATCCAGCGCTCTGTTGCAGAGTACTACAAAATAAAAATGGCGGACATGTTGTCAAAGCGCCGGAATCGTTCCGTTGCAAGGCCTAGGCAAGTTGCCATGAGCTTGTCAAAGGAGCTGACAAATCACAGCTTGCCGGAAATCGGAGATGCTTTTGGGGGCCGGGATCACACTACAGTGATACACGCCTGTAAACAAGTTGGCAAGTTGCGCCACTCGTCGGTCGATATCCAGGAGGACTATAATAATCTGCTAAGGTCACTCTCCAGTTAAACCGTAATCCATTGATATATTTAGAGAAAGAGAGATAAATGCAATTTGAGATAAGCCGCGAAGCACTGATTCGGCCACTGCAATTAGTGAGCGGAGTGGTCGAGCGCCGGCAAACGCTGCCAATACTATCCAATGTCTTGCTAGCGCTAAGTGACAATGTGTTGTCTATGACCGGAACGGACCTGGAAGTGGAACTTGTTGGGAGAGTAGCTCCTGCCGGGGACAGTCAGCCAGGAGAAATAACGGTCCCGGGGAGAAAGCTCGTTGATATCTGTAAATCGCTGGCGGATGATGCGCTGCTGAAATTTTCTCTGGCTGATAGCAAGCTTACCATCAAGTCAGGAAGAAGTCGGTTTACACTTACTACCTTGCCAGCCGGCGAATTTCCTGGTGTTGAGGACGAACCGGGTACATTTTCCTTGACGATTTCTCGGGCCAAACTAAAGGAATTGCTGGATAGCACCAGCTTTGCTATGGCGCAGCAGGATGTGCGCTATTACTTAAATGGCATGTTATTCGAAGTGGCAGGAGACTACTTGAGAGTGGTCGCTACAGATGGACATCGACTGGCGATGCAGACACTGGATTTGGATAACTCTGTGGACCAGATTCATCAGTTAATATTGCCGCGCAAAGGAATTATCGAGTTGTCACGCTTGATTGCAGATGGAGACGGAGATATCACCCTAGCCTTCGGCGTTAACCACATTAGAGCAGTAATGCCCGATTTTACCTTCACCTCGAAACTGGTAGATGGAAAATTCCCTGAGTACAATCGTGTGCTACCCAAAGGCGGTGATAAGGTTTTGCTGGGAAACTGCCAGGAGTTGCGGCAGGCATTCTCCAGAGCCGCAATTCTATCTAATGAAAAGCATCGAGGCGTAAGAGTGCTACTTTCAGATGACGAACTCAAAGTAACCGCCAATAACCCGGAGCAGGAGGAAGCTGAGGAGGTAATTTCCGTGGAGTATAAGGGCGAGGGACTGGAAATGGGATTTAATGTAAGCTATTTAATTGATGTGCTGTCTGTACTATCCAGCGATAAGGTCAGGATTACTTTGTCGGACCCCAGTAGTAGCGCGCTCGTGGAAGAAGCGCAGGGAAACGATGCAATATATGTAGTAATGCCTATGCGCTTGTAGCGTAGGGTTTACCCAAATTCATACAAATCCAGTGAATTGCTGCAAATGAGCGCCATTACCAAGCTCAACGTCTCGGCGGTTAGAAACATCGTTGATATAGGCATGCAGCCCTCGCTGCTAGTGAATCTTCTATACGGCAACAATGGCAGTGGTAAGACAAGTATTTTGGAGTCAATCCACATGCTGGCAACGGGCAGGTCATTTAGAAGCGTGAAAATCGATCCGTTGATACAGAAGGGAGCGGAGCAATCGGTTCTCTATCTGGAATTGGCGGATGGGCAGCATATAGGATTAAGCCGCAGCAGGAGGAAAGGGCATACACTTAAACTTCAGGGATTAAAACAGAACAATTGGGAGGAAGTGGCCAGGCTTTTGCCGGTACAAGTGCTGGATTCAACGGCTTTTTTATTACTGGAGGGAAGCCCTAGGGCACGAAGGCAGTTTCTAGACTGGGGTGTGTTCCACGTGGAACCATCATTTGTGGCAAATTGGCGAGCCAGTAGAAAATGCCTGGCAAACAGGAACCTACTATTAAAGCGCTCCTCGCTTGACGAGCAGCAACTATCAGCCTGGGACACAGAACTCTGTAGCTACGCGAATCTGGTAGATTTCGCCAGAAGGGAATATTTTGAATCGTTTGCTCCTATGTTGCAGAAGACGCTCCGTAGCTTAGGCGGCAGGGCCATGCCGGATTTGGCCTTTACCTACTATCGGGGCTGGGGGGAGGACGAAGAGTTAGAGCAAGTGCTTACCAACACCCTTCAAGCTGACTTGAAATATGGCGTGTCTCAACATGGCCCGCAACGAGCGGACGTCCGCATAAAAATAGATAGATCCAATGCGGTGGAGCTTCTGTCGCGGGGGCAGCAGAAGCTTGTCGTGTGTGCGATGAAAATCGCCCAGGGAATACTCTTGTCTGAGGCCGCGGGCAGCCGCTGTATATTCCTTGTGGATGACCTTCCTGCAGAGTTAGATAAGGAGAACAGGACGGCGGTTTTTAGCGCAATTCAAGACCTGGGTGGGCAGGTGTTCCTGACCAGCGTGGATCGCCAAGATTGCTGGGGTGAAGGAGGTAAAACAGCCACGTTTCACGTGGAACATGGTACAATCTCGACTTAAATTTAGCGCAGGGGCGAAGTTGGTCAGTAGGCTAGGATTTGGAGAGTATGATGGGTAAGAAATCACAGCCAGAATACAACTCAGAGAGCATAAAGGTGCTTAAGGGTCTGGATGCGGTCCGGAAAAGGCCCGGGATGTATATCGGTGACACGGATGATGGAACTGGTCTACACCATATGGTGTTCGAGCTGGTGGATAACTCTATTGATGAAGCGCTGGCCGGCCACTGTGATGAGATTCAGGTGATTATACACGTAGGAGAAACAGTCACAGTTACGGATAACGGGAGAGGGATCCCAACAGAAATGCATAAGGAGGGCGTGTCGGCCGCAGAGGTTATTATGACCGTGCTCCACGCCGGTGGAAAATTTGACGACAATAGCTATAAAGTTTCCGGCGGCTTACACGGAGTGGGAGTTTCGGTAGTAAATGCGCTGTCGAGCGAACTCAAATTAACTATCAGGCGAGACAACAAAGTCCATGAGCAATACTACCACCATGGAGTCCCCCAGGCACCGCTGGCTATAGTTGGAGAAACGAGCTCTTCAGGAACCGAGTGCCATTTTAGCCCTTCGACCGACACATTCAACAATATCGAATTTCATTACGATATTCTTGCCAAAAAACTTAGGGAATTGGCATTTCTTAATGCCGGTGTCGCAATCAGGCTCACTGATGAACGTAGTGGCAAGACGCAGCTATTCAAATATGAGGGGGGTCTCAAGGCATTTGTTGATTACCTTAACAAGAATAAGACGCCATTAAACAAGATTTTTTATTTTATTTCCGATAAACGCGATAACGGAATGACTGTGGAGGTTGCATTGCAATGGAATGACTCCTATCAAGAGAGCATCTTCCCCTACACAAACAACATTGCACAGCGAGATGGTGGAACTCACCTGGCGGGTTTTCGAGGAGCATTAACGCGCGTGCTGAAAGGCTATATAGATAAAGAACTAGCGGATAAAAAGAGCAAGGACGTGGTTACTAGCGGTGATGACGCCAGAGAAGGGCTTACTGCGATCATTTCAGTAAAAGTTCCAGACCCGAAATTCTCATCACAGACCAAGGACAAATTGGTGTCATCTGAGGTAAAGAGTGTGGTTGAGCAGGAAACGGCCGCCCATCTGAATGATTACTTAATGGAAAATCCGCAGGATGCGAAGCAAATTGTCGGCAAGATGCTGGATGCCGCCAGAGCTCGAGAAGCCGCTCGCAAGGCGAGAGAAATGACGCGAAGAAAGGGGGCTCTGGATGTTGCGGGGTTGCCTGGGAAACTAGCAGACTGCCAGGAAAAAGATCCGGCACTGTCTGAGATATACATTGTGGAGGGAGATTCCGCCGGAGGATCGGCAAAACAGGGAAGAAATCGAAAGAACCAGGCCATATTGCCACTAAAGGGCAAAATTTTGAATGTAGAGAAAGCAAGATTCGACAAAATGTTAAGCTCTGCTGAAATCGGAACCCTGATCAAGGCGCTAGGGTGCGGCATTGGGAATGAGGAATTTGATCCCAATAATTTGCGATACCATAGTATAATTATTATGACGGATGCGGATGTCGATGGATCCCACATCCGGACATTGCTCCTGACATTCTTTTTCCGCCAAATGCGCGATCTGGTTGAGCGCGGGCATATATTTATCGCCCAGCCACCGCTGTACAAAATTCGAAAAGGCAAACAGGAACGCTATTTAAAAGACGACCAGGAGCTGGCCAACTACCAAACCCAAATAGCCCTGGAAGGCGCCAGTTTATGCGTGAATGCCAATGCTCCCGGCATAGCGGACGAACCACTCGATTCACTTGTCCAGCAGCACAATAATGCCTACTCAATAATTGGGAGATTAGCAGGGCTTTATCCAACGGAAATTCTTGAATCAATGGTCTTTACAACGCCACTCGATGAGACAGAATTGAAATCGAAAACTCAGATGGAAGCATGGGTAGAAGAATTGCACGCCCAATTAGAGCGGCTCCACCCAAGTGTAAGTGCTAACTTTCGTCTCTTTGTTACGGAAGATCAAGAAAGGCACAGTTATCTACCAGTCGCCAAATTAGACTTTCACGGACTGGGAAAAAACTTTGTCTTTAGCGGAGACTTTTTCCATTCAGGCGAGTATCGTGCTATCGCCGAGTTGGGCAAGACGCTTGACGGTTTAATCGAGGACGGAGCATACGTAAAACGGGGTGATCGCCAGCAAGAGATATCAAGTTTTGCCGAAGCCATTGAATGGCTTACCAACGACGCCATGAAAGGACACTATCTGCAGCGCTACAAGGGACTGGGTGAGATGAATCCTAATCAACTCTGGGAAACAACCATGGATCCGGAAACTCGAAGGATGTTACAGGTTACAATTGACGACGCAATTGGAGCTGACCAACTCTTTACAACTTTGATGGGAGACCAGGTTGAACCCAGGCGAGAGTTTATCGAGGCGAATGCCCTGGCTGTGGACAACCTGGACATTTAGTCCCCTCGCCTTATTCCAGGCCAATCATCTCCGCCAACTTCAACCGAATCCAGGCCTCGATATCATCAGTCAATTCTGACGCGGACATGCCTTCGGTACTAACCGCGCAGCCAATAACAACTGTTATAACACCAGGGTGCTTCAAAAACCTGCGCGGCGGCCAGCAGTAACCTGCATTGTGGGCAATAGGTAAAACAGTTGCCTGAGCCGCTATCGCTAATTTTGCCCCGCCACGAGAAAAGCGTTTAACATCCCGGCGGCCCATTCGGGTACCTTCCGGAAACACAATGACAGAATAGCCATCCCTGATACGGGCTACTCCCTGGGTAAGCAATGACTTGCTGGCTTCTCTGGGATTACTGCGATCTATAGCGATGGGCTTCTGCAGCCGCATCGCCCAGCCCCAGAAGGGAATAGCCATCAGTTCCTTCTTTAATATTGGGGACACTGGAAAGACCAAAGGGTAGAGGAAAATCGTCTCCCACTCGCTTTGATGATTTGAAAAAATAACCACAGGTCCAGAAGGAATATTCTCCATGCCGAGTACCTGATACTTTACATTACAGGTTAAACGCAACCAGTTTATGATAAATCCACACCACAGCGATGCGAATCTATAACGCCCCTGTTGCGACAGAAGCGGGAAAGACACGATAAAGCAGGAAGCAATAGCTATCGTTCCCAGATAGTAGCCAAGATAGAACATACTGGAACGAGCAGCCAATATTAACAGAGCAATCATGCGAAAGACAGCAGCAACTGTTTGGCCGCAGCCAGGTTTTCAAAAACATGAAGCTCTGCCCGTTCAGCAGAACTTAGCCGCTGAAGTGTACCAAGACCCTTGCCGGTTTTAACCAGGACCGGAGTACAGCCAAAGGCCCTTGCGGCCTTAATATCGCTTAAGCTGTCACCAACAAAAAATGTGCCGCTCAAAGAGCAATTGAACTCTCGTTCAATTTGTTGCAGCAAGCCAACGTTTGGCTTGCGACAGGAACAGACATCTGCAGGCAAATGCGGACAGTAAAATATCCCATCAACAATGCCACCCAGTTCTTCAACCATATAACATAGTTTATGATGTATATTTGCCAAATCATGCTCGGCAAACAAACCCCTGCCCAAACCCGATTGATTTGTCGCAATAGCAACCTTGAAACCGGCACTGCTGAGTTCGGCGATGGTCTCTATACTGCCCTCGATAGGTTGCCACTCGGCCTCTGATTTTATGTGCTCATCAGAATCGACATTCACAACACCATCTCGATCAAGTACAATAATTTTCAATGATAAGTCCAGTGGCGGAATTTAAGCTGGCCGCCCCGATTAGTGCCAAATCATGATTGACACAGGAAAGAAATATCCGCTACCTTAAGGAACAGATCCCTGAGTTGTTGTAATAGTGCAATCCGGTTTGCACGCAGCGCATCATCATCACACATCACCAAAACCGAATCGAAAAAAGAATCCACATCTTCTTTAAGCCGTGAAAGGACCTCAAGGCCCTCTGTGTAGTCACGCTTATCAAACATAGGCGCCACATCTAACATTATCAGGGATAGGTTCTCGGCCAGGGTTTTCTCGGCATCTTCAACCAAAAGTTCCACGTTGAGCTCATTGCATGAATCATCCGCAGCGGTCTTGTCGAGGATATTAGAGACTCTCTTATTTGCTGCTGACAGAGATTTAGCTTGCTCGAGAGAATTGAAATGGTGGACGGCCAGAATACGGTAATGAAAATCGAGGGGTATCGTAGGCTTTAAGGCGTGCACAGACTGAAAAATTTCACTGGAAATACCGTCTTCCTGATACCAGGTACGGAAACGCTCGAGCATAAAATCGAAAACCTCATGCGCCACACCATCTTGCGGCTGAAGAAAACCGAATCCTTCCACAGCTACCTTAATACAATTCAGCAAGTCGAGATTTAATTTGCGCTCAACGAGTATTCTCAAAACACCAATGGCAGAACGACGTAGGGCGAAGGGATCTTTGGACCCGGTAGGCGGCTGACCAATAGCAAACAATCCAGCAATCGTATCCATCTTATCTGCAATAGCAAGCACCGCTCCAACATCAGAATCTGGAAGCTTGTCTCCGGAAAACCTGGGCAGGTACTGCTCGCTTATGGCGATAGCAACCTCATCGGGCTCGCCATCATTACGGGCATAGTAGTAACCCATCAGTCCCTGTAAATCGGCGAATTCACTAACCATACTGGTTGCCAGATCGCACTTCGATAGCACTGCGGCACGGCGACAATATTCTTCGTTGATGCCCAGATCTTTTGCTATGGCGGCAGACAATTGAGCAACGCGAAAAGATTTTTCATAAACGCTCCCTAGACTCTCCTGAAAGACAATTTTCTTCAAGTCCACCAGGAGCTCTTCCAGCACCTGTTTTTTATCCGTTTCAAAAAAGAATCTGGCATCCGCCAGGCGTGGCCGGATAACTCGCTCATTTCCACTGACTACCTGATCAGGATCTGAGCTGGCAATATTGCTCACAGCTATAAAATGCGGCATTAAGGCATCATTTTTGTCGACAAGACAAAAGTACTTTTGATGTGTCTCCATCGCAGAGACAAGAACCTCTTGAGGAACCTCCAAAAAACTCTCCTCAAAATTTCCAGTTAGCGCGACAGGGTACTCAACAAGGCTTGTCACTTCATCCAGCAACTTGTCATTTATCACTGGCTTCGCATTCAAGGTGGTCGCCTGTTCAACAACCAGTTCCCTTATCATTCGCTTTCTCTTGTCAAAATCAGCGACGACAAATCCTGGACTTGTCAATTGATCCTCGTACGCAGATGGGGAGGAAATACTGATCTTCTCATTGTGGTGAAACCTGTGGCCGATGGAGAACCTGTCTGTATTGACTCCCAATATCGATGTACTTACCAGGTCTTCCCCAAACAGCATTATGACCCAATGAACCGGTCGTACAAACTCAGTGCGGGCTGTTCCCCAACGCATTCTTTTAGGAATAGGCAAGGCATCCAGTGCCGAATTAACAATAGCAGGGATAAGAGTTTGGGTAGCACGGCCTGCCTGCGAGGATCTAAATACCAATTTCTCCACACCATCTTTAGGACTTGATTGCAGCGTTTTGACATCGACTCCACAGGATTTTGCAAAGCCCAGAGCAGCGGGCGTCGGTGCTCCGGATTCATCAAATGCAGCTTTAATTGCGGGCCCGTATTTTTCCACCTGGCGGTCTTCCTGCTTCTCGCACAGGTCAGTCACCACCAATGCCAGGCGCCTCGGCGTGGCGAATGGTTTTATCTGCCCATAGGTAAGATTCTGCTCCTTTAAGCCAGATCCCACACCGGTGGCGAATGCGTTTGAAAGAGAAAGCAGGGCCTTGGGAGGTAATTCCTCCGTGCCAATTTCAACCAGGAAATCTTGTGTAGACATGAGAAATCAATCCGGCTCGATTAACTATCCAAATATTGCGTTTGTAGTTCTGTAGTAGCCAAGGGGAAGCCCAGTTGTTTTCGGCTATCAAAATAAGCTTGTGCGACAAGCCGAGAGAGCGTGCGAACTCTCAGTATGAAGCGTTGGCGCTCGGTGACCGATACGGCACGGCGAGCATCGAGCAAATTGAAGTAGTGAGAGGCCTTGAGAACCTGCTCATAAGCTGGTAGTGCCAGGCCTTTATCTATAAGCGACTGGCAGAGAGATTCACAATCATCAAAATAGGTGAATAACAAAGCTGTATCCGCGTGTTCAAAGTTATACGTAGACATTTCTATCTCGTTTTGTTTAAACACATCGCCATAGGTAACTATGCCGTCTGGTCCATCGGCCCAAACGATATCATAAATGCTGTCAACGCCTTGCAAATACATGGCAATTCTTTCTATACCGTAAGTAATTTCGCCACTAACAGGATGGCACTCGAGGCCACCTACCTGCTGGAAATAGGTAAACTGTGTGATTTCCATGCCATTGAGCCAAACCTCCCAGCCCAGGCCCCAGGCACCCAATGTAGGTGATTCCCAATTATCCTCGACAAAGCGCACGTCGTGCACAGACATGTCAATGCCCAGGCTTGTTAAGGAAGACAGGTACAGCTCCTGAATATTGGCAGGCGAAGGTTTTAAAATAACCTGAAACTGGTAGTAGTGCTGCAGTCGGTTAGGATTTTCCCCATAACGGCCATCCGTGGGCCTTCGACAGGGTTGCACATAAGCCGTATTCCACGTTTCCGGACCAATAGCCCGCAAGAAAGTTGCAGGATGAAATGTTCCTGCCCCAACTTCCATGTCGAGTGGTTGCATCAGGACACAACCATAGTCAGCCCAAAATTGCTGCAAGGCCAAAATTAATCCCTGAAAAGTAGTTAAATCTTCTTGCTTGCTCATGATTACAAGGCCGCAATATGCCGAACAAAAGGGCTGCAATTATCCTCGATTCTATGCAACATATCCATAGCCACTGGGCTCCCAAGGGCAGGAGAGAATGGCAATAGTTTGTTGTTTCGGCGGACGTTTTGTGATTCTATTTTATTGTAATCATCCCTCTGCACAGACCAGTGAAAAATAACAGCATCCTGTTGGCCACATCATAACCTCTTTCTTTCCACAGACTGTGTGCAGGCAAGAGTTGGTTGGGACCGAGTAGCGGGGCTGTACGATGGTTGCGTGCACCTGGATACCAGACTCGGTGCGGGCACACAAGCAGCAGCGGCGAAGCTGCTAGCAATAAAATTTGGTACCGTAGGAGAACACCATACAGTACATAAAATACATGGCCTTGAGAGTTTTCTTGCAGCTATTTGCCTGGTTGCCGCTGTGGGCGGTACATGCAATAGCCGGATTTTTGGGCTATTGCATGTATTTCTTTCCTACCCAGACCAGGCGAGTCACACAAATTAATCTCCGCCTTTGTTTTCCGACGATGGGGGAGGCCGAGCGGAATACACTTCTTAAAGAGAGTCTGCGAAATACCGCCAGTACGGCTTTGGAGATGGGGAAAGCCTGGTTACTACCCATGGAGAAGACCCTCGAACTGGTTGTAGAGGCGGAAGGCAAAGAACTGCTTAGCGAGGCGATCGCGGAGGGCAAAGGCGTCATTGTGCTGGCACCTCATTTGGGAAATTGGGAAATACTGGGATTTTATATTACTGGAATATCGGTACCCACCTTTCTATATCAGCCACCAAAAATAGAGCTAATCGATTCGATGATACGCAAGGCAAGAACCCGCGGAGGACTCAAAGTTGCGCCCACTAGCCGGAAGGGGATTGCCGCGTTGCTGTCAGCCTTGAGGCGGTCGGAAGTGATAGCTGTCTTACCAGATCAGGTTCCAGACAGGCAAGGGGGGGCATATGCCCCTTTTTTTGGCAAACAGGCATTGACCATGACCCTGATCAGCAATCTTGTGGCCAGAACTGGTGCCAGAGTCGTGTGTGGATTTGCCAAGAGGCTACCAGGAAGCAGGGGATTCAAGATTGTTCTTAAATCTGCAGATCAATTAATGTACAGTTCAAATTTGGGAAAATCGGTGGAAGGCCTGAATCGAAGCGTGGAACAATGTGTCGAGGAGGCTTGTTCACAGTACCAATGGGAATACAAAAGATTCAAACACCTGCCTGATGACGAGCGAATCTATTGAGTGGCGAGCGCTACTTGCGCCAGAACATGGGAGTGAACAATACCAGCAGGGTAAAAATTTCGAGCCTGCCTAACAGCATTGCGAAACACAAAATCCATTTCGCCGCAGCGGGCAATTGGCCATAATTTTCTGCCACATTTTCCAGCCCCGGGCCAAGATTATTAATGCATGCTCCGACTGCGCTGAATGCGGTTACAATATCCAGGCCAGTTGCCAGCAAAGCCAGAAGCATAACCAGAAAGGCCAGCACATAGGCGGCGAAGAAACCCCAGACAGACTCGATAACCCGATCAGGCACAGGCTTGCGTCCAAGCTTGATGGGGATGACTGCCTTGGGGTGAATGAGTCGCTGAACCTCCCTGATTCCCTGTTTGAAAATCAAGAGAATTCTAATGACTTTCATGCCACCACCTGTCGAGCCAGCGCATGCTCCGACAATCGCAGCGTAAAAAAGCAAATAGGGCAAGAATAGCGGCCAGGAGCTGAAATCGGCAGTTACAAAACCGGTCGTTGTGGCAATCGACACTACCTGAAAAACCCCCTTTATTGCAGAGTCAAAAATAGTCGTATAGGTGGACGTATAGTAGAGAAATGCGACTGTAATAAGTGAAACGAAGCACAGGATGTAGCTGTAGAAAATAAATTCAGGATCCTGAAAGTAGTGCTTAATAGACTGGTTTTTCCATGCGGTGAAATGCAGGGCAAAATTGACCCCTGCAATAACCATAAAAACGATTGCCACGGTATCAATCGCGGGACTATTGAAATAAGCCATACTCTGATCATGAGTCGAAAAGCCACCTATAGCGATGGTGGTGAAACTATGGCTTATGGCATCAAACAGGTTCATGCCAGCAACCCAGTAAGCAATCGCACAGGCCAGCGTTAACGCGAGATAGATATACCAAAGAGCCTTTGCTGTTTCCGCTAATCGGGGAACAAGTTTGTTGTCCTTAATAGGCCCGGGGCTTTCCGCACGGTACAGCTGCATACCACCAATCCCGAGCATGGGCAACACAGCGACAGCGAGGGCGATGATTCCCATGCCGCCTAGCCACTGCAGCTGCTGGCGATAGAACAACATCGATTTCGGCAGCGCGTCAAGCCCCGAAATCACTGTAGCTCCGGTAGTGGTTAATCCGGATAGCGATTCGAAAATCGCATCGGTGACAGACAGATCAATAGCAGAAGACAGGAGGAATGGCAGGCAACCAGCCGTGCCGAGCACGGTCCAGAACAGAGTAACGACGAGAAAACCATCGCGGGTACGCAGTTCTTTTTTAGAGCGCGCGGTTGGCAGCCACAAGATAAATCCAATTGCGAAGGAAATAAGCAAAGAAGTAACAAAAGCCGAAGCGGTTCCATCACGATAAATATAAGAAACCAGAATAGGAGGAAGATTGCCCAGGATGCTGAAGAGCATGAGCAATATGCCTAATATTTTGACTATTATAGAAGCGTGCATGTGCTAGGGCACCTCTGATCAATGGCATATGGTCTTTGGCCTACAGGCTGTTTCGCAATCAAGGCGGCAGTTTGAAGGCATGCGCCCGCCTGTCGAAAACTGGCAACGTAGAATGCGGAACAGCCTGTAGGCCCCGCAGGGCGCGCCCTGAAGCGCACAGTTGCGGCGTTGCACTTCTTGCCAAGGGCTAAGGCCATTACCGGCGAAGTGCGTCTTGCACCTGTACGCTTCAGATCACGCAGAGATCGTATGCCATTGATCAGAAGTGCCCTAGTCAAAAGAAGCTAACACCAACCTGAAACAATCGTTCCACATCAGGAATTCTACTCCGATCTACCAAAAATAAAATCACGTGATCTTCGGGCTCAACAACGATATCGTCATGGGCAATTAATACTTCGTCGTTTCTGACAATCGCGCCGATATTGGTGCCCTCTGGCAAGTCAATATCTTCGATTGCTTTGCCGATGACTTTGGACGAGCTCTGATCGCCGTGAGCAACTGCTTCCAATGCCTCTGCTGCACCACGTCGAAGTGAGTGAACGTTTACTACATCTCCCCTTCTGACGTGCGTGAGCAGGCTACCAATCGTTGCTTGCTGGGGGGAAATAGCGATGTCAATTTCTCCTCCCTGAACCAGATCCACGTAGGCCGGGTTGTTTATAAGTGCCATGACTTTCCGTGCGCCCAATCGTTTCGCCAGAAGAGAGGACATGATGTTCGCTTCATCATCATTGGTAAGCGCTACGAACACATCCGTATCTTCAATGTTCTCGTCCACCAGTAAATCCTGATCAGAGGACTCGCCCTGTAACACGATCACCTTATTTAAGGACTCGGATAACTCGGTGCAACGATCAGGATCTCGCTCTATAAGTTTCACTTGGTAGCGTTTTTCCAGACTCTCTGCCAGGCGAAAGCCGATATTGCCGCCGCCGGCGACGATAATTCGCTTATAAGGTCGGTCCAGGCGTCGTAGCTCGCTAGTTACAGCGCGGATGTTGTTTTGGGCCGCGATGAAGAAGACCTCATCATCTGCCTCAATCACGGTCGATCCTTCAGGAATAATCGGGCGGTCTCTCCTGAAAATCGCAGCGACCCGGGTATCCACTGCAGGCATATGTTGTCTAAGCAGCCGAATTTCCTGCCCGACCAGGGGCCCACCGTAGTAAGCTTTTACTGCTACCAGTTGCACTTTGCCATCAGCAAAATCCAATACCTGTAAAGAGCCGGGCAAGTCTATTAATCGGCCAATATAATCCGATACTATCAGCTCCGGACTGATAACAACGTCCACCGCAATACCCGGTTTACCAAATAATTTATCGGTGTCTAAATAGGATGTAGAACGGAAACGACAGATTTTTATCGGTGTTTGGAAAAGGGAATAAGCCACTCGACAGGCCACCATGTTAATCTCATCGCTATCGGTAACAGCAATAAGCATATCCGCATCGTGGCCACCTGCTTTTTCCAAAACGTCAGGATGAGAAGGCTTCCCGGCGACAGTGCCAACATCGATTCGGTCTTTTAGCTCGGCCAGCCTGGAGACATCTGTATCGACTACAGTTATATCATTTGCCTCAATTGCCAGCGTTTCGGCAAGCGCCTTGCCAATCTGGTTGGCACCGAGAATGATAATTTTCATTGAAGCCCTCGCCTGCACATCATGAAGGGGCTTGTGCTATGGCCAAGCTCTTGTGCCATGATGAATTGAAGTGTTTTTTCAATGTTACACATCGTTGCCAGAATCCGAGTTGTTCTTTCTCAGCAGAGAATAGAAGAACCCATCGTGAGAATTGTCAACGGGAAGCAATTGCCGCCCATAGCGACATTCTACTCCCCAATCGGCAGTAATGGCTTGATATTTAGCGTTATTAGACTGTGCAAGAAAATCAGCAATAACTTCTTCATTCTCCTGCTTAAGTACAGAGCAAGTCGTATAAAGTAAAAATCCGCCCGGTTTGAGACATGCCCAAAGCGCGTGCAATATTTTCAGTTGGATCCGCACCAGATTTTGAATTTCTTCGGTACGGAGAAGCAACTTTATGTCAGGGTGGCGGCGAATTACTCCTGTCGCAGAACAGGGGGCATCCACCAGGATTCGGTCGAACGGGACTCCGTCCCACCACTCGTTCGGGTGAGCGGCATCAGCTACTCGCACTTGAGCGCTAAGTTGCAGCCTATCCAGGTTTTCCAAAATACGCTTGGACCGGCTTTCATTCATATCCAGTGCGACCACCTGAGCAAGTGAGCGCTCACTTTCTAGTATTTGGCAGGTTTTCCCACCGGGTGCTGCGCAGGCATCCAAAATGCGTAATCCAGGCTCTAAGCGAAGCTGGGCAGGCACCAATTGTGAGGCTTCATCCTGGACGCTGACATCGCCACTGCCAAATCCGGGTAACTTGTCGACGCCACACGGGCTTTCCAGATAAATTGAACTGTCGGCAAATTTGCCGAGGCCGGCGGGCAACCCCGCTTTTTCCAACTTGCCCAGGTATTCATTCCGGGAGATTCGGCCGATGTTGACTCTAAGAGTCATGGGGGGATAACTGTTATTGGCATCAAGTATTTGCGACCATTGCTCTGGCCACTGGTCCTTTAGTGTGTCTATCAACCACTGCGGGTGTGAGAACCGGAAAAATTGGCTAGCCGACGAGAGTTCTGCCTCAACCTCATCCTTCCTGCGCAGGGACTGACGCAGCACGCCGTTGACTAGAGATTTAGCCCAGGGTTTTTTTAAGCTAGTAGTGGCCGACACGGTCTCGTTGATTGCTGCATGATCTGGGATTCGCAGAAAGCGAAGTTGATAAATTCCTACTAGCAACAGGCACTTTAAATTTAAATCTTTGTCCTTTAAGGGGCTGGAAAGAAAACAGTTACAAATTGCATCAATTTGAAAATACCAACGGCAACAACCAAAGCACAGCTCCTGCAACAGTGCCGAGTCAGACAGGGATTTGTATTGGTCCAGATGGCTTGAAAGCGAGCCGTCTGCTTTCACTACACGGGCAATTATCGTTGCCGCGAGCGCCCGAACATCATGTCCTTTCATAACTTGGGTGGTGCGCCGGAAGAGAAACGGACACCGGGTTTTAGAAGATCTCGCCGGGAATTCAGCGCATCGGCAATCGGCGTAGGCCTTTTTCCAGGAAACTGAAGAGAGGTAATTTGTAGAATCGAATCCTGGCAAGCAACACTGAGCGCACTCTTGCTGGCACGTATGATCGTCCCGGCAGCCAGGGACGGAGCAGAGCATTCAGGTATTGCCTGCAGGATACGCACCCGATCCCCGCCAAGAAAAGAGTATGCAGGAGACCGGCCCAATCCCGCACGAACCTGCCGATTGACAATTTCAGCAGCCTCATCCCAGTCGATCAGCGCTTCTGACTTCTCTACCTTATGGGCATAACTACTGCAGGTATCGTCTTGCTTCTCTGCCATTGGCGCAAGCCTGGAAAAATTATCGAGCACGTGCAATAAGCCTTCTACTCCGGCTTTTGCCAGCTTCTCCTCCAGCTGTGGACGACCATCGTTGGCTTCGATTGGAACTGTGGTTTTGTGAATCATATCGCCAGTATCCAAGCCCTCATCCATCTGCATTATCGTAATGCCCGTCTCTTTATCACCCGCCAGGATTGCTCTTTCTATCGGCGCAGCTCCACGCCACCTTGGCAACAACGATGCATGCACATTGATACAACCAAGTTTTGGAATTTGCAGAATCGGCTCTGGCAAGATCAGCCCATAGGCCACGACAACAAGCAGATCGGCCCCTAAACCAACTAGAATTTCCTGCTGTTCCAAGGACTTCAGGCTTTTAGGCTGTAAAACCAAAACCGAATTGTCCAATGCGAGTTGTTTTACCGGACCGGGACTCAGCACTTTCCCGCGACCGGAGGGCCGATCTGGCTGAGTAAATACAGCAACCACCTGGTGACTGGAATTCAGTATTGCCTGTAGATGTCTGGCAGCAAATGCAGGAGTTCCCGCAAAACAGATTTGTAATTCTTGCATAGCGGCTCAGGCAGACTTTTGCTGTTCTTTTTGCAGTTTGTAACGAATACGCTGCCTTTTCAGGGTGCTCAGATAGTCGACGAACAATTTTCCAACCAGGTGGTCTACTTCGTGCTGAATACAGGTCGCCAATAGTTCACCGGCTTCGCGTTGAAACTGATTGCCTTGTGTATCCTGTGCACTGACTCGGATTATTCGAGGTCGAGCAACGGTCTCATAGAAGCCCGGAACGGAAAGGCAACCCTCGTCATACTCTGCCAGTTCTGCATCGATTACTTCATATTCTGGATTAATGAAAACCAGGGGGCTATCCTTATTCTCTGATACATCGATGACAAGAGCCCGCTGGTGAACATTAACTTGCGTTGCCGCCAGGCCGATTCCTTCAGCACCGTACATGGTTTCGAATAAGTCTTCGATCAAGACTTTGAGGTTCTCGTCGAAAACAGTAACGGGGGCTGCTACTTTCCGCAGCCGCGGATCTGGAAACTCCAGAATTTGTAAAATCGCCATATTTTGCGTAAACCCGGTACCCAATTAGAATTCAAAGCAGGATGTGAACTGCTTCTAGTGATAATTATACCGTATTGCTAACATAAGCATCCCCTAGATGCGGGATTTAAACGATGACAAAGAGCGGATCAAATCATTTTCTAGCGGGCATAGCGCTATGCGCTGGTTTATTGTTGCCAATGGGCGTGGGATACGCGCAGGCGAACATGCTGCTAGATAGCTATCCTGAGAGCTACGCAGTAGTAGAAGGCGACACGTTGTGGAATATTGCCGGTCAATTCCTGCAAGATCCAGCACGTTGGCCGGAAATTTGGCAACCGGACAGTTTTCTGGACGACCCGGATTTAATTTTTCCGGGAGATACACTACGAATTACCTTCGTTGCGGGTAGTCCAAGAGTATTGGTTCAAAGAGGTGATCGCGAAATTGCTACCTTAAGCCCAGAGATTCGTGAGGAACCCCTAGCCAGTGCTATTCCCGCGATTCCACTGGAAGCTATCGAGAACAGCTTCTCCAGGAATCGAATGGTGACTCAAGAACAGTACGATAACGCCCCCTACATCGTATCAAATGCGGCTAGCAACCTGGCCATTGCGACCGGAGATGAACTCTTCGCACGGGGCATCTGGCCGGCAGGAACCCGCTCATTCGAAATCTATCGGTTGGGAACTGAATACCTGGGTGCCGATAGCGAAGAACTGCTGGGGCTTGAGCTGGAGTATCTGGGATTTGCATCGATTACTGCCAATGAGGGCCCGGACTTGAGACGCATGATAGTTAACAGCAGCAGCCAGGAAATTCTGGTTGGTGATCGCTTACTTATCAGGGAAGAGTCGAGAATAAATGCCACATTTTTTCCAACCGAGCCAGTCGAATTCCTTCAAGGCAATATTATTGGATTTCACGGAGATGCGGCAATGGCCGCTCAATTGGATACAGTTGTCCTCAATTTAGGGCTCAGGGACAATTTGGCAGTGGGGGATATCCTGTCAATTGTACAAGATGGCAGCACCATGATAGATGGTGTGGAACAGGAGAGGATGGGCTTCAGGGAAAGGTTGCGAAATACGTTTAGACCAAGGCGCCTGCAACTGCCGGAGGAAGAAATCGGCACAATCATGGTTTACAAAACTTTCGAGTCTCTCAGTTACGGTGTTATTTTGACCCTGACAGAACCGGCTGTTATGAATAACAGAGTAGTGAGCCCCTAACGGGATTTTCTCGGGAAGCGTGAGAGTCTCGCAAGCACTACGATAGCAAACAACGGACTAGCGGCGGCATGGCCGCCAATCAAAACCAATTCCATATTCAAGGACGAATTATGGATACCAATGACGTCAGGAATTACCTTCGACTGTTTCATTCAGAGTGCCTGGGTGTTAACACGCCATCCAGATTGCTCGCTCGATTCTCATCCCTTGCTGAGTTACAAAAATCCAAGCCAGACAAGCTGCTGAGCTACGGCCTTGAGCCATCTCAGGTAGACAGGATCCTAGATCCCGGTGACAACAGGAATAGCAATAAGCAGGTCGAGGCAGATCTGATCTGGATGACAAGACCAAGTCACGCAATAATCTGCTATGAGAGTGAATATTACCCACCGCTCCTGCGAGAAATTAGTTGTCCTCCCCCCTTGCTCTATGTGATTGGGACGCCGGAAAGTTTGCGGATGCCCCATTTCGCAATTGTGGGCAGCCGCAATGCCAGCGCTTCGGGGAAAAGGAATGCTTACTGGATGGCGCGAGAACTGGTCCAGCTTGGGTTGTCAATTAGCAGTGGAATGGCCCGGGGTATTGATACGCAGGCCCATGCCGGGGCCTTGGATGGGCAGGGCCAGACGGTGGCCGTGTTAGGCACGGGAGTCGATCGCATATACCCGGCGCGAAACCGCAAGCTGGCCAAAGAGATAACAGCTGCAGGGGCATTGATATCGGAATTTCCTTTGGGAACACCGGCGGTTGCCAGCAATTTTCCTCGCCGCAATAGAATTATAAGTGGCATGGGCCTGGGGACACTGGTCGTCGAGGCGGCACAAAAAAGTGGATCACTGATTACCGCGCGACAAGCAATGGAGCAAAACCGGGAGGTGTTCGCGATTCCGGGTGCAATTACCAATCCACTGGTACGGGGCTGTCACGAACTAATTAGTAACGGGGCCAAGCTGGTTGAGTCTCCCGATGATATCAGGGAGGAACTTAGTCCTCAGTTTGATAAGAGGTTATGGAACTCGGCCCCCGGCAAAGTTAACGAGGTGCCCCTTCCATCAGAGCTTAGTGCGTGCGAGCAAAAAATACTCGATCTGCTGGGACACCAGCACTGCGCATTGGAGACATTAGTAAACGAGACCGATACGGACTTGCAGAGTTTGAATGCCCTGCTGTTGGGGCTAGAATCGAAGGGAGTAATTGGAACGGAGGCTGGCCGCTATGTTCGTCTTCAATAGTCCCTCGACCAGGGTTAATTTTCGGGTGCAGCGGGTCTCTCAGCATTTAGATGCAAGGCGCTTTTGCGCCGTCGTAGCCTGCGCTCCATCAAGCGAAAGCAACGCCGCAGATGAATGCTGAGAGGCCCGCCCTTCGGGAGTTCACCAGTATGTCCATTGTGGCGTTGCAGCAACTTGACTTAGCCGTGCTAGGCCTGCGTTACTGCGCCTAACACTGAACATACTGGTGAACTCTGCGCTCCAAAATTAACCCTGGTCGAGGTACTAGTGGCCTTGCAACCATTGCTCGACTAGGGTAGTTTCCCCGTTTTGTAAAATGAGCGAGATAAAAGCGCCATGACAAAACCCTTTGTCGCTATCCTGATGGGATCGGAATCAGATCTACCGGTGATGCAACCGGCCGTAGATATTTTGAGTAAGCTGGATATTGCTTGCGAAATAAAGATCACATCAGCCCACCGCACACCCGCTATAACCCAACAATATATAGAGGATGCCGAGGCTCGTGGCTGCCAGGTATTTATTGCTGGCGCGGGATTGGCAGCACATCTGGCCGGAGCCACGGCGGCACACACGATGAAACCCGTAATTGGAGTACCGATAGATTCAGGACCGCTCAGGGGGTTTGATGCCCTCCTTGCGACAGTGCAGATGCCAGGGGGTGTTCCGGTGGCCACGGTTGCAATAGGTAAAACCGGGGCCAAGAATGCGGCCTATCTGGCAGCGCAGATACTTTCCCTGAATGATGCGGAGTTAGCTCAGCGAGTGGCAAGTGAAAGAGAGAGCAGTGCAAAACGCATACAGTCCCAGGATCGGTCCTTACAGGATTCACTGAAGTAAAACTCCGCTGAGTGGTGCACACTTTGAGCGCACTTCAAATTCAATTGGCTTGCAAATACCTTGAGCAGGGAAAGCTGATTGCCTATCCAACAGAATCTGTCTGGGGCATCGGTTGTGATCCAGATAATTCAGATGCTGTCATGGGGATTCTGGCAATCAAAAGGCGACCAGTAGAAAAAGGCTTAATATTGGTCATCGCAGATGTATCTCAGATTTCACCACTATTCAGTCTCCTGCACAGCGAGCAGCAGGAGCAAATAACCGATGATCGGGTAGAGGCCATAACCTGGTTGATTCCTGATCCCGAAAATTTAATACCCTCATGGATCAAGGGTGACCATCAGGCAGTCGCCGTGAGAGTGAGCAAACATCCAACAGTACAGGCACTATGCCGAGTGTTTGGCAAACCCATCGTGTCAACATCAGCCAACTACTCAGGTAAGGCGGCGATAAGATCCAGGTTGAAACTTTTTAATGAATTTGCTGGGAAAATAGATTTCGTTGTTCCCGGAGCATTGGGTTCGCAGGCAACGCCCTCGCAAATCCGCGACTTGCTTACCGGTGAGATAATCAGGTGATGGAATTGGACGTGGTAGACATAGAGAGGGCGCTATGCTGAATTCAACCTGGTTTACGACAGGGGAACGGTTTTTGGTTTGCAATCTGGAGTTGGGCGAATCGAATTGATTCTCATATCGCTGCCACCGGTGGTTCGCTGGATCTATGACTGGCACCCGGAGCCAGACAGCGAAGAGGAAAGGCTTTACACCGAGTTTTTGAAACCAAGAGATTGGATTTGACCAATCAGTAACTGGAATAAACTATGTCGCTCTATGCCGTGGTAGGCAACCCAGTAGAACACAGCAAATCCCCGCAGATCCATCACCTGTTCGCTGAACAAACCGGACAGGATCTGGAGTATCTGGCGATCAAAGTTGAGGCTGGCGGATTTGCTGCGTTCGTTAGTAAATTTTTTGTCGATGGTGGCAAGGGATTGAATGTGACAGTCCCATTCAAGGAGGCAGCCTTCGAACTGGCTGATCATTACGCGCCGGGCGCCGCTTTGGCAAAATCCGTCAATACTTTGTTCGTAGGCGATGAAGGAACGTTGCATGGAGACAATACCGACGGCATCGGATTGGTTAATGATTTACAACAAAACAACAGTGTTTCTATTCAGAATAATAGAATTCTCATGCTGGGGGCTGGGGGTGCGGTCCGCGGAGCACTCGCCGAACTGGTCAATCATCAACCTGCATCGATAACAATCTTAAACCGGACACTTTCAAAAGCTGAGCAATTAGCAAGTGAGTTTGGCGGTCTTATTGACATGCGTGCACGCGACTATGGCAGTTTCGACGAAACGGAATTTGATCTGATAATCAATGGCACGTCCTTGAGCTTGACTGGTGAGTTACCAGAGCTTGAAAAATCAGTCATGGCCGAAAATGCCTGCTGCTACGACATGATGTATGGGATTGAAGATACTGTGTTTGTCGCTTGGGCTAAACAGAATGGTACAGCATTGGCGCTGGACGGTTTGGGAATGCTTGTGGAGCAGGCCGCGGTATCGTTTTCGATTTGGCACGGAGTTCACCCTGACACGGCACCTGTAATCGCCGCGCTTCGGTCATAATACGATTTGGCCAGACGGGCAGCGACACATTGTTCAGAGGGTCCTTGGGTGAGTTTATCGTTGCCCAATCGTGAAAAGATGGGAATAACTCCAGGGAAACACACACAAAAAGGCTATAGCCCGGAAGCTATAGCCTTTAGTGTTCCAGGAAAAAGCTTAGTGCGCTTCTTCTTCACCATGGATATCGGCAGGACTGAGCGCTACCGCATCCCGATCATGCCCCCGGTACTGGAATCGATTTTCTTCCACGTAATTCCCTTCCAGCGCCGCGAAACCGATAAAAAATAGTAGAAAAGTTGGCGGCCCGAGTATGGTGCATACCAGCGCCATACGTTCCCACATGGCATGCATGAAAATGGCGATAATAAAACCCGCTTTTAGCAGCATGAAAAGTATTACCAGGGTCCAGCGCATAGCGCCCTGCACATCGAAAAAATCGACCGCGTAGGAAAAACCGCTGAGTACGAACAGCAGTATCCATATTTTGTAGTAAATCCCCAGGGGATGTTGTTGACCTGCTTCAGATGACATCTCTGTCCCCTCTTACAATAAGTAGAAAAATGCGAAAATGAAAACCCACACCAGATCAACAAAGTGCCAGTATAGACCGGCGATTTCGACTATCTCAAAACCCTTGTTGTCGTAGTAACCACGCTTAACTCGAAACGCGACCCATAATAGGTAGATCACGCCCGCCGATACGTGTAAGCCGTGAAAGCCTGTAATCATGAAAAAGACCGACCCGAACTGCGGCGCGCCAAACGGATTGCCCCAGGGCCGCACACCCTCGTCAACAATCAGCTTGGTCCACTCGAAAGCCTGCATGCTAACAAACATGGCACCGAACGTGGCAGTGGCACAGATCAGCCAGAAGGCTTTCCTCTTATCCTTGCGGTAGCCCATGTTCACAGCAAGCGCCATGGTGCCAGAGCTGGTAATCAACACCATCGTCATGATGGCGATCAGAATCAGCGGTATTGGATCGCCCCCGAATGAAAGAGCGAAGATTTCACTCTGTGACGGCCAGGGTTGTGTAGTGGTAATTCGTACATTCAGATAACTAATCAGAAAACACGAGAAGATAAAGGTATCCGATACCAGAAAAATCCACATCATTGCCTTGCCCCAAGGCACATGATAAGCCTGCTTGTCGGCGCTCCAGTCATCGACCAGACCAGCCATCCCGTCGTGGGAGACTACATCGCTTGCGGTTGCTTCACTCATCCTTTTTTCCCATTTTAATGCTTCAGCCTTCTTTGTTAGGTGTTAGACAAAATTGCAAAGAGCACCAGCCACACCACCAGCAGAAAGTGCCAGTAGACAGTACAGAGCTCGATACTCAGTTTGATCTCTTTCGGCTCGCTACCGGAGATCAAACGGGTGGAACTCTTGCTCCACACCCATAAGCCGCCGAGCAGATGCAGCCCGTGCAATCCGGTCAGCAGATAGTAAAAGGAATTTGCTGGATTAGAAGCCAGGTAGTAGCCCGAGCTCTGCAAATTCCCCCAGGTAATGAGTTGTCCTATGATGAACAGGATTGCGAACACACCACCCCCAATAAAAGCGGTGCTGAGGCTGCGCCGTGAATCCCGGCCGACGATATTACGCGCCCACTGAAACATGACGCTGCTGATAATCAGCAAAACGGTGTTGAACCACAGTTGTGCTGGCTCTGATAGCGGTTGCCAATCTGGTAATTCCATGCGCACGAAGTAGCTGACGGTAAACAAAGAGAAGACAATCGTCGCTACAACCAGGAAGATTATCAGGCCAACCCTTTCCGAGGGTGCGTCGAAAGCCCCCTCGGGTTTTAATCCGCCTATGATACCCTTGCGTTCCCAGGGCTTGCTGGTGAGGGTTTTAGTTATGCTCATACGTCGGCCAGCGAGTCGTCGCTATCGGGATCAAAATGTTCTTCGTCAACGGTTGGCTCCTTATTCTCAGAGGTATTCTGCGGGATGAAGTCTTCAGGGGCACCGGGTACGCTGTAGTCATAGGCCCATCGATAAACCGTTGGCAGGCTGTCGCCCCAGTTGCCATGACCCGGCGGATTATCGGGAGTTTGCCATTCCAGCGATGTGGCACCCCAGGGATTGGGATCTGCCTTCTTGCCATTTTTCAGACTCCAGATAATGTTGATGAAGAACAGAAGCTGCGAAACACCAACGATCAACGCAGCAATAGTCACGGTGGCATTGAGGTCTTGGGCTGACTGTGGAATGAAATCGGTAGCCCCCAGTGCGTAGTAACGGCGAGGAACGCCCAGGAATCCAAGGTAGTGCAACGGCAGGTAAACCGTGTAGGCGCCCAGGAAGGTCAGCCAGAAATGTGCTTTGGCCATGCCTTCGTGGTACATCCTGCCGGACATCTTCGGAAACCAGTGATAGATCGCGGCAAACACAACACAAATCGGAGCTATACCCATTACCATATGGAAGTGAGCGACCACGAAATAGGTATCAGACAGGGGCACGTCAACACCTACGTTGCCAAGGAACAGACCGGTTAATCCGCCATGAAGGAAGGTAAAGATAAACCCGATGGCAAAATACATCGGCACATTCATACGGATGTTGCCTTCCCACAGTGTCAGCACCCAGTTGTAGACTTTCAACGCTGTTGGAACTGCGATAATTACGGTAGTGGTTGCGAAGAAGAAGCCGAAGTTCGGATTCATGCCACTTATGAACATGTGGTGCGCCCACACGATCATACTCAAAGCGCCGATGCCGATGATTGCCCACACCATCATGCGGTAGCCGAAAATATTCTTGCGGGCATGGCAGCTTAGTATGTCAGAAACCAGACCAAAAGCTGGTAGCGCAACGATGTATACCTCGGGGTGACCGAAGAACCAGAACAGGTGCTGGAACAGAAGCGGGCTACCGCCCCCGGAATCCATTAGTTGACCGGACTCGATAGCTGCCGGCATGAAGAAGCTGGTTCCCAATATGAGATCGAACAGCATCATGACGCCCGCCACCAGCAATGCCGGGAACACGATCAGGCCCATTACAGTTGCAACGAAGATGCCCCAGACACTTAGTGGCAGGCGCATCATGGTCATACCGCGGCAGCGATACTGCAGCACAGTGACTACGTAGTTCAGGCCACCCATGGTGAAGGCGACGACAAACACGGCCAGGGAGGCCACCATCAGTATGATCCCCATATCACTTCCCGGCGTACCTGCCATTGCGGCTTGTGGTGGGTAGAGCGTCCATCCTGCACCAGTCGGACCACCGCTGACAAAAAAACTGGCCATCAAGATGAGTACCGAGAGCAGGAAGAACCACACCGAGAGCATGTTCATGAATGGAAATACCATGTCCCTGGCACCACACATGAGTGGAATGAGGTAGTTTCCAAAGCCCCCCAGGAACAGCGCAGTGAGCAGGTAGATCACCATGATCATGCCGTGCATGGTTACTGACTGGTAATAGAAGCTTGGATCGACAAAATCTACCGATTCTGGAAAGCCCAGTTGCAAACGGAATAACATTGAAAGCACCATTCCCACGACGCCGGTGAAGATCGCAATGCTCCCATATTGGATGGCGATAACTTTGTGATCTTGACTCCAGACGTATTTGCCCACCCAACTACGTGGATGGTGCATTTCCATCTCGCCATCTTGATCCGTTAATGGTACGTAAGCCATTAATTCCTCCTGAACTCGTTGTATATTGCAGGCCCCGGGGCCACTACAAATTTCTAATCTACCAATCCAATGTATTCTAATTATTGCCGCTTATTTGATTAATGTATGCTGCGACATCTTGAATCTCTTCCAGGCCAGACATGGCCGTAGCCATCTGAACCATCTGTTCGCCATAATCATCACTGCGGTGTAAGCCACGGATGCCAGCGCGGAAGTTGCTGATCTGGGTGACGAAGTACCAGTCGCTCATGCCGGCCAGTTTTGGCGCCTCGGTGTACCAGGTACCGGAACCACCATCGAGATGGCAGGCAGCACAGTTACGATCATAGATATGGTAACCGTTATCCACGTCACCGGAAACTGTAGTCGGAGCCGGGTTATCGGGCAGGCTGGCGATATAGGCGGCCACATTACGGATCGCAGCGTCACCGGCTAATCCATTCGCCATCGGCGCCATGGCCTGGCCGTTGGTATCGCCTTCGCCACCGCGCACGCCATTCTGGAAATAGCGGATCTGACGCTCTATATACCAGGCTTGCTGGCCGGCGAGTTTGGGAGCGTTCAGGGCTTGATTGCCTTCGCCCTGGGCTCCGTGACAAGTAGCGCATATGGCGTATTGCGTCTGACCGGCGGCAATATTGGCCGCTGGAGCATTCTGTGTATCCGCGAAAGTGGGTTGCGCGGCCAGCCAGGCGTCATACTCGGCTTGAGTCTCTATAACAACTGCACCACGCATAACAAAGTGGGCGATACCACAATACTCTTCGCAAAGCAGATCGAAGGTGCCTGTTTCCGTAGGTTCGAACCAGAGATAGGTAGTCTGTCCGGGCACCAAATCCATCTTCACCCGAAATTGTGCCACGGTATAGTTGTGGAGCACATCAGTGGAGCGCAGCAGGGCTTTTACGGGCTGGCCAATGGGCAGGTGCATTTCAGGATCGCTGACCAGAATATCATCTTGTCCATTAGGATCTTCCGGGTTGATACCGAAGGGATTGGATTCGCTGACAAACGGGACATCTGCCGCACCCAGCAGGCCATCGGCGCCCGGGTAGCGGTATTGCCACTGCCACTGCTGTCCAAGTACTTCCATTTCGGCAGCACCTTCAGGGACGTTTACGAAGACTGCCCATACAAACAGGCCTGGACCCAGCAAGGCGACTATACCGACAGCAGTGAACGAGGACAGGTAGAGCTCAAGCTTGGCATTTTCAGGCTCATAAGCGGCCTTGTGACCATCTTTCTGCCGGAACTTGTATATGCAATATACCAGGAACAGGTTTATCACAATGAACATGAATCCTGAAGCCCAGAGGGTGAGGTCCATAGCAAAATCGATGGCCCCCCAGTTTGCTGCAATATCGGTAAAATACCACGGGCTGACGAAGTGGAAAATAACTGTTCCAATCACCAGAATAAGAAGAACGACCGCTAAAGTCATAAACCAGTATTCCTTTTATAAATTACATTAAAGCGGGCGTCGTGCCACTGGGCATCCAACGCCACCTCTATAACGAATATGACGAAACCATTATCGTATTCTTATTGCTTTTCAGGGTATGGGACAGTGTAGTAAACACTACACAAAGTGAATAGTTAAGCTAGTCTCGCAGTAGTCTAACGTCACAAGATCATTCCCGGTAAATTCCCTGGTATTTATTTCTTTCTGGGTGGGGTAATACTGAGTCTTCGACCTCCGGTAACTACTAGCATAACTACTAGCTCCTACGCCCACCATTCAGCCACGGGAATGCTATAGAAAATTGACTTTAACCGCAAGCAATTTTGGCTCTGAAGTACCGTAAAACTTACGGGAAATTAAGCATTGTAGATACTGCGATATTGAACAGGTGAAAGACCTGCGAATTGCTAAGCTTCTGGATAATAATCGTCACAGGCCTTAGTTTGAATTCTGCTTCCAAAAAGCAGAAATGATACAGTGATATTTTGAGATTGAGCGCAAAACGTGGTTGAATGCCCGCGCCTGAAAGAGTCCCGTTAACTCCGAGAATGCCAGTGACAGAACTTACCTCCAAACAAGCCATCAGTTGGCGCGACTTCTACGAAATGTGCAAGCCAAGAGTGGTTATGCTTATGCTGCTGACTTCTCTGGTTGGCATGTTTCTGGCGGTTCCCGGCATGGTGCCTTTGGATATCCTGGTGTTGGGGAATTTGGGGATCGGGCTGGTGGCCGGTTCTGGCGCCGCGGTCAATCACCTGATAGACCGCAAAATCGATGTTTTAATGAAACGAACCCACAACAGGCCGTTACCCCAGGGTCGTGTTGAACTAGGGCAAGCCATAATATTTGCGGTAATTATTGGCGTTGTGGGGATGGCAGTGCTGCTATTCTGGGTGAACCCACTAAGCGCCTGGCTGACACTGGGTTCTTTTGTCGGGTATGCGTTCATTTATACGGGTTATTTGAAGCGAGCCACTCCGCAGAATATCGTTATTGGTGGCCTGTCCGGCGCGATGCCGCCTCTGCTTGGTTGGTCTGCGGTCACCGGTACCATTGAGCCGGATGCATTGATTCTGGTTCTGATTATTTTTGCCTGGACTCCCCCTCACTTTTGGGCGCTTGCCATACACCGTAAAGAGGAGTACGCAAAAACGGGCATTCCCATGCTGCCAGTGACCCATGGTGAGTATGTCACCAAGGTTCACATCATCATCTACACAGCGATTTTAGCCGTTGTGAGCGTTTTTCCTTATCTTGCCGGGATGAGCGGACCACTTTATCTGGCCTCAGCGCTGGCTTTAGGCGCTGGTTTCCTCATCTGGTCGAGTTTGCTGATGTTTAAGCAGAAACCCACCACCGCAATTGAAACCTTTCGCTATTCCATCGTTTATCTGGCGCTGCTGTTCTTTGCCCTTTTGGTAGATCACTACCTGTTTTAACTCCTGTCCCTGTGGATTTGACTAAAAGCAAAGCCGGTCTCATCGCATTCGTCATTGTGGACCTGCTGTTGGCCGTGTTTCTGGTCTATCTGTTTGTCGGGAACAGCAACCGCCTGTCCGATGCAGAACTGAGAGAAATAGGCGCAACGGTTTACCAAGATCCGAGGGCGATAAGCCCTTTCCAGCTACTTGACCATCGGGGGAATTACTTTACACAGGAAGAGTTTGATGGCCACTGGACGCTGCTGTTTTTTGGCTATACCGCCTGCCCGGACATTTGCCCGTTGACCATGGCAGAGTTAAAGCGGTTTTATCAAGGCCTGGAGCAGAAGGATGATACGAATATCGTACTGATTACGGTCGACCCGCTAAACGATTCGCCCCAGAAAATGGCAGACTATGTGGGCTCCTTTCATGAAGACTTTATCGGCCTAACAGGGGATTCTGCCACCATACAGCAGCTTGCCACTGACCTCTATGTTGCCTATTCGGATTCACCGGAGAGGCAAGAGAACGGCAATCACACCATTGATCACAGCACCCATATTTCTGTCATCAGCCCGGATAGCAATTACCACAGTGTGATGCGAGCGCCACACCGCAGTGCAGACATAAGCGTGGCGTATGAAGCTATTCGAGACCGCTAAGGTGAGTAAAAGGACAAACGGGGTCAGTGTAAAAATTTAAAAAATGGGATCAGTATCTGAGATATCCCCAAAACGTATCGAGTTAAATCAAAAGATTAGACTAATATTTGTGTGTAACGCACCTATTTTTACTGTTGCTGCCATACGTGTAGGACGCAAGCTCGCTCGTGTACTTTTCTATATCTGAGGCCTGACTAAGAGATTAAAATAGTCTCTGGCTTCTACACTTTTTTAGTTAATAGTTACAGAGACTATGGCTATGTACTTCTCTGGCTTTTCCCGCAAAAGCAACAACCCCTTCCCAAGCCCCGATACACGCATCAACTACCTACGTCTATTCTGACCCCATTCTTTGCCTGACTGGCAGAAAATATAAAACCAGGAAGAAAAAACTGGCCACGGTAACAATCGACGGTCCCACCGGGGTGTCAGCGATGAAGGCCATAATTAAACCCGCCACTACTGATAATGCGCCGATGATACTGGCCTTGATTGCCATTTGTTCAGGAGTTTTGGCGATTTGCCTGGCTGCGGCCGGGGGGATTATAAGCAAGGAGGTGATCAACAGAACGCCGACGATTTTCATCGAAATAGCGATTATCAACGCCATCAAAACCACCAATAAAAGATTAAGCTTATCAGGATTTATGCCTTCTACTTCAGCCAACTCTGCATGTACTGTAATGGCCAGAAACTGATTCCAATATCTGAATAGTAATGCGGCAACCAACAGACTGGTTGCTACAACCCAGACCAAGTCGCCGGCGCTAACAGTCAATAATTCACCGAATAGCAGCGCTTCCAGGTTTACTCTGACAGAATCGGAAAAAGCCAACACCACCACGCCTATAGCGAGTGTACTATGGGCTAAAATTCCCAATAGATTATCGGTAGAGATGGTTTTGTTCTTGCCCAGGGCTACCAGCAGGAGCGAGAAAACAATACAGCTAACGAGTATGCTTAGCTGGGCGTTGATATCCAGAATTAGCCCCAGCGCAATTCCCAACAAGGCCGAATGGGCCAATGTGTCGCCAAAATAAGACATCCGGCGCCAAACGATAAACGAGCCAAGCGGGCCCGATACAAATGCCAGACAGAGACCGGCTATCAACGCGTAAACAACAAAATTTGTAGTAAGTAGTTGTGCCAGCGCTTCAATCATCTTCGGATCCAATGACATTTCCAGTCAGGTCGTGTTCATGATTGTGGTGATGTGTATACACAGCAATATTTTGTGCCGCACCAGGGCCGAACAGATCGAGATAGGCAGGGTCATTGCTGACCTGTTCCGGCTTGCCGTGACAGCAAATATGCTGGTTCAGACAGATCACTTCGTCAGTGGCGGACATTACCAGATGCAAATCGTGGGATATCATCAGCACGCCACATTGTTGCTCGTTAGTAATTTGATTTATTAATTGGTAAAGCTCAGCCTGGCCAGCCAGATCGACCCCTTGTGCGGGCTCATCCAGAATCAGCAATTCGGGCTTTCTTATCAATGCGCGGGCCAATAATACGCGCTGCATTTCGCCGCCAGAGATGTCCTGAATTTGATGATAGAGCAAATGGCTGATCTTGATTTTCTCCAACACCGAGTCGATTTGACCGGGATCATTCTTCCGCGCCAGTTGCAGGAACCTCAGCACAGTGAGGGGCAGTGTTGGTTCAATATGAAGTTGCTGTGGCATGTAACCAATACTGAGAGAGGCTTGTCGCTTTATGGTGCCGGAATCCGGTTGCAGTAACCCCAGCACGATGCGGATCATGGTAGTCTTGCCTGCACCATTTGGGCCAATCAGGGTAACTATTCGCCCCGCTTTGACTTCAAGGTTGATATTCTCCAGCACCTTGCGGCCATCGAAGCTGATGTTTATTCCTTTTGCCGAAAGCAGGGGTGCTGTTTGAACCTGTGATGAATCCATGTGGTACGAGGCCTGATTAAAATCCCGGGATGTCTCCGATTGAAGCTTATAGATAAATCTGAATGGTATATCATACCACTGGTCTAAATTAGCCATTGATTTTCTTCAGCCATGCCCAAATTTGCTACGTTAGCCCTGCTCACCACCTTGCTGTCTGCAAGCACTAGCATGGCGGACGTGAGTATTGCTGCGACAATAAAACCGTTGCAACTCATTGCTAGAGAAATCCTTGGGGAAAAGGGGTCTGTATCGGTGCTGTTAGCCGGAAATTCTCCCCATAGCTATGCCTTGACTCCATCCGATCGGATAGCCCTGGACAATGCCGACCTGGTGCTTTGGGTCGGCAAGGAACTGGAAACGTTTATCGAGGGAGCGATCGACCAGTTGCAGGGCCAGGCCACTGTGCTAACGGTATTGGAGATGCAGGATTTAAATAGACTAAACCTCGAAAATGCTCAGCTTGATCCACACGTATGGCTGGATACCCGCAATGCACTGCAAATCGCGCGGGCAATCAGCCGCGAGTTAGAGGCACTGGATGGGGAAAATAAGGCAGTATACCGGCAGAATCTGGCGTCATTTCAAAATCAAATGGACGCGACTGAAGAAGAGCTATTGCGAGTCACCGCAAGCTTACTTGCCACACCGTTCATAGTGCATCACAACGCCTACCAGTATTTCGAACAGCAAATCGGTCTCGAACATGAATTTGCACTCGTGCTCGACCCTGAGATGCAACCGGGCATTCGACAAATTTTAAATGTCAGGGAGTTAATCCAGCAATCTCAGCCGGGCTGTCTGCTGCTGGAGCCGGATTCCAATCAGGCAGCGATCGATACGTTCTTATCCGGCTACGAGCTTACGCAAATCACAGTGGATTTGCTGGGCAATCAGGTGGTTAACAGCCGTGAGGGTTACAGCCAGCTAATGCTAAATCTGGCAGACGCATTTATTTCATGTCTCACACAGCAGTGACGAAGACCAGAAGCAGGGAACGGTATTGAGCGAGACAAAACCACTTATTCTTGTAGACGGCTCATCCTATTTATTTAGAGCCTTTCATGCCCTGCCGCCCCTAGTTTCCAGCAAGGGACAGCCAACCGGAGCGGTGAAGGGTGTCATCAATATGATCCGCAGCCTGATAAGAAATCACCCTGATAGCCATATCGCCATCGTGTTCGATGCTAAAGGCAAGACATTTCGCAATGAAGTGTATGCAGAATATAAAGCCCATCGCCCGCCCATGCCTGATGAGCTCAGATCCCAGATATTACCGATTCACAACATCATTCGGGCGATGGGGCTGCCACTGCTAATTGTGGAGGGGGTAGAGGCAGATGATGTGATTGGCACACTTTCATCGCGGGCGAGTGACAAGGGCGTAGCCACGTTGATTTCAACCGGCGACAAGGATTTGGCACAATTGGTCAATAATAATGTAACGCTCATGAACACGATGACAAATGAGACGCTGAACGAGGAGGGTGTCAAAAATAAGTTTGGCGTACCACCGGGCAGGATTATCGACTACCTGGCCTTGATGGGAGATAAATCGGATAACATCCCCGGCGTACCCAGCGTAGGGCCAAAGACCGCAGTTAAATGGCTGCTGGAATATGACTCCATCGAAGGTGTCATAAACAATGCTGGGCAAATAAAAGGCAAGGTGGGGGAACGCCTGCGAGAAAACATAGATTTGCTCAGGCTATCTTACGAGCTTGCCACAATTAAACTGGACGTCACGCTGGACATTGAGATTGAAGATTTAGTAATAGCTGAAGAAAATCCAGAAACCCTGCACGAGTTATTCTCTGCAATGGAATTTAAAACATGGATTAAGGAACTCGAAGCCAAAGGAGTAAGCTCGATCTCCCCTGCCAACGGTGACGGCGAAGCCAATAAGTCTGCGACTGAATCTGACATCTGTCCGAACAGCATTAACTACCAAACAATCACTACGGAACAAGACCTTGCCAGAATAGTAACTACATTGGGCTCAAAGCAAAAAATTGCGTTGTCTCTGGAGCACTGTCCCTCGCATTTTATGGCGGCAGGAATTCTCGGACTGGCCATTAGCTTTGATATTGGGCAGGCGTTCTATATCCCATTGGCACATGACTATGATAATTGCCCGACGCAACTGAAAACCGAGCAAGTACTCTCAGCACTTAAGCCCATCCTGGAAAATTCCGCCATAGCCAAGGCCGGGCATGATCTGAAACTGACAAGACACCTTTTACAAAACCATGATATTGAATTGAGTCCACTGAAATTCGATGCCTTGCTGGCATCCTATGTTATCAATTCGGTGGCATCGAAACACCGGTTGGCCGATATCGCCCAAACCTATCTGGACGTAGAAGCAAAGAATATTGACGAGTTGCTGGGCAAGGGGAAAAACAAGCTTTCACTGAGCGAAATACCGATTGAAAAACTGATGCCCATCGCGGCAGAAAAGGCTGACTTCATCCTGCGCTCATCGATTCGGCTGACCGAGATTCTGGCAGCCAACGGGCACTTGCTGGGTCTCTACAAATATTTTGAACTGCCCCTGATTGAAGCTCTGCAGAAAATAGAGCGCAATGGGATCAGTGTCGATGTACAACTATTAGCTCAACATAGCAAAGAATTGGGTGAGAAACTGCAGCAGCTAGAGCAAGCGGTCTTTGCCATTGCCGGAGAGGAATTTAATCTCGGTTCACCGAAGCAGCTGCAAAGTATCCTCTATGAAAAGCTCGACTTGCCAATTCTGAAGAAAACAAAAACCGGTCAGCCTTCCACCGCAGAACCGGTACTTCACGAGTTAGCAGCGGAATTTGAGCTACCAAAACTAATTCTCGAGCACCGCAGTTTAAGTAAATTGAAGTCCACCTATACGGATAAGTTACCGCTTGAGGTTAACGAGGTCTCGGGTCGTATCCATTCGTCGTTTCAACAAGCCGTCGCGGCAACCGGTAGGCTGTCCTCCACCGAGCCCAATCTGCAGAATATTCCAATCAGAACAGCAGAAGGCAGGCGTGTGCGCCAGGCTTTTATCAGTGCCCCGGGATACCGGCTGATATCGGCAGATTACTCGCAGGTGGAGCTCCGCATCATGGCACACCTGTCCCAGGATAAGGGACTGCTCGCTGCTTTTTCTGCCGGGCTTGATGTTCACCGGGCGACAGCTGCGGATGTCTTTGGTGCTGCGGTCGAGGACGTGACTATGGACCAGCGGCGCAGCGCAAAAGCGATTAATTTCGGTCTGATCTATGGTATGTCCGCCTTTGGGCTGGCCAATCAACTGGCGATAAGCCGGCGTGATGCGCAAACCTACGTGGAATGCTATTTTGAAAAATATCCTGGTGTGCGCAAGTATATGGATGAAACCCAGGCCCAGGCTGATGAGTATGGTTTCGTGGAGACACTTTTTGGTCGCCGGCTCTATCTGCCTGACATTCATGCCGGTAATGGCATGCTGAGGAAGGCGGCGCAGCGCACTGCGATTAATGCGCCGATGCAGGGGACGGCGGCAGACATTATTAAACGTGCCATGATTGATATCGATCACTGGCTGGCCAGTGTAGATCTGGATGCGCGAATGCTGTTGCAGGTGCATGATGAACTGGTGTTTGAGGTGAAGCAGGAAGATATTGATCTGTTGGCCGATGGCGTGCGCTTTCGCATGGTTACGGCGGCGGCGCTTGATGTTCCTTTGGTTGTGGATATTGGTGTCGGGAATAATTGGGATGAGGCCCATTAGTAAAGTGTAGTTCTGTCTGGGGAAACATTCAGTAACTCGAATGAGCTGCGGAGACACGAACTTAGCATTCCTTGCTGTGACACGCCGTAAATACCTAAAGACCAAAGTTCTAAATTAAATTGTGCATGCTGCGCTTTGGCTACTGCGTACTTTATTGCGTCAGATGGCTCTGCGCCAGCATCCATGCTGGCGAAGGTCACTGCAAGGAATGCCTAGCCCATGTCTCCTTGTGCAAGATCGACTTTATTTGCTTTTTTCCAGCTTTATATTTTCGATTCAGTCGGGCTTAGCCAGTCGGAAAGAGTCGAGAGTACCGGTTTGATTCCTGTTTTCTTGAGAGACGAAAATAGCTGAACGTTGACATCGGGCAGTTCACCTAATTCCTTCTTCGCCGCCAGTAGCGTGTTTTGCGCAGGGCCCTTCTTGAGCTTGTCGGATTTGGTGAGGAGTAATAGCAAGGGCAGGTTTGATTGCGTTGCCCAGTCGATCATCATGCGATCGAAATCTTTTAGCGGGTGGCGCACATCGCTGAGCAGGACCAGGCCGACCAGAGATTGCCGTTTTCGCAGATACTGCTCCAGCTCGAATTGCCATTTGTTTTTCACTGCAAGTGGCACCTTGGCATAGCCATAACCGGGCAGGTCAACCAGGTATCTGCCCGGCTCTACGGTAAAGAAGTTGATGAGCTGGGTGCGCCCGGGTGTTTTGCTGATACGAGCCAGGTTCGATTGGTCGGTCAGGGTGTTGATGGCGCTGGATTTGCCGGCGTTCGAGCGCCCGGCAAAGGCAACCTCAGACAGGCTGTCGGTTGGGCAGTCTGTAAATTTGGCCGCACTGATGGCAAACCTGGTCTCTTGAAAGTTCACAATTTACTTCCTGTTCCTGCTGGAACTGGTCTGCATTTTCCATGGGAAGGTCGGCGTCGGAGTATATAAAATTCTGGGGACTTTACCTAATTACAGGGATTCTTTGGAGCTCTCACAGTTCAGCTGAAGTTTCTGCTTGCGTTGGCCATGCTGAATAGAGTCGGCAGCAAAAATAAGTTATAATCCGCGACCGCTCAAAGGCGCACTGCTCGACGTGTGCTTTGGTGCGCTGTCGCGTTTATTTAATTTGTCTAAGTCAAGGAGCATCAGGATACCCCATGAACACATTTGCAAGAGTTCTCACGTCCGCTTTATTAGTCAGCCTCATGGCACCTTCTTTGTTATTTGCCCAGGGTGATGCGGCCGCTGGCCAGGCCAAGTCGGCGCTGTGCGGTTCGTGCCATGGTGCCGATGGGAATAGTGTCCTCAGTGTGAATCCCAAGTTAGCTGGTCAAAATGCAAAATATATGGTCAAGCAAATGATGGATTTTAAATCCCGCGCCAGGCCCGGTCAGACTATGGTCGCGATGATAGCGAATGTTTCCGAGCAGGATATGCAGGATATCGCAGCCTACTACGCCTCACAGACGGTAACAGTAGAAGGGGCAGATGAGGCATCAATTGAGCTGGCGCAGACATTGTACAGAGCCGGCAATCAGGAATTGTCGGTGGCCGCCTGCTCTGCCTGCCACTCACCGACGGGCAGTGGTAATGAACCGGCCGGATATCCAGCACTGGGTGGTCAGCATGCGGATTATACGCTGCTGCAATTGAAGGATTTTCGCTCCGGGACGCGGGAAAATGATGAAGCAGGGATGATGCAAACCACTGTGGAGCGGTTAACAGACAGGGAACTGGAAGCACTGGCCAGTTATTTGTCCGGCTTGAATTAAGGCACCTCTGATTAATTGCATACGGTCTCTGGCCTACAGGCTGTTTCGCAATCAAGGCGCCATTTTGGCAGGTTTTTGCTCCTGCAAAACCTGCATTTCCGCCATCCATGGCGGTCAAAGCATGCGTCCGCCTGTCGAAAACTGGCAACGCGGAGTACGGAACAGCCTGTAGGCCCCGAAGGGCGTGCCCTGAAGCGCACAGTTGCGGCGTTGCACTTCTTGCCAGGGCTACGGCCATCGCCTACATGGATGTAGGTGAGGAGCGTGAGCAGGGAGGGGAAGCTTTACCGGCGAAGCGCGTCTTGCACCTGTACGCTTCAGATCACGCAGAGGCCATATGCAATTAATCAGAGGTGCCTTAACAGGTCCCTGTTCAGGGCAGGAAATCGCCTTGTTCAGAGAAATTGCGAAGTACCTGGCAATAAAAGCAAAATATTGCGGCCAACTGCCCGAATATTATATATAAGTACAATGGTAAGCTGTAGATCACTGTGATACTGTTTTTTGTAGATTTCTGAACTAAAAGTTATGGAGCAGAGTAATGATTAAACGATTAATGCAAATAGTGGCAATCGTGGCGTTGGTACCGATGGCATATTCCGTAGTGGCCCAGCCCGAAAGATACGTCTCCGGAACCCACTACGTCGAACTCAGAACACCAGTAAAGACCAACGATCCTGCGAAGGTGGAAGTCATGGAGGCCTTCTGGTATGGCTGCACCCATTGTTTTCGGTTTGAGCCGCTATTAAACAGTTGGCAAGCAAACCAACCAGATGATGTGGACTTTGTGCTTTTTCCAGCGATGTGGAATGCCATCATGAAGATCCATGCCCAGGTTTACTATGCTGCCGTGGCACTCGATTCGGTGGAACTGTTGCACGAGCCTATATTTAATGCCATTAACCTGGAAGGCAATCGCTTACAGAATGAGCGACAAATAGGCGCGCTATTCGCCGAACACGGCATCAGCCAAGCCGATTTCGAAGCGGCATTTAATTCCTTCTCGGTTCGCACCAGGGTTAATCAGGCAGAAGGCAGAATGCAGGATTACGAAATCCGCAGCACACCCAATATGGTAGTAAACGGTAAATACCTGATAACTACCGGAGAGGCAGTCCGTACTCAGGCAGAAATGCTGGAAGTTGTGGATTTTCTGGTAGAGAAAGAAAGAAGTCTGCTCCGATCACCTGGCGAGTAAAACCCGTTCTAATTGCAGGCACCGCTGTTTCGGATTTAAATTCTCCGAAATAGCGGGCTGCCCTGCTCTCTTTGTATCCCATTCCTTTATGATTTGCCCTGGCGCTTCAGCGCTAAGTTAATGCTCACTTCTCTTAATACCCGCGTGTGGCCCGCCGGAGGCGGGAGAGCGTGGAAATTGGATAGTTTTTGATTAGTGCTGCTTTAAAGCAAAAATATCCAGGCTGTTAAAACTATTTCGCCGATATAGCAGACTTAAAGTAGAGAATTAGTAAAATTTTCAAAAACTTAGCAGCCGAATTCGGAATAAAACAACAAGTTGTTTCTGATGCGTATAAATAGTGGGATTGCATCTTTACAGCATTCATATTCACGTTAAATTGTTAGTATATGCCTACCTTCGAACCGAACAGGGAGCAGTGGCAAAGTCGGGTATCAACTATGCTACCGCCGGCGTTGCTCACAATTCTGCAGGGCAATTCCAGACGTGATTTACTCAAGAAAGTAGATGCTACGCTGTTGGTGTTCGACCACAAGGTGGTAAATCTGGAGTCAGGTGAAACTCGAGTGCTGCCCCAGGTGATGGAAGCGCCGGCTATCAGCGGGACAGTAGGTGACCGGGTGGCAGCAACACAGATCGCCGCTGCCTGCCAATCCCTTCTGGGTGAGACGCATAAAGATCACACTGTATTACTGCTGCTGCCACCGTCTGAATTTGTGTCAACCACCCAGGTAATGCCTGGCGTGGCAAAGGAGAATCTGGTTTCGGCGCTCAGATTGCAAACTGAAACACTATTGCCTAGCTATGAGGGTGGTCTATCTCTGGCGATAAATTCCTCGGTCACTGACCTCGATGACAGCCGGGTGGCGCTATGGATGTCGGAAGCCAGCCTGTCACAGTACTTCGAGGCTTTTGCAGAAAAGCAACTGTTTCTGGCAGCGTTGATGCCACGTAATCTGTTCGTCAGTTCAAAATCCTCAGAACATCAGCTAATCGATCGGGACAGCCAGGCAGCCACAAGAATTGTGCAAAAACAAGGTGTGTTGCTGCGCTGGCTACACGTAAACAATATTGATTTCCAGCAGGAAGAATTTGTTGCCCAGTGGGAAAAAGGCGAGCAGGATTCATCCAGCATAGAAACACACGTTGTCGAAAGTGAGTCGGATTATCTCGATCTGGCGGATAAAAAAAGCGGCACTGAGTATTGTTTCTTTCCACAGGGTGCTTTAAATGCCAGGAAAAAAGTGGAGAAGGGCCGGAAAGCGGTATTCGCAGTAGCTGCTGTAGTCGTACTGATGTTTTTCGTATCAATTCCCTTTCTCGGTCAGTCCCTTGAATTCAGGTCGCTGGCTGCAAGATTGCAATCACAAAGCAGGTTATCTGCTGATGCTAGGCGGGATCAGTCGGTGGTGGTAAATTTTGAAAACGAATGGGGGCCTTTGAATGACTTTCCAGAACAGCGTGTCAGGGAAGCCATGTATACCCTGCAGAATATTCTAAGCCCCGACGCGCTGAGTTCTCTCGAAGTGGCAGAGGGCCTGTTAAAAATACAGGGCACAAGCACCGAGCCTCAGGCAATACTCGAACGCCTGGAAGGGGATCCGATGTTTACCGAAGTGATTTTTTCCAGGGCGACCAACAATTCCCGTTATTACATCGATTTGCGCTTAAGTACGGTGAATTTCGAAGGATATATGGTGAGGTATTTCCCCGATGATTGACGTTTATCGCAAAGAGTAAAAGCGAAACAAATGCAGATTTCCAAACGAGAAAAGAATGTTTTACTGCTCGCCGGGCTGGTGGCGATGGCATTTGTCTTTTCCAATGTGTTGCCAGCCGTACGCGGAATCTACCAGGAGCGGCAAGAGAATATCGAAGACGTTGAATTGAGTATCGGCAGAGAGCAACGGCTGATCGAAAACACAGTACTCTGGCGCGACCGCCGCGTGGAAGTAGAGGCGATGCTGGCCGAGTTTGAAGCGCAGGTCTTTTCCGGCGCAACAGTCCCTATCATGGAGGCTAATATCCAGCGTGCCCTGTCGCAGTATGCCAGGGATTCCGGCATTACGGTGAGCTCAACCCGGTTGGCTGAGCGCCGGGAAAAAGACGGCTGGTTGTTAATCAGTCAGGAAATGTCTTTCCGAACCACCAACGCAGGCAACACGGTAACCTTCCTGCAAAAACTGGAAGAATCGGCACCGAGATTACGGGTTACCGATATCAGTGTAAGCCGCAGCCGCAATCAATATAGCGGATCGATTACGGTAGTAGGTTTTGCCCGCAGCGAAGGTCTGTCGGTAGAAGCCGCAGACACACGATAAGCTAAAACGGGAACAGACAAGACGTGACGTATTCACCAATCACATTGCCCATCTTCAGTCAGTTGCTCGAGCCGCAGGGAATAGCCCCTGCGCAGGATTATGCAGAGACAGGTATGCTGATTTGCGAAAGATTGCCGGATATCGAGACCAGGGCAAAAATACGTTTCATCGTAAACGAACTGGTGCATTTCGATCTCGATAGCGACGATAAATTGCGCAGGCTAATGAAACATTGGCGTGCCGAGCTCTCCCCCCAGATTGAAAACACCGATGAAGAACTTTTTGTTTCTGGCTTTGAAGATGATGAGGCTCTGCTTGACCTCGCCTCCGAAGCACCAATCATTCGCCTGGTTAATCATCTGTTTGCCCGGGCCCTGGATTTAAGTGCCAGCGACATTCACTTTGAACCCAGTGAGACAAACCTTGATGTGCGTTGTCGGGTCGATGGCATCATGACTCGCATAGAGAGATTCCCGGTCAAGATTCATACTGCTGTTGCTTCCAGACTCAAGCTGATGGCCAAACTGGATATCGGGGAAAAACGCTTACCACAAGACGGGCGCATCGATTATCAGATTGGCTCCAAACAATTGGATATGCGCGTCTCGACCCTGCCCGGTGTGCATGGCGAATCTGTTGTTCTACGCATACTGGACCGTGACGATACGGAGGTCAGTTTGCAGCAGTTGGGTATGCCCGAGAAAATTCTTGGCCAGTACCAGCGCATCATCAGTCAGCCCCATGGCATGATATTGATTACCGGCCCAACCGGTAGCGGTAAGACCACGACGCTCTATGCCACTCTGGAAAAAATTAAAAGCGAAAAACACAAGATCATTACAGTTGAAGACCCGGTTGAATATCAATTGGAGGGAATCACCCAGATTCAGGCCAATGCCAGCATTGGGCTCAGCTTTGCCGAAGGACTTAGGTCCATTGTAAGACAGGATCCGGACATACTCATGGTGGGAGAAATCCGCGACCATGAAACTGCGGAGATCGCCATCGAGTCGGCTCTAACAGGGCATCTGGTTTTTTCCACGCTGCACACCAACGATGCGGCCGGCGCAGTTACCCGCCTGCAGGACATGGGTGTGGAAGGCTACCTGATTAGTTCCAGTCTATTGGCGATTCAGGCCCAGCGTCTGGTCAGGCGGGTATGTACAGATTGTCTGGAAACACACGAGCTCAGTGTGGACGAGGCAACTGTGCTGGAGATAGACCAGAGCTTTTGCCCGCAGGTTAAACGTGGCACCGGTTGTGATAGATGCGGCAACACTGGCTACCGGGGTCGCATCGGCCTCTATGAGTTGCTGGTCATGAGTGATGCGATTCGACACCACATCGCCACCAGTGCCGATGCTAACATTATTCGCGAGCAGGCCATCGATGAAGGCATGAAGACTTTACGCCAGGACGCCCTGGAAAAACTCAAATCCGGCTTAACAACCCCAGCAGAAGTGGTGCGAGTGACGAGAGCGCTATGAGCACATTGTATTTCAAATATCAGGCCTTCGATTCCCATGGCAAGGTTCAGTCAGGGCAGCTTAATGCCGACTCTGAGCGGGAGGCGGTGAGAATTCTGCAAGGAAAAAACCTGACGCCGGTTAAAATCCAGGAAACTAGGCAGGGTGCGTCGCGCATCCGCAATAAGAAAATATCCAACACCGATGTGCTGGATTTTACCAATGGTCTTTGCACGCTGGTCGAGGCCCGCGTTCCCATCGACAAGGCGCTGCGATTACTGGAGGGGATTACAGAATCACCTGCCATGAGCGAACTGGTGCTCAATCTGTTACGTGATGTGAAAGAGGGTAAGAGCCTGGCAGAAGCGCTGGAGATCCGACCCGATATTTTTTCCAAGATGTATATCAATATTGTCAGAGCGGGGGAGGAAGGTGGCATTCTGGATCAGCTGCTGCCGGATCTGGCAGAGTTCATGGAAACCAGTGCCAAAACCCGACAGGCTGTCATCTCGGCCATGATCTACCCGATAGTGTTACTGGCAACTGGCGCCATCTCGGTGTTTCTTTTACTCATTTTTGTCGTGCCGCAGTTCGCCGCCATGTTCGAGGATGCGGGCACGGAAATTCCACCCTCCGCCGCCTTCCTGCTGTCACTGAGCGCTGGTATTCAGAGCTACGGATATCTCTTTATCGTCTTCATCGTGCTACTTGTGATCGGCTGGAAAAGGCTGGACAAGGATCCCCAGACCAGGATGCAGAAAGACAGCTTCCTGTTGTCCCTGCCGATGGTGGGTACTTTGATTTTGTATAAAGAGTGCGCCGTCTTTACTCGCACTCTCGGGGCCCTTTTAGCGGCGGGTATTCCTCTGATTCGGGCACTGCGGGTATCCCGCGAAGTCGTTGTTAACTCCGTACTCACCCACCACCTTACCGCGGTAGAGGAAGATGTGCGCGGCGGAGCAGGTCTGGGTATTTCGCTGGAAAAAACCACCCAGTTCCCCACCCTGCTGCATCAGCTGGTTGCGGTGGGAGAGGAGTCGGGTCGAACGTCTAGTATCTTGCTTAAATTGGCGACGACCTTCGATACCTACGTGCGCAACCAGATGTCCGCACTGGTATCTGCCTTACAGCCGGCACTTATTATATTCCTGGCCATCGCCGTAGGTGGCATCACTATTACCATGCTTTCTGCCGTGTTCAGTATGAATGCAGTGGAATTTTAACATTCGGAGATCAGTGTGAATTTTAAGCAGAGAATGGCCCTATTAACTTGCACCGTGGCGCTGTCATCCTGTGCGATTCTGGACCAGCAAGCCAGTGCCGGGGGACCAGCGCCTGGTGGGCAAGCTACACCTCAGCCTAGCAGCGCAGCAAGCACAGTAAGTGCGTCCCAACAGACGGCTATTCCGGTAATCGGTGGTGGCAATTCTATTGAGCAACAGGCGCTCATCGATGCAATTAATCGCGACGGTCAGGTGACGGATTTTCCCGGCTACACCGAGACGGTTCCTGCCCCGCAACAAACTGCAGGCGAGGACATTGTTGAGCTCAATTATGAACAGGCAGACCTGAGACTGGTACTGGAGGAACTGGCAGATGCGCTGGACATCTCGCTGGTTATCGACCCCAGCATTGATGACCGGGTCAGTGTTCGCACATCGGTAAATGCCCCGCTGGCGCGAGAGGACATCTGGCCGCTGATACGATTGCTTACCCGCGATGCCGGCATCGTACTGGAGCAAGTTGGTAATCTGTATAATGCCAGGAAATTACCCAGTGCCCTGGCGGTGGAGATCACTACGGCAGAGGCCCTTGGCCAGGGAACAGCGGCCCGCATCATGCAGATAACGCCGCTTACCTATGTTTCAACAGAGGCGGTGACTGAAGTGTTGGGGCCTCTGTTGGAGCCGGAAGGGGAAATCAGGCAAATAAGCAACAATAACCTGCTCTCCATTTCCGGCACGGAATCTCAGTTGGAGCGGGTAAACCAATTACTACTCCTGATCGATGCCGATCCCTTCGCAAATCAAGGCATACAACTTTATCAACTGGCTAATGCCAACGCGGTGGAAGTAGCCACTGAGCTGGCCGAAATTCTGCTGTTGATAGAGGGTGCGGTTCCAGCTTATCAGGTCAGGGGCATAGAGCGAATCAATGCCATTTTGGTAACCGCGCCGGCGACCAGGGGATTCGAAGAGATCTCCCGCTGGGTGCAAATACTCGATGCGGCTGGACAGGAGCAGGTCGAGCAATTGTTCCACTATCCTGTTAAGAACCTGAACGCTCTCGAACTCGCCGAAACACTATCCAGCGTATTCGAAGAGGACGACGAAGAGCTGTCTCGAATCAATCAGCAAACAGCGGTGGATCGAGCCCTGGCCGATGAACTTGACCAGACTGATACAGGGGCCGCTTTCCAACCAATTGGCGAGACCGCCGTTGCCGCCAACCTGAGCGTTAAAATTGTCGCCGATGAAGCATCAAACAGCCTGTTGATTCGAAGCACGGCAAGAGACTATCGACAACTACTAACCACCATTAATCAATTGGACGCGGTTCCACTGCAGGTGATGATAAACGCAGTGATTGCCCAGATTACCCTGACCGATTCGACCAAATTTGGAGTCGACTGGTCTCGGGTTGCAGACAACAGCATCATCGATCCTACCTCGACTATTGCCGATACCGCGTTTCTACCCGGTGCCGGACTGGGCGGCCTGTTATTCACCAAGTCTTTTCTCGATGGCGCCTCGCGAGTGGATGCCACGCTGGAAGCTATTGCGGCCAACAATGATGTGCAATTACTGGCCAGGCCCTCTCTCACGGTGATAAACAATCAGGAAGGGGCGATTCGAATCGGCTCGGAAGTTCCGGTGGAGCAGGGGGCATCCGTTGTAAGTGGTGGAATATCCACTACCAATATTCAATATCGTGACACCGGTATAGTGCTTACCATCACGCCACAGATTAATAATGATGGCATCGTGAATCTGCTTATCAACCAGAGCTTGTCTTCGGTGGACAGTGGGGCTTCGGGGATAAACGGTAATCCGGTATTCAATAATCAGGAAATTGAGACCACAATAGTGGTAAGAGATGGAGAAAACGTGGTGCTTGGTGGGCTCATTCAATCCGACATTGAAAATCTGAACACCGGCGTACCAGTATTGAATCGCCTGCCAGTGGTTGGCAATTTGTTTTCTTACCAGCAGGATCGCCTGGAGCGAAAGGAGCTCTTTATCGTGTTACGACCGGAGGTAATCAATCTGAATGAGGAAAACAGTTTACAATATTCAGATATTCTGGACCGGTTTGCCATGGCATCAGAACTACTCGGTACAGCAGGGCTTTAATTCAGGCAGGAAGAGGTTTATAAACATTTAATGAAATCTACTTTAGGTAATTTAGGAAAGCCGAGGCCCAACCAGAGGCCCGGCAATGGCATTGATATGAAAAGCAACAGATCCAATTCTAATCAAGCAGGCTTCACTCTCATCGAAATCCTCGTGGTAATGGCCATAATTGGCATGCTCGCGGTTATGGTCGCGCCCAATATTTTCAATCAACAGGCAGGTGCCAGGCGCGATGCCGCCCTGTCCCAGATTTCCACGCTGGAATCGGCACTGGATACCTACCGGCTGGATGTGGGTGAGTATCCGGACAGCATGGATGGTCTAATGGAAAATGATTCGGGCCGGGCCTCCTGGAACGGCCCCTATCTGCGCCGGGATGTTCCGCTTGATCCCTGGGGCAACGAGTATGTCTACGATGTAGATGGACGTGAATTTACATTGATCTCCTATGGCGCAGATGGTGAGCAGGGCGGTGAAGAAGACGATGCCGATATTGGGCTTTAACCGGGCACGCGTCGGCGGTTCACTGCAACCGGTCACAGGATTCACCCTGCTTGAACTGCTGTTGGTACTCGCCATCCTGGGTATGGCTGCCGTGCTGGTTGTGCCTAATCTCACCGGTCTTGAATCACGCACCTTCAACGCGCAGGTGCGCCAGGCAACGTCACTACTCAATTATGCCCGCCGCATCGCCGTGGTAACAGGGCAACCCAGTACTGCCAGTTTCCGTGTCGGTGAAGACTCGAGTGAGGAAGAGGATTTGGCAATGGGTCCAGCCCCGGTTGGGCGCTGGGACAGTTTAGGCACAACGTTGCGCTTTCGCGATAGCACCGAAAGAGAAGCCGAGGTGGAAGAAAAAATAGAGATAACATTCTATCCCGAAGGCGGTAGCACAGGCGGGACCTTGTTGCTCTCCCAGGCTGGACAGCTGGCCAATATCATAATCGATCCATTCACCGGACGGGTCTCAGCAGAAATTCCTGAAGAGTGATTCACTCAATGCGAATGGTAAGCAGACAAGCAGGTTTTAACTTACTGGAAGTGATTGTTGCGCTGGCCATCACCGGATTCTTACTGGGCGGCCTGTTTACCCTGGTGGGGGGCAGCAAGCAACTGTCCTGGCGCTCCGAAGAGAGCCTGATACGCGCTACCCAAATAAGGGCAGCGACGAATTTCGCCCTGCTTGAGAATGAGCTCAATGAAGTGGAGTTGATACTGGATAATGAAAATTATTCCATTCGCCCAGTCGAGTTACTCGAGGATCCGGAGCGGAAAACCCAGGCCAGCGTACATAGCCTGCAGGCCTACGAAATCGTCGACGAAGACCGGGAGGAAATCATATTGGGTAGTCGCTGGGTCCGACTGGAGCTGCCGCGCTGACGGTTGCCACTGATTATGAAATCACCAGAACAGCAACGCGGCTTCACCCTGATCGAGATCATACTGGCACTCGCCTTGACGGCCTTGCTGCTGGGTCTGTTGAGTACCAGTGTCTATATCGTTGCCGAGGACTGGAACAGAAACTCCGATGTACTCGATGCAAGTCTGGATGAAGCGCTGGCAGTGTTACAGGTTGATCGGGCACTACACGGGGCGTTCCCCCACAGTTATGCCGATGATGACACACTTTCCCGTTTGATTTACTTCGTCGGAGAAGATGATTATCTAAGCTGGGTATCCGCCGTTTCGCCACAGCGCACAGCGGGACTCACCGTGTGGGAGTTATTTGCAGTGGATGACGAGGGCGTCTATTTAACCCTGGTGCCGGCCTTCAGTGATAATCCGACCGAAAGACTCGAAGATGCCGAGCCAGTGCTGATCCTGCCCAATTACACCGTCGAATTCAGCTACCTCTATGAAGATTTCAATGAGGACAGGCTGTGGGAGGAGGAGTGGCTGGGTGAAGATCTGCTAAGCCTGCCACTGGCCGTCTACGCGCACTTCATACCCATGGACGAATTCGATGAAGTAAAGGAAGAAATGGAAATAGTGGCCCGCATTAAAAATAACGCTCACCGCAGTATCCGAGGCAACACTGGTTTGCAATAGACAATGAAAACACGGGCTCTAAAAACTCAACAGGCTGGCTCCGTGCTGATCATTGTACTGTGGACAGCCGTGCTGCTAACGGTACTGGTAACAGCCATGGCCAGCAAAGTGAGACTCTCGGCAACCACCGCCTACCACAACCAGGAAGCGTCCAGCCAGTGGGCCGCGGTGATGGCAGCGATAAATCAGGCCGAGATGGAACTCATGATGGAGCGCATGCCCAGACCCATTGGTGAAACGCTGGAAGAAAGCGATGAAGGGGAAATTCGCACGCCAGCCTATCGCTTCAATGGCCAGCCGCTGGAGTTGAACTATCCGGCGGTCGAAGACATTGTGGTGCGAATTTACGATCACGCCGGCAAAATAAATCTGAATCGCATTCCGCGCCGCAATATGCAGTTGATAATCGAGAAAAGGCTCGGTGGACAGGATGCCGACCCGGAAGAGGTACAGGACTTACTCTCAGCCTGGACCGACTGGACTGATCTGAACGATCTGGAAGGCCTCAATGGTGCCGAGGAAGAGTACTATCAATCACTCGATCAGCCCTATAGCCCGCGCAACAACCCGGAACTGGATACGGTCGATGAACTTCTCCATGTACGGGGCTTTGCAGAATTATTCGAAGGAGTTAATCTGGAAGCCGCGTTTACCATCTATGGCAATACACGAACCGTAAACTTGAACCTCGCTACGAGGGAAGCCATGCAACTGCTACCCGGGCTGGATGATGAACTGATCGAAAACATCGTTGCCTATCGAGAACTGGAAGACATTCAAAACCGCGCAGAAATTGCCGAGATAGTCCCCTTCGAGAACCTGCTGGAATTATCCAGTTGGGTAGGGAACAACACCTCGAATATTTATTCCGTCTTCGCCTATCCAAAACTCGAACGAGCGGAAGATGTCAGGGACGAACCTGTAGTTACTGATGAATACACGATTAATCCAGATGTCGTAGTGCAGGCCCATATGGAAATAGTGGAAGTGCGCAGCTACAACGGACTGCCCCGAATATACAAGATTGAGCCCTACGGACGTCTGCCCGACACCTCTCCCGCCCGGATAGTAGAATACGATATTGATCTAGACTAAATCCTGCTTGCTGGGCGTGAAAAATATTCAAGATTAAACAAAACGATTAGGAATTCGATCTTTGAATTTAGGGCAAAGCATTACTGGACACCTAAAGGCGAGTTAAGAAAGTCTCTAAGTGCCCTGCTTGCTAATATGCCAGTCAGCCTTCATGGTCAGTGGGCCAACCCCTTTGTTGGCTTCTATTTGCACCGATTTACTAAAACGGGTTTCATACCAGAGCAAGCCGCTTTCATCGGCCACGCCAGCCACGACAAAAAACTGTCCCACCCGCATGGCAATATTTTCCACGGTCAGAGAAACCGTAAATCTGTCGCCCTTGCTCAGCGGAACCGATGCCACGCCTTCGGCGTCATTAGTTAGAAAAGAAGCAACCGGTTCCTCTACCGATTTCATAAAGGCAAAACCAAAATTTCCGGTCATTCCATCCACCAGAACTTCCACCTCCATTTCCAGCACCACATCGCTCAGAGGAACGATCGTTTCAAGTACCTCGCCACTCTTCGATTTAACCGTCACCGAATCGATACGGCAATCACGTAGATCGGTGTCACCTGCTTCCTCCGCCTCTGCTTTGCCCGACGCGTCAGAATTATCAGATTCGTTTTTTTCTATGTTGTTATAGGTTTTCTTGCTGTTGCAATAATGCTCGTAGTGGCCGACGACTTCATCGCTACTGCCAATCTCCCGGATTTTTCCCTTATCTATCCAGATCGCATTGTCGCAAAGTTCCTGCACATGAAACATGGAGTGGCTGCAAAACACCATGGTCTTGCGTTCTGCACGAAACTGATTCATGCGTTGAATACACTTTTTCTGAAAGGCCATGTCGCCGACCGAAAGGGCCTCATCGATAATCAGGATATCGGGTCTTACCATGGTGGCGATAGAGAATGCCAGGCGCACATACATGCCGGAAGAGTAGGTTTTGACCGGGCGATCAATAAAATAATCCAGCTCGGAAAACTCGATGATATCGCTTTCCAGCTCTTCGATGTTGTCATCGGGAACACCGAGCAGGGAGGCATTAAGGAAAATATTCTTGCGTCCGCTGAAATCGGGATGAAAGCCCGCACCAAGTTCTAACAGAGCCGCCACCTGGCCCTGGATTGAAATACTGCCACTGGTAGGTTCCAGCGTACCCACCAGCAGCTTCAGCAAGGTGGATTTTCCAGCGCCATTGTCCCCGACAATACCAAGGCTTTTTCCGTTATCCACTGCAAAAGATATATCACTCAATACATGGTAAACAGTGTGCACTGGCTTGCGTAGCAATAGCTCGGTCAAGCGGTCCTGCGGGCGCTCATAAATTTTAAAATTCTTGTGCAGACCAGCAACCGCTATTCTTTGTCCGGGCAGTTCCATCTTCATAACACATCACCGAATGCATGCTTGATGCGCATGTAGAACCAGCCACCGAAAAGGTAACTAAGAAGCGAAACAGGAATTATTATATGCAAATTAGTGAATGACATTTCGCCGAGCAAGATGACTTCGCGATAAATATTGACAAAGCTGTGCATCGGATTTAACAAGAATAAGTTCTGTGTCGCCTCGCTTTGAATCATGCTGATGGGATAAACAATCGGGGTAAGAAAAAACCAGATGAAAACCAGTATGCCAACTAACTGCTGCAGGTCTCTGAGAAAAACACAGAGCGCGGATATGATGGCTACCAGGCCCATGGTAAACAAAAATTGCAGGAAGAAAACCAACGGTATCCATAGCCATAGCCAGGACAGGTGACCCAGAAATATCAGGTACAGCAACAACACACCAAAGCCGATGCCATGGGTCAGATAAGGCACTACTGTCCCCACCACCGGAATGATCTGCGTTGGGAACATGACCTTGGTTATGAGTGGTGCTTTTTCCAGCAGCAGCATCGGGGACTTGCTAATGGTGTCGGCAAAGGCAAACCAGGGCAGATAGCCAATGACCATAAATATCACGAAGCTGGTTTCACCAAATCCTTCAGGAGGTCGCATGCCGAACACAATACTGAAAACAAAGGCGTAGGTGAGAATTTGTACAATCGGCGTCAGGAACAGCCAGAGCAAGCCACCGACAGAGGCGGCAAATTGACCAAAAAAATCCTGTCTGGTGAAATTGTGAAAAAGCCGATAGTGGGTAACTGGTGTCAATATCCACTGACGCACAAGAGAAATAGTCATGTAATACGATTACTCGGGAAAATTAGAGGGTAACATTCTTTAGCGTGGCGACAGTATAAAGGCAGGCATGCTTGTTAGTCATCTATTGTGGCACATGGATTGCGGCCGCGCGGCTGCACTTCTGCAAACTCTCCTGATGAATGGCACTGGCAAGTCCGGCCCTTTAGCAGCTCCATCCACAATCGGGCTACAGCTTGGGCGCAAAGTCCAATAAATATAGCCCGCCGGTCAAATAACTATCTTTTTCTTTACGAAGATTCGTAGTGCTGAAGTGTGAAATCTTATATTCAAATTTTTCACACAGTTCCTCAATATACCTTTTTGAATGAGAATATCTCCCTGACGTCTCGAGAAAAAAACCTTCTTTATCGGTATGCTCTGTGGAAAATGCCAACTTACCTGCACGCTTGTTCCTGGACTTGATCAAATGAAAAACATCAGAGAGTTCCCCAACATAGATAAATACGTCTGTTGATACGAAATAATCAAAATCCAAATCCGCTGTAGATAAATATTCTATGAGATCAGTGTGAATTAAACGGTCATAGACATTTTTTTTGTCTTGCCTGTTCAAGCATAAGGTTAGATAAATCTATGCCCTCGAGGTTTTGGCTTAAGTCTCTAAGCTCCACTCCAGCTAAGCCAGTGCCACAGCCCAAATCCAAAATTGACCCTAACGAGTGGCCGGTTTTATTTGTAAGAATTATATGTGTAAGAGTTTTCGGTATTTTGTATTCAAGTTTTCCAACAAGAGAAGTATCGAATTTAAAAGCATAGTCATCAAACAACGGCTCCACGTAAGCCCTCGGTGCCGAGTCGGTTGTTGACCCGGTTAGTGCCGCAATAAGATGTTTAGCGCTAGCATAATCAGGCTTGATCTTAAGAGCCTTCTTGAAGCTCTCTATTGCTGCATCTGACTCCCCTTTGTCCTTCAGGACAAGCCCCAAATTATGATAAGCCTCAGCGTAATCGGGCTTGGTCTTAAGAGCCTTCTTGAAGCTCTCTATTGCTGCATCTGACTCCCCTTTGTCCTTCAGGACAAGCCCCATATTATTGTAAGCCTCTGCGTAATCAGGCTTGATAGCGAGGGCTTTTTCATAATTGACCACAGCTTGCTCTAGACGCCCCAAACCTGTGTTCACTGCTCCAAGTAGATTCGGGATGTATGGTATACTCGGAAACTGCTTTTCCAATGCTTCACCCGCATCCAAAGCTTGTGTCAGCTTTCCTTGGTTGTACAGTGTAATCAGCCCATTGAATTGCTCTTGGGAAACTTGTGGATTTGCAGCTTTCTTTATCCGTTCTGGCTGCTGGAGTGCTTTCAGCCCTGCAATCGCCTGTTTATTCTGTGGATATTTCTGCAGAACGCTCCTATATTGATGCAAGGCTAGGTCAGTCTCGCCATTCTTGGTGTGTCGCTGGGCTTTGCGTAGGATTTGGGCAACGGATCGAGACATGTTTAATGATCGCCCATTCGAATTGAAAGTGAGATTGTTTTCATAAGTGGTATATTAAATCTGGTTCAACACTCACGCCACAGCAACACTCTTCCAAAAGGCGCTGGAAATCTCTGTTAATGAAACGGACTGCTTGATTCTGGCGTTATGGCAGAACTGCTGGCTTCGTTCATCCATTGTGGCCACATGGTTTGCGGCCACTCGGCCACACGCCACTGTTGGTGGATTATGGCCAGCCACTGCCGTAAGGGCTGGGCTTGCAGACTTAGAGTAACGCTCTCCCCGTTGGTGCCTTTGAATGTGAGCTTCATCAGCTGCCCTTTGTCGGTCAGGTCCACCGAGTTCACCAGCCATGTCAGCGTGTCAGTCTGACATGGCACTGGTTGCTGGGCTGACAATTCGGCACTGGCAGCCTGTTGGGCGAAGCCCTGCATCATTTCTGTGGTCTGCTCATTCCGCAATGCTTCAGGAGCGGCTACCGGTATTTGTTGCTCCAGCCATTTAAGCAAATGGCTTACGAGTCGCACCAGCATGCGTTGGGTGAGCCACAGCGCGACTATCTTGTCCCCTTCGACTTCACCGGTCAGGCGTATGCGATCTTCATCTTCAATATATTCAGAAGTGATGCGTTGTAGCTCAGACATAGTGAAGCCCTAGTCTACCGGAGCGACCAACCAGGTGCCGACTTCCAACAGATCTTCGGCAGTCAACGTGCCAGTTTCCCGCTTTAGCATCAGGTAAAATAGAATGTGTTCGTAGCGCGCACGTTGTAAGTCTCTTTCCGCCTGAAACTGATCCCGCAACGCATTCAGCACATCTACGCTGGTCACCGTGCCCAGGTCGAAGCCCTGCTGCCTTGCCTCTGACAGTAGCGCTGTTGACTCGGCCAGAATCTCCGCCGCCTCAGTGCGCAGCTCACTGGATTTAACCTGTAAAAAAGCCGTGCGTGTGCTCTCGCTAATATCCAGTTGGGTCTGTCGCAGCTCGCTCTGGGCAATGCTGCGCAGGCTGATAGCCTCGCTCATCACGGCCCGGTTTCTTCCGCCGGCATAGAGCGGGATAGAAATATCCAGACCAACGAAGGTGGTATCAGTCTTGTTGATCAGGGCATTGTCAAACCCCAGGTTAGAGTCCTGCCTCTGTGCGATGAAAGACACCCGGGGCATATAAGCACCGCGCCTTCCATCGACCCCCTTGTCCGCTGCCTGCAGGGCATACTCGCTGGCCTGAATCTGTTGATTGTTATTGCGCGCCTGACGAACCCAGTAATCGACATCTCGCTCCACTGCAGGAATTTCGGCCGCTTCGTCCAGTCGAAACAATTGCCCGGGTAAAACTCCGGTAACCGAACGCAGAGCTTCACGGGTCAGGTCCACCTGGCTTTGCAGCACCAGTTGCTCGGACAGCACTGCGGCTCGCCGCGCCTGCACATCGTACAAATCGGTAATCTGCGCCAGCTGACGGTCGTAAAAGCTCTGAATCTGGTTAAGCTGATTGGTCACAGCTTCCAGCTCAGAGCCGATGGAGCGCAAGGCATCGTCTGCCTGCAACACCGCAAAATATTTTTCCGATACGTCGGTTAATAGCAGGGCCAGTTGGGCGAAGTAAACGGCCTCCTGCTGATTTTCCACCAGGCGGGCCTGCTGGCGCGAGGCGAAGGCCTCCCAGTTAAACAGCACCTGGGTTAGCTGTAGCGAATAACGCTCACCATCGAAAGTCTGCAATTGACCAAGCGCGTCACGGCGGTTTTCCGACAGGTTGGCGTTGGCGTTAACCTGGGGAAGTAACTGACCATCGGTGCCTCGTCTTCGCGCCGAACTTATATTCAGGTTCTCCTCGGCAATTTTCAACTGCGGGCTGTAATCGATTGCCGCGGTGAAAAAATCCTCCAGGGTTTCGCCAACAGGGCCGGCGCCAGTTCTAAGTTCTTCGGCGCCGAAGCTCGCAGCTGACCACATGCAAACACAGCTGAGCCCAAGGGCGGGTATAAGCGAAGTTATCTTCATAGTGATTAGTCTTCGATAAGGCTGCGAGACATAGCATTGGTAAAAGGCTTGAGCAGATACTGAAACAAAGTGCGTGAGCCTGTGGCGATAAAAGTATCTGCAGGCATGCCAGGAATCAGTGTAAGCTCGGCTAGCTCAGCCATGCCCTCCGGGGTGACCTCTATCCTTGCCTGGTAATAGGGTGCGCCGGTATTCGGGTCAGTCATGGCATCGGCCGAGATATTCAGCACACTGCCTACAATAGAAGGCACCGCGCTGCTAAAAGTGGAGAACCGAATCGTGGTTTCCTGCCCCTCTGCCACCCTATCTATGTCCAATGGTGAGATTCTGGCGTCAATGATAAGTTCGTCAGTTTGGGGGACAATATCCACGATTGCAGAGCCAGCGCCTATTACTCCGCCAACTGTATGAACCTGCATGCCGGTGACCACACCAGCCTCCGGGGCCCGGACCACTGTTCTGCTAACAATATCCTGCAGGGCGTTATTGCGCTCATTAACATCCTTGAGCCTGGTTTGTGTTTCTCCCAACTGGCCAACCACTTCGTTGCGGAATTCACGCTCCTGCTGCAGAATTTGTAAACGTGCCTCACCGATCTCTATTTCAGTGGTTGCTATGGCGGCGGTTAGCTCGGCCGCCTCGCCACTGAAGGAAGCGTAGTTACGCTCAATTTCCCGGACCCGGGTGATGTCAGAAAAACCCTGGCTTAACAGTGCCTGTACGTCTACCAGTTCGGCAGCATAGGAAGCGGCCAGCTCTTCTCTGCTGGTTTTCAGAGCCTGTTGACCCACCAGCTTCGATTGCAGTTGCTCGATGCGTTGCTCCAGTACGTCAATGCTGCCCTCATAGGCTGATTTGCGTGCCTGGAATATCTGGGTCTGGGAATTCATCTCTTCGCTGGCATCAATCTCGCCTCGGGAAAGTGCAGCGGGGTACACTACCTCGTCCAGTCCGTCCCGCTCGGCAATCAGTCGCGACTCGGTGGCTTTAAAAGAAGCGAACTGACCATTGTTAATCTCCAGTTGCGCCAGAGACTGGGTGTTATCAAGTACCAGCAGGGCCTCGCCAGCGTTAACAAAATCTCCGTTTTGCGCCCGGATCTCGCTGACGATACCGCCTTCCAGATGCTGCACGGTTTTATTGTAGGATTTAACGGCAACGCTGCCTGGCGCATAGGCATTACCTTCCAGCGGAGCCAAAGCGGCCCAGGCGCCGAACACGCCAAATACCAGGAAAAAGATGGAAACCCCCACCCGCATGGGCGTCGCTATGCCGGTGTCCGCATTGGGGGTACCCTGGGCCGGTTGGGCATCGGAGAGCACAGGGCTAATATTTTTGTTCTCTGTCACTGTTTTTGTCTCAATTATCTCATCAATTACTCAAAGTCATTTATTGCTGCGGCTGTCAGGTTCATCATGCGGTTTTCTGCGCCGCGGGTGCCCCGGTTAAGCTGGCAAGCACCTGATCTCTGGGACCAAAGCTAACCGCCGCGCCGTCTTTCATGACTAAAATCTTGTCTACTGCACTCAATACCATGGTGCGGTGGGTGATAACGATAACGGTGCTGCCCTGGGACTTAATTCGATGAATTGCCTCAACCAGCTCTTTCTCGCCCTGGTCATCGAGGTTGGAATTGGGCTCGTCGAGCACCAGAAACTTTGGCCGGCCATAGGCCGCCCGGGCCAGGCCGATGCGCTGGCGTTGCCCGCCAGACAAAACGCCACCAGCACCCCCGATTACGGTGTCGTAACCCTGCGGTAGGTGTAAAATCATATCGTGCACACCAGCCAGTACAGCGGCAGCTACGATTTCATCCGGGTTTAACTCGCCAAAACGGGCGATGTTTTCTGAAATAGTTCCGTCAAATAGCTCGATATCTTGCGGCAGATAACCCAGGTAGGGCCCCAGCTCGGCCCGGTTCCAGGCGGCAATATCGGCACCGTCCAAACGTACCTTGCCACTGTAAGCAGGCCATATTCCCAGGAGAACCCGTGCCAGACAGGATTTGCCCGAGGCGCTGGGACCAACTATGCCGAGGGCCTCGCCGGCCTTCAATTCCATCGACACGCCTCTTACCACCACAGTCTGTGAGCCAGGTGGAACCACAACTACCTGCTCTACAGCCAAATTGCCTTCAGGTGGCGGCAGGCTCATGGTTTCAGGGTTTGCTGGCATCGCTTGTAGTAACTGGCCGAGACGGTCATATTGTGCGCGCGCTACGGAAAACCCCTTCCAGCTACCCACCAACAAGTCAATGGGTGCTAATGCACGCCCCAATAGTAAGGAGCCCGCAATCATCATACCCGGTGAGATTTCCCCACTTAGTGCCAATAGTGCCCCGAGACCGAGCAGCAGTGATTGGGTGATCATGCGAAAAGACTTGGACAGGCTGGTTAGCAAGCCGGCGCGCTTGCTGGTGCTGGATTGTAAGTCCAGCACTTTATTTGAGAGCCTTTCCTGCCGCTTGCGGATGTTATCTGCCATGCCCATGGCTGCAATAACTTCGGCATTGCGCAGGCTTCCAGTCACCTGATTGTTGACCTGGCCGAAGAGTGAGTTGGCATCCTTCATCCTTTTACCGGTCATCTTTTCATTGGTATAGGCCAAAACCACCATGATGATTCCAGCAATAATCGCCGACACACCAAACCAGGGATGGAACACAAACATAACGCCCACATAAATCGGAAACCAAGGCGCGTCAAAAAAGGCAAATAGCCCGTTACCGGTAAGAAACTGGCGTAAGCCGGAAAGATCACTGTAAGCCTGTGAGCTGGCTGCTGTGCCACCGCTAAGAAGCGCGCGCTTGAAGCTGGCATCAGACACCCTCTGCCGCAGACTGACTTCGATGCGGTTACTGGCACTGATGAGAATCATCGAACGCACCCATTCGAAACCGCCGGAAGCGGTAAGCAGTGCCACCATCAACAGGGTTAACATGGCCAGAGTCGGGAGACTGCCACTGGAAACAACCCGGTTGAAGACCTGTAACATGTACATTACTGGCACTAGCATCAGGATATTCACAGCCGCACTGAACACGCCGGCGTAGATGAAATAATGCTTTATTTCCTTCAGTGCACCAGTCAATTCCTGGTTTTGAGGCGTGTTGGGCTTATTCATGAGGCTGTGTGTTCACGGGGCTGTGCATTCATGGTGTTGGAGGCTGATGTCAGTATCATCGACCAATCTGGCCTCAATTAATAGTTTCGACGAAGTCACTTAAGTGGGGCACTGACAAATACTTTTCAACCCCGACCAACAAAAATCATCCGGCTAAAAGGCCAGATTCCCTCTGAGTGAAAAGCGCACTAAAGCTCCTTATCACCCTCAGCCAAAACCTTGAGCGTCAACAAATCAGTCACCTGCAAACGCGCGGTCCCATCCCGTTTAACTATCTGCCGGTTCTGCAATTTCTGAAACACCCGGGTGACGGTTTCCCGGCTCACATTCAGCATTATAGCAATCTCCATGTGGGTAGGTGGATTGCTGATACTCGAATCCTGCGGTTTTTTCTTGTCCTTATCCGGCACCAGCAACCATAGTTGGCAACACACTCGCTGGGCCACATTGGGCAGCCCCAATAGCGACCGCTGGTAAGTCATCTGGCGCACTCGGGCAGCCAGCCTGGCTCCGAGAATATTAACCACGCCGGGATTAGCGAGCATCACCTCCCGCAGCGCCTCCATTGGCACATTAACCACCAGAGCGGGTGTGAGGGCGATGATGTATTCTGGTTGAGGCCCGCGGTCAAACAGGCCCAGCTCACCGCAGAATTGCCCCGGCTCCACGAAGTAAAGACCCACTTCCCTGCCATCGATAGTAAAATCAACCCCTTGCAGTCGACCCTCGAACAGAAAACACACTTTCTCCTCGGCCACTCCGGCACGCAGCACGACGCCACGGCGGGCAAATTTTTGCACGGAGGATTGTTGGGCGAGTTGACTCAGAACATCGTGATGCAGAGGTTTCAGAATGGGAAAGCTGCTTAACAGCTCTGGGGTTACCAACATCGACTTTGAATCTCTGCGAGGCGCGCGGCTAAAGCGGATAGGCGATATTCTGGCATTATATGTGCTTGATACCGAATAGCAAATGGGAGTATTTTAGCTTCATGTGACCGAAATCACTTGATTGCAACAGGGGCTGGGGTACTTTTACAGTCTGAATATTATAGGAGAAGTGTAGCTTGACGTTACCCCCTCTTCCCGTAGCGACGGGCTGCATACAGCAGGCGATGTCACTAACACGACCGATGACGCACAGATTATGACTACGACAACCGGTTTTTTCGTCAGATTAGCTACAATCTTTAATCGCAGCGTGACAATTACGGCATTGCTGCTTGCCTGCATTTGCCCCCAACTCGCCCTTGCATCTGATCCGATTGATGCCGAGACTGGCAACGGCCTGGTTGTGGGTGAGGTAAGCCTGGTACTGGGGAGGGCCTATCTGGATGCGTCAGATCAGACCCGGCAGGCGATTCAGGTTGGCACGGCAATCCGGATCAGTGATCAGATATCCACCGAGGCCAATGGCCACGTTCACATTCGCTTTATCGACGATGCCCTGGTCAGTGTGCGCCCTGGCAGCCAACTGCAAATAGAGCGCTACGACTATAATTCACAGCGCCCGGAGCTGTCCTCAGTTAAATTCAACCTGGTTGAAGGAAGGACCCGGGCGATCTCAGGCAAGGCGGCAAAGGCGGCCCGCGAGCGCTTTCGCCTGAACGCCCCCATTGCGGCGATCGGTGTGCGTGGTACGGACTTTGTGGTCAGTGCTACAAGCCAGATGGTGCGGGCACGGGTTAACGAGGGCATTATTGTTCTGGCACCGTTTTCCAGCGAGTGCACCGCCGACTCTTTTGGCCCCTGTGAATCCAACGCCCTGGAGCTGGCTGGCAATTCCCTGCAGGTAATCGAGCTTGAAAACGGCGTGCCACTTCCCAGATTACTCGCCGCACTCGAGGTCAGGGATCCTAACATGATGCGTGAAGAAGTTGAGCTTGTGGTTGCCAGTGTGGAAGAACAGGAAGTTGCTGCAGACAGGACGGTGAGTAATGAGGTATTCCTTGAAGGCGTAACATCCACCAAAGTAGTCACAGTGGCGGCAGAAGTTGCAGAAGCGGTGGTGGTAACATTGCCGACACCGACACCGACACCGACACCGACACCGA